>Ga0308163_10003687_pt1 | contig 12652 bp, 10 predicted proteins | sample PhyTR1_FD_201037 | JGI IMG/M metagenome (GOLD analysis project Ga0308163, IMG submission 201037) | Phyllosphere microbial communities from UC Gill Tract Community Farm, Albany, California, United States - DLSLT.R1 | ecosystem: Host-associated > Plants > Phyllosphere > Unclassified | place: USA... | reverse complement strand
GCCTGTTTGTTCTTCGGGCGTAAACATCACGCCGGGTTTTTCGTAGTACGAGAACACCGCCACCATCCGCTCGCGGTGACCACGCACGGGGGTGACCCGGTGCGCGGTATTTTTCCCCCGAAAGACATTGAGAGTGCCAGCACTGAGTCGCAATGTCTTCACATCGGGGTCGCAACCGTTCAACAGATCGGCCACGCCGTCGTAGTTGGGATCATCCGCCGTGCGCAAGTCGGTGCGGTACTCGAACTCGCCACCCGCTTCGGGTGACTGGAGCATCAGCGTAGTGGTGAATTCAGAGCGATCGAAGTGCCAGTTCAGCGTTTCGCCTTCGCGATAACTCATCACGTTGACCCGTGCCAACGTGTCGGCCATGACGTACAACGCCGGTTTTTCCATGACCGCGCTCAGGAACGCCACCAGCGGTGGGTATTCATACACGCTGGTGACGAGGCTGTTCTTGAGCTGGTCTGCGCACAGCGTGTGGCTGACGGTTTCGACGGTTTTCAGCGCAGGATGATCGGCGGCCAGTTCAGGGATTTCAGGTCTGAAATAAATATTGTGCGAGCGCTTGTGGGTGTGGGATTCGGCGTCCATGGTCGGCTGGATCTGTTGCGCTGCGGCGCGAACGTTGTCCTCCTGTATGAAGTCTTCAAGACTGAACATGCCGTTGCGGGCCAGCGCTGCGCGAGCGTGTTCGACCAGTGCGATCCATTCCTCACTGCCTGGGCGGTCCAGCGGATAGCGTTGAAGATTGATGACGGTGTTCATGTCAGCCCCCGTTAGGTGTGCTTTAAACCTAACCTGTGTAAATCTTCGCAACAACGGGAAAAATGCGTTTGTACCGGCCGAAAAAAACAAACGCCCCAACGTCCAAAGCCTCATCGCATGGCTGGCCACACCCTGACCCGATCGTTGCCACGGGTTGTTACACGTCGACGCACTGTGCCGGGGCCGGCTGTTTCTCCTCGCCCCAGCGTGAGGCGTGTTGCGGTAAACCAACTCCGTTCCCTCGCGATCTTTCTCCTGCATGCCGTTAAACCTTATGAGCATCGGACCGCCTAAGCAGAGGGCTCGCCATGTCCTTGTTCCAACCTGGGGAAGATGTGGCAATCAAATTGCACATGCTTGTAGAGACAAGTATGTATGAGTTGGGCGGTGTCGTCGGGCACCAGACGTTTCGCCGTTCGTTGCAGGAATAACGCTATGGACCTCTTACAGCTGCTCAGTTTTGGAAACAACGGATGGGGCGCGGCCCTCTTGAGGGCGGCCGGCATGACCGTGTTGCTGACCCTGTCAGCGCTGGTGGTGGGGGCCATTGCCGGAAGCACGGTGGCGGCAGCCAAACTGTCGAAGCGCCGGCTGTTTCGTTATGCCGGCGACGCCTATTCGATCCTGTTCCGGGGGATTCCCGAGCTGCTGGTGATCTACCTGTTTTACTTCGGCGGTGCCAGCGTGCTTGGCGCGATCAGTCACTGGTTTGGTGGCGAAGGGTTCGTCGACACGCCACCGTTTCTGGTGGGCGCACTCGCGATAGGCCTGATTTCCGGCTCGTATCAGGCCGAGGTGTACCGTGGTGCTTACCTGGCCGTCGCCAAGGGCGAGCTTGAAGCCGCGCTGGCGATTGGCATGAGCTGGCACCTGCGCGTCAGGCGGGTGCTGATTCCGCAAGTGTGGCGTTACGCATTACCGGGTCTGGGCAATGTCTGGCAGATGACCCTCAAAGACTCCGCGCTGATTTCCGTGATTGGCCTCGTCGAATTGATGCGCGCCAGTCAGGTGGCGGCCGGTTCCACGCGTCAGTACTTCACGTTCTACATCGTCGGTGGCGCCTGTTACCTGATCCTCACCGGCTTGTCCGGTCGCCTGTTTCACATCGCCGAAAACCGTGTGTTGCGCACGCAACGCCGCACGCCACATTCCTGAGACGGGAAAACACTCATGATCGACTTTGCCTTTCTCAGCGACACGATGCTCAAGCTGCTGGCAGCGTTGCCCACCACGTTGAGTCTGTTCTTTTCCAGTCTGTCGCTTGGTTTGCTGCTCGCGCTGGGCGTAGCGGCCATGCGTGTCAGCCGCTGGCCGATTCTCAGCTACCCGGCTCGTATGTACATCTGGCTGTTTCGCGGCACACCGCTGTTGATCCAGATGTTCCTGATTTACTACGGCCTGGGCCAGTTCAGTGCAATCCGCAGCAGTTTCATGTGGGAAATCCTGCGTTCCCCCTACGGCTGCGCCGTGGTCGCCCTGGCCATGTGTACGGCGGGCTACACGGCTGAAATCATTCGCGGCGGTATCCAGAGCGTTCCCCAGGGCCAGATCGAAGCCGGACTTGCGGTCGGCATGAGCCGCTGGACCTTGCTGTGGCGCGTGATCGGCCCCGTCACCCTGCGCCAGGCGCTGCCTTCCTATTCGACCGAAGCGGTGCTGATGGTCAAATCCACGGCCATTGCCAGCCTGGTGACCGTGTGGGACGTGACCGGCATTGCCCAGCAAATCATTCAGCGCACGTACCGCACGATGGAGGTTTTCCTCTGTGCCGCGCTGATTTACCTGGTGCTCAATTTCCTGATCGTTCGGGCCATGGCGTGGGTCGAGTACCAACTCTCGCCGCACCTGCGCGAGCGTCCTACACAGCGGGCAGCCGAACCGGTCCCTGAAACCCCTTCATCCCTTTGATCGCAGCGGAGCTCATCATGAATCAACACGTCGCGGCTGCTTTGTCGGTTACCAACCTCTGCAAATCGTTCGGAGCGGTTCAGGTGCTCAAGGGGATATCGCTGGAGGCGCACAAGGGCGATGTCATTTCCATTCTCGGCGCCAGCGGTTCGGGGAAAAGTACCTTTCTGCGCTGCATCAACCTGCTGGAGTCCCCTGACCAGGGGCAAATCGTGCTGGACGGCGAAGTCATCGAGATGAAGCAGCACGCCAACGGACGCCTTCAGCCCAGCAACACTCGCCAGGTAGAAGCGATGCGCAGCAAGCTCGGCATGGTGTTCCAGAGCTTCAACCTGTGGTCGCACATGACCGTGCTGCAGAACATCATCGAAGGGCCGATGCGCGTGCTCAAACGCTCGCGCGCCGAGTGCGTGGAAGAGGCCGAGCAATTGCTTCACAAGGTCGGTCTGTACGACCGCCGTGACGACTATCCGGCGCACCTTTCCGGCGGGCAGCAACAACGTGTCGCCATCGCCCGCGCACTGGCCATGAACCCGCAAGTCATGCTGTTCGACGAACCGACCTCCGCGCTGGACCCGGAACTGGTCGGCGAGGTGCTGCGTGTCATGCGCTCGCTGGCCGAAGAGGGCAGGACCATGTTGGTGGTGACGCACGAAATGGGTTTTGCGCGCCACGTCTCGAACCGGGTGGTGTTCATGGCGCAGGGCCTGATCGACGCACAGGGCACACCGGATGAACTGTTTGAAGGCCTGCCCACCGAGCGTTTTCGGCAGTTTGTGGCGAGTCATCACCAGCGCACGACCGACTGACGTCGCGAGGCGAGCGCGCGGCGGTGGTCCGCGGCCGCGCTTCGATCCCGCACGACAACGCCTTCACGTTAAACAGAGGCTCATTTCAGGATTCCGTCTATTGTTTCATGCAGTCAATGAAACAAGGATGTCGTGTGACCTCTAACCTGAAATCGACACACGCTTGTGAACCGCATCCGGTTCGCGGGTGTGCAGGCAGCATAAAGGACCATTGCGTGTTGCTCCCTGAGCCAGCGCCCTTCAACGGTTGGCTTCAGGCACCCGTGGGCATACTGCTCATACGCGGGGTTTTCATTGGGGATTGAATATGATCGGCCGTCGTTTGTGCAGGTCCATGTCCGCGACCGCCTTGCTGCTGTTGATGCCCGGCGTTGCGCTAGGTGAGACCACATGTGATCACCTCACCGCAACCGGCAATGCGGAATACCCTCCCTACCTGTGGCGAGACCCGCACAACCCACATCGACTCATCGGCGCCAATGCCGACCTGATCAAACACCTGGGCACGGCGTTAGGCCTGCAGATCGAGGTCATTTACGGAGGGCCCTGGTCCCGTGCGCAGGAGGAAGTGAGGGCAGGGCGCATCGATATGCTGGCCGGGTATTTTTTGACCGCGCATCGTGAGCAGACGTTGAACTTCATAAAGCCGCCGTTCCTGTTCACGCGCAGCATGGTCTGGGTCAGGAAAAAAGATGCCTTTGCGTATCATCAATGGTCCGACCTGATCGGACGCAGCGGGGGAACGCTGGTCAACAACAGTTTTGGTCAGGCGTTCGACGATTACGCCAAAGCCAACCTCTCGCTGGAGGCCGTGCCTACGGCCAGTCAGGCGTTCCAGAAGCTCATCCTCAAACGCAACGACTTCGTGTTATTCGAGCAATACCCTGGAATGGCGCTGGCTAAAAAGCTGGGCGTTGAAGCGGCCGTAGAAGCCCTTGAACCGCCGATCAGCAGCGAGGGACTTTATCTGGCGCTGTCGCCCAACGCGGACTGCATCCATCCAGCCTTGCAAAAGCAGATCAGCGATGAGATGCAGAAAATCGTGTCGAGCACGCTGCCTCAGGCCCTTGTGAAGTCGAACCTGGAGCTTTGGAGCGCACAGCAACGGGATGGGTTGAATCCCTGATCTGGGTCGACGTCTGCGACGAGCGCGTGTGTCCGATGCAAGCGACGGAAACCTGCGACGGGCATGCCCGCCGGTGTTTCAGTGCACCGACAGACTTCGCGCAATAGAGGTCGTGGCATCGATATGGCACAGCCTGCCCTGATGATCGAAGAGCACCCATTCGTTGTCCACAAACCGCAGCTGTGCATGGTGTACCGGCCAGCGCACCACGGCACACAAGCGGTCGCTGCTGCGGTGGATGAAGTGCCAGCAGGCGTCATCGTCAGAGACTGCATAGCAAATCACCAGCCATTGCTCGAATGTGTAGACGTGCAAAGGATCGACGAACGCTTGAATGAAACCGGGCAAGCGATAGCCTTTACTGGTCCCGCTTTCGTACACCATCAATATGGAATCGCCCTCTGCGGTGTCCTTGATCCAGACCTCCGACGTCCGGCCTCTTGAGTCGAACACTTGCCAACTGTGGTCCTGACGTCTGGTGGGCGCGGGTTCGCGGCTCAGCAGTCGGCGGTCGGGCAGGCGGTAGTGCCACAACTGGGTATCCGTCGGGGTACGCAGCAGCACCGATTCGTGATGTCTCTCATCCCGGATGTCGGCGATTTGTCCGGGCAAATCGTTGACGTGCCACAGTGTTTCCAACCGGCGATCCACGTCCACAACCCGCAGCTGCGAGCCTCGGCCAATGGTCCAGGCCGTGCCGTCGAACGTTTTCGCGAAGGCGTCCAGCATCAACACCCCCAGATCGCTGGCGCGGCGATTGACCAGATCCAGCTTGCACATTCGCCAGACATCGCCGCGGCGTGCAAGCGCCAGCGCGACCTGACGACTACGCCCCAACACGAGCGCCTGAGTGGGTACCGGAAAGTGAAAGGCGGTCTTGCCGTCGGCTTCGACAACCAGCGCGCCAGCTTCCCCGAGCGCAAGCAGGTAACGACCGTCGCTCAACGGCACGGCGTCGCCGATCGTGCGGTTGCCCCTGTCGGGGGCCGTGAATGACAACGGGTTGCTCGCCCGGTCGAGGCTCTGGTTGAGGCGTCTGTTGCGGGGCAGTGCGTGGCCGGGCAGGTCCGTCTGCAACAGCTTGTCCTTGCTCATTTTCACCAGCGCCTGAAGCTGATTCTGAGTGAGATGAGCCTGTGGGCCGGTCTGATCGCAAATGATGGCTCGCACCGTCGCGGCGGTCAGCCAGGCCAGTGCGCGATTGTGGCTCTTGTGCGCGAGCAGCGCCTGGGCGAGGGCTGCGCGCTCCATGACCCGTTCGGGGTCGTTTCGCAATTGTTCGACCCAACCTTCGTAGGCTGTGAGGGTGTCGGGGAGCAGGACGGCCCGTTTTACCAGCGCGCCGATGGCCAGGCTGCCGCCCGAGGCCTCGGCGGCGAGCAGCCATTGCGCAGCGCGCTCGCGCTCTGCGGGCAGGCTCCAGATCACGTCCACTGCCTGTAACCACAAACCCTTTTCGGTCAGGGCCAGCGCCCATTCCAGGCGCAGACGCGCGGCAGCCTCGGGCCACTTCTTTTCGAGCAGGAGGGTGGCGTCGGCGAACGCATTGTCCCGTCGCGCCACTTGCAACGCGCGTTGCCAGTCTCCTGCCATGCACAGCAGGCGCACAATGGTCGCGGCGGGCATGTCCCACGCCAGCGCCAGGTCGGCGGCCTGTTGATGGCGCTCGTGTTTTTCCAGATAGTCGAGGGCTTCCTGGCGTGCCCTGAGCAGTTCGGCCAGAACAAACACCGCCTCTTCGATGCGTCCTTCGCGATCCAGGCGTTCGAACGATTGCCGATAGACGCGCTTGAGGTGACTTTCCAGGTCTGCCTCGAACATCAGGCTGGAGCGCGGTCCCGAATGATGACTGAGTGTCAGGGTGTCACGCCTTGCGGGCGTGCCGAAGGCCTGTCCGGCATCGCTCTGCCCGCTGCCCAGAGGTATGGCATGGCGCAGTGCTTCTTCCAGATCGCCAGTCTCGAACATCGCAAGCATGCGTTGTACATAGGCGGCCTGGCGTTTTCCGTAGAGCGCCGACAGGCGTGAATATCGGGTCAGCCGCGTCACCCAGCGCCGCCACCTGGCCGGGCCGCGCGGTGCGCCAGAGGCCCGCGATTGCACGGTCGGCGAAGAAGGGCGGGCGACTTGCGCAGGCGAGGCGGGGTGCGTATGTCCTGTCGCCGGCTGCCCGCCCTGACGGCGCCTCCAGGCACGCACCAGCATCAGCATCACTGTGAAGAGCACGACGCCAATGATCATCCAGACCACGGCATGGCCCAGATCGAATGGGGAGGGATCCAGTGGACGCGGCGAGCGGTTTGCCGTCGGAGCAGAGGTCGCGTTCGGCAGATGCGATCCGTTGAGGGCATGCAGTGCGTAGAGACCGATACCCACGGCCACCGCAATGAATCCTGCCATGCCGTCTTTCAGCGGGCCGGGGCTTTGCAGAGTATTCGCAGGGTCGGGGCTACGCCGCGCTGCCGAGTTGCTCTTGGCAGCAGCCAGGCGTTGACGCTCCAGCAGGGCCTGCATCACGGCCTCCCTTTCGGGGCTGACCGGTGCCAGCGAGTCACCGAGGATTTCTCGGATGTCGGTCTGCACGGCGAGCGGTTCAGTGAGCGGTTCAGGCAGCATGTCTCGGCAGTCGTAGGTGTCGAGAAGGGCATACTGGCTGACGTCGATCCATTGACCCGGCGCTAGCGCAGTAGCGTCACGCAGGTCCAGGGCCGTGACCAGCGTGCCGCGTACCAGCCAGATATCGGCGGGTGCCAGACGCCGCATTTCCTCAGGGGTGAGCTGGGCCGAGCAGAGCGCCCGGCCCTGTCTGATCAGCGGCCATCCCGGGAGCCCTTCACACAGCACGGCGCGGGCGGCGGGAAAGCTCAGCAGATCACCGTCGGCGAAACGGTAGGCACGGGCATCGGTTTGCCAGTGGCGGATGATCAGGCGGGCGCGTTCTTGCTCGTTAAAGCGTTCGGCGGGAAACCACAGAGCCTCTACAGGTTGGTAGCCACTCAGTGCCGGCCGACGGATCGTCACCGCATCAAACCCGGACATCGGCTTCTTCCTCCGAATGTGCTGGCGTGTGATTGCACATGATCTGCAAGACCCTTCGCTGCGCCAGCATCGAATACACCATCAGTTCGCGCGATTTGGTCAGTGCTGCGATCAGCCCGCTCATCGGACAAAAACTGATTTTGGCGACGGTGTCGCTGGTGGTGAACAGTACCTGCTGCTCTCCATGGCAATGAACCGACACGGTCTGCTGGTTAGGGCTGAGCAACACCATGCAAAACGCTTCGTCCTCATTGATGAACAGCCCGAGGCCTTTCCAGCCGGGAGCGAGATCGATCTGCTCGGTCTGACCATCGTGCGCGACAACCTGCCATTGCTGATTCCCGTCAATCAGCCGCATCCAGGCGCAGCCGCCAAAGGCCTGATGCCAGCGCGGGCTTGCCGGAAACAGCACGTGCTCGACGCTCGCTGCGGTACCGACCCTATGGCCCTGAGTCTGATTCGACGAGGGATTGACTCGGTGCACGTACAACCGACCGTCATCCAGACGCAGATAGGCCAGCGTACTGCGGTCGACTTGCGCCATGCCCACGACGTGATCGGCCATCTCGTGAGTCACTCCGGCAGGGAGCGGTACGGGCAGCTTGCCGTTGTCGATTTGCCAAAAGGCCAGATGACCCTGGGTGTCGAGCACGAATACCCGGCCATAGGTGCCGTTGTGCAACCAAACCACGGGCAGCAGCGTGGCAGTGCCTACGGGCATCTGCAGTTGCTCACGGTCTGGCCGGGCGACGGGTTTGACGCCGGGCATGTTCCAGAAGATCAGTTCTTCATCCAGGCTCAAGATCGCACCGGGCAAGCGTCCCGGAAATGTGATCGCCAGCGGGGTAGCGCGGTTGTTCCAGAGGACGCGTCGAACATCGAGCGGCTTTTTCTGCTTCGGTGCCGGAAGCTTGATGACCACAACCCCGGGCTCGTCGAGCATTTTCAGCGCGACATGGGCTCCGCTGCTGGCGATGACCGGCGCCAAGGTCAAGGCGACCCTTGGAACACGGGTTTTGGGTGAGTTGTGCGCCACCTGTTGGGCAACGTCGAACTCGCCCTTGATCAATTGCAGGGCCAGGCGCTCATCGGCGTTGGGCAGGGCAATCTGCCGGGTGCTGGTGCCTTGCAACTCGAAGGTCAGGCTGTGCCCGTCAAGACTCCGCTGTATCTGGACCCGATGGGTGCAGGCGCGAAAATCCGTCGCAGGCAGGCGTTGTCCGACGATCCATCGTTCGCCGCTGTTGTATTCCTGCTGCGAGAGCCAGGCCAGCCAGGCGTCCCAATGCCCATCATTGACGGTCTGATAGGTGCGAGCCTCCAGCAGTTGCTTCAACTGCGACGCCCCTTTGAATTCATACAAGCCGGGGGCATTCTGCAAAATTCCCCAACGCAATTCGGCTCCGGTTTCGCTGGCTCGGCGCGCGAGCAGGATCAGCAGCGCCACATGCACCAGCCGTGGCCCGCCGAGTTGCAGAGGGCCCGCGTCAAACAGCACGACGATCATCCGGTTGGCCTGATGAGTGCGGTATTGCGGGGCCACGAACATGTGTTCGCCAACCGCCGCCCTGCGCAGGAATTCGTCAGGCAGTTCCTCGGCCAGCAGCCATTCGCTGGCCAGCAGCCGCTCATAAGGCCCTCGGCGTTGCAGGTCACCGAGGCCGTCGGGCTCGGGCGTGCCGCCTTGATGCATGCCGCGCAACGGGCCCAGCAGCGGGTTCAGGCGTGCGAACAGGTCCGAGAACAATGATAGTTGTTCGGAAGAGAACCCTTGCAGCCATTCTCGCCAGGGTTGCAGGGATGGTGGTAACTGCATCAGCGACCTGCCCACTCATCCTGAATGCGTTGTAGAAGTCCGCCCGTGACGGGCAGGCTTCGATCCAATGGCACCACGGCGCTGGGCGCATGCCACAGCAGAAGGGGCGCGCGAGCGAATCGGTGGAGCAGCGCTTGCGCCATCAGGTCCAGCGGTGCCTCGGGTTCCCAGCTGGTGGGCAGCCACAGGCCAGGCGCAGCAGGCTCGGTGCAGGCGTACTCCACGCCTTCGACCCACGGCAGGTCGTCGGCAGTGCCTGTCACGATCAGTACGTCACGGTTGGTTGTGGCATGCAGCCGTGAGGTCTGGTCTTCTGTCATGCGTACCAGCCGGGCGTACAGACGCGCTGCGACTTCGCCCCAGGCCACGGCGGCTTGTGGTGGGCAAGGTTCGCGACGTGGTCGCCAGGCCCAGTCAATGGCTACGGTTTCAGCCATGTGCGTCATGCCGGGGTTGTCAGCAGATGGGCCACCTGTCCACGTACTTCACGCAGGCGCTGGGGAATGGTCTGGCTGTTGAAGTTGGCGTCGATTTCCCGCAGCAGCGCCTCCAGCAGCGGATTGGCCGGCGGTTCGCTGCGCGCCAGGTAATCCTCTGCGGTTTCAAGCAGGCGATGCAGACGAGCCATGGGTTGCAACGTCGCTTCCTCGACGGCACTGAACAGATGGCTGTTGGTGCACTGGGCAAACAGATCCTGCAAGACCTCGCGGCTGTGGTGTTGAATCTCTCGGGTCGGCAGCACATAGAGCAATGGCCAGAGGTCGGCTTCGCTGGCCTGAAGTTGGCCGCGCAGCAACGCCGCTGCGGCGATCAGACGCTGCGATTTGACGATACGCCGATCGGACAGCTGAATACCCGCCTGACGCAACCGGCGAATGGCTTGGGCCAGCGTCGGCCTGACCTCAGTGAGATCGACGTCCTTGAGGGCGTCGCCCAAGGTATCGAGTTGGGTCAACCCCAGCAGGTGCGGGACCGGACGCTGCTCTGACTGCCACCCGCCGGTCAGCATGGCTTCGAGCTGGTTGTCGGGTACGGCGTCCACGAACAGGTGCAGCAGGAAACGGTCGCCAAACGCCGCCAGCGACTCATCGTCGGGCAGCCCGTTCGCGGCCCCTACACAGACACGCAAGGGGCACTGGACCTGGGTGTGGCCACGGCGGAAACGACGCTCGTTGAGCACACCCAGCAAGGTGTTGAGGATGGCGGTGGAACCCAGGAAGACTTCATCCAGAAACACAATATCGGCTTCGGGCAGCATGCCGCTGATGTCGGTTTCCACGGTGCCTTCGCGCAGCTTTTTCAGGTCGACCGTACCAAACAGTTCCGAGGGCTCGGTGAAGCGTCCCAGCAGGTATTCGAAGTAGCGACCTCCCATGGACTGAGCGACGCGGCGGACCACGGCGCTTTTCGCCGTACCGGGAGGGCCGACTACCAGAATGTGTTCCTGTGCGACAGCGGCCAGTACGATCAACTCGGCCAGTTGCTCCCGACCGACGAGGCCTTGGGTGGCAGCACGAACGGCGTGGCGAATCTGGGTGGCGGCGAGGGCGAGCGAAGCGGACATTGGGGCATCTTCCCTGATCTGGAGTGGCACATCTTGCCCGAAGTCGAGGGCTGATTGGGAAGTTCATCGGCCTGGGAGGCTCAAGCTTGAGCCTCGTGCGTCAGCCCTCGATCAAGTCCTCAGGCTGCATCGTCAAAATGATCTTGCCAACGTTTTCCGAAGACTCCATCCGACGATGGGCATCGGCGGCACGCGACAACGGGAATGTGCTGTCGACCACGGGTTCCAGGCTTCCAGGGCCTTCAAACCGCTCGAGCCAGTGATCGCGGAAGCGTTTGATCATCGCGTGCTTTTGCGGTTGGGTACGGGATTTCATGACCGTGCCGATGATTTGCAGGTGGCGATACAGGATCTGCTCCAGCGTCAGGTTCACGCTGCCGCCGCCGCCGAGGATGCCGACCTGGATCAGTCGGCCGCCTTTGGCCAGGGAGGCGATGTTGCGTTCGAAATAAGGTTTGCCGACGAAGTCGATAATCACGTCCACACCCTGGCCGTCCGTCTCCCGGGCGATGACCTCGGCGAAATCCTGCGTCTTGTAGTCAATCGCGACATCGGCGCCTAGGTGCTCGACGCGCGACAGCTTGCTGCCGTCCGTGGTCGCATACACCGTGGCGCCGGTGGCGTACGCCAACTGCACGGCGGCGGAGCCCACGCCGCCTGCCGCGGCATGGATCAGCACGGTATCGCCTGAGGTGAGTCGCGCCAGGTGGATCATCGCCTCATGCGCGGTGACGAACACCTCGGGAATCGCCGCCGCGTGAACGTAATCCAGCTGAGCCGGGATGGGCATCGCCATGCGGTAGTCGATGCGTGCCAGCTCGGCATAGGCGCCGCCGCCGACGACGCCCATTACCCGTGCGCCCACTTCGAAGCCTTCGACGGCGCTGCCTTTTTCGATCACCTCGCCGGCGATTTCCAGACCGATGATCGGCGAGTCGCCGAAGTCGGGGTGCCCGTAACCGCCGGTGCGGTGGGTCAAGTCGGCGCGATTGACGCCGGCCGCATAGACGCGGACCAACAGGTCGTTCGGGCGCACTTCGGGCGTGGCGGCATCGCTCAGTTTGAGCACGTCGGCGTCGCCAAATTCATGGATGATGATGGCTTTCATGGCTGTTGCTCCGATTCGTTGAGGGTGGCGTTGGCGATGGCCGAGGCCGTGATGGCGGCAGGAAAGCCCGCGTAGAACGCCAAGTGCGTGATCGCGGCCGACAGCTCCTCACGGGTGACGCCATTGGTCACCGCTCGGCGCAGATGCGCAGGCAACTCTTCCACATGACCACCGGCAATCAGCGCCGCGACGGTGATCAGGCTGCGGTCACGTTGCGAGAGGGCCGGATCGCTCCAGATCACTGGATACAGCGTCCTGTCGACGAACTCCGAGAGGGTGGGGGTGAAGGCTCTGGCCGCTTCACGAGGGCTGCTGAAATTGATGTTCGACATGATCGCGTCCTTACACCTGGCTGATGAATTTGTGGGTGAGGTAGTGCTCAATGCCTTCGACTCCGCCTTCCGAGCCGTGACCGCTTTCCTTCAGGCCACCAAAGGGCAGTTCAGTGGCGACGATGCGGTATTGATTGATGCCGATCATTCCCGCCTCCAGGCCGTCGGCGACGTCGATGGCC
>Ga0308163_10003685_pt1 | contig 12656 bp, 11 predicted proteins | sample PhyTR1_FD_201037 | JGI IMG/M metagenome (GOLD analysis project Ga0308163, IMG submission 201037) | Phyllosphere microbial communities from UC Gill Tract Community Farm, Albany, California, United States - DLSLT.R1 | ecosystem: Host-associated > Plants > Phyllosphere > Unclassified | place: USA... | reverse complement strand
AGGCCTAAACTTTCCCAGTGGTGAAAGCAGTCGTGGTACAGTCACATTCTTCTGCTTCAACCCTCATACATCTCCTTCATCATGTCCACCTGCTCCTGCATCCGCTTCACCAAAGCAGGCGGTGCCAGCACTTTCATCTTTGCCCCAAAACCTAAAAGCTCTCTCTCCAGTTCAAAATTCAGGATAACCCTGATATTAAAAACTGTTCCTTCTGCTTCTTTTCGCACTACCTGCTGCGTATGGTGCAGCGGTTTCGTTATAACATAAGGCGCATTATCGCTATCTACCCAAAAGATAACTTCGCTATCATTCTGCCCCGGCGACTTTGTTACGCCAATGCAGTCATTATAATAGGTCGCAAGATCCAGCGTTGTATTTTCTTTATACTTTTCTTCATGATCTTCAATTGTCTCTATCCTATCCAGGGCAAGGTTCATGATTTTCGGGGTTCTGTCATGCTTCATTCCCAATACAAACCAGCGGTTACGATACTCCTTCAATAAATATCCACTAAAGCAGAAACTGCTTGCCTGACGTGCTTTGAAAGACCTGTAGGTAATGCATATCGCTTTCCGGGCTACAATAGATTTCCTGATCACCTCAATCCATTCCAGCCCCTTCAAGTTTTCATTTTTCTCAAAATCTACTATTGGCGCACTATGCGTCTTCTGCGTATATATTTTGTCCTCCAGCTTAGTTACCATTTCCGTTAGGTCTGTAAAATGATTCAAGCCTTTAAATTGCTTCAACAGGTCAGACACTTCTGTTAGTACCTGCATATCCTGTTGGTTGAGTGGGATATTGGTAATGCTGTAATCTTTGTCGCTATAACTATAATATTTCTTATCAACCACTACTATCGGGGCTTCATATCCCAGCTTATTGCTGCGCATCATTTCCAGATCAGCCTGAACCGTTCTTCGGCTTACGCCCGATGTTATTCCCTGAAACTCGTATAAAGCTTCGCCGCAGGCAGCTATTAAATCATCAAGCGTCCATTTCTTAAACCTGTTTTGCAGGCATTGGTCAAGCGTGCGGTATCTGATCAGGGCATTTCTGTTAACTGGCATGGTTGATGAAATTATTTTTGATCAATTTATCAATTATTTTTTACTGCGCAAATAGACTGCGCAGTGGCACTATTACTTTGTACTATCTAATAATAAATGATCATGGAAAAAGAAAAAATCAGCAATAGTGAATTAAGAGATTTAGGGATCGAAGAGCTGGAAATGTTAGTTAGCTTTAGCCGGGTGGCGAATGGACTACTTAGCCATGGCGTTATGGCAAAGCCTGAGATATTGGCCAACCTCGAAGCTCTGATTGATGATCCTATGCCCTATGCATTAAAAAAAGGAGGCAGGTTCAAAAACCTCGCAGATAGTATAATTGCCATGCGTAAAGAAGGGAAATTTGTTAAACAGGAGCGCAGTAATTTCAAATTAAAAGAAGAAATAGCAAATTTCCCGGTTTGGGGTTTGGAACATATAGAAGTTGGTGCGCTAGCGCAAATGAAAACCGCAATTCAGTTGCCAATATCTGTAGCTGGTGCTTTGATGCCAGATGCCCATCAGGGTTACGGCTTACCTATCGGGGGCGTGCTGGCTACTACCGCCAATACCATCATTCCTTTCGCAGTAGGTGTAGATATCGCCTGTAGAATGTGTTTGAGCATTTTTGATCTGCCTGCATCAACTGTAGATACAGACAAAACCAAACTGCAAAACATGCTGCTAGATCATACTTATTTTGGTATGGGTTGCAAAACCAAGTCATACTTTGATAGCTCATTATTTGATAGCGCAACCTGGAACGAAACGAGGGTAATCCGTTCTTTAAAAGATAAGGCATATGCGCAGTTGGGCACCAGCGGTACAGGTAATCATTTTGTGGAGTGGGGCGAGTTAACAATTGCAGATAATGCATTGGAAGGCATTCCAGCTGGCACTTACCTGGCACTATTATCACACTCTGGCTCACGCGGATTTGGTGGTGCTGTAGCAGACCACTATAGCAAAGTGGCGATGACGAAGACGAAGCTGCCCGCAGAAGCCAAACATCTGGCATGGCTTGATATGGATAAAGATGATGGTCAGGAGTATTGGATTGCGATGAACCTGGCCGGCGAATATGCCAGTGCAAACCATCATGAAATCCATAATAAGATTGCACGTGCATTGGGGTTGCAGCCTCTAAAGATGATTGAGAACCACCATAACTTTGCCTGGAAAGAGCAACTGTCAGATGGTACCGAAGTGATGGTTCACCGAAAAGGGGCAACTCCTGCAGGAGAAGGTGTTCTGGGAATCATTCCTGGCTCTATGAGTACTCCGGGCTTTGTTGTGCGCGGTAAAGGTGATTTGTCAAGTATTAATTCTGCAGCCCATGGTGCCGGGAGGTTAATGAGCAGAAGTGCCGCGTTCAAAACGTTGAACAAGGCAGCTATTGCCGCTAATCTGGTCGATAAACGTATAACCCTGATGGGAAGCGATATGGACGAGGCACCAATGGCTTATAAAGATATCAATGCGGTAATGGCTGCACAAAATGATTTGGTAGAGGTGCTTGCGCGCTTTGATCCGAGAATAGTAAGAATGGCTAATCCGAAAGAAAAGCCAGAAGATTAACAAAAAAAAGCCGGAAATTGATTGCTCCCAAAAAGTTAGACACTTATTAAGGGCAATCAATTCCGGCTTTTTCTATAAATGGTACTTTAAAGCTCCGTTGTAAATTCTCCCAGATAAACACTGTTTGACTGGCTGCTGCGGTCTGCTGATACAAAGGCAAGATAAACATGGTATATGCCCCCGAAGCCAAACGGAAAAATCAGTTGATCTGTTCCGGTTCCCCTGAAATTCCCTGTTAAAGACATTATCTTACTTTTTTCCTCAGGATTATACGCTAAAAGCATTACCTGATCTTTGGAACTGCCTCCTTCAACAATACCGGTATCCCAGCTAAATTTCAGATACTTTTGTTCCCATTTTTCTACAGTGATGTTTTCAGAAAGTGGAAGGTCGCCAAAACTTACTTTCACTAACTTGGGTTGAATGACCTGATGCGGAGCTACACCTTCAAAGCCATTGTTCAATAAATGAGATATCGCACCCCTAAATCCCGGGGCTTTCTGCGTGTATCCCTTAAAGCCTACCCGCAAAAAGGGCGTAATAGGTGATAACCAATTTTGCGCAGTGGCAAACTTCTGATGGTTTTGCTTTTCTCCGCCACTTGCCTTCTTTTTTCTTTTTTTGTAAGGACCCTTGAGGTAAGGAATCCCATTTCTAGACGAGCCTATAACCGTCCCCACTTTTCCTTCAATTGGGCCCAGAATTCCATTTGGTAATTTTCCCATAACTGTTTGATTTAAAGTTATGTTAAATATAAGTATTGATCAAAATAAACACAAAGGGAGTATGTAAGGAATTCGTTACAAACGCATATCAAACGTGATTAGCATTCAGGATTGTAACTGGTTTTATTCGCGTTCTATTCGCGTTTCATTCGCGTTTGATTAGAACAAAGAGCCTACATGAGTACCAATTGAAAAGAATCGTCATTTTGTAACAATGGGACAATTGACTCAATAATACATGCCGTTCTTTAGATGCCTGAATCTTTAAGGACCTTTATTAACATATTAGCAATTACGTTGTTTCCTTTATCAGATGGGTGCAGTCCATCATAAGTAAAATCAACAGCTTCCAGGGGATAAGGATATTCGTCCTTATCAGGATTAAAAGGGATGGTCGTATAATTAGGATAGGTGTAGTTTCTATATTCGCCCGTCTTAGGGTCCCGTAAACGTTTAAACTTTACAAAGTTCTTGTTGCTGATGCCGCTTTCATGATAAAGGTCTACCACTTTTAAATCTTCATAGTCTGCTATGGCAATAACTGCATTAGCAAACTGCACAAGTTCCTGTCCTTCTTTTGGCTGATAAGAACCGTAAGCGTTATTGCGTGGATTACCCATCCCGATAAAATCGCCGCGCTGCAAGGGAGTAAATATTACAATCTTTGCATCAGGGTTCAGATCCCTGATTTTATCAATAATAATGCGGTATGCACCATTAAACGTACCTGTTCCGGTATTAAGCCGGTAATCATTCAGGTCGCCAAGCGGAAGGGCAGACCACCAATCATTCGTGCCCAGAAACACAGTATACAGATCTGTTTTGGTTAGGCCTAATTGCTCTATTTCTTTTGCAATCCTCACTGCTGTCCACCCATTGTGGCCCTGATTAATATATTTCAGGCTGGGTATAGCAGTTACTACACGTGTCAGATACCCGCTGCTTACTCTGTTACGTGTTTCATCAGGATGATCATTCAGATAGGTAATAGAATCGCCGATGGCAGTCCAGGTTATTTCCCGGGGTTTGAATGCCGTAAAGCAGCACCATAGTATAAATGTAAATAATCCAATAGTAAGAAATCTGGTTCTCATTCTGTTAATTTATATATGGTTAGGGTTGGTACGGGGAACCGCCCCCTCCCTAAGGTAACTAAATTACAGCGAGACCATGCATTTTTTTAAGGGCATTATACTATAATAACTATAAAATAATTAGCAAGCCTGTTAGCAGATCGACCTTACCCTGTCAATCTGCTATTATCCAGGCATATTTTGCGATTAGTTCTGGCCTTTTAAGGCAGCTAAAAGCAGATTTGCGGTTTCTTCTGAAGAACCTGGATTCTGACCAGTAATCAGCAGGCCATCCTGTTTCACATATGAACCCCAGTCTGCACCTTTGCTGTATATACCACCAAGGTTTTTCAAATCATCCTCTACCAGAAATGGAACAACCTCTGTTAAGCCAACGGCCTCTTCTTCGGTATTTGAAAATCCAGTTACCTGTTTTCCTTTTACCAATGGTTCTCCGTTTGCTGCTTTTACTTTACTTAACGCGCCCGGTGCATGGCATACCAGTGCTACAGGTTTATTATTCTGGTAAAAACTTTCGATCAGACTGATTGAGGTTTCATCATTGGCTAAATCCCATAGCGGACCATGGCCACCTGGGTAAAATACTGCATCATAGTCAGCTTCGTTTACCTCAGTCAATTTTACCGACTGTGCCAGCTTGCTTTTCAAAGCTTCGTCAGCATGGAAACGTTTAGTGGCTTCCGTCTGGTTTTCTGGTGCATCACTTTTAGGATCAATTGGCGGCTGACCGCCTTTTGGAGAAGCAATGGTAATATTTACTCCCGCATCAGCCATTACATAATATGGTGCAGCAAATTCTTCAATCCAAAAACCTGTTTTGTGACCGGTATTTCCCAGTTCACTGTGTGATGTCAATACAATTAAAACTTTCATACTCTTGTTCCTATTAATTAATAACTCATTTTAACAATTTTCTCTACATCAGCCGGGGCAAGCGTTTTATGCTCTCCCAGTCCTAACCAGCCACGATCGGTAAAACGCTGAAATATCTTTTCTGCAGTACCTTCATATTCAGCAGTATAATCTGATAGTTTAGTATCTATTCCCAGCGAATGGAAAAAGCCGACGGTTTTTTCAATAGCGGCTTTTGCTATTTCATCTGTTGATCCTTCCTGGATATTCCAGACCCTTTTACCATACTGCGCCAGTTTATCTTTTTTGGCCTCAAAATTATAATGATAGTGGCTTGGTGCAATAACTGCCAGGGTGCGGGCATGGTCTATACCAAATAATGCGGTAAGTTCATGACCCATGGCATGTACTGCCCAGTCTGTAGGCACACCCTTCTGTATTAAACCATTCAGCGCCATGGTACAGCTCCACATAAAGTTGGCCGATGCTTCATAGTCTGCAGGGTTTTTCATAATGCGTGGTGCAATTTCAATCAGTGTCTGTAAAATGCTTTCAGCAATCCTGTCCTGTAAAAAGGCTTCGGTAGGGTAAGTCATGTATTGCTCCAGCACATGCGTAAAGGCATCAGTAATACCATTGGCCAGCTGGCGTTCCGGAATAGACTGCACCACCTGCGGATCGAGGATAGAGAATACCGGGAATAAACCTGGACCACCCATTGATAATTTTTCCTGCGTTTCTTTGCGCGTAATTACAGATCCGGAATTCATTTCAGAACCTGTGGCAGGCAGGGTCAGTACTGTGCCAAAAGGCAGGCCTTTTTCTGTACGGATGCTCTTTTTAAGGATATCCCAGGGTTCACTGCCTTCATATAAAGCGGCCGAGGACAGGAATTTAACCCCATCAATTACCGATCCGCCGCCTACGGCCAGCATATAGGTAATGTTCTCAGATTTGATAATCTTTAATGCTTTTAATAATATTTCATATTCCGGATTTGCCGGGATACCAGAAAATTCAATTACTTCAAAGGCTGACAATGCCTGTTTTACCTGATCGTAAATACCATTACTTTTAATGCTCCCGCCGCCATAGAGCATCATTACTTTGGCATCTTTAGGGATTTCTTTAGCCAGATTGGCGATTTGTCCTTTACCAAAAATGATTTTGGTAGGGTTCATATATTCGAAATTTAACATTTGTTCTGTTGCTTAAATTTTAACAATCATTTTACCACTATTTTTTCCGTCGAACAGGTCTATAAATGCCTGTGGAATCTGGTCAAAACCATTTACAATAGTTTCTGCACTGCTCAGTTTTCCTTCCTGCAGCCATTTGGTAAGCTGGGCCTGGCCTTCCGGAAATTTACTGCTGTAATTGCTTACAATAAATCCCTGCATCAGTACACTGTTTTTAACCATGATATTTTGTACCCTCGGGCCAACAGAGGTTTCTGTATCATTATAACCTGATATAGCACCACACAGCGGTACGCGTGCAAACTTATTGATGTTGGCCAGTACGGCATCTGAAATTTCGCCACCTACATTATCAAAGTATATGTCTACACCATCAGGTGCCGCATAAGCAATGGCCTGCTGCATATCTTGTGTAGTTTTATAATTGATGGCCTCATCAAAACCAAATTTGGATTTTAACAGCTCTACTTTTTCTTCCGTTCCGGCAAGGCCAATAACTTTAAGACCCATGATCTTACCAATCTGACCTACCACACTGCCAACCGCACCGGCAGCACCAGAAACCACCAGGGTTTCACCGGCTTTTGGATGTGCAATTTCGTTGAGACCAAAATAGGCGGTAAGTCCGGTCAGGCCGAGGATACCCAGATAAGCTGTTAAGCTTGCAGCATTGTTATCAATCTTGTTTAAGCCCGTACCGGCAGATAGCTGATATTCTTTCCAGTCCAGATGGCCGGTTACAAAATCTCCTGGCTTAAAATCCTTATTTTTAGATTCAACCACTTCTGCTACCAGGGTAGATGCTAAGGGTTTATTTAGCTCAAAGGGCGGGATATATGATTTTGCGGTCGTCATCCTGCCTCTCAGGTAAGGATCTACAGAAACATATAATGTTTTTAATAATACCTGTCCCTCTGTTGCAGTGGGTTTTTCTTCTTCTATAAATTTGAAGTCGTCCATTGTAGGTTTACCTACCGGTCGCTTATTAAACAAAATTACTTTATTCATCTTCTTCTATTTAGTTCCATGGAATTAACATCCATGGATGGTATTTGTGTAAATTTTTTTACGCTCTTACTTTTTCCAACATTTCATTAAGGATGTCTGCTTCCTGATTGTTCAGGTTAACCAGAATACCATCAATAATTTCGCGGGCTTTTTCTTTTAAAACTGCGCCTTCCTGTGTAAGTCTGATATAAACAACCCGCTGGTCAGAACTGTTTCTTTCTTTTTCAATGAGGCCCTTATCCATCAGTTTATTCAATAAGCGGGAAGTGTTAGGCATACGGTCTATCAAACGTTCTGTGATCAGGTTTACGGTTGCCGTTTGATCTGGCTGCCCGTATAAAATGCTGAGAACATTAAATTGCTGTAAGGATAAACCTGTGGGTTTAAATGCCGAGGCAATACGGTTGAGCACCCAGTTAGAGGTGAAGATAATATTAGTCAGGGCGCGTTGCTGCGGACTTCCAAATGTATGTTTTATCTCGTTCTCTATTTTCATAGTACAAATATATCATCCATGGATGGTAATTTGGTCATTATACATTCATCTTCACAAAAACTTCTATATTCAGTGCTTGAAGAGCGTTTCTTGGCCTTAGTAATGCTGGCGAGCTAGAAATGGTTGACAGAAAAACAGCAATGCTGAGTTGAAATAGCAATTGATGACAGGTCAGATATAAAGCGGGGCCATAAGTTTCCAGTACTTAGGCCGGTGGGCATTATTGTCCCAGATGTAAAACTGGTTCGGAATGGCTTTGTCCCATAGCATTTTCGAAAATTCCTGATTGCCTTTTAAAAAAGGATCTGTCTCGCCTATCGCAATAATTATCTCTAATTTCCTGGCTGCATTTAAAAGGGATTCATCTGTCAGGTTTGCTATATATTGTTCCGGCATATTATAATAAACAGAATCGTCAGTAAAGCCATCAAGCAGGTCCCTGAACTCGCCAGGGGTTTGGGTAAGGTCATACCGGCCGCTTAAGCCCACTGCTTTACGGAAGAGCCATGGATAGCGAAGGGCAAAGTTGATTGCATGATAGGCGCCCATGCTGCAGCCGGCGGTTTCAAGATAATTGCCTCCGTTCTTTTGATACATCAAGGGGATCAACTCGTCAAGCAGGTACTGCTCATACTGAAGGTGCCGGCTAATGCGCACCGTTGGGTGAACGTTACCATTGTAAAAACTTTCTGCGTCAATACTGTCTACACAAAACAGCTGTACCTCACCATTATCCAGCTGTTGCTGCATAGATGCAATGATTCCCCAGTTCTCATAATCATAAAACCTGGCTGTTCTGGTTGGAAAAAAGAGTACCGCCCGTCCGCTATGGCCGAATATTAAAAGTTCCATATCCCGCTGTAATACGGGGCTAAACCATTTATGATATTCTCTGTTCATGTAGGGCGGTTATAATAAAGGGAATATCATTTATACATGTTACTTCTGCATTAAAGATAAGTTAACGATTTCTTTCCATAACTGGTAACCTTGCGTGCTTAAATGCAACCCGTCTTGCTGGTAAAGCTCCGCTTTTGGTAGTCCTGAGGTATCCAGCATCTTTCTATAGATGTCAATAAAGTGCCAGTTTCCGGGTTCCCTGCTAATTTCTTTTTGAATGAGCGTGTTCGTATACACGAACTGGTTAACCATGTGCCAGCGACTTGGACTGGGTTTTAGCGACATAAAATAGCAAGGTAAGTCATCGCCGAAACGTTGTTTTACTTCTGCTTTCATCTGCTTAAAAAAGATAAGTACCTCTTCAGGGTTCCTGCCATCACCAAGGTCATTATCGCCTGCATAGATTACCAATGCCTTAGGTTTATAACCGGCCATTACACGTTTAAAAAACCATACGCATGCAGCAAGTGTAGAGCCGCCAAAACCAAGGTTAACTACTTTCTGCTGTGGAAAGTCTTTCTGGAGAGTGTCCCACATACGGATGGAAGAGCTGCCATAAAATATTATTTCCGGATCGTATCCTGTATCTGAGCCAACTTTTTCAAGATGCTCTATTTCTTCTTCGTACCAATACATTTATAGGGGCTGTATGTCAATAAAGATAACAACACGCTTTTACAATATATGTTTAAAAAGAAGATTGGGTTTTTTGGAAGGCTTTTAAGGGAGCTATTTGTTCATTTGGGATACAGACAGTTTGGCTGGAATAACCAGAGGCAGTGCATGTCAAAGCAACTGCGATCTGAATGGGCCTCTAATAAAAACAGCCTGCAGATGATTCTGCAGGCTGTTTCCGGATTTATTTGATCTATATAGGTTATCCTTTAGGGTCTAAAGCATTTTCTATACGGTCTGACAGATCTTGTAAATGATATTTACTTAATCCTGTAGCAGCATTTGAGCTGGTTTTGATCATCGTATCAAGCTCTCTCAATTGTCCTTTTACCACAGAAAGCACATCACTTTGTGAAGCAGCCAATCCGCTTTGCGCAACAGCACCGCCTCTGGTAACTACCAGGTTCATTCCTGCAGGAGACGCAGCGGGTTTAATGATGGCGATCAGTTTCTCTACATACATTTTCTGCAGGTTTCTTCTGTAAACATCAATGGTCTGATTGCTTTTCAGTTCTGCGAAAATAGAGCCGTTTAAATCTGTAAAAAGATCAGTGATCTTATAAGCAGGTTCACCGTCGATAGCTTCTGCAGCTACCAGTTTGCTCATAGTGTTATTGCTGATTAAACGGTTAAGAGTGGTGTTCTGTAACCTGCCCACTACTTCTAATCCATTTTCGTCAATATTATCAAGGATCGGTTTGTTAACCAGCCATAGCGGCGTTTTGAACAATTGCTGATCTAAGAAAGTCATTGCTTCTTTTTGCGTTGCGGCTGGTGTACGTTCATAGATTGAGCCCGCCTGTTCTACAGTTTTAGGGTTCTCATAGATACCGCCTACGTTTTTAGCTACATGGCCCATATAGCGGCCAAATTGTGTAGTCAGCTGACCATACATGGTTGCCAGGTCATCATAACCTTCATTGGCACCTTTTGTCCATGCCGGCAGATTGGTTAAAATAACTTTCAGGTTTTTGATACCGTAAGTACTGGCTTTCATTGCATTGTCAGACAAGTCTTCGTTTTGAGAATGCGGATCATCAGCATTGCTTTCAGTACCAAACCACAAACGTCTGTTTTTAGCAGCTTCGATGGTCATTTTGTTTAAGGTAGCAACATCGGCAGCTGCAGTTTTTGTATCCGGGAAGTATTTATATCCCCATTCAATAGCCCATTTGTCATAGTCGCCAATGCGTGGATATAAACCTTTTGAACTGATATTATCTTCAGGCTGTGCAACATAGTTAAATCTTGCATAGTCCATGATAGAAGGTGTATGTCCGTTAGCTTCAACCCATTTTTTATCACGCAGGTATTCTGTTGGTACCGTAGAGCTTGAACCATAGTTATGGCGCAATCCTAAAGTATGGCCTACCTCATGAGATGATACAAAACGGATCAGATCGCCCATCAGCTCATCACTGAAATTCATTTTACGTGCTCTTGGATCTACTGCAGCGGTCTGGATCATATACCAGTCGTGCACCAGCTTCATTACATTATGGAACCAGTTGATATGGCTTTCCATGATTTCGCCGCTGCGCGGGTCAGAAATACTTGGTCCGCTCGCATTAGATATCTCAGAAGGTTTATATACAATTGCCGAGTGGCGGGCATCATCCAGGCTCCAGGTAGAATCCTGAGCTGCGGTTGGTGCTGTTTTTGCCATTACGGCATTTTTAAAGCCTGCTTTTTCAAAAGCTTTTGCCCAGTCGTTCACACCGGCAATCAGGTAAGGCACCCATTTTTTAGGGGTTGCAGGGTCAATATAGAAAATGATTGGTTTCTGTGGCTCAACCAGTTCGCCACGTTTGTATTTGGCCATATCCTGAGGTTTAGGCTCCAGGCGCCATCTTTTAACCAGCTCAATTTCTTTTACCCCCTGAGGGTTAAGGTCAAAATCAGTATATCCAACAGCAAAGTAACCTACACGCGGGTCAAAATAACGCGCTTTCATAGGCACTTTTGGTAAGATAACCAGTGAAGTGTTCAGCTCAACAGTTGAAGAACCTGCAGGTGCAGCACCGCCACCCATCGCTGCAGCGCCACCAAAAGGATTTGGAGCAGCAGTAAGCGTGTATGTTTTTACGGTAGTGATTTCCACATTGGTTGGGAAAGAGCGCATACCAAGAATATAACTTCTGTCTGCCAGCTGGGTACCTAACCTGAAACGGGTTTTTGCTGCCGGACTGCTGAAATAGAAAATATCATTGTCGCTGTTCACATAGTCAGTAATATCAATTACACTTCCTTTTTTGTCATTGGTATAGGCAGCAATGTTAAAGGATGCGGCAATAGCCTGAATATTTGAGTTTTTTAAAGACTGGTACATGGCAGTGGTGCTGTCCGGACCATAAGTTCTGTAACTCACTTTACGCATGAAAATGCGGTTGTTGGGCCCTTTTTCAAAACGGATTACAGCACTTCCTATCTGATCGCCCGCGTATCCCTGTGCGGCGCGTACTTCGGCTCCGGATTTAGAAATACGGTTTACCACCAGAATATCCCTGTTCAGGGTAGTATCGGCAATTTCAAAAAAGAATTTATCTTCGATCTTATGGGTAGTGATCATCCCGCGGCGCGTAACCGCTTTATCGGTAATTACTGATGCATATGGTTTAGGCTGTGCTTTTACACCTGAGCCTAAAGCGGCGCCAGATGCCCTCCTGGTTGAGTCTGCACCTGCTCCGGCACCTGCGGGACGAACCTGCGCCTGTGCAATAGAGATAGTGATTACTCCCAGGAAAACTGTAAGTAGTTGTTTTTTCATGAATGATTGAGTTGATTATAAGGTTATCAAGTAAATATAAACCGTATAACCAACTAAATCTGATTGTAGTGATTTCTTTACAGAGCTCTTTTATGCAACTGAAGGTACTACTGGTGCCTCTTCTACCAGTTTCACCTCCTCGGCACCATGTGCCAATCTCTTGAGTGGTTTAACCAGCGAGATGATCAGCAAGCCAAATATGGCACAGAAAACAGCAATACCGAGGAAGATTTCCAGTTCGCCGGCAGTTTGCGACCATACTCCTATCCATGCCGCCAGGTAATTTCCGAATCCCGTAGCTGCAAAATAAATC
>Ga0308163_10003684_pt1 | contig 12657 bp, 19 predicted proteins | sample PhyTR1_FD_201037 | JGI IMG/M metagenome (GOLD analysis project Ga0308163, IMG submission 201037) | Phyllosphere microbial communities from UC Gill Tract Community Farm, Albany, California, United States - DLSLT.R1 | ecosystem: Host-associated > Plants > Phyllosphere > Unclassified | place: USA... | reverse complement strand
GGTCCCTTCGTCTGCGTGTGGTCAGCGGACTCAGACGCGGCCGAGCATCGCCTCGTTGAGGATGGTGCCGCCGAGCATCCAACCGCCGTCGGCGACCTCGTCGAGGATGACGAGGGTGGTGGGGCGCGCTCGCTCCCCGTAGACGTCGACGATGGCGTCGGTCACAGCATCCTGCAGCTTCTTCTTTGACTCGGCGGTCAGGGTGTCAGCGGGGACCTTGATGTTGGCGAAGGGCATGGTGTTCCTCTCGGTGGGGTTTCCCGGGCGGTCCGGGGGTCAAAGTGCGGCGTTGGAGGACAGCAGGTCCTCGATGCCGACGCGGTGGTAGAACTCGGACCGGATGCGGTCCGCCACCGCTGAGACGACCTCGCTGCCGTCGCGCGAGGGGTCGACGTGGGTCCGGTAGGGGCGGGTTCCCTCTGGGAGGCTGACCACGCGGACGATCTCGTCGGCGACGTCCTGCACGTCGGCGTCCACCGGGACGATCGCGGCGAGGCGGTCGGTGAGGTCCTTTCGGAGCGCCCCGTACTCCTCGTCGTGTGCAGCGACTCGGGCGGCGTCCATCGGGACCGCAGCGTTCGTGAAGTGGTTCGTCCCCGAGGTGAAGGCTCCCGGGACCACGATGGTGGTGTCGATGCCGAAGCGGACGAGCTCCGCTGCGTAGCTCTCGGCCAGCGCGTCCATGCCGGCCTTCGCCGCGAAGTACGGCGCGAGGAACGGCGGGTGCCCACCGCGGGTCGACGAGCTGCCGACCCACACGACCAGTCCTAACCGGCTGACGCGCATGTGCGGCAGGACGGCGCGGGCGACGCGTTGTGCGCCGACGACGTTGACGTCGTAGAGGGCCATGAACTGCTCGGGCGTGAACGCTTCGGCCGGGCCGTAGGCCATGTGGCCGGCGTTCTGCACGAGGACGTCGATCCGCCCGTGCGAACGGACGACCGCGTCGACGGCATCATCGACGGACTGTTGTGACTGGACGTCGAGCTCGACGGCGCTGAGCTGCAAGCCCTCGCGGATGGCGAGATCCTCGAGCTCGGTGCGAGCCGTCGCGTTCCGACGGTCGACCGCGCGCATCCCCGCGACGACCACGTTGCCCGCCCGCGCGAGCGCCTCAGCCGTCAGCCGACCAAAGCCGCTGGACGCACCCGTGACGAGGACGACCCGTGGAGCGGTCATCAGACCATCCCGCCGTTGGCGCGGATGGTCTGGCCGTTGACCCAGTGGCCGTCGGGTCCGGCGAGGAACGCCACGACCGCCGCGATGTCCTCCGGCGTGCCGAGCCGCTCGAGGGGCGGGACCTTTGACAGCGTGTCGATCTGCTCCTGGGTCTTGCCGTCGAGGAACAGCTCCGTCGCCGTCGGTCCCGGGGCCACCACGTTCGCCGTGACGTCCCGGCCGCGGAGCTCCTTAGCCAGGATCAGCGTCATGCCTTCGACGGCGCTCTTGCTCGCGACATAGGCGCCGTAGGTCGGGAACTGCGTCCCGACCACCGAGGTTGACATGCCGACGAACGTGCCACCGGCCCGGAGCCTGCGCGCCGCCTGCTGCGCGACGACGAAGGTCCCGCGGATGTTCGTCCGGTGCAGTGCATCGAGGACGTCGAGGTCCTGGTCGGCGATCGTCGACAGTGCGAGTCGTCCAGCGGAGTGCACGACGACGTCGACGCCGCCGTGGTCGGCCTCGACCCGATCGAACATCGCGGCGACGGCGTGCTCGTCGGCGACGTCGGCCTGCACGGCGACGGCGCGACCGCCTCCTTCCTGGATCTGCTCGACGGTGGCCGCGGCCGCGGCCGTCCCGCTGGCGTGGTTCACGACGACCGTGAAGCCGTCGGCCGCCAGCCGGGTCGACACCGCGCGGCCGATGCCGCGTGAGCCCCCCGTGACGACGGCGACGCGTTCTGGAATGCTGCTCATCGCGCTTCCCTTTCATTGATATGCTTCGGTCATTTCGACGCTACGCCGAAGCTAGCACAGATACGATCATCGATACCAGCTGCGCTACGATCGCTCTATGGCCCGATCTGATGAAGCACTCCGGAGCGCGCTACTCCGCGCGGCGGAGGAGCAGCTCGTCGCAGCTCCCGACGGCGACATCGCCACCCGTGCTGTATGCGAAGCAGTCGGCGTCACCCAGCCCGTGCTCTACCGCGTCTTCGGCGACAAGCGCGGGCTGCTCGACGCCCTCGCCGACGTAGGTCTCGAGCGGTACGCGGCCAGGAAGGCCGAGCTCGAGGTGTCCGACGACCCGTCGGCGGACCTGCGACGCGGCTGGGACGACCACCTCGCATTCGCGCGCGAGCACGCCGCGCTCTACCGACTGATGTTCGCTCCTCGGCCGTGGGCCAGCAGTTCGGCGCGCGACGGCGTGACCGCGCTCCTCGAGCGGACGCTCACCCGCTGTGCAGCCGCCGGCATGCTCCGTGTCGACGTCAGGGTCGCGGCGACGATGCTGCTCGCCGCGAACGTCGGGCTCGCACTGGATGGGATGAGCGCCAACCGCCAGGACGACTCTGACGAGGTCGCCGACGCGCTCCGGGACGCGGTCCTCGGCGCCGTCCTCGTGCAGCCGCCCAGCCCGGAACGCGCTGACGTCGACGCGGCCTCCCGTCATCAGCTCCGCGCGCGACTCGAAGCAGGCAGATCGAGCCCGTTGCTCCCGGAGGAGTCGGCACTCATGCGGGTGTGGCTCGACCGACTCGACCACCACGCCAACCACGCCGACCACGACCAAGACGGCTCCGAATGATCTCCACGTTCCTCATCGAACACGCACCCCTGGTCCGAGCGGCATTCTGGGTGGCGCTCGCCGCCGCCGCCGTCCTCGCCTGGTTGCTCCACCGCCTGCGGCTCCGCGGCATCCTGCTGGGCCTGTCCGGGGTGTCGCTCGTCGCGGTGCTCGTGCTCACTCTGCTCCCCGACGGCACGCGGGCGGGCGGCGTCACCTGCAGCGTGCAGTTCTCCGTCCCGTTCCAGGGCCTCGAGACGCTCGCCAACGTCGCGCTCCTGCTGCCGCTCGTGCTCTTCCTCGGAACAGCGACGAACCGACCGCTCACGGTCCTTGCCGGTGGGGTGGCGCTCTCCGTCGCCATCGAGGTCGTACAGGCCCTCGCGCCGGCACTCGGTCGTCGGTGCGACACGAACGACTGGTTCATGAACACGGTGGGAGCGCTCCTGGGTGCCGTCGTCGCTCTCGTCGTCTGCCGGATCGAACGACGTCGGACGACCACCGCCGTTGCCGGGTGACCGACGGGCGGAACGCGGAGGACGAAGAGTTCGACACCCTGCGCGGTCGCTGCTGGTGGGGGCGCGATGTGCGCGTGCTCGCCGCCCCGCGGGGAGGGGCGCGAAACGGTCGTCCCGACGTGTCTCGTAAGCCGGTCGTCCACCGGTGCACGTGCGGACGCTTCGGCCTGACAGCCAGAACTCAGCACCTACCTGGGCTCTCGATTCCCGTATGCCTGTCCCGCAAAAATGCCCGGTGAAGGTGCCTCAAACGCTACAGTCATCGCATGCTCGTCGGATACGCCCGCGTCTCGACCTCTGGCCAGGACCTCGCCGCGCAGCGGGATGGCCTCCACTCGCTTGGCGTCGATCCCGAGAACGTGCACGTCGACCACGGCATGACCGGAACAAACCGTGAACGCCCGGGGCTCCGCGAAGCTCTTGCCGCGGTTCGCAAGGGTGACGTCCTGGTCGTCACCAAGCTCGACCGACTCGCCAGATCCCTCCCCGACGCTCGTGACATCGCGGATGAGCTGACGCGGAAGGGCGTGACGTTGAACCTCGGAGGTTCCGTCTACGACCCGACCGACCCCGTGGGGCGGCTGCTGTTCAACGTCCTCGGGATGGTCGCGGAGTTCGAAGCCGACCTCATCCGTGCCCGCACGCGCGAAGGGATGGCGATCGCCAAGGCCGCGGGCAAGCTCCGCGGAAAGAAGCCCAAGCTCTCCGTCTCACAGGAGAAGCACCTAGTCGCGCTGCACCGCGCCGGGGCACACACCACGAGTGAAATCGCCGAGCTGTTCGGTGTCGCCCGCTCGACCGTCTACCGAGCGATCCAGCGCGGCGGAGCGAACCCGCCCAGCGCCTGACGACACCGAGCGAAGCGAGAAGGACGACACCGAGCGAAGCTGCTCACAGCCCGCGAGTCTCGTAGCCATGTCTCGCAAGCTGACGCTAGTTTCTTTGCCATGAACCTAGGTTGCGAGACAGCATGACGGCGCCGAGCGGGAAGCTCATCGGATACGCACGGGTCTCGACCCGTCACCAGAGCACAGACCGCCAGGTGGTCGACCTTGCCGCCGTCGGCGTACGCCGTGACGACCTCTATGTCGACCACGGCGTGAGCGGAGCTCGGGCACGACGACCAGAGCTCGACAAGGCACTTGACGCGCTCCACGCAGGCGACACTCTCGTCATCACCACCCTCGACCGACTCGGACGCTCGACAGCAAGCATGCTCACTCTCGCTGAGGACCTGCGCGCTCGAGGCGCGGCGCTGCGCGTGCTCAACCTCGGCGGAGCAAGCATGGACACCTCCACCGCGACGGGTGCCATGATCTTCACCGTCATGGCCGCCCTCGCCCAGATGGAGCTCGAGATCAAACGTGAACGCGTTAACGACTCGGTCACCAAACGCCGCGCCGCCGGCACAGACCTAGGCGGGCGCCGCCCCAAGTACACCGACAGTCAGATTCAGAACGCTCGCCGTCTCCTCGAGGCGGGCGAACCCGCGAGCCAGGTCGCTCGCGACCTGGGCATGTCGCGCGCCACCCTCTACCGACGGCTCGCAAGTTGAAGCCCAAGCCGCCACGCGTCTGCGAAGTCTGCAGACGTGCCCTGCCCGCCACCAGCAGGGCCGATGCAAAGTTCTGCAGCTCCAGATGCCGTCAGCACAACCACCGCCGCGCCCGTCCTAGGGTCTGGCCAACTATGACTGCGCGCTGGGAGAGGCCCGACTACGAGGACTCGATGCCGACGAGGTACCAGACCTGGCTATCCGTCGTAGAGATCACCTTCGCCGAGCCGGTGCCCTGTGATGCATGCGGCGAACAGGGCCGCGAGATTTTGGGCCTCGTAACCGACTTCGAGCCGGCTGTCTTGGCTGTGGCCTACTGCAGCGATGACTGCATGCTCGATGACTTGCACGCGCGACGGCTCGACAGTCCCGGTCACAGATAAAATCGTCTGACCAGCGCAAATGGAGCGTACGGCGCTTCCGTGTCAATCACATGCGGCAACCTTGTTCTAGGTCCAGAACCTCGTAGGGGAAAAAGAACGAACGGCCCCCTGCTACCAACAGGAGGCCGCCCTGGACCCGTCGGCTCCGCGAAGAGAACGAAGGGATCACCATGGCTAAGGTACGTCACAACCAGGGGACAGAAGAAGACTCAAGAGGCTCGGCCCGAGACCCACGTTGGGCTACCGCACTAGTCCTGTCGGCTCTAGCAGCCCTGACGCTCGTGACCACCGGCGCCCCAGGCGATGTTCCGGTGGTCTTGGCAGCAGTGATAGCTGCTATCGGTGTGGAGTCCAAGGTCGTCAGCTAGTCCCAACCTGAGCGGGACGAGCCGCGACGCGGCGCCCCTCTCCGGGGGAAGTTCTCGGCCCGGATCGAGCAATCTCTGGACTCAAGGCCGGCGGTAGTCATCGTCGTCGATCCGTGACGCTACAGTTTGCGACAGGGGGGAAGATGACACATAACTTCCAGACGCTACGCCGGGTCGTAGTCAATGCATCGCGGGCGAACCACTGGGATGAGGCGGTTCTAGAGTGGCAGGTGATAGGTGTCAAGGAGGACCCGGCATCTTCCGGCACCTGCGTATGCGGGAAGCGGGGGCTCAGGTACCTCTACGAGATCTACAACCGCCAGACCACCCACACCCTCCTTCCGATCGGTAGCAGTTGCGTCGAGATGTTCGGGCTCGACGAGCTCGACATGAGCGTTGCCGAGCTCCGTCGCCTCTTCGACCTGAGATCCGCCTACGAATCACACCGGTGGGTCCCCTTCACGAGCGACTTCTTCTCACGGGCGACTCTTACCGACCTGTGGGAAAATGGCGCATTCCCACCAAACAGGTTCAATGGCCAAAATGGTAAGAACGACTATCGCTTCCTGATGAGGATGTTCAACATGCGCCGCGCCCCTACCGACGGCGAAAACCGTAAAATCCGAGCACTCCTGTACACAATCAGGGATTTCGTTCTCAGCGACGATCGGCTGAAGTAGGACGACCGCCTTCTGTGGGGGGGAGTCCCATAGTTGACGGGGCGCATCCACGTCAGGCAATACCCCTCGGGGATCTGCTAGTAGCGCGCGTCACGCGCCTGCGGCCTCCGTCCGCTCGAGGGCGCTACTGGGTGAGCGTGGGTCCCGTCGTACCCCTGTGGGCGGGTGGAGCCGCCCAGCGACGGGAGCTCAGGCCTTCCCCAGGTGCGGGAGGGGTGACGCCCCCCTCCCCGGGCTCACCAGAAACGGCTGACGCCGGGTTTCGGGTCGACGAGGTTCCGGGGACAGGTTTCGGTGCACACGCCGCCGGCGTGTCGCTCCCAGGCTGCCCCAGCCCTCGACATCACCCGAAAACGATCGTTTCTGGTCACAAGCAGTCTCCAGGTCCACTCCTCGGTTCCCAGGCCCACTAGATCGCCCAGGCGGAGAGGGTGACGTTTGAAGGGCGTCGGGACGAACGAAGTAGCCCAGAGGTACCGTATCTACCCAGAGCATCCGCGCTAGACGGGATTGGTGAACCTTGGAAGAGCTTCACAAGCCACACCTATCGAACTCAGAACTCCTCGAACTTCAAGTTCTCGAATTCGTCTATGACCGATCTCGCGAAAATCCGGCCAGCGAAGTTTCTTTTGAATCACTCTACGCGACCGCCGATCGAAGAGAAATTCAAGAAGCAGCCGAGCGCCTCGACGATCGATACCTCTTATTCGTCGAGCGAGGCCTGGCGGGAATTGACGGTGGAATGCTGACGCCGAGAGGGGTAACTTTCGTTGAAAACATGAGAGAATCTCGCTCGTCCAGAGCCGCTCGGAGCGTGGCGCTCCGCGATGGGATCCTTGCGTGGCTTTACGATCTAGGCTACGGAAAATCGCCCACTCTGAACACTTTCCTCCAGTCGAAGTACAGTCGATTCTACGGCGAAATGTACACTGCCGCAGAACTCAATTCCGCATCCCGTAGAATGCGCGACGACGGACAAATCAATGGCCAAGGGTCGCATGGAGCGGGAATTATGCGACCTTCGATCACCTCGAAAGGAATGCAGATGGTAGAAAGAGGAGAGAGTGTCAGCGACGCAGGCACCCCAGACCCGGCACAGAGCGTCACTCTGAATGTATACGGTAACGGTTCGAATCTTGCTTTCAATAGCACTGGTGTAACTCAAACCAACAGCGTGTCTTCCGAGGCCGTACGTTCTGCTCAGGAAACGGTTGCTGCCGTCCGAGCTGTGATTGATCTTCTTGTACAGGACGGTGTAGACCGAGAACTTCTCACAAGTCGCCTGGTCGAAGCAGAGTCGGTGGAAGTTGTCCAGAACCCGCGGGCTTTCAGTTCGGCACTGTCCCGCCTTCGCGATGCCGTAATCTCGGGTGCCGGCGGCGCAATCGGCGCCACTCTGGGGCAGAACCTCACCCTTGCCGTCGCATTAATCGGCGGCTGATCTATTCAAGGGGATTGCATGTCACACCTTTCAGAGGTCATGGAACAAGCTTCGGATAGCACAAGACCGATTGCGGACGCAGTCCGACAAGTCAAGATACTCGGCTTCAGGCTCGATTCAGCGACGCTTTCCGAATGGGCAGAAAAGGAACTCGTTGGCTACAACGTCAACGACGATCTGCCACAGTATCGAAAGGCCCGCCATCTCCCCGTCACGGGTACGTGGCGGGGGCGCGGCTCACAGCGAGTTGAGCCACTCTCAACGGCCGGCATTCCGCAGAACTTCCTTGATGCGCATTTCAGCGCCAGCTTCACGCATTCGATATCCGAGATGGAATCGATCGCGGCAGCCTCGGAAGACCCTGTCATAAATTGGGACCCCTACGTCGTGCAGCAATACATGCGTTTCGTGGAATCGAAAATCGGTGGCGTTTCGTACCAGTACATGACTCTGTCGCGAGCAAGTTTACTCATCCCCAGATACATGGTAATCGGCGCGCTAGACGCAATACGATCACGAATTATTGACTTGTGCCTGGAGCTCGAAAAGAGCGCCCCTGAAAGCGGAGCCCTGAACGGCCCGACCCGGGCAGATTCTGGCGTCAGAGACGCGGAGGCAAAGTTCTACTTTAATATTTACGGAGACAACGCAAACATCGCAACCGGGGATCACGCTTCACAGAGGTCGGATTCGGCCTTGTAACAAATCTCTCGGTCGGTTACAGGTCTCTAAGAAGTCTCAGATCCGCCGAATCCATGTCAGCCGATACCCCTCGGGAACCTGGTGGTAGAGAGCGCCACGGGCCTCCTCGTAGGTCGCGCCGCTGGCGGTGAGCAGAGCACCGGCCTCGTCGTCGCGGTCGGTCTTGTCTGCGGGGATGCGGTGCGTGGGGGCTTCGAGGTGGATCACGGGCTGATCGTAGGCCTGGCCTCTGACGCCGGCGGCCGGCTCGTCAGTCGATCGGGGCGATGAGGCTTGGGTCGCTGGGGTCGGCCTTCTGCGTGCTGTTGACCTTGCGGTCGACGCGGTGCGTGATGATCGTGGCCGCGACCTGCTCCGACGACGACGTCAGGGTCTCGACCATGGCGTCTTTGTCGTCGAGCTTGTCCGGGGACAGCCAGTCGTCCCACAGGTCCGGCAGGAGGAACGTGGGCATGCGGTCGTGGACCTCACCGGAGGCGTCGCGGGCCTCGCGGGTGATGATCGTGTACGTCAGCGACCACTCCCCCGACGTCTCGTCCTTACGCGCGGCGTAGAGGCCGGCCGCTGCGAGCGGCCCGGGGCCGTGGATGTAGTGGGGCTGCTTGCCGCTCGGAGTCGTCTCCCACTCGTAGTACCCCGTCATGGGCACCAGACACCGCTGGGAGGCGAACGCGGTGCGGAACATGCCGTTCGTCGCGGCCGTCTCCAGGCGCGCGTTGATCGGGCGCGGGCCACTCTCCTTGGTCCACCCGGGCCGTAGACCCCAGCGGGCCTCGTCGACGTCGCGGTGGAGCTCGCCCTCCTCGAGCCACTCCCGGACGATCGGGGCGCGGGTGCTCGGCGCGATGGAGTACCGCCCGGCCCAGTCGTAGGCCGTGCCGGGCTTGGCCTCGAAGAACGCCATGAGGTCGTCGATCGCGATATCAGACGCGTACCTGCCGCACATGCCTCTGAGCCTAGATCGGGAGCCGCTCACCCGCCCGTACCCGGCAGGGATACCCCTGCACATTCTTCCAAAACTTGTAGAGATCATCCTCGGCTTCCCGGAGGAGACGACGACGGGTCAAGGCCCCTGTCAGCGGCCAGATTCCGCGTTTTTGCCTGTACGACGGACACACTGAACGAGCCTGACGTGGACGATTAGCGCGGTTTGGCCGGCTCTCTTGGGCCTCGTGAAACCCCCGGGTCGATTCCAATGGAGACAGATCCGACGACCTAAGGAACGACCATGAGCCTCGCTCTACTCTCGACCCTCCTCCTGGCCCTCTCAGGGCTGCTCTTCGTGTGCCTCTGGGGGGTCGCCATGGTCTGGGGCGCTCGTCAGTCGCCGTCCGTCCGGAAGTACCTGGTCGACCTCGCTCGCGCCCTACGTGGCGGACGGTAGTGCTTCGTCTGCTCCTGCACCGAGGGCCGATCAGGCCGTCAGGGCGGTGATCTGGTCGGGTCGGAACCCGGACCAGTGGGTGTCACCTGCTACGACGACGGGGGCCTGGAGGTAGCCGAGGGATCTCACGAGCTCGAGGGCGGTGGGGTCCTGGGTGAGGTCGACGACGTCGTAGGCGATGCCGTGCTTGTCGAGAGCCCGGTAGGTCGCGTCGCACTGCACGCAGGCCGGCTTGGAGTAGACGGTGACGGGGCTGGTGTTCATGGGGTCCTCCTGTGCTCTCGGTCAGGTGAAGGGATCGTTCCTGATAGCGGAGCCAGTGCCGCTTGAGCGCCTGGAGTGCAACCCGTAGGTCGGTGGAGGAGAGGAATCTCGGCCGAGAGAAGGAGCGAAGCGACGCGGCCGTGAATCCTCGGGGGAGCCGGCAGCGCAGCTGCTTGCGCGTAGGGCGCGGCGGCAATGATGGAGCGGCAGGAACGATCCTCGCCTCTGAGGGAAACCGCGGCCGCGCAGCGGCTGTCCGTCAGCTCGACGGGCGCGCAGCGGCGGGCGAGCCGGCTTCTCAGGACTCTGCCGGCAGGACGTCGGGCCAGGGCATGACCGGTCCGACGTCGACGAGGGCGGTGCCGGCGCTCGAGCGGACGAGCACGGTGTTGCCGTCTGTGCCGGTCCCGGCGTGGGAGAGAGCGGCGAGGACCAGGGTGAGGACGTCGCGGTCGACGCCGGAGACGACGTCGACGATGTTGACCGGCTGCTCGTCGACAAGCGAGGCGACGAGGGTCAGTACGCGTCGCTCGCCGCCGGAGTAGGCGTCGGCGTGCTGGCGGATGACGTCGGGGTCGACGTACAGCCTGCCGTCGACGGGGAGCCCGTCGTCGGCGTAGCGCACGATCCATGGGTTGCCCTCGGCCGCGAAGCGGCCCGAGAACGCACGCGTGAGCAGCTCGACGGCCGCGACGCGGTGGTTGAGCCCTTCGGACCAGGCGCGCAGCTCCTCACTCGCGGCTGTCATGACGCGGGGGTGGTGTGCTCGGTGATGAGCGCGGCGAGGCAGTCGCACGGCGCGGCCGCGTCGTGGTGGCTCCCGGCGCACCGGTCGTCCGGGCACCCGCACGCGTCGCCCTTCCAGACGGGTCCGCCGCCGTGGGCGCGAGCCCACTCGTGCGGGGTGATCCCCGCCTGGTCGAGCGTCGTGACGGCTTCGTCGGTGAGCGTTGCCATGGGGTCTTCCCTCTCATTGTGGTGGTCGGCTTGCCGGCCACTCTGTTCGTACACTTGTTCGATGACTGACGGCCGGCTATTCATCGCTCCGCGCAACGCGCTGGCCGCTCCGCCCGAGCGTGCGGTGCGCCGCTGGCCGGGCTCTCACGAGATCCCGGTGCTGGTGCGCCTGGTGTGGTCGACGTCAACGCAGGTCGTCCCCGGCGTGGTCGTGCGCACCGCGCGCGATCGCGTCCTGGTTCGTTGGCACCCTAGCGCCCGGGACCCACAGACTCGGATGACGTGGCTGTCCCGGGAGGACGTCCGGACCGAGCTGCGTCACCCCGGGACCGGTGAACCGTGGCCCTCGACGTGAGGCCCGTGCACGGGCGGTAGCCGGTGTGCGGGCTGCTTGTGGGTCCCGTCGTGCCCCTGTGGGCGGGTGGAGCCGCGAAGCGTCGGAGCTCGGGCCGTCCACAGGTGTGCGAGGGGCGTCCCAGGGTGACCACGGTCGGGGGAGCGCGAGGGGGGTGTGTCCCCCTCGCAAGTCGCACCGGCTACGTGCGGGACGACGAGGCCCCTCCCGGGTCTGCCGCAGGGGGCAGGGCATTCCTGGGAGGGGCCTCGGGGCCGACGCTAGCGCACGGCTGCGGCTCATGGGGTCACTTCACCCCGGCCTGTTGCCCGTTCATCACCCGGGAGATGGCCCGTAGGTCTCCCACGGCGAGACAGTCCGGGCACGTGGTCTCGGTGGTGGTGGTCGTGGTGCGGCGGGCACGGTCACCGCGCGGGCGCCTGCAGAGAGCGATGAGGTCTTCTCCGCAGGCGATCGACATGTTCGGCAGGATGCAGTGCACGGCTGGGGCCGCGGTGGCCTGCTCAACCTCCGCGAGGAAGTCGAGCAGGTCGGGGCCATCCGCGATCGCGCGCTGGCTCATCGGCCCACCTCGTCGTAGTCGGCCGGGCCGTTGTCACGGGAGAACGCGAAGCCGAGACCGCCGAGGTCGTAGTGCCCGCCGGGGGTTGGGGTCAGGTGCTCGTCGGCCTGGTTGCCCTCGAGGTCACGCACGACGAGCGTCTCGCCCTCGAACGTCATGGTCGCCAGCGCCCCCTCCTCGTCCATGAAGTCAGCGACGGCTGCGGCGATCGCCCGCGTGACGATGGGGGTCACGTGCCCGTTCCACGGGGCGCCGGTGGCCACGGCGGGGAAGACGCGGCCGCCGAACTCGAAGAACAAGCCGGTGCCGCAGCACGGGCAGCAGTCGATGCAGGTGTCACGGGCGTTGGGGCAGGTGATCCACTCCCCCGCGTCGTCTGGGGTCATCGCCCCGGTGCAGTCGTTGCAGAACGTCTGGGTGTCGGTGTCCTGGATGCTGGTCGTGGTGTTCATGGGGTGCTCCTCGCGGGTTGGTCCTCGTCGGTTCGGTCGGCCGGTGAGTGCCCTGTTTCTCGGGCCTCACCGGTACGCACGAGGTACCCCCCGGAGCAAGGGGCCCCAGAGCAACGTGGCCACCGCCGGCACCATGGAGCTCGAGGTCTTGGTCCTTGGTGCGGAGCACCGTCCCTGGCCCGCTGCGGGACTGCCGGCGGGGGTCGGGTTGTCTGGGGTGCGTAGGGGTGTACCGGCCTGGTGAGACGCCGGTCGGAGACGACCATGGGCACGCTGGGGCGCCGAGCAGGTGGAGGGCGTCGCTAG
>Ga0308163_10003683_pt1 | contig 12659 bp, 9 predicted proteins | sample PhyTR1_FD_201037 | JGI IMG/M metagenome (GOLD analysis project Ga0308163, IMG submission 201037) | Phyllosphere microbial communities from UC Gill Tract Community Farm, Albany, California, United States - DLSLT.R1 | ecosystem: Host-associated > Plants > Phyllosphere > Unclassified | place: USA... | reverse complement strand
TGGCCAATGCCACCGACATCAAGGATGCCGACCGCAAGACGCACGAAGCCGAGCGCAACAAGGTCAAGGCTGAACTTTCCGGCGCCGAGCTCGACAAGGCGCTCGACGCGCTCGAAAACCAGTGGAACCTTGGCGAGACCGACCGCAAGCAGCGCTATATCAGCCATGCCATGGCGATTGCAGCACAGGCGATCGACGTGGTCGGCCTGCCCGCCATCATCCGCCCGTCCTTTACCATGGGCGGCACCGGCGGCGGCATTGCCTACAATCGCTCGGAATTCTTCGAGATCATCGGCGGCGGCCTCGATGCCTCGCCGACCACCGAAGTGCTGATCGAGGAATCGGTTCTCGGCTGGAAGGAGTATGAAATGGAAGTGGTCCGCGACAAGGCGGACAATTGCATCATCATCTGCTCCATCGAAAACATCGATCCGATGGGCGTCCACACCGGCGACAGCATCACGGTTGCCCCGGCGCTGACGCTGACGGATAAGGAATACCAGATGATGCGCAACGCCTCGATCGCGGTTCTGCGCGAGATCGGCGTTGAAACCGGCGGCTCCAACGTCCAGTTTGCCGTCAACCCCAAGGACGGCCGCCTGGTCGTCATCGAAATGAACCCGCGCGTGTCGCGCTCTTCCGCCCTGGCCTCGAAGGCAACCGGCTTCCCGATCGCCAAGGTCGCCGCCAAGCTTGCCGTCGGTTATACGCTTGACGAACTCGACAACGACATCACCGGCGGCGCGACCCCGGCATCGTTCGAGCCTTCGATCGACTATGTCGTCACCAAGATCCCGCGCTTTGCCTTCGAAAAATTCCCCGGCGCCGAGCCGACGCTGACGACCGCCATGAAGTCTGTCGGCGAAGTCATGGCCATCGGCCGCACTTTCGCGGAATCGCTGCAAAAGGCGCTGCGCGGGCTGGAAACCGGCCTGACCGGTCTCGACGAAATCGAAATTCCGGGCCTCGGCCAAGGCGACGACAAAAACGCCATCCGCGCCGCCATCGGCACGCCGACACCGGACCGGCTGCGCATGGTCGCCCAGGCGCTGCGCCTTGGCATGTCGGAAGCCGAAGTGCACGAAGGCTGCAAGATCGACCCCTGGTTCATCGCCCAGCTGAAGTCGATCACCGATCTGGAAGCCCGCATCCGCGAGCATGGCCTGCCGACGGACGCCGAAAACCTGCGCATGTTGAAGGCCAAGGGCTTTTCCGACGCTCGCCTCGCCAGCCTGTCAGGCAAGCGTCCGAAGGAAGTGGCCGAGCTGCGCAACGGCCTGAACGTGCGCCCGGTCTTCAAGCGCATCGATACCTGCGCTGCCGAATTCGCGTCGCCAACGGCTTACATGTATTCCACCTATGAGACGCCTTTTGTCGGCCAGCTGCGCTCCGAAGCCGAAGTCTCCGACCGTAAGAAAGTCGTCATCCTCGGGGGCGGTCCAAACCGGATCGGTCAGGGCATCGAGTTCGACTATTGCTGCTGCCATGCCGCCTTCGCCCTGAAGGATGCCGGGTTTGAGGCAATCATGATCAACTGCAACCCGGAAACGGTATCCACCGACTACGACACCTCGGATCGTCTCTATTTCGAGCCGCTGACGGCCGAAGACGTGATCGAGATCCTGCGCGCCGAACAGGAAAAGGGCGAAGTGGTCGGCGTCATCGTCCAGTTTGGCGGCCAGACCCCGCTGAAGCTTGCCGAAGCTTTGGAAAAGAACGGCATCCCGATCCTCGGCACCGCGCCAGATATGATCGACCTTGCGGAAGACCGTGACCGCTTCCAGAAGCTCTTGATGAAGCTGGACCTCAACCAGCCGAACAATGGTATCGCCTATTCGGTCGAGCAGGCCCGGCTTGTTGCGTCGGAAATCGGCTTCCCGCTGGTCGTGCGCCCGTCCTACGTGCTCGGCGGCCGCGCCATGCAGATCATCCACAGCGAAAGCATGCTGCAGAGCTACCTGCTCGACACCGTGCCCGGCCTGGTGCCCGAAGATATCAAGCAGCGCTACCCGAACGACAAGACTGGTCAGATCAACACGCTGCTGGGCAAGAACCCGCTGCTGTTCGATAGCTACCTCACCAACGCTATCGAGGTGGATGTGGACGCGCTTTGCGACGGCGAAAACGTGTTCGTGTCAGGCATCATGGAACACATCGAGGAAGCCGGCATCCACTCCGGCGACTCGGCCTGCTCGCTGCCCTCGCGCTCGCTCAGCACCGAAACGCTGGACGAGTTGGAACGCCAGACGGCGGCCATGGCCAAGGCATTGCATGTCGGCGGCTTGATGAACGTGCAATATGCCATCAAGGACGGCACGATCTACGTTCTCGAAGTCAATCCGCGCGCCTCGCGCACCGTGCCCTTCGTTGCCAAGACCATCGGCGCGCCGATCGCCAAAATCGCTGCCCGCATCATGACGGGCGAGAAGCTCGACGCAGCGATTGCCGCCTATGGTGCGAAGCCCGATCCTCGCAACCTCAAGCACATTGCCGTCAAGGAAGCGGTCTTCCCATTCGCCCGCTTCCCCGGCGTCGACACGTTGCTTGGCCCGGAAATGCGCTCGACCGGCGAAGTCATCGGCCTCGACAGCAGCTTTGCGCTGGCCTTCGCCAAGAGCCAGCTCGGCGCCAGCGTCGAACTGCCGCGCGACGGCGCCGTCTTCGTCTCGGTGCGTGACGAGGACAAGGTGCGGGTCCTGCCGGCGATCAAGCTCCTGACCTCGATCGGCTTCAAGGTGCTCGCGACAGGCGGCACCCAGCGGTTCCTGGCCGAACAGGGGATCGAGGCGATCAAGATCAACAAGGTGCTGGAAGGCCGCCCCCACATCGAGGACGCCATCCGCAACCGTCAGGTCCAGCTCGTCATCAACACGACGGATAGCAACAAGGCGATCTCGGATTCGAAATCGCTGCGCCGCGCCGCCCTGATGCAGAAGGTGCCATACTACACGACCATGGCCGGCGCGCTGGCAGCTGCCGAAGCCATCCAGGCGCTGAAGAACGGCCAGCTGGAAGTACGCCCGCTGCAGAGCTACTTCTGACCGGCTTTCGGGCCGGTCCATAGTCGGCGAATCATCATTGAAGCCCGCGTCTTCCCTTTAGAGACGCGGGCTTTTTCTTTGCCGTCTGCGCCCTGCTTACCCTTCAATCCCTGTGGATGCCGAGGCATCGCGATAATGCTATGGATGGCCTTTACCGCGACCGAGGGGCTAGCGTGGCAAAGAATATCGTCATCCTGTTTGATGGCACATCGAACGAAATTTCGGCTGATCGCACCAACATGGTCCGGCTGCTCGGTTGCCTGACACGCAGCGAAGACCAATTGGTCTATTACGAGCCCGGCGTCGGCACATTCGGCGCCGAGGATGATTGGCTACGGATGGCGCGCAAGACGGCCGAGGTCTGGGGCCTGGCCACCGGCTGGGGCCTCGACCGTAATGTCAAGCGCGCCTATCGGTTTCTGGTCGAAAACTACCGCCATGCCCCGCGCGACGAGGCCGGCAACAAGCTTGGCGAGGACGACCGGATTTATATCCTCGGCTTTAGCCGCGGCGCCTATAGCGCGCGGGTCTTGGCCGGCTTCATCAACAGCCTCGGCATCGTCACCCCGAACTTCATCAATCTGGTCGATTACGCCTACCGCACCTACAAGACTATTCCGAAGACCCAGCGGCACGGCGAGACTGCCGAACACGATCACGCCGCCCCTTCCGCCTTTGCCGCCATGCGCCTCTACGAGCGCACCCTGCGCGCCTATCGCCCGGCCATCGCCTTTCTCGGCCTGTTCGACACCGTCTCCACTGTCATCAACCAGACGCAAAACGGCCTGACCTTCCAGACCTTTCCTTTCACCACGCGCAATCCAAGCGTCGCTGCCGTGCGCCAGGCCCTTGGGATCGACGAGCGGCGCACCATGTTCCGGCCGGTCTATTGGCAGGAGGGCCAGGACTACTGGGGTGGACCGTTCAAGCCGCGCGATCCGCATATGATAAGGCCGCAGGACATCAAGGAAGTCTGGTTTGCCGGTTCCCACGGCGATGTCGGCGGCGGCTATCCGGAGGCCCAAAGCGGAGCGGCCAAGATCCCGCTGGCCTGGATGATTGAGGAAAGCCGGACATTCGGCATGCATTATGACGAGGATATCGTGCGCGCCGTGGTCTATGGCAAGGACGATACCACCGACCGCGTCAGCCCAAGCGCGCTGGCACCGATCCATGATTCCATGACCTGGGCCTGGCGCATTCTCGAGATCGTCCCCCGCCGGGTGCCGTTCTCCTCCTGGCGCAGCCGACCACCAAAAGGCTGGTACCTGCCGCTATGTGATCTTCGATACATCCCAAATGGAAGCCTCGTGCATCGATCCGTCATCGAGCGGCTGGGCAGCCCATCCCCCGATGGTCCCTATGCCCCGCCCAATCTACCGGCGAAGGATCATTATCGGGTCGAGCCATAGTTGTCTCTTCAATGAAAGACTGAACCGGGATGCGACAGACGGTCCGAATTGGGACATCAGCGGCTCCGTCGTTTACAAACCCATATCCTTGATCGATGGTTAATGCTCACGATTGCCGAATCATAGGCTAGAGTCGCGAGCAGGTTCCGGCGATAGACGGCAGAAAAGATGACACCAAGAATGAAATACCTGCTGCTGGCCTTCGCAATCTCGATTGCGATGTGGTTTGTGGCAATTGCCCTTGTTAACGACATCTGGAACCTTATATCCTCCCGGTGAATCGGACAGACACGGGGAAGCAAGCCCTGGCTGGCCGAAAAAACGCTTGAACATGCGGAGATCCGAAATCTCTGGAAATTGAGTGTGACAGTCTGCTATATTGTCACGAATTTGATGTGTGGCTGGTTCCGTAGCTTTGCTTCGGGACCTGTTTTATTTTCATGACCACGCGTAGCGGGCATGAATGTGAAGGACGAGGACATGGTTGAAAAGGTACCGATGACACAGAACGGCTTCTCCAAGCTTCAGGAGGAACTGCGCTGGCGTCAGCAAGAAGAACGTCCTCGGATCATTGAGGCAATTTCCGAAGCGCGCGCCCATGGCGACCTGTCGGAAAACGCCGAATACCACGCCGCCAAGGAAGCCCAGAGCCATAATGAAGGCCGGGTGACCGAGCTGGAAGACCTGCTCGCCCGCGCCGAAGTTATCGACCTCTCGAAGATGTCGGGCTCGAAGATCAAGTTCGGCGCCACCGTCAAGCTGGTGGATGAGGATACGGACGAGGAAAAGATCTACCAGATCGTCGGCGATCAGGAAGCGGACGTGAAGGCCGGTCGCATCTCGATTTCCTCGCCTATCGCTCGCGCCATGATCGGTAAGGAAGCCGGCGACAGCATTGAAGTTGTTGCACCCGGCGGCTCCAAAGCCTATGAAATCCTGGCAGTGAACTGGGGCTGACCGCTCCTGATATCGCGCGAAACGCTTGACGAGGCGCGCCCTCCCGATACGAACGGGCGGCGTGCCTTTTCATGTGAGCTTATCATGACGAGAGGTGCCACCGCGTGCTTGATCCAGACCGTATCCGTGTGGTGGCGCCGCATTTCAAGCGGCGCCTGTCCGGCGTCACTTCCACCGTCGTACAGTTGATCCCTGCCCAGCGGCGTCGCGGTCTTGGCATCGCCACGCTCGGCCCCGGCCTGCCAGAGACCATGCCGGCGCTTTCTTTTGCCCAACTGCCGGCGCTGTGGAAAAAGCCAAAGGGTGCCGCCTATCGCGTCTGGCACGCCCGGCGCAATGTCGAGATGCTGGCCGGCATCGTGCTGCGCGACCTCCTGCGCATGCCGCTGAAACTGCTGTTCACATCAGCGGCCCAACGCCATCACAGCCGCTATACGCGCTGGCTGATTTCGAAGATGGATGCCGTGGTCGCCACCAGCGCCCGCTCCGGCTCCTTCTTGAAGGTACCGCATACGGTGATCCTGCATGGCATCGACACCGACCTGTTTCATCCGCCAGAAGGCGTCGACGACACCATCGCCGGCACAAGCCTGCCTGGCGAGCACCTGATCGGCTGCTTCGGCCGGGTACGTCATCAGAAGGGCACCGACCTTTTCGTCAAGGCCATGATCGAGCTGTTGCCGCGCTATCCCGGCTGGACCGCCGTCGTGTCGGGACGGATTACCGCCGAGCACAAGAGCTTTGCCGATGGATTGAAGGCGGATATCGCCCGCGCAGGCCTTTCCGAGCGCATCGTCTTTCTTGGCGAAGTCGATGATATCAAACCGTGGTACCGGCGCCTCACTCTGTACGTGGCCCCGTCGCGTAACGAAGGTTTCGGGTTGACCCCGCTCGAAGCCATGGCTTCTGAAACCGCCGTCGTCGCCTCCGATGCCGGCGCCTATCGCGAGCAGATCGCCGAAGGCATGACCGGCGCCGTGGTCACCGCCGGTGAGTACGAACCGCTCCGCGACGCAATCGAGGCCTATCTGGCCGATCCTGGCCGCGCGCATCTTCACGCCAAGGCGGCTGTCGCCCATGTTCGCGCCGATTTCGCGCTGGCGGGCGAAGCCGCAGCTTTGGAGGGCGTGTACAGCCGCTTGCTCGGCGTGCCCGCCACGTCTCCCCAGTCGTAAGGCAGGCCGATGCGCATCCTTGTCATCAATCTCGACCGCGCCACCGAACGGCTGGCCTTCCAGCAGGCACAGATGCAGGCCCTTGGCCTCAGCTTCACGCGCCTTGCCGCCGTGGACATAAGCTCGCTGCCACAGGACATAGACGAGGCCTATTGGAATGGTTGGGAACGGCCGATGCGTCCGGCAGAGCGCGCCTGCCTGATCAGCCACCGCCGCGCCTGGGAGGAAATTGCCGAGGGCACTGAGCCGGTGCTGGTGCTGGAAGACGATGCAGTGCTCTCCGACAAGCTCCCTGCCCTGCTTGGCTCTCTCGAGGACCGCCGCGATCTTGACCACGTGACGCTGGAAACCCGCGGCCGCAAGAAGCTGCTGGCCAAGGACGATATCGGAAGCTTGCCGCTGCGCAGGCTCTACCAGGACCGCTCCGGTGCTGCCGCCTATATTCTCTGGCCATCGGGTGCCGCAAAGCTCTTGGCCCGCAGTGCCCGCCACGGCGCGATTGCCGACGCCGTGATCTGCGCGGCTTACGAGCTTGCATCTTTCCAGGCCGATCCAGCGCTGGCCGTCCAACTCGACCGCTGTGCCCATTACGGCCTGCCGGAGCCGATCACGACACGTTCGTCAATCTCAGACGTATCAAGCAAACGCGAAAAGCCGACGCTATCCTTCCGGCTGCGGCGCATCAAGGCGCAGTTGCGCATGGGCCTGCGCCAGCTTGGTAATATCATCAGAGCCGAGCGCCGGCAGGTCGCACTGCGGCGTGAGGATTTTGCCTATCTCGAGCATTTCCAGGGAAAGTGGGAACCGGTTTCCCATCCGGAAATACGTTAAAGCAAAACCTTACTCTTCAGACCACCAGCCCGTCCGGCCCCGGTGGTGCTGCGCCTTGAGGCGGGCAAAAGCGGTATCTTCCACCTGCAGGCGGTCAAACACGGTCTTCAGCATCAGCCCGACCGGGTCATCGGTCATCATCGTGTCCAGCCGCCAGCGCATGTTGCGCAGCGTGTCGTCGGTGCCGATGGTAAAGCAGGAAAGACCTGAAAACAGCGGGATCAACTCGGTCTGCAGCCGCTCCAGCTTTTGTGGGTCAGTTGGAGCAGGAGCTGATGATAGCATCCGCTCGGTCTCATAGATCTTCACCGTGTTAACCAGCAGCGATACCAGCATGGCCCGGGCCCTGACTTCGGCCTCGGGATGGTGGTCGATGAAACTATCGGCGGCGGAAACCAGCCAGCGCAGATTGAGATTGGCGCAGAGAAATTCCGCCTCCGCCTCCCACAGCGCCTGCAATTGCTGAAATGTCTGCTCCACCTGAAACTCGCGGCGCAACAGCACAATCAGCCGGGCGTGATGCCAAAGCAGTTCCGGCTGGCCGGCAAATTCGCGCCGAAGGTTGTCCAGATGCAGGTCGAGGGATTTCTCCGAGCCGCGGGTTTGCTGGGCGCTGTCGCCCGCAACCAGCGTCTGTTTCAGCGCCTGGTAGTCGAGTTCAGTCACGGCATGGCGCGCGGCACCCCAGCGCTTGCGATGCTGGTTGAGGGAGAAAAACCGCTCGATTCGGCTCTTCTTGCGAGGCCGGCGTTTTTTTCCAAACATGCCCTTATCCTGTCCCGGTCGTCTGCGTCCTGCCCCATCTCTAACGGTCAGAGAGAACATGATCCAGCAGATAAACGCGCGGCGCTGTGCGCGAAAGTTTAGAGCCCCTGCACTTTCAGGGATGGCGCCAGCAGCGGCGCGGCCACCGGCCGGGATTGGCGCACACCCGGCTGGCAGCGCTTCACCAAAACCGGCGCGAGCCGGGCCCAGACTTCACCGCTGCGGATTTCTTCTGGCGTCCAATGCGCATAGGCGATGTCGTAGAACAGTTGCTCGCGCTCAGGCAGCGGCGGATCGACGACATCTTCGATGCGCCGCGAACAGACCGGGGCGGCGATATTGAACCGCGATAGCGTAATTACGGGGACGCCTGCTAGCAGCGAATCCAGCGCGAAAGAGGATGTGTAACAGATCGTGCAATGGGCCCGGGCGAGTTCATCCACCGAGGACAACGAATCGAGACCGGAAATCTGCAAATTGGGCACCTTGGCAAGCTCCGCCTGCAAGGTGGAGAAATCCTCGTTCTTCATGCCCGGATGCGGGCGCACGATGATTGGCCGGTCAGTCAGCCGTCGCACGCTGCGTGCCGTCGCGCCCAGCCACTGGCAGACGTCCATACCGCGCATCGCCGCATCGCCCGGGATCTGGCCGATGATGAGCACATGCTCGCCGGCTTTGCGATAGGGTTTCAGCGTCAGCCCAAGCGCGGCGCTCTGTTTCTCCCAACGGTCGGATGGGCTATTGGCGTTGAGAAAATCGGCATCGCCCGGCAATGTGCCATCAAGCCCGATCCTGAAATAATGATGCTTGAACTTGTAAAAGCTGCGGCGATGGCCGAGCAGCTTATGGTACCAGTTGAAGGAGCGCTTGATGGTCTCGCGGCCCCAAAAGCCAACCTCCACCGTCAGCAACGGGCCTTGGTGCTCGACGGCAATCGCCGTGCGAAAGGAATGCGTCGGTGAAGACGTGCGACCGAAGGAGCCAAAAAACACAGCGACGTCGCAGGGCCGGTAGACAGGTTCATCGACCAGCGAGAACCGAAACGACGGATGGGGCTGCTCGGCAAATGCTTCAAAGGGAAAACCTTCTTTGCTTGCTCGAAACAAGTTGACCCTGATTGGTTGCGATAGCTGCATCCAGCGCTCCTCTACCTACGCGCTTCGACTCGTTCCAACATGCCCAGAAGTTGCCCGATCTGTAAATGATAGCGTTTTCATGACAAGTAACCATCCAACAGCGACAAAACGAGATGTCGCAATCAGAATTGTCCACATATTTTCATGAAAGCGTTGCAAATGTAACACGACGGGCTCGCGCCAGGCTTCAGACAAGCCTTCACACAAGCCATGAATTCACCATCGATGTTGGGCGGGCGAAGAACTGCCGCATAGTGAGCAGCGGAGCGCAGGCGCCTCAAACAGCCGATCGTCTATTGCCTCAGGTTCTGAAAATGGAATCCGCAGTAAAGGCCTTGGTAAAATCGTAGGTCGAAAGCGCCGTCATGAACTCTGGCGACAAATCGTTGCTGCCGCGTTCGTTGTCGCGCTTTCCGGATTTGTCCATGAAGCTCTTCAAGGTTCGGGACGCCTGTTTCTGATCGACGAAGGGCCGCATCTTCTTCTTGCGCGGATAGTAGAACAGTCGGTCGCGAAGATCCCTCAGCACGGGTCGCGGGAAGCGAAAGATGCCATCCGGCAAAAACAGCGAGTTCAACGCGTGGTCCCTTGCCGTCTCGTACCGAGCAAGGGTCATGAGAACCTGATCCCAGACATGCGGGTTTTCCCGGCATAGCTGCGCCCAGCGCTGAACCAGCCGACCGGTGGCTGGTGTCTTGTTCAGATAGACGAAGCCTGACAGCTCGTACCAGCCTTGGCGGCGCACGATGGCGATGTCGAAAGGATTGTCATGAACGAACCATGGCTGGCGCAGCATTTCCGCATCCGCGTCCACCCAGCAGATCGGCCGATCGCTCTCCTGCCAGACCCGCTCGATGAAGGCGGATTTCAAGCCGGTATTGGCAACCCAGCTGCCAAGCGAGGAAATCGGCTCGATACGGTGTTCGAGACCCAGCCGATCCAACGACGCCTTAAGCCTGGTAGCTAAGGCTTCGTAGGGCGTATCGGCGGTGTAATAGGAGACAAATAATGGACCACGCTTGGGATCGCGGGGCGTTTCGACGAGATCGATCATGGTGCGCAAGCCGGCATTAGCAACAAGATCCACGGATTGCGGCCGGCGGATATGCGCCAGGCCGTGGCTCCTCCCCTGCGCCGCGGAGGCCAATGCCTCGGGGACAGGATGCAAGCCGGTAGCCCCCAGGAAATCCTCGATCGTCGTCATGCCCTCACATCCTTTTCGCAACGCGCGACACGCGCATCAAATATCCACCAGCCCCAGCCGCTTGACCTGGCGGATGGTCAAAAGCGTCTTGACCGTATCGACATGCTCGTAAGCCGTCAGGGTTTCGATGACAAAATCCTGAAAGCTGGTGAGATTGTCGGCAACGCAATGCAGCAGGAAATCGCTTTCGCCATTCACCATCCAGGCCTGACGCACCAGCGGCCACTGTTCGGTTGCGGCGGCAAAGCTCTTCAGGTTGGCTTCCGACTGATGCTTCAGCCCGACCATGCAGAAGGCGACGAGGTCGAAACCGAGTTTTGGTCCGCTGAGCGCGGCGTGATAGCCCTGAATGATGCCGCTCTCTTCAAGCTTTCGCACCCGGCGCAGGCAGGGCGGCGCGGAAATGCCGACCCGTTCCGACAGCTCGACATTGGTCATCCGGCCGTCGCGTTGCAGCTCTTTCAGGATCTTGATGTCTATGGCATCCAGTTCGGCACGCACACGAGGTTACCCTTCTTTGGCCAGGTTATGGCCGGTGTTATGGCCTTGAGCGCGATTCCCGGCAAGAAGTTGACGGCGTGCGCGCAAGAAAATGTCGTTTATCCGCAGCAAAATTGCGGCAGGGCGCTGAGCAGGCGAATTGCCTTGTTGCAAACGCACACCTGCCCTTGAATAAATGCATGGAGCCTTCATAAAGGAAATGAAGAAAAGGCGAGACAGGCATCCTATATGCCGGTGACCTCAATGGACCTCGCCCATACTGCCTCTGAAAGGAAACACCATGTCCGCCCGTCACACCAAAGTGCTGATCATCGGCTCGGGCCCCGCCGGCTATACTGCTGCCATCTATGCTGCGCGCGCCATGCTGAAACCGGTTCTGATCGCCGGCATGGAACAGGGTGGCCAGTTGATGATCACCACCGACGTCGAAAACTATCCGGGTTTTGCCGATCCTATCCAGGGTCCCTGGCTGATGGGCGAAATGCTCAAGCAGGCCACCCATGTCGGCACCGAGATCGTCAACGACCTCGTGACCGAGGTGGAGACGACCCGCCGCCCCTTCACCGTCAAGACCGATTCCGGCGCTGTCTGGACCGCCGATACGCTGATCATATGCACTGGCGCCAAGGCGAAGTGGCTTGGCATCGAGAGCGAGCAGCATTTCCAGGGCTTCGGTGTTTCGGCCTGCGCCACCTGCGACGGCTTCTTCTATCGCAACAAGGACGTGATCGTCGTCGGCGGCGGCAATTCGGCCGTCGAGGAAGCGCTCTACCTGTCGCATATCGCCAAGACCGTCACCGTCGTGCATCGCCGTGACAGCTTCCGCTCGGAAAAAATCCTGCAGGAGCGTCTACTCGCCAAGGACAATGTCAAAATCCTCTGGAACACCGTGGTCGACGAAGTCACCGGCATTCCGGCCAAGCCACCGATGCCGCCATCGGTCACCGGCGCACGGCTGAAGAGCCTGGAGACCGGCACGATCACAGACATGCCGATCGACGGCATCTTCGTTGCCATCGGCCATGCGCCGGCAGTGGAATTGTTCAAGGGCAAGCTGAAGCTGAAGCCAAACGGCTATCTGTGGACGGCACCCGATTCAACCGCCACGGACGTGCCCGGCATCTTTGCCGCCGGCGACGTGACCGACGACATCTATCGCCAGGCCATCACAGCTGCCGGCATGGGCTGCATGGCGGCGCTCGAGGCGGAACGATATCTGGCCGCGGAGATCATCCCGGCCCAAGCGGCGGAGTAGGTTCATGATGCGAGGCAGCAGCAATATACCGCTGGATTGGGACAAACTGCGGATTTTCCACGCCGCAGCCGAAGCCGGTTCCTTCACCCACGCGGCCGATAAGCTGCATCTCTCGCAATCGGCCATCAGCCGCCAGGTCAGCGCTCTCGAACAGGACGTGGGGGTGAAACTGTTTCACCGCCACGCCCGCGGCCTGATCCTGACCGAACAAGGCGAATTGCTCTACCGCACAGCCCATGACGTGCTGCTCAAGCTGGAAACAGTAAAGATGCAGCTCACGGAGACGACGGACAAGCCGAGCGGCAAGCTGCGTGTCACCACCACGGTCGGTCTTGGCCAGGGCTGGCTCACCGACAAGGTGCAGGAATTTTTGCAGCTATAT
>Ga0308163_10003682_pt1 | contig 12661 bp, 8 predicted proteins | sample PhyTR1_FD_201037 | JGI IMG/M metagenome (GOLD analysis project Ga0308163, IMG submission 201037) | Phyllosphere microbial communities from UC Gill Tract Community Farm, Albany, California, United States - DLSLT.R1 | ecosystem: Host-associated > Plants > Phyllosphere > Unclassified | place: USA... | reverse complement strand
AAGGCCGTAGTCGGCGCCGTTATGCATAAACTCGCCCATCTGATCTACGGGGTGATTCACAATGGCAAGCCCTTTGACGCAAATTATTTGGTGAAAGGGCTTGCTAATCAAGACGGTATCTGACCCCGGTCGTGACCCCGGTCGAGCTATGACCCCGGTCGAGCTAGCGTATGGCCGTGGCTTCGATTTCGAACAGCATGCCGTCCAGCGCCAGGCGCGGGACTGGAATCAATGTGCAGGCCGGAGCGGGATGGTCTCCCCACATGCCGCTGAGCACGCCGCCGAAGATGCGCAGGCGTTCTTCGCTATGGTCGACGATCAGTACCGTGAGCTTGGCGACGCTGTCGAGTCCGGCCCCGGCCGCGTTCAATGCGGTTTGCAGATTGTCCAGCGCCTGCTTTACCTGGGTTTCAAAATCTTCCGACAACACGCCATCGACGTTTTCGCCGCCTTGCCCGGCGATGTAGATCAGACGCGCCGGCGCCTCGGCGACGACAACATGGCTGTATCCGTTTGGGCGCGGGTCGTACAAACCGGGTGGGTTGATGAAGGAAAGCTGAGTCATGACGGCCTTTCGGGTGGGAAGTGTGCCAATACTATAAAATCTCAACTTAACTTGAGGTCAAGGATTTTATATGGCATCTCCACCGAAAGAGCTGGGCGTCGGCGAACTGGCCGAGCGCGCCGGCGTGGCCGTATCGGCGCTGCACTTCTACGAGGCCAAGGGCCTGATTCATTCAGTGCGCTCCAGCGGCAATCAGCGGCGCTACCCGCGCGCGGTGCTGCGCCGGCTGACGGTGATCAAGGTGGCGCAGCGCGTCGGCATGCCGCTGGCGGCCATCGCCGAGGCCCTGAACGCGCTGCCGGCCGGACGCACGCCAACCGTGGCCGACTGGCGCCGTCTGTCGGCGGCATGGCGGCTGCAACTCGACGAGCGCATCCGCACACTGACGCAGCTACGCGATCAACTCGACGGCTGCATCGGCTGCGGCTGCCTTTCTTTAAAAGCCTGCCCGCTGCGCAACGCCCAGGATGCATTGGCGCAAGAAGGCGCCGGACCGCATTTCGATTGAGCGCGTTGCTCGTTGCTCATGATGGTCTCCGGTGTTTCATGCATTGATAAATTCTGCCAAAATTTATCGTGAATTGGCGTCCTTTTCCGGCACGCACGATTCCGATATCGACAGCCCAAACGAGGACATAGCAAACCAGGAGGACAACATGAACCAGCACAACAGCGATGAAAAGCTCGACCCGCAGGATCCGGAACGCATGCACATGCAGCCGTCGATTCCCACCCATCCGCCCGATCCGCAGCAGAACGACGATGTCGATAAGGTGGTGGCGTCCAACACCCCCGAGCAGGGCTTGCACGACCCCGCGCTGGTCAGCACGGGCATCGGCGCCGGCGCTCCGATTGACGAAGTTGGCGGTGCCGGTTTAGGCCGGCCGCCCGGCGGTGATAACGGTGGGGAAGAGAAACCGGCGACGCAGCGCGACCGCGATGTCCGCGCAGTGGACCAGCAGGACCGTACCGGCCAGGCATGATGGACGCCGCATGACGCCGGCCGCAAGGGCCGGCGCCGGCTGGCGCTACATGGTCGTCGGGGCCGGCGTTTGATCGCCGGCTTCGGCGCGCTCCTGGCAGCGTATGCAGGTTTGCGCGGTCGGTAGCGCCAGCAGGCGCGCTTCGGGAATTTCTTCGCCGCAGACCGTGCAGACGTTCGCGACGCCTTCGTCGAGGCGGCCCCGGGCGATATCGATGGCGTGTAGCAATTCGCGCTCTTGTCCAAACAGCGCCATCTGGTCGTCGCGCAGGTACGCGGCCTGCGAGACGTCGTCCGGCTGTCCCTGATGGGCCAGCAAGGACACCGGCGCCGGCTCGTCGGAGCTGTCAGAGCGGGTGCGGATTTGCGCGAGCACGTCCTCGCGCGCGCTGTCGAGCCGCTTGCGCAGCTCGGCCGATGTTTCGGCAGAAAGTGTCGTCATGGTTCTTCCTCCTGCGGGTTGGTTAGTCTACGTTTGCCTCGTCTACATGTTGCGCCGGTACTGCCCGCCGACCTCGAATAGCGCGGTGGTGATCTGCCCCAGCGAACACACGCGCACCGCCTCCATCAGCTTTTCGAACACGTTCTCGTTGTCGATCGCCGCCTGCTGCAATGCGGCCAGCGCGGCCGGGGCCTGCGCCGCGTGGCGGCTGTGGAACTCCTCCAGCCGCTTGAGCTGCGACTGCTTCTCGTCATCGGTGGAGCGGGCCAGTTCGATCTTCTGCGGCTCGCCGGTCGCCTTCGGATTGCGGAAGGTGTTGACGCCGATGATGGGCAGCGTACCGTCGTGTTTCTGGTGCTCGTACAGCATCGACTCTTCCTGGATCTTGCCGCGTTGGTAGCCGGTCTCCATCGCGCCCAGCACGCCGCCGCGTTCCGCGATGCGCTCGAACTCCTGCAGCACCGCCTCTTCGACCAGGTCGGTCAGCTCGTCCATAATGAACGAACCCTGGTTCGGATTCTCGTTCTTTGCCAGGCCCCATTCGCGATTAATAATAAGCTGGATCGCCAGCGCGCGGCGCACGGATTCGTCGGTCGGCGTGGTGATCGCCTCGTCGTAGGCGTTGGTGTGCAGCGAGTTGCAGTTGTCGTAAATGGCGATCAGCGCCTGCAAGGTGGTGCGGATGTCGTTGAAGTCGATCTCCTGCGCGTGCAGCGAGCGGCCCGACGTTTGCACGTGGTACTTCAGCTTTTGCGAGCGGTCGTTGGCGCCGTATTTGTCGCGCATCGCCACCGCCCACAGGCGGCGGGCGACACGGCCGAGCACCGTGTATTCCGGGTCCATGCCGTTGGAGAAGAAGAACGACAGGTTGGGTGCGAAGTCGTCGATGTGCATGCCGCGCGCAAGATATGCTTCGACAAACGTGAAGCCGTTCGACAACGTGAACGCCAGCTGCGAGATCGGATTCGCGCCCGCTTCGGCGATGTGGTAGCCGGAGATCGACACCGAATAGAAATTGCGCACCTGGTGTTCGACGAAGTACTGCTGGATGTCGCCCATCACCTTCAGCGAAAATTCGGTCGAGAAGATGCAGGTATTCTGGCCCTGGTCTTCCTTCAGGATGTCGGCCTGCACGGTGCCGCGCACGTTCTGCAGCACCCACTCGCGCAGCTTGGCCGCTTCGTCGGCGTCCGGCTGGCGCTTGTGTTCTTCGACGAAGCGCTCGATCTGCTGGTCGACGGCGGTGTTCATGAACATTGCCAGGATGGTAGGCGCCGGGCCGTTGATCGTCATCGACACCGAGGTGCTCGGGCTGCACAGGTTAAAGCCGTCGTACAGCACCTTCATGTCCTCCAGCGTGGCGATCGAAACGCCGGAGTTGCCGACCTTGCCGTAGATGTCCGGGCGCGGCGCCGGATCGGCGCCGTACAGGGTCACCGAGTCGAACGCGGTCGACAGGCGCTTGGCGTCCATGCCGGTGGAGACCAGCTTGAAACGGCGGTTGGTGCGGAAAGCATCGCCTTCGCCAGCGAACATGCGGGTCGGGTCTTCGCCCTCGCGCTTGAACGGGAATACGCCGGCCGTGAACGGGAACGAGCCGGGCACGTTTTCCAGCATCAGGAAGCGCAGGATCTCGCCGTGGTCTTCGTAGCGGGGCAGGGCGACTTTGCGGATCTTGGTGCCGGACAGCGTGTGCTGCACCAGGCGTGTGCGGATTTCCTTGTCGCGGATTTTGACGACATAGTCGTCGCCGGCATAAGCGGCCTGCATCTCCGGCCAGCCGGCGAGCAGCTTCTTCGCGCCGGCGTCCATCGCCGCGTCGCGTTCCTCAATGACCTCGTCGAAATCGGCGGTTTTATGCGCCAGCGCCAGCATGCGCTTGGATTCGGTCAGCTGCTGGCGTTCGCGCGCCAGCGTCACCTGCTTGCGGGTGAATCGATGGTAGCCGCGCACGGTGTCGGCGATTTCCGCAAGGTAGCGGGCGCGCGCCGGCGGTACGATCACGTTTTTACCGCTGGAATGGCGCAGCGCCACCGCCGGCAGCTTGCCCGGCTTGGTCGGCAGGCCGAATTGCGCCAGCTTCGGCAACAGGCCCTGATACAGCGCGGTGACGCCGTCGTCGTTGAAGCGCGACGCCTGCGTGCCGTAGACCGGCATCTCCTCCGGGCGCTGGCTCCACAGCTCGCGGTTGCGCTGGTACTGCTTGGCGACGTCGCGCAGCGCGTCCTGCGATCCTTTGCGATCGAACTTGTTGATGGCGATGAAGTCGGCGAAATCGAGCATGTCGATTTTTTCCAGCTGCGAGGCGGCGCCGAATTCCGGCGTCATCACATACATCGACACGTCCACGTGCGGCACGATGGCGGCGTCGCCCTGGCCGATGCCGGAGGTTTCGACGATGACCAGATCGAAGCCGGCCACCTTGCAGGCGGCGATGACGTCGGGCAGCGCCTCGGAGATTTCGGAACCCGCCTCGCGCGTGGCCAACGACCGCATGAACACGCGCGTCTGCGGTTGGCCATTGGCGGCCCACGGATTGATCGCGTTCATGCGGATACGGTCGCCCAGCAGCGCGCCGCCGGATTTGCGGCGCGACGGGTCGATCGAGATGATGGCGATATTGAGCGCGTCGGCTTGGTCGAGGCGGATGCGGCGTATCAGTTCATCGGTCAGCGACGATTTGCCGGCGCCGCCGGTGCCGGTGATGCCCAGGGTCGGCACGGCCAGGCCCTCGGCGGCGGCCAATATCTCCGTGCGCAGCGCCGGCGCGGCCTTGTCGTTTTCCAGCGCGGTGATCAACTGCGCCAGCGGGCGGTGGCGCGACGCCACGTCGCCTTCGCGCAGCGGCGCCAGCGACGTCGGCGAGTATTGCGACAGGTCGATGTCGCACTGCTGCACCATCCACTGGATCATGCCGACAAGGCCCATGCGCTGGCCGTCCTCCGGGCTGAAGATCCGGGTCACGCCATACGCGTGCAGGTCGGCGATTTCGTCGGGGACGATGACGCCGCCGCCGCCGCCGAACACCTTGATGTGGGCGCCGCCGCGCTGGCGCAGCAGGTCGATCATGTACTTGAAGTATTCGACATGGCCGCCCTGGTAGCTGGAGATGGCGATGCCCTGCACGTCCTCCGCCAGCGCGGCGGTGACCACCTCGTCGACCGAGCGGTTGTGTCCCAGGTGGACCACCTCCACGCCGTTCGATTGCAGGATGCGGCGCATGATGTTGATCGACGCGTCGTGGCCGTCGAACAGCGAGGCGGCGGTGACGAAACGGATTTTGTTGTTCAGGCGCGGCTGGTCCGGCACTGCCGCGATGGTCGGAGTGGAGAGGTCGTTCATGGTGTCCCTTCTATTCTGTGCGTCGATCTATGTCGTTTTTCTATTATATGACGTTTACGTAAACGTCAAACCCGCACTGCCGGCCGGGGTCTGACCGGCAGGGTCAGACCCCAGGGTGGCTGTGCGGATCGCGGGTTTAAGCGGCGCGCTGCTGGCCGAATTGCGCCATCAAGCGCGCCTTCTCGGCGTGGAAGACCGCCACCGCCTTCTCCTTCACATGGCCATAGCCGCGCACTTTTTCCGGCAGCGTCGCTAGTTCCACCGCCAGCGCGTGGTTTTCCACGGTAAGCTGCCCGATCAAAGCGGTGACCATCTCACGATATTCGACGATCAGCGCGCGCTCCATCTTGCGCTCGTCGCTGCGTCCGAAGATATCGAACGCGCCGCCGCGCAAGCCTTTGAACCGGGCCAGCAGCTTGAAGGCGCTCCACATCCACGAGCCGAATTCCGCCTTGACCAGATGGCCTTTGGCGTCCTTTTTGGCGAACAGCGGCGGCGCCAGATTGAACTTGAGCGAGAAGTCGCCTTCGAACTGCTGTTTTAGCTGCTCGACGAAGCGCCCGTCGGTGTACAGCCGCGCGACCTCGTATTCGTCCTTGTAGGCCATCAGCTTGAAGTAGTACCTGGCGACGGCGGTCGACAGCTTGTTCCCCAGACCCAGCGCGGTCTCCCTGGCCTTGACCTGCGACACCAGCTGCTCGTAGACGCCCGCGTAGGCAGCGTTCTGATAATCGGTCAGGAACTGCACGCGCTTGGCGACGACGTTCTCCAGGCTTTGCGGCATCTGCACAACGATTGCCTGCGTTGGCGTGGCCACCCGCTCGACGCGTTTCAGGTCCACCGCCGCGCGGCGGCCCCACAGGAAGCTCTTTTTGTTGGACGCGATGCCGACGCCATTGAGTTCGATCGCGCGCAGCAGCGACGCCTCGGTCAGCGGAATCCGTCCGCGCTGCCAGGCGTAACCGAGCATGAACAGGTTGGCGGCGATGGAGTCGCCCATCAACGCCGTCGCCAGCTTGGTCGCGTCGATGAAATCCGCGGCGGCCGGTCCACCGACCGATTCCTCGATCAGCGCGCGCACTTCGGCCACCGGGTACTGCCAGTCGGCGTTTTGCGCGAAGGTGCCGGGCGGTTGCTCGTGCAGGTTGATGACGGCCAGCGTGCGGCCGGGACGCATCTTCGACACCGCATCGGCGGCGCCGGCTGTCAGCATGTCGCAGCCGAGGATGACGTCCGCTTCGCCGGTGGCGATGCGCTGCGCGCGCAGGTGCGCCGGGGTCTTGGCCACTTTGACGTGCGACGTGACGGAGCCGTTTTTCTGCGACATGCCGGTCATGTCCAGCACCGACGCGCCTTTGCCTTCCAGGTGCGCGGCCATGCCCATCAGGGCGCCGACGGTGATCACGCCGGTGCCGCCGATACCGTTGATCAGGATATTGTAGGGCTGCTCGCACGATGGCAGCACGGGTTCCGGCAGCGTGCCGAAGCCATCGTCGGTATCGGACTTGCTCACGCCGGTCCTGGATTTCTTCAGCGTGCCGCCTTCGACGGTGACAAAGCTCGGGCAGAAGCCCTTCACGCACGAGTAGTCCTTGTTGCACGACGATTGGTCGATGGTGCGCTTGCGGCCGAACTCCGTCTCCTTTGGCAGGATGGAAGTGCAGTTCGACTGCACGCCGCAGTCGCCGCAGCCTTCGCACACGGCTTCGTTGATGACCATGCGCTTGGCCGGGTCGGGGAACTCGCCCTTCTTGCGGCGGCGGCGCTTCTCGGCCGCGCAGGTCTGGTCGTATATCAGCACCGACACGCCTTCGAGTTCGCGCAGTTCACGCTGGACGGCATCCATGTCCTTGCGGTCGTGCAGGCTGACGACCGACGGCAGCGCGCCACGGTCCGTGTAGCGTCCAAGGTCCTCGGTCACCAGCGCGATGCGTTTCACGCCCTCCGCGGCCATCTGCTGCGCGATCATCGGCACCGACGTGATGCCGTCGACCGGTTGGCCGCCCGTCATCGCCACCGCGTCGTTGTAGAGGATCTTGTAGGTCATGTTGACCTTGGCCGCCACCGCCGCGCGGATCGCCAGATAGCCGGAATGGAAATAGGTCCCATCGCCCAGGTTCTGGAACACGTGCGGGATCTTCGAGAACGCGGCCTGGCCGATCCACGGCGCGCCTTCGCCGCCCATGTGCGTGGTCAGCTTGTTGAACTCCGGGTAGATCGACGTCGCCATCACGTGGCAGCCGATGCCGGCCAGCGCCAGGCTGCCTTCCGGGACTTTCGTCGAGGTGTTGTGCGGGCACCCGGAGCAGTAGAACGCGGGGCGGAACGGCGTGCTGATGGCCTTTTTGAGCACCGCATCCTTGGCGTCGAGGAAGGTCAGGCGCGCCTTGATATGATCGCAGGTGATGGGGTCGGAAATCAGGCGCTTGACGCGCGAGGCGATCACGCGCGCCACCTGCGAGACCGAGAAATCGGCCTTGGAGGTCAGCAGCCACTCACCGCGCGGCGCCACCCATTCGCCTTTTTCGTCGAACTTGCCGATCACGCGCGGGCGCACGTCGTCGCGCCAGTTATACAGCTGTTCCTTCAGCTGGTACTCGACGATCTGGCGCTTTTCCTCGACCACCAGGATCTCGTCGAGGCCCTGGGCGAATTCGCGCACACTGTCCGGCTCCAGCGGCCATGGCATCGCCACCTTGAACAGGCGCAGGCCGACGTCGGCCGCCATTTTCTCGTCGATGCCCAGTTCCTCCAGCGCCTCGAGCACGTCCAGATACGACTTGCCGGAGGCGATGATGCCGAGCTTCGCGTTCGGGCTGGTGATGGTGGTGTGATTGAGTTTATTCTCGCGCGCGTAGGCCAGCGCCGCGTAGATTTTATAGTCCTGCATCAGCGCTTCCTGATTGCGCGCCTGCTGGCCCAGCGGAATGCTCGAGAGGCGGGCATTGAGGCCACCCTCCGGCATGACGAAATCGAGCGGGATTTTGACATCGACGCGGAACGGATCGGCATCGACGGAGGCCGACGATTCGACCGTGTCGGCCAGCGCCTTGAACGCCACGGTGCAGCCGGAAAAGCGCGACATCGCCCAGCCGTGGATGCCGAGGTCCAGGTACTCCTGCACGTTACAGGGGTACAGCACCGGGATCATCGACGCCGAGAACAGATGGTCCGACTGGTGCGGCAAGGTCGACGAATAGGCGCCGTGGTCGTCGCCGGCCACCAGCAGCACGCCGCCGTGTTTGGACGTGCCGGCGTGATTCATATGTTTGAAGACGTCGCCGCAGCGGTCCACCCCCGGGCCTTTGCCGTACCACATGGCGAACACGCCGTCGTATTTGGACTCGCCGATCAAATCGACCTGCTGCGAGCCCCAGACGGCGGTCGCCGCCAGATCCTCGTTCACGCCCGGCACGAACTGCACGTGGTGCGCCTCCAGATGCGGCTTGGCCTTCCACAGGTTCTCGTCAAGGCCGCCCAGCGGCGAGCCGCGATAGCCGGAAATGAAGCCGGCCGTGTTCAAGCCGGCGGCCTGGTCGCGCACGCGCTGCATCATCGGCAAGCGCACCAGCGCCTGGATGCCGGACAGGAAGATGTCGCCGTGGGTCGCGGTGTATTTATCGTCGAGGCTGACGGTCGTCAGTCGGGCGCTGCCGTCTCTTGCGGACGTTGCAGGGCCGGTTGCCGTGGTATCGGGCATGTGATGTCTCCGTTGTGGGTATCAGATCGCACCCGAACTTGGTCACGCCGGGTAGGCGCGCCAGGATCGGGCCGGGGCCGCATGGTGAGCGGGATAGACCTAGTATGGGCGCGAGTAAACGTATTCGGAAATAGCGTTTGCCAATCGCCCCATAAGAAAAAGTGATACCCCAACCCCAACTCCGGGGTCAGGTCCACCATTTCTACACAAGCTCGTCCGTTGAAGCGTCTAGCGCTGAGGCCGTGTAGAAATGGTGGACCTGACCCCGGAGTAGAAGCAACACATTAGGGGATGGGGGTGGCGCCGGGCCAGGTGCCGGCTTGGCAGAGCTGCATGCTGACTTGCTGCACCAGCCGGCTGATGGCGCTGGCGGCGTTGGTCAGCGGGATGTTTTTCGAGGCGCATAGCACGACCGTGCGCGAAATCGTCGGCTGCCGGATCGGGTGGGCGCGCAGCGTGCCGCGTTGCAGTTCGTCCAGCACCGGCGCGGCCGGCAGCAGGGTGGCGCCCATGTCGGCCAGCAACGCCGATTTGAGGATGGCGATCGAGTTGATTTCAATGACGTTCGATAGCTTGAGCCCGGCCGCGCGCACCATGCTTTCGATGCGCGGACGTACGCCGTGCTGCAGACCCGGCAGTATCAGGGTCGTGCCCAGGATTTGCTCCAGCGTCAGCGCTTCCCGGCCCAGCGCGAAGGCGGCGTCGGCGCGGCAGATGAACTGCAGTTCCTCCTCCACCAGCGGCGTGGTGGAGAATTGCGCCAGTTGGCCGTCGTCAAACAGCACGGCCAGGTTGACCCTGCCCGATTTGAGCTGCTCGCTGAGGTTGCCGGTCAGTTCTTCCGTCAGCTGCAGCGTTATCTCCGGATAGGTGGCGCGCGCGGCCGTCAGCAACGGCAGCGCCAGCGCGCCCGAGATGCTGTGCGGCAGGCCAAGGGTGACGGCGCCGCTGGGCCGCTCGGCCGATTGCGTCACCGCCGAGCGGGCATCGGCCACCTGCTTGAGGATCGCTTGCGCGTGTTCGTAAAAGATTTTGCCGGCGTCCGTGCTGAGCACCCCCTGCGCCGAACGGTGCAACAGTTGCACGCCCAGTTCCTCCTCGAGCTGGCGCAGTTGCTGCGTCAGCGCCGGCTGGGCGACGTGCAAGACCAGCGCCGCGCGCGACAGAGAGCCGTGATCGACAATGGCGACAAAGTAGCGAAGTTGACGTAGTTCCATAGTGTGGCGTGACGATGACCCGGGGTTGGCATGGACAAATACATGGTAGCACTAGCAAATATGATCCTGACAGGAAACTATTTGTTATACTGAAACTGGATTGTCCTCCTCCTGACTTTTTGCGGGTGCCCGAATGTTAAAGAAAGTCGACTCTTCCCAGCTAAAAGTGGGCATGTATATACATGACCTGAGCTGCGACTGGATGACGCACCCGTTTGTCCGCAACCGGTTTTTGCTGAGCAGCGAAGACGAGATTCGTAAGATCCTGAACGCCGGCATCCATGACGTTGTCATCGACACCGGCAGGGGCCTCGATGCGCAGGATGCGCCGTCGCTGGCCGAGGCGCAAGCGGCGACCGAACGCGAAATCGTCGAAATCGCCGCCAAGTCGCCGGTGGTCACCCGTGTATCGCTGGGCGAAGAAATGCGGCGCGCGGTGCAGATCCGCCATCAGGCCTCGACGCTGGTGCGCACGGTGATGCAGGACGCCCGCTTGGGCAAGGCGATCGAGCTCGACCAGGTCGAGCCCGTGGTCCAGAACATTACCGAGTCGATCCTGCGCAATCCCGGTGCGCTGGTCGGGCTGCTGCGCATCAAGACCAAGGACGATTACACGTTTTTGCACTCCGTTAGCGTCTGTACGCTGCTGGTCGCATTCTGCCGCTCACGCAATATCGACGCCGGCGTGACCCATCAGGCCGGCTTGGGCGGCTTGTTGCACGACACCGGCAAGGCGCTGGTGCCCGACGCCATCCTCAACAAACCGGGGCCGTTGACCGACGAGGAGTTTGCCATCATCAAGCGCCATCCGCGCGATGGCTATGACATCTTGCGCAAGACGCCGGAAGTTGGCCCGATTCCTCTCGACATCACCTTGCACCACCACGAGCGCCGCGATGGCAGCGGCTATCCCGGCAAGCAGGCCAACGAAGAGATCAGCGAGCTGGCGCAAATGGCCGCCATCGTCGATGTATATGACGCCATCACCGCTGATCGCTGTTATCACAAAGGCATGTCGGCGGCGGCCGCGTTGCGCAAGATCTACGAATGGAGCAAATTCCACTTCAACCCGCAGTATGCGCAGGAGTTCATGCGCTGCGTCGGCATCTATCCGGTGGGCACAATGGTGATGCTGGAGTCCGGCAGGCTAGGTGTGGTCATCGAGCCACATGAAAGCAATCTGCTGGCGCCGAAGGTGAACGTCTTCTTCAACACCAAACAGAATCTGTATATCAAGCCGGAGACGGTCGATTTGTCGCGCGGACTGGGTTTTGGCGGCGGTGACAAGATCGTCGGCCACGAGTCGCCGGCCAAGTGGAATGTCGATCCGATGCGGTTTTTGACCTTGGCCTGAGGTTGCTGTAAATCAGAAGAACTCGGCCGTATCGTTCGACGCGGTGGTCTGCAACAGCCCGCCGCTGAGCAGCTCGTCGTAGTGGCACACCAGATTGCGACCGTGGCTCTTCGCGTAGTACAGCGCCTGGTCGGCGTGTCCCAGGATGATCACCGGCGCCTCGAGCGCGCTGATGCTGACGAAACCCACGCTCACCGTCACCTTGCCGACCTGCGGGAAATCATGCGACGCCACGTTCAGGCGGAAGCGCTCGATGATCTTCTTGGCGTTGTCGAGCGTGGTAGAGCGCAGCAGCACCACGAATTCCTCGCCGCCGAAGCGGAACACGCGGTCTTGCGCCCGGAACGACGAGGTGAGCAGGTTGGCGATCAGGATCAGCACCTCATCGCCGTACAAATGGCCGAAACGGTCGTTAACGTGCTTGAAATGGTCGACATCGACCACCGCCAGCCATTGCTTTTCCTCGTCGCCCGGGTGGCGGCGCTCCGGCTCGCCCGGCAGGGTGACCGAATCCTGTGCGATGCTGGCGGCCAGCATCTTGGAGAGCTGGTCGTCGAAGGTCTTGCGGTTGAGCAGGCCCGTCAGCGAGTCGCGCTCGCTGTAGTCGAGCAGGTTCTGGAAATTGCGGTAGACGCTGACGATGCCGCCGATGATATGGATCGTATCGCTCGTGTAGGGCCTCGGGTTGACGATCTCGAGGCAGGTGTCGGCCTTGTCGCCCAGCCAGATCGGCAGCCACAGCGTATGCTCGCCCGATTCGTTGGCGATGTCCGCGCCGGACTCGTGGTGGGCGATGCAATGCGCCAGCGCCGGGAAATGCTCGATCGGATCGCCGGGGTGGTGCAGGTCGGTATTGTCGACCATGCGGGCCGGCTCGCCCGCGATGACGATGGCGCGCGCGCGCACGAACACCTTGCCCCGCACGGTGGCCAGGGTCAGCACACGGGCCTGGCTGGCGCCAGCCAGCTCCTGCACCGCCGAAATCACGGAGATGTCGAGCATCGTGTGGTCGCGGTGGCCCGTCATATCCACCATGTGTTTCAGTAGGGAATCCATTTT
>Ga0308163_10003681_pt1 | contig 12661 bp, 11 predicted proteins | sample PhyTR1_FD_201037 | JGI IMG/M metagenome (GOLD analysis project Ga0308163, IMG submission 201037) | Phyllosphere microbial communities from UC Gill Tract Community Farm, Albany, California, United States - DLSLT.R1 | ecosystem: Host-associated > Plants > Phyllosphere > Unclassified | place: USA... | reverse complement strand
CGAATTCCAGGATGTCTACCTCATGAGACTCGTAGGCATAAACACTAAACTGCGCCCATTGCTGGTCGTGGATCATGGCCTCGTGCTGACTGAGAAGCCCGCGCCGGACTGCCTGCCTGAGAATTGCCGAGCCGGCTCTGGTCAAGTTCCGATCAAAATGTGAGTGGAAACTCTGCTTCATAATCATTTCTCCATTCAGCTCAGGTGCTGAGCTGCGAAAAGAAATGTTGAGCGAGAAAAAATATCCTGGGCTTCGTTTTCGGTCGCTTTCAGCGCCTGAAATTGACGAGCCCGTCCGTCCCTTAAACGGTCAGAAAAGAAGAAAGCGGCCGAAGCCGCTTCCATCTGTCAACACCTAGCGAATTCGATTAGCTGTTTTTGCCATTCAGGTGACGGTTAACGGTTGGCTGACTTTTGCCAGTGATTCGCTCCATTCGGCCCGCTTTGATGCCTTGATCCGCCAGTGACTGGCAGAAGGCGTCGCGCTGCTGCATGGTCAGGGCATCAAAAAATGCCTTGTTGACCTTGGACTGCTCAGTTTCAAGAACGGCAAAGCCCTTGTCGATGAATGAAGCCATCTCCTGCTTGATCTCGTCGAATAGACCGCCAGCTCCGCTTCCTGTGACTTCTGTGCCCATTTTGAGCCTCCTGTGAATTGAAATATGGTCTGATTCTATTCATGGTAAATGGGGCTGTCAACGAGGTGGTTGTACATAAAACGGTCGTTTATGGCACACCTATTCCAGATGATCTTTTGGACTTGGGATTTACCGCTTTCCTGTCACTTTTCCTGTACCGAAATCAGTGTGAGAAAAACGTATGGGAAAGCGGATTGGATATGCCCGAGTGTCGACTGATGATCAGAACCTCGACCTGCAGCGAGATGCACTTGCTCTGGCTGGGTGCTCAATAGCCTACGAGGAGACCATGAGCGGCAAGTCGGCGGACAGGCCGGAGCTGAGGCATTGTCTCAAAGCTCTGCGCAGTGGCGACACTTTGGTCGTATGGCGACTGGACCGCCTTGGCCGCTCCTTGCCTGACTTGGTTGGGATCGTCAGTCGGCTGGACCAGGAAGGGGTGGGGTTCGAGTCGATCAACGAGCGAATCGAAACCACCAGCGCCGCCGGCAAGCTGATCTTTCATGTGTTCGCAGCCCTGGCCGAGTTTGAACGCAACCTGATTCGAGAGCGTACCCGCGCAGGGCTGGCGGCGGCTCGCGCTCGAGGACGTAAAGGTGGTCGTAAACCTGCGTTGGAAGATGCTCAAGTCCGCGAAATAAAGGCTTTGCTCAAAGATCCACAGATTCAGGTTAGCAATGTAGCCAAGCGATACGGGGTATCGAGAACAACGTTGTATCGGTACGTCGGTAAGACTGGGCCGAGATAACTTGCACCTGGCAGCACATGAAACTGCGACCAGGGGATTATGAGCATCAGGACACGAAGGTTGACAGAAGCGATAATTTGCACAAAAATCCTGGTTGACAGTACCTGTGTTTTGCACGCTTTATGGAGAGGCCCATGCCCCCGATCCAACACCCAAGTGAGCTGGAACCGAAGCTGAAGCCGGAATACGTCGAGCTGATCTGCAATAACGCTCTGGATGCGGCTTACCGTGCGTTGGAAGTCACCTCTACGGATGACGATACCAACTGGACTATGGGAACACTTCCGTATGGCCGCGTCCACGGCCGGTTCAAACGCCTCCACCGCGATCCGGCCCTTCCGTGGCTGCTGCTCACTAACCGCACCATGGACTTCACGCTGAGTGTGAATGGCGTGCTGATGCAGGTGGTAATGGACGATCCCGAGGTCAGAAAGAAAGGGTATCGACTGCAATCCAACCGAGTTGAGCTTTACCAGGCTAGCTTGCTGGGGCCTGCGATCGACAAGAACATTACTTGGCGTTTGTATGTCGATACTGACGGCAACTTTGACGGGCCGACGCTGACTGCTTCGATTCTGGGCTTCGATACCAACCGGAACGTCGTATGTAAGTGGGTGCATGACTACGTTCCTCTGTTTGCTCCTCGTACCACCGAGCTTCCACAAGAGGTGGCAATCGATGAACCATTAGTCGCTCGCCGGGACAAAGATGCAGACCAGAACGCAACACGAGATGCTGATCAGTAAATGAATGACAGAACAGGCTTTCTGCCTCTTGGCGACGAGTTTTCGCCCGACAAGCTCCGTCTCGCTAGATGCGCGGCGGGGCGTTCGCTCGCCGATATCGGAGAGCTCTTGGGCGTTACCCGGCAATACGCGCACAAGCTGGAAGTCAATGCGATTCCTTCTGGCACCCAACTTGCCCAGCTATCTGAAGCCTTGGGCGTGCGCGAGAGTTTTTTCTTCACGCCACGACGCGGTTCGGTGGAGTTGGAGCAATGCCATTTTCGAAGCGTCCGATCCTCCTCGCAGACTCTCAAGAAGACCATTGCGGCTCAGGTCGAGATGTTTGAGCTGCTGATTGACGAGTTGGATAAGGAGGTTGCCTTTCCTGCAGTGAGTTTCAGCATGCTTGAGGAGCCGGTATCCGGTATCAACAAGATCGAGCAGGTTGCTGAAAAATTTCGCCGTGAACAGGGCCTGGGGATCGGCCCCCTGTCTAGTGTGACCAAGCTGGCAGAAAAAGTTGGAGTGCTGGTGGTGAACCTGGCCGAAGCCGATGACAAGGTCGATGCGTTCTCGTTGTCCAACAAACGACCGTTGATCGTGAGGAACACCGCAAAGGTGAATCCATGCCGGCAACGTTTCGACCTTGCCCATGAAATGGGCCATTTGGTGATGCACCAAGGTATTGAGACCGGTTGCCGCCTTACTGAGGATCAGGCTAACCAGTTTGCCAGTGCTTTGTTGATGCCCCGGGCAAGTTTCGCATCAGAGTTTCCCCCTATGCGAGGAAAGTACCTGAACTGGCCGGCACTCAAGGATATGAAGCTTCGTTGGAAGGTAAGCTTCAAGGCGCTCATTTTCAGGGCTCACACCCTCAATCTGCTCACCGCCGAACAAGCTAAATCGGGCTTCACGTATCTCAATCGAAAGGGTTTCACGAAGCACGAAGAGTTTGACGAGTTGATCCCTATGGAGTCGCCTATGCTGGTACAGAGGGCGATCAATCTCTTGGATTACGGTACCTGGAAGCGGGTGTTGACAGCTGCCGGGCTTACGGCAGAGATGGTGACCAGGCAGTACATGCTGGATGTACCGTCATCTCCTTTGCGACTGGTCGAGGCTAACGTAGGTTAAGTCACGATGAAACTGCCTGAGGCAGCCCGCGTGCCGGCACTCACATGGATGCGCATACAGCCGTCAATTATGACGCGGCAGGCGCTCGTGTAGTTTGCAACCCTAGAGGGTATCCGGGCGAAGAGACTGGCTTCCGCCCGGATTTGATCGTCACGCTTTAGCTGCGCCTTAGCTGATCAAGCGAGCCGTCTGCGGATCGTACGCGACACCGGTAATCGACCCATCCCGAATGCGCTCAACCGCTTCGTCGATCACATGCAGCGGTACCAGGAACCATTCCCTCGGCTTGACCGGATTGCCGAAGCGGTCATCGATGGTCAAGTCCAACTGCGCTGCGCCGAACAGGCGGTGGAAGATGTTTTCTAGCCGGGTGCGGTTCAGGTTGTGAAGCTTGTAGGTTGCGACCACTTCCACATCTGCCAGCAGGTAGGTGGCATCCTTCGCCGCGGCGGCGATGCGGGCTTCCACCTTGCCACCGGTCACGCCAATCTTGTGGATCAGCTCGCGGTGCTCGGCTACGAAGGGGTGGCTGGACTGGCTGCGCAGCACATAGATAGTGCCGCTTTCTATGTCGTCCGGCTCGGCTATGTCGCTAAACAGTGGGCCTGAATCTACCCTGATGAGCCGAGATCCGGCACGTCCCTCACTGTCCTTGTAGAGCGCCCGCTGCAGGGATCGTAGTAGAAGATCGCTTTCCGTCTCATTGGAGTAAATGACGCGCAAACGCCCATTCGTCTCCGCGTTCGGCGTCTTGTAGGTGTCGCCCACCTCGGCGACATAGGCAATGAGTCCGCTCAGAATGAAGAAGTCCCCTGCCTCGATGCTGGCGTTCTTGCCAAAGGGCTTGGTTATCCACAGGTTTTGTTTTAGGCCGGCTTCAACCTCATCAAAAAGTGGTTTGAAGCTCTCGAAGTCTTTACATGGGTTCCGGGCTGCAATTTCTTCTGCCGCCTTTATTGCCGCACTTGAACGCACATGCCGCAGCACGGTGATGTCGTCCAGGTCGACGGGCTCACTGCCGATGCCTAGCTCGGCGAGCAAGGCGTCCTCATCCAGGTCACCCACATTTACCGTGGCTACCGCATTACCTGGCAGTAGGCCGTGACTATCCAGGCCGGCCAGTAGGGTTTGTGCCTCCGGCAGCCTGCGTAGCTGATCCAGACGCACTGCGTACAAGCGTTCAAAGATGTCGCGATCTTCGCCATGCAGTGGGGCGCGGCCGTGGGTCTGATAGAAGCGCTGAATGTCCTCGAAGCCAGCGATGATGCGTTCTTCGCGAGGGGTTCGAGTGGCAGCCTTTAGGGGAGCGATTTCAAGGCCAAGCTCAGCGAGCAGTTCGTCCTCATCAATTTGACTCATCGATCACCCCACTTTGTTTCGCTGCCAACTCCTGAGCTTTGTAGCGCATGAAAGCAACAAGGCCTTCGGCCATACGCTTTTCCCAGGCATCTGCAGAGTTGATGTCTGGAAGGCGGCCTCGCTCGCGCTTGAAAGTTCTAGCGCGATCTGTAAGTTCAACCGCCTCATCACGAGGAATGCTCACTTTCTTGGCCGCAATGCTGGCCTGCACCTGGCGTAGGGACTTCTCATCCATCGCCTTCGCCAGTACCGCATAAGCTGCCTCGAAGGGGTTGATGCGGTCGATCAGGTCAATGTCCAGCTCGCGTACGTTAACGAACTTGCGCACGCCATCCAGCAGAGCAGTGCTGCCTTGTACAACGTCACTCCCGTTGGCGTCGGCCTGAGCCAACATCAACTTGGCCTGCTGGGTAATGTTCATGGCGGCGATAGCGTGTTGGCGGATGGCTTCCTGGTCGACGTCGCTCAAGTCCGGGTAACGCTCGCGCACGATCTTGCCCATGCGCAGTTGGGTCAGCTCTTCTGGCAGGGTGTTTTCCTTGTCGAACAGGCCGCGCTCCAGCACGGTTTTATCCTGCAGGAAGCTGGTTACTACTTCGTTCAAATCTTCTTTGCAGATGCGCGTGGCTTCTGTGCTCTGCGGTGTGGTCAGGCCGTTAATCTCGACATGGAATTGGCCCGTGGTTTCATTCACGCCTAGATTAGTGCCGCCTGCTTGGTACCCCTCTGGCCCGTAATTGAAGCCTTCTTTCGGCCCGGTATCTTTCGGGGTGAACTCATAGCGCGGGGCCAGCACCTGTTCCATCAGCAGGCTGGCGGAAATGGCTTTGAGCATATCGTTTACCGCTTCGGCTACAGCAGCTTGATCAGCCATAGGTTCGGCGATCAGGTTGGTGAAGCGCGAGCGCTCCTTACCCTCGGCGTCGCGGGTGGCGCGGCCAATAATCTGCACGATTTCAGTCAGGCTCGAACGGTAGCCGATGGTCAGCGCATGTTCGCACCAGATCCAGTCAAACCCTTCCTTCGCCATGCCCAGCGCGATGATCACATCCACATTGTCGCGGTTGTTCTTCTGCGCCGGGTCTTTCAGTGCGCCGAGCACTTTGGAGCGTTTGCCTGGGTCGCTATCATCCACCAGGTCGGCCACTCTCAGCGTGCGACCGTCTTTGGCTTTGATCAGGTGAAAGCCGGTGGCCGGGTCTACACCCTGCCAATCACCCAGCGCGCTCATGATCTCGTTAACCTCGCGCTCCTTGTCCTTGAGGCTCTCACGGGCATTTACGTTTGGAATGTGGACGATGGTTTTCAGCGCCGGGTCCAGCACCTTTGCGACCGCATCCACGTACCGGCCGGTGTAGAAGAAGTAGCCAATATCCAGCGACTTGAGCCAGCGATAGCCGTTGAGCTGCTCATAATAGGTGTACGTCACCGTCTCAAATTTGTTCTCTTCCGACGGAGCCAGCACGGCCTCGCTGTCTCCACGGAAGTAGGAACCGGTCATGGCAACCAGGTGCACCTTGTCGCGGTTGATAAACGCGCTCAGTTGGCTGCCCAGTTTGTTGTCTGGGTTGGCGGAAACGTGGTGGAACTCGTCGATGGCAATCAGGCGGTTATCGAAGGCGTCGATACCCAGCTCTTCCACAGCAAAGCGGAAGGTGGCATGGGTGCAGACCAGCACCTTATCGCCGCTGTTTAGAAAGGCGCGCACCGCATCTACCTTGGACTTGGCTACACGCGGCTCATCGATGCCAGGGGCATTACACAGGTTCCACTGCGGGGCCACCTGCCAGTCCCAGTAGAAGCCATGCTGGCTCAGTGGCTCATCGGCGAAGCTACCGCCAATGGAGCGCTCGGGCACTACGACGATGGCCTGTTGCAGGCCCTGGTTATTCAGCTTGTCCAGCGCGATAAACATCAGGGCGCGGGACTTGCCCGATGCGGGTGGCGATTTGATCAGCAGGTACTGTTCGCCGCGCTTGGTATAGGCACGTTCCTGCATGGTGCGCATGCCCAGCTCGTTGGCCTTGCTGGATGCTCCAGTATGCGCTGTAGCGATGGATACCGACGGCACCGTGTAGCTGTTGGTCGGGTTGGTAGTGTTAGTCACTGTGATTCTTCCTCCATGAGGGTGCCGTCGCCCGGATATTGTTGATGCGGCCTTTGAGGTCAGCAAACCACTCGCGATAGCCTTCGAGTGGTGTAGTCAGGCTAGCAGGGGTGTTGCTCATGCCTTTTTTCCCCGTGATTTCTTCGGCGCGACCTTTGCTGTTTCCACTGTCATCTTGGTGTATAGGTCAAACAGCTTTTCCAGTCGTTCGGTGTCGTTTCTAAAGCGGCGACCGATATAGATACGCTCCAGCACTTCATCGTTGCGCTCATGGGCGCGACGCAGGTTTTCCGGCATGGTGTCCGGGTCGTACAGGTCGGCGATAGTGGCGGGGAAGTGGGCTTCGCGGGCAAGCAGAATATCCTCGGCACAGCGAGTCAGGTCAGTCTTGTTCTGTTCGGTGAGCAGGGGGACGGGAAAGGTGTTCCAGCCAAGGGTGTTCGAGTATCGAAAGTCTGTTTTAAGCTTGCCGCAGACTGTCCCCACCCAGACTAGGTGAAGTCGCGATGCAATTAGCGCGATGCTCCAAATGGGGGCGCTATAGATCACAGATGCTAGGTTTGAGACCACTGTGGAGTAGTCCGTGATCTCGCAAGGCAAATATGGCCTACGCTCTGAAGAGGCGTTCGGGACTGCAACTGCTCGGTGGCTACTGTGGGGCGCAAATACGAAACGATGCGGTGTATTGGCGTTGTCGTTAGCTTGCACGCCATCACTACTGAGTCGCTGTTGCCGCACCCTTTCAAAGCGAGTTCGAAATTCCTGAATTTTGCTGGCTTCTGGTAGTTCAGCGTCTTCCACCCAAATACACCAACGACTGCCCCCATTGATTAGCTCTCGCGAGCCGACGTAGTGCTTGATGAAGTGGGCTGCCTCTGGATTCCTTGCCAGTATTTGGTCCTTTTCCTCTGTGGAGAGGACCAAGGCTCCGCCATCAGTCGGCTTATTCCCGGACTGCATGTGTCCGATCTCTGAGAGTGCGCGTGACCTCTTCGCCACGATCACCGTATCAGTGGGAACAAGATAAGGGCTGATATTTGGCACGCTCCGTACGGTTTCCTCATCAAAGAGTTTTTTCTCGCCCATTGGTCGCGAGGAAAGCCCAAGAATTACACAGGTAACCGCAGCTTTATTGCTTGCGAGATTGCTCCAAAGAAAGGAAGTGTGTGCGAAAAATATAAAGTTCCCCTCTTTGAAAACTAGTGGCCACAACATGCCGACCTGCTCGCCTTGCGTAACAGAGTTGGTTGTAACAAACGCACTTGAAGAATTTGTAAGCCTGTTGAACTGCGCTGCTTTAAGAACGAAGGCGGCAACATAGTCTAAATCCTTGTAGCTCTTGAGGACGGGCGAAAATATACGGGCCATATCCTCTTTTTGCTCTGCTGTCTGATTTACGCTCCCTTGGTATGGGGGATTTGCACAAAGATAAATCTCACCACCTTCATTTTCGAAATCTATTTCAGTTTGATCCAGTGGTGTATCAAATAAGTCGTCCGCCACTAGCTTCACACCAGTGCGGTGAGCATCCATCAGGCTCAACCAATCTAGGCGTAGCGCATTGCCGCAAACAATCCAGTTCTGCGCGTTCAGCGGTAGAAATTCGGCCAATGCGTCCTGCTGACCGCGATACAGCACGTCGCACTGAAACTCTGCAATGATCAACGCGAGACGGGCAATTTCTGCCGGAAAGTCTCGCAACTCGATGCCGCGGAAATTTGTCAGAGGGACTTCCGATTTGTTGTTGGCCTCGCCTCGGCGACGATTGATCTCCGCCTCGATCTCGCGCATCTGCTTGTAGGCGATAACCAGGAAGTTGCCGGAGCCGCAGGCGGGGTCAAATACGCGGATGCGTGCCATACGCTTGCGCAAATTGAGCAACTTGGTTTTGTTATCACCTGCAGCGTCCAGTTGTGCCCGTAGATCATCCAAAAACAGTGGGTTCAACACCTTGAGGATATTGGGTACGCTGGTGTAGTGCATGCCCAGCGCGCCGCGCTCCTCCTCGTCGGCCACGGCCTGGATCATGCTGCCAAAAATGTCTGGGTTGATTTTTTTCCAGTTCAGCCTGCCCGCGTGCAGCAGGTAGGTACGTGCAATCCGCGTAAAGCGCGGCACTTCGGTGCTGCCAGAGAACAAGCCGCCATTTACATAGGGGAAGGTGTTGGCCCAATTTGGTAAGCGCGGTTGAACGGTCGTGCGCTCAGCTAGCTTGATGTTCATGGCTCGGAAGATTTCCGACAGCACCTGATCGGTGTTGGAACCATCGCGTTCGCTGTACTGCTCAACCGTCTTGGTAAACAGGCCATCGCCATTGAAGATGTCGGTGTCTTCGGCAAAGAAGCAGAACACCAGACGCGCCATAAAGTGGTTCATGTCGGCGCGACGCTCGGCCTTGGCCCAGTCCGGGTTCTCGTTCAGCAGTTCGACGTACAGCTTGTTCAGGCGGCTGGTGGCGCGCACGTCGATGGGGTTGTCCTTGATCTCCTTGATGGTGGAGATGCCGGCTAACGGCAGCAAGAAACCAAAGTGATTGGGAAGGTCTGAATAATCGCAGGTGATGGTTTCACCTGTGATCAGCTCCTCAGCCTCTACGGTTTGCCCGTCGGTAGCGAAGACGAACTTGGCTTTAGCTTTAGTGGTAGCCGGGCTGGTACGCAAAGCCTTGAGCGTTTCGCCCACGGTGCCGGGCTCGCATGCGGCGATATGAATGTTATTGCGCAGTAGTACGCCGCCGGGTACGTCCGATGCGTTGTTGTTGCCGGCGCGCAGGCGCTTGATTTCCGCATCCTTTCTGCCAAATGCAGCCAAGAAGGTGAGCGGAAACTCCGCTGCGTCAAAGGGCTCTAGGGCCAGATCCGATATGGCGGACTCAATTTCTACTGCATTCATGGTTTACCACTGTCTAGATCGCTGATGCGCGAAGGCGGCGAGTTTAGCGCTAAAATTTGGGGTGATGGCTACATTCAGGTCGGCACATGCCGCTCTGTCGGCTTGGCTTGGCGTCGACTCAGCCCTGCTCAGCCGCATCGGTCTATGCCGGATGCCACTGGATGCGACAGCCGGGCGTCCTGAGCCTGTGAGCGGTGAATCAATCACTGCACGATGCTGGGATGATAAAGGAAGGCGCTTCTGTAATGCTAAAAAGCCTCAGATGGCAGAACTGGCGGGATTCGTCGAATCGAGTTTACGGTAGCTGTTCGTAATCCAATAAGGCTTCGGCGCGTTCGCTCAGGAGGCTGTGTCGCCTCCAGAGCTTCTCTTTTTTATTTTCTCTTTCTTTTTAGCGGCTCAGCCTGAGCTGGATTCCAGCACTATGTAGCTCTAGGTGAGCTAATTCGTGATCAATCACAGCTCAGGCGGATATGTATCACTCTGAGCTGTGCATAACTTCATTGCGAGTTTTTGAGGTGCCTGCGCAGGGTTTCACGGATACCAGGAGGCAAACGATCGAGGTCAATTTGTAGTGATGAGCTATCGACTTGGGCGTTACCACCAGCCAGGTTGATTTGTATATTCAGGCGCTCGATATTCAGTATCTGTGTACTTACAAGATCGCCAGCGGTCATGGCTTTTTTGAGCTCAGAAACGGTGTGCTGGGCGCGGCTTGGCACGTAATCCCAGGTTGCGACGGTATGAGGTTGGCCGTTTTCGAGGAGCTGAACCTTTTCACGTAGGTTGTATTGATTGGCTCGACCGCACTTTTTCTTTGCGATAAGGCCAGCCCCTTCGAGAATCCCTAGTGCCCGTTTGACCTGTGCCTGACTGACTCCCGACTGTTCGGAAATCCGCTGGATGCCTGGCTTCGATAAGCCATCGTCGAAATTGGCGTGTGCCTTGATGACGGCATAAACCGTGAATGCGTGCGGCCCTATTCGGGCGACATCACCCTGATCGATCATAGCCCTAAAGACATGAAACCACTGGGTCTGCGCGCGCAGGGCGGGGGGATTAGCCATTGTTATGCCCTCCACCCAGCTGTACACGCGGCCGGCTCAGGATCCAGGCAGATATCTCCGTGCTGAGCCAGCCAACCGATCTGCTGCTGCCTAGATCATATGGAGCAGGGAATTTTCCCGCTGCTATATCGCGATAGATCGTGGATCGCTTTTTACCGACCGCTAGCTCAACCTCGGGCAGGCGAAGGAAGCGCGGTTCCTCCGGGCTGGGTTCAATAGTTCGTGCTGACATTTGATTGGTGCTCAGACGGTGGCGTTGCAGCAGTCCTCAAGTGCTGCGATACGCATATGTGTTGGGAGTGGCGCTCGGGTTTTCCTACTGCAAAGCAGGGGCGTTTGTTGTGACCCGTGTTACGGGTCTCCGAGAGTTATTGCCGGCGACAGCTGTGCGGATGACAGCTGAAGCTGTGTCTTTGGCGTTGGGGGAGAGGAAAGACCCTGCTGGTACGGAATAGGACTCCGTAGGTTTCTTAGCAGCATTATTGCTGCAGGCGAGCAGGTGCAGAAGGCCCTGCGAGATGCTGGCGATACCCCGATGAGTTAGCCAGAAAATCCATTTGCTAACAGCAGATGGACTTCAAATTCTTAACGCCGTAACCGGGGCAGCGCGACGATCCCAAGGAGTCCTATGAACGTCCGAGGTACGCCTGATTTTTACCAAGCGGGGACCGGTATTGCAAGCCCAAGCAATGAGCTCAGGACTTGATTGCATCTAGGTAATCTGACCAGCGCTGCATCATGTCGCGGCGCTCTGGCAGAAATGATGTTCGGTCATATGCACGGCCCAGTGGATTTTTTACCGTGTGAGCAAGCTGATGCTCCAGAAGATCGGGGCGAAATCCCAGCACCTCTGCACCTATGGTTCTCGCTGTCGCACGAAAGCCGTGCCCAGTCATTTCGTCGCCGCTGATGTCCATGCGGCGTAACGCACTGAGTACGGCATTGTTGGACATCGGCCGGTCGCCTCCTCGTGCCGAGGGGAAGGCGTACCGATGTCTGCCGGTGAGTGGTTTCAGCTCGTGCAGAACCGCTACTGCTTGTTGGCTGAGAGGAACCAAATGATCCGGCCGATCCTGTTTGGTGGCAGTGAGCCCTTTCATCTTGTGGCCGGGAATCAACCACTCGCCCGCATCCAGATTGACCTCCGACCACTCCATGTGGCGCAGGTCACCGGGCCTGCAGAACAGCAACGGGGCCAGTTTGAGTGCACAACAAACAGGCATCGTTCCGCTATAGCTATCCAGTGCTTTAAGCAGTGCGCCGAGTTTTTCAGGATCGGTCACGGCAGCAAAGTGTTTCACCCGCTTGGCTGGGAGCGTACGAGAGAGATTCCCAATCTGGTTGGGTGGGGTGATACCGGCAGCTTCGGCGAACTCAAAAATCTGTTTGTAGATTTGAGCTACACGACGTGCCGTCTCGCGAGCACCGCGCTTGATGATGCGCTGCAGGTTTTCGACCAGCATGGGCGTGCTAATGCTGCTGATCGGGAGTTTTCCCAGCCAGGGGAAGGCATTGAGCTCAAGGCGCTGCCGCACCGTGCGGGTGTACTCCGGATCCCAGGATGATTCGCGAATGGTGAGCCATTGCTTAGCGACCGATTCAAAGGTGTGTTGGTGATCGAGCTGGCTGACCACCTTGGCCATGCGTCTTTGCAACGAAGGGTCTTGTCCGCCGGCAAGCTGAACACGAGCGTCATCACGTTTGCGACGGGCCTCCTGCAAGCCGACCTCTGGGTAAACACCAAGAGCCAGGCGTTTTTCCTTTCCCAGAAAGCGGTACTTCAAGCGCCAGTAACGGCCTCCATTGAGCTGTACTTCCAGGTACAAACCTTGTTCGTCGTAAAGGCGGTATGGCTTGTCCTGGGGCTTGGCGTTGCGGCAGTTGGTGTCTTTCAGGGGCATTGGGGGCACATCCTCTCCGAGCGAGCTGATGAGCGTTTTATGCCCCCATATATGCCCCCGTCAACTGTGGGATGCCCTGGGATTAGGTGG
>Ga0308163_10003679_pt1 | contig 12663 bp, 6 predicted proteins | sample PhyTR1_FD_201037 | JGI IMG/M metagenome (GOLD analysis project Ga0308163, IMG submission 201037) | Phyllosphere microbial communities from UC Gill Tract Community Farm, Albany, California, United States - DLSLT.R1 | ecosystem: Host-associated > Plants > Phyllosphere > Unclassified | place: USA... | reverse complement strand
ACCAGACAGACGGTAAATACTTATTCATAAGATTTAAAAGATAATTTTTGTTACAAGTTTGCAAATATAGACAAACTTATTTATCTAACGATTCATATATAGAATTATTGCTTTTAAATTCCTTTACTATGCACTTTAACACGCGAACTATCTCCTGCTTTTCTTCTTTTTTAGAATATTCTATTACAGTTTCAGTGAGTTCGTCAATTTCCTGATAAGCCATTGAAGGATCCTTTGAAATCATTATTTTTTCGTGCGATGTTGGCAGTGTCTTAGCATCATCACTTAAAAGCTCTTCGTAGAGTTTTTCTCCTGGTCTCAGTCCTGTGTAGATAATTTTGATATCAATGTCTGGCTCAAAGCCTGATAATTTGATCATACGCTTAGCCAAATCTATAATTTTAACAGGCTCGCCCATATCAAAAACATAGATTTCACCGCCCATACCCATAGTTCCGGCATTCAGAACCAGTTCACAGGCTTCCGGAATGGTCATGAAATACCTTACAATATCAGGATGCGTGATGGTGACGGGGCCACCTTTCTCGATTTGCTTTTTAAAATGCGGAATTACAGATCCGTTGGAACCCAATACGTTTCCGAAGCGGGTGGTAATGAACTTTGTAGAATTCCCTTCCACGTTCTGCAGAGACTGAACGAACAATTCTGCTACACGTTTGGAAGCACCCATAACATTGGTGGGATTGACAGCTTTGTCTGTAGAAACCATTACAAATCTGTTCACCTGGTATTTGCTCGCGAGCAAAGCCAGATTTTTGGTTCCCATTACATTGACAAGGACGGCTTCGTGCGGATTGTCCTCCACCAACGGCACATGTTTGTAAGCTGCTGCATGGTAAACCATTGAAAAATTATATTTTTTAAACAGAGGCTCCAGACGGTTCCGGTTAGAGATATCGGCCAGTACAAACTTAAAATTGATGTAAGGATAGGTCTCCCTCATTTCAAGCTCTGTTTCATACAGCGGCGTCTCGGATTGATCCAGTACAATAATCTGCATCGGCTCCAGCAGTGCAACCTGACGTACAATTTCTCTTCCGATAGATCCTGCTCCGCCTGTAACTAATATAGTTTTTTGAAAGTGTCTTTTCTGAATTTCAATATTATCCAGCTTGATAGGTCTCCTGTTGAGAAGATCTTCAATCTGAATCGTTTTGATGTGATTGATCATCTCATTACCACGAAGTTTCTGCATCGAGGGTGCTTTGTAAATCTTGAGATTATGCTCCAAGAATACATTCACCCAGAAATCTAATTCTTCTTTTTGAAGAGACTCTTTGATGACAAGAATCCCGCTAATGTCAAGATCTTCACGTTCGAGTTTGATGAGAAGATCCTCTTTGGTAATGATGTTCTTGCCAAGAAGTTTGATGCTGACTTTTTTGTCGTGATAGGATATAAATCCCTGTATATCGAAAGGAAGATTGGGATTGGATAAAATGGCCTGAGCAATAGCCACCGAAGTGTCATCATCTCCCAAAATGTAAATCTTCTTCCTCATAGAACTCCTTTTATTTTCCTTGACGGCATTAAAGAAAGTTTTTACAAAGAGTCTGAAAATGAATAAAAATAAACTGGATATTACAAAATAAAGTACGATGAAAGGAATCAGTATCAGCTTTTCACCGAAGGAGAAAAAATAAGTGTAATTGAGGACAACCAACACCAGAGATGTGGCAAGGTTTGCAATAAGTATTTTAAACAGATCGATGAAAGTGGAATGCCTAATTACGCCCAAATAAGTCTTGAACACGTACATAAAGAAGACATTGATGCACATACAAGCTAAAAATATGACGGACAAAGGATAAACTTTGTAATGCCTTACTTCTAAACCCATTATCAAAAAATGGGTAACCAGTATGGAAACAGATATTATAAAGACATCAATAAACAGAATTATCCAACGTGGCAAATATCTGAAATCCGAAAAATTAAAAACATTTTTGTTGATATAATCTTTTCTTTTTTGTGCACCAGAGAATAACATAGTTTAGTTTTTTTTAAAAAAGGAACGGCCAAAGATATGGCTATTTTTCAAATGCTGATCTAATACATTCGGCAATTCTTTCTTTGTCGTCTGCAGTCAGATTAGAGCCAGAAGGCAAGCATAATCCATTATTAAACAGCGTCTCACAAACATCCGTACCAAAGAATTTGAATCCTTTAAAAATAGGTTGTAAATGTAACGGTTTCCATAATGGTCTGGACTCAATATTTTTTTCTAATAATCTTAATCTGAGTATTTCTCTGTCAATTTTAGATACTGAAGGATCGATCACTATGGTAGTCAGCCAGAAGTTGGAGAAGTAATCTTCATTGGGTTCCGAAAAAACGCTCACCCCTTCATAATCCTGAAAAATAGTCCTGTAGAATTCATTATTTGCGCGGCGCTGGGCAATTCTGTCATCCAAAACTTCCATCTGTCCGCGGCCGATGCCTGCACAGACATTACTTAGACGGTAATTGTAACCCAATTCGGAATGCTGATAATGCGGGGCCTCATCCTTAGCTTGTGTTGATAGAAATACGGCTTTGTCCTTATACTTCTTGTTCTTCACAACAAGTGCACCACCTCCGGAGGAAGTAATAATTTTGTTTCCATTGAAACTTAGAATGGAAAGATCTCCAAAAGTACCGCATTTTCTGTTCTTGTAAGTACTTCCGAGCGACTCAGCACTGTCTTCAATGATTGGAATCTCGTAGCGGTTGGCAATTTCACGTATTTCCTCTACCTTGTACGGCATTCCGTAGATGCAGACAGCGATAATTGCCTTAGGTTTGTTGTTATTCTCAATCCCGTGGATAATGGCTTGCTCCAATGCGACAGGACAAAGGTTCCAGGTATCAAGCTCGCTGTCTATAAAAACAGGATTGGCACCCATGTAAATGATGGGATTGGCCGACGCAGAGAAAGTTAATGACTGACAGATGACATCATCTCCCGGTTTCACTTTCAGCAGCATCAATGCGATGTGAATGGCTGATGTACCAGACATCAACGCTGCAACATGCACGCCTTCTTTCAAAAAACTTTCAAGGTCAGCTTCGAATCCGTTGACATTTGGCCCTAGCGGTGAGATCCAATTTTCGTCAAAGGCCTGCTGTATAAATTTCATTTCTCCCCCGCCCATGTGTGGAGAAGACAACCAGATTTTAGATTTCACAATTATATTTAATTACTTATTTAAGCTTTAAAATTACGTAAAAGTAGTTTAAAATTAAATTACTTGATTACGCTGAAAAATTTCAAAACATTTGTGTTTATAGTAATACTTGTTAATCTAATACTATTTTAATTAGTTAATCCTTTATTTTAATTCACAGATCATTATGTAAACTATTGTTAGGGAGTGGTGATTTCAATCAACGGACAAATTTACATAATATTAAATTATAAAACACTTATTTTGCATTATATGTTTATTAAAAACATTATGTGAAATTTAATATAGAAAAAAATCATAAAAAATAATTAATAAAGGAATTACCTCTTCTCCAATATTCTCGCAGGATTTCCAACAACCACCGCGTGATCAGGAACATCTTTTACAACCACTGCTCCAGCACCTACTACGGCCCATTTTCCTATCGTTATATTCTGTTTTACACAAGCGCCAATACCAACTTGTGCTCCTTTTTGTACAGTCACGTTTCCGGCTATTGCTGCCCGCGGTGAGATGTGCACAAAGTCTTCTATCGTACAGTCGTGGTCGATGCATGCACCCGTGTTGATAATACAGTGACCTGCGATTGTTGTAGATGAATTTATAATAGCACCAGCCATGATGACGTTACCCTCTCCCATCATTATATTTTTGGAACATATCGCAGAAGGATGAATCAGATTAAAGGTGGAGCCACCAAAATTCTCGACATTCCTCTCTCTTCCGACATTACTTCCCAGAGCAAAAAAAATGCGCTCACAACCTTCTATTTCTGAAGATTCATGAGACACAGTGTAGCCCAGAATCTCTTTTATTTCTTTATTTTGATCATAAATACCTTTAACGCTGTAGCCCAGCAACTCTGCTGTTTCTATCACTACCTTAGCGTGCCCGCCGGCTCCAATAACACAAATCTCTTTATCCATTCCCTCTAAAATTTTCCGTAGTCGCAACTCCCTCACTATTTATTCCCTCGCTTTTAATCACTTTTTTCACTGTCAGGAGCAGTATCTTCAGATCTAGAAAAAAAGTCTGATGGTCTACATACCAGACGTCATACTCAAATTTCTTCTCCCAACTGATGGTATTTCTGCCATTTACCTGAGCCCACCCTGTGATGCCCGGTTTTATGAGATGTCTCCTATTCTGCTCTTCACTGTAAAGAGAAAGATAACTTACCAGAAGCGGCCTTGGTCCTATGAAGCTCATATCGCCAGACAGCACATTGAACAACTGCGGGAGCTCATCCAGAGATGTTTTTCTTACAAACCTGCCCATTTTTGTTAATCTGAATTCATCGGGCAAAAGCTTGCCGGAGTCATCCACCTCATCAGTCATTGTTTTGAACTTTACAATCCTGAAGACTTTACCGTATTTCCCGGGTCTGTCCTGAAAAAAGAAGACGTTTTTTTTATTAAAAAAATAAAGCAGTAATATGACTATTAAGAATACTGGAGACAATAAAAGGATCAGAATTAATGACAGCAAAAAGTCAAAAAGAGGTTTAAAAATGTTTCTATACATTGTCGAAAAACAAATCCGAAATTATATAATTCCGGATTTTGATATTTTAAAATTAAATTTCAATCTTTCTAAGTCTCTTCTGGTAGTAACCTACAATAGACAATCCTCCTATCAATAAGAATGGCAGATAATCATCTACAGGTACAGGTTCCGGCTCGCCGGGGTTACCCGGACCCACACCCTCTGACTGCTCTCCTGCTGGTGGTGCGCCCAATGATGATGAACGACCTGCCTCCGTAGAAGACTGCTGGGTGCCGGCTGCTTTATTCTCTTCGAAGACGTTATCTTTGAACTGAGCAAAAGACATCACGCTAAAAGTTACATATAGTAAGGTAAAATACTTTCTCATTGGTAGTTTAAAACTAAGCATAATTTTCAAGTTGTAAAGATATAAAAAATTAATAAATTTTTACGATCCTAATGTTAATTAATATTAATAAGTGCGAATTTTGACTATTTTATTTCATAATCTTTTTAGTTTTGACATTTCCGTCATTATCAGCCTTAATGATATATATCCCTGATATCGCAGCATTCAAATCGAGACGTATTTCTTTCTCAGAAGTGGTTTTGACCATTATCAATTTTCCTCCGGCATCATACAATTCTACCCTACCCAGTTTTCTGGAAGATTTTACAACAAAGGATTCTCCGTCTCTGTAAACTTCAAACTCCGATTTTTTTCCGCCGTCTGCCGCAAGAATTTCTTTGTTTTTATAAACAATTTCAAAGCGTGATTCATCCAATCCTTTATTTGCTGTAAAAGTATAATTCTGAGCTGTAAGATCTGTGTACAAATTGTTAAGTTTATCATAAAGATAAATTTTCTGATCTGCCGCAAAAATCCCCTCTCTGTAGCCCAAGCTTATTTGATATGTACCGGAAGCGGCGTATTTGGCACCCAATGGTATCACATCCTCAGTATTCAGAAGATTATTTCTTGCCTGGATCTGCAGTTTCCGTGTATTCAGCTTTGAGTAAAAAGAATCATCACCCACACTTAAAAGATCTGCATCGTAATCGGCGTCATAATTATTAGTTGCACCATCTAGGTGTCCCACAAGAATTGTATTCACGATATTTTCCGGTGTAGCCAGCATTAGCCAATATCTGTTTACGTCCGAGGCTGCACTGCCTTTATTATTAAAGAAAACCCCTGATTCATTCGTCCGGATTGTATTGTCATACGTCAGAGTCTGGTTGGTTCCAAGATTTTTAGCCTGTACTATAAAAGCCTGCCCCAGTTTGATATTTTTAGATGGGATGTAAGCACCTGTACTTGTAGAAGAGGTGACCGTCGTTGTAGGAGGCGTGGCACCTGCCAAAGTAATGGTTGCATAATTATTACCACTGTAGGAAGACCCGGATTGAGTGAGAACCGGTGTCACGTTGCTCCAAAACCAAGCTTTAGCGTTAATCACATTACTGTTATTTCCAAGATAATAAAATTTGACAAAATCCATATTAGACGGGTAAGGATTCCCGATCAGGTTGTAACCGTGCTCCACCGTTGCGCCGGTTCCCGTATTAGGTGATTTCTGAATGCTGACAGAGTATCCGCCATTATTCGGAATACCTGTGAATTTGAATTCATCCGCCACAGTATTATTAGCCGGATCTGTTACCAAATATTGATCTTTACCCCGTATTGCATAACCTTTGGCATTTATAAATGTAGTTTCTGTTGCCGGAACCGCTTTAAAATTATCAGTTGGCTCATAGTAATAGAATATCCTGTTGTTTGGTGTACCAACCGAGAATCCGTCACCTGAAGTATTGAGTAATTTCTGTCCTGTTACCGGCGTACTCCAGTACGTATAGTCCATTTTTCTCATATGAACGCCACGCAGCGCCAGAATGTTCCCTGTATTTGCTACTGCGCTGGATTGCAACAGATTGCCATCGCTGTTGATTGTAAGGTTATCGTTTGACGCATTGTTTGTAATATTAATAACGCCCGTCACTTTCAAAGAGTTGCCAGCGGTGATAATGGTTTTCCCCGTACCTGCAATGGTCAGAGATTTAGCTTCGGCATTATTAATATTAATGATAACCGTCTTGGTCACAGGAATGCTGGCACATTTGTCGTTGTCCGGAACCTGTGCAGGGAACCAGTTGGCGGCATTATTCCAGTTATTGTCTACCGTTCCTCTGAATTCTTTTTTGAGTCTTTCCACAGATGCTGTCGTCACTACTTTTTCACAAGTTCCGATAGCCGCTTTAGCAGTATAGCTGGTTGCTGTAGTTGGCGCCGCGTAAACGACCGACGCAGCAGACGCAGCCACATAAGGCACCGTAAGCGCAGTATCTGTGTATAATCCTGTTGCGGGACTCCAGGTAACTTGCTGACCAAGGTATGTGATGGTCATAGAACAATCTGTAAGAGTACCCGTATCCGTACCGGCGCCGTCATAAATCCTGACTTTCCAGCTGCCATTTAGCGAGGAAAACAAATCAGAGAAGATGGCAGTATTGACAGCCGGGGTAGTCCCAATGGTAACCTGAGATCCAAGATCTGCCTTGAAAGTCCCTGTTAACGGCGCAGTCCCGGTAGAGAATGCTGCTGCAGAAGTATCAGATGTTACTATGGTATTGGTGAAATTTGCACCTCCGGCACCTGCCTGATTCACAAGGTTGACAATTTTGCCGTTAGGCGCTTCCAGGTTGATTCTCAGATCCGAATCGTAGGTATGGGTGATGTTTAATTTCACTTCAATTTTACTGATCGAAGCATTAGAATCAATTCCTGCAACCGTCAAAGTCTGCGCAATGCCAGTTGTTAAGCTATTGTCAGGGATCGCGAGATTCACAGTTCCTGAACTAACAGTAACAGCACTAGAGATCAGTCCGCCCGCTGCTTCCAGCTTTACATAGTCCAGACTGCATTCATCTGCTGCCGGAGGTGAAAGTGTAGAAGTAAGAATAATATCTGTTGGTGAAGGATTAATAATTGCCGTCGCCAGTATTCTTGTTTCAGACTCGCAACCGTTGAACGCAGCCACATAATAATTAGTGGTTGTACTGATAGAAGGCGTTGCAATCGTCCCGGAAGCAGCTGTTACCACAGGCGCACCTCCAGAAGCAGTTGTGTAAAGGCGATATTCTGTAATTGCCGCACCGGAAGAACTGCCGGTGGCCGTGATCACAACACTCCCGGGTCCGCAAAGGCTTCCACCAACAGCAGAGTTTACTTTTGGAGGTATGCTTCCGATAAATTCATCTGCTCCGATATCTGTTGCTGTGGAAGATCTTGTCTCATTGTCTATGTCCTTTGTGACCACTGCAACAGCAACTCCTGCCGACTCCAAAGAGGTACAGCCTGAAGCAATATGTAAATTCGTCGCAGATACAAATGGTGGAATTACACTAATTGAATTAGCATCTTTTCCGGTGGCTGCTTTCCAACCGGCCAGCGTAGGCAAAGCTGCACCTAAATAACCTATTGCTCCGGCAGAATAATAATCATTGTTGTTAATATTAGAAAATGCCGTATTCGCAGCATCAGAATAGACTGAATATCTGTTGCCGATTGTTGCATAATTGTAGAATATATTATTTCTAATGTCCAGATTAGTCGCACCATTACTTATGTACAAGCCTGCACTTGCTGCACCAGCAGAAGTTTGTGTAGATGAATTGATAGAAACCGAATTATAATAAATATTAAAGCCACCTCCGGATCCTACCCAAATACCCATACCTGCAAAGAATCCTGTGAATCCTACCCCTTTGACATCATAAATCATGTTATTATAAACAGATACGTTGGAGGAAGAACCAGTAGAACCAAGATAAATTCCTATACCGGCATAGCCTGCGGTATTGTCACCGTTAGTAACATCAGAAATGGTGTTACTGTGTACAGCACCATTATTCACTGTTCCGTACGCCCTGATCGCAGCAACATCCGATGCGTTGCCATTGCTGGAATATATGCCGGAAACTGTATTATTACTGATCGTAAAGTCTTTGGCATTATACAAATCAATTCCAAAATAAAAAGCTCTTGTAGTCGTAGAAGATCCGATAGTGTTGCCTGTAATTACCCAGCCTGTATCCAATGCTTCACCGCCATAGGTTCCCACACCATAATTAGCGCCGGTCAGCGTACAGTTTTGAACGGTATTGTTGGCATTGTCAGCTTCTGAGATTACATCAACACCTGTTGTGCTGGATGATGTTACCGCCGCATAAGTTGTTGTACGGGAGTTACCACTCACGATCGTATTTTTAATGGTATTATTAGTTGCACCATTGCTTGCAGATGCTGTAGCTATCCATACCACTGCTGAGGAAGTACCGGTATTTGTATTTGAAATTGTTAAATTTTTGCCCGTTCCGCCCAATGTGTTGCTTCCATCTATAGTCACATAATCTGCACCATTCAGCTTGATTACAGCAGACGCACTGGATCCGGAAATAGTCGAAACGACACCTGTATTTGGCTTGATGGTAAGTGTATTGACAGAACTTGCACCAGAAAGAGTATTGATAACGACCGGGAATGTTTCACTCGCACTGTAGCTCGCATTAAGCAGACTGAACAAAGTCGCACCACAAAGGCCATTTGTATTGGCATAAGCCACAGCAGATGTAAGTGTTGTAAAGCTGCCGCCCGTTCCTACAGTATAAGTTCCCGAAAGAGCAATCTGGAAAGAAGCGCCGGTCTTGCTGTCATTTCCCGAATTGGAATCTGCAGCGCCGTTTGGCAAATTGCTTGCCGCACTCACTGTATAACTCACAACGCCTGAAAAATTATAGGTACCGACAACTACATCAGTCGTTGCTCCGCTCGCAAGAGTGCCTGTCCAGGAATATGGAGCCTGTGCAACATTGTTCACAGACCAGTTAATCGTGACTGAACTTAAAGCAGCCGTTCCAAAATTCTTGAGGGTTACGTTAACATTCTGTGAGCCCGGACAGTTGTTGCCCAGTGTTGGTATTGCAGAAATCCCGGCATCGTTTGGACCTACGACAATCGATATCTCGTCTGCGCCCATATCCGGATTTGCACCTCTGGCATCTCCGTCTATATCATCGGTAACTGATAAAACCGTGCCTGCAGATTCGACCGCAGACGGCGTTGTGGAACCGAGATGCAGATTGGTATTTCCCACAAATAGAGGATCTACGCTTAGCGAGTTTGCATCTTTGCCTGTCGTGGTTTTCCACCCAGCCAGTGTATTTGCATCCGATCCTAAAAATCCGAGTACACCTTGCGTTCCGCCGACATAGTAATCATTGTAATTGATGTTTGTAAAAGCAGTATTTGCTGCCACAGAATAAATTGCATAATTTTTTGAAACGCTCCCTGTATTGGTGTTACTCATAACATTAACAAAAATATTATTTCTAATATCCAAAGCAGAAGCACCCGATCCTACATACAAGGCAGTTGTGACACAGCCCGTAGCACGTGTGTAAGTCCCGTACATATTGACAGAATTATAATACAGATTTACGCCGCCTGTCGTAGCCGTCAGTGTGCTAGAACTTCCAAGCACGCCTAAACCAATTCCCAAAGAGGAAGAACTGCCAAAATTGCTAAAATTACTACCATTAATCCCATACACTGTGTTATTTGCAACTGTAAGATTACTTGCTGCAGAACCCGTCGCAATTGTAATACCTCTTGACCCAAAACCAAAAGTTGAACTCGTGGTGATGGCATTAATTTTATTTTTGGTGATACTGGCGGACGTAAATCCTGTTTCAATAGAAATTCCCACCGGGGCGCCACCAACTGAGGAAGAAGCAGTGATAGTATTACCGGCGACAGATCCGTTCAGACCTTGTCCTGTACGGATTCCGATACTTGCCAATGATCCGTTTGTATAGCTGATGGTATTATTTGTAATCATCAGATTATCGTTGACATTGGCAGATGTACCCACGGCATCTATCGCATTGCTGGCGACAGTGATTGTATTGTTCTGAATGGTATTGCTGTCGTTATCAGCACCGGCAACTCCGATCGAAGCGCCTCCGAGTATAATACCATAAGTAAGGTTGGCAAGAGTGCCCGTAGCAATATTATTATTTTTGATAATATTATTGGTAGAACCTGCACCCGCACCCAAACTCGAGAGCCAGACTGCGGCAGTTGTTGCATTGGTATTTGTATTGGTAATGGTCAAATCCTTCGTTGTTCCGCCAACTGTATTACTTCCGTCAATGATCACAAAATCTGCTCCGTTCAGTTTGAATATCGATGACGTACTGCTGCCGGAAAGGCTGACAGTTGCACCGGAAGCCGGTTTGATAGTCAATGTATTGACAGCACTGGAGCCGGCGAGTGCATTGACAGTAAGCGGAAATGTTTCCCCTGAAGAAGAATAGCCTGATGTAAGACTGAATATTGTAGGACCGCAAATATTATTGGTATTGATATAAGCAGTAGCTGCTGTAAGATTGGTAAAATTACCGCCTACTCCTACAGTATAAGTTCCCGAGAGAGCCGTCTGAAATGCAGCACTTGTTGTACTGTCGTTCGCAGAATTGGCATCTGTACCCGCATTGGGTGACGCTGTAGCAGCAACAATTGTATAGCTTACAGCACCTGCAAAATTGTAGCTTCCAAGTATAATATTTGCCGTTGCATTACTCACAAGATTCCCCGTCCAGCTGTAAGGTGTCTGCGCGACGCCGTTTACAGACCAGTTTACTGTTGCAGAAGTCAGGGCAGAAGTTCCGAAATTTTTGATAGTTGCCGAAACATTTTGAGATCCTGGACAAGAAATAGAAGCTGTTGCAATTGCAGAAATCCCTGCATCATTGGCGCCGGTAATTATGATAATCTCATCGGCTCCGATATCGGGTGTCGTACCTCTGGACTCGCCGTCGATGTCTGCTGTAACCCCTACATTCGCGCCTTTGCTTTCTGAATTGTTAATTTCTGAGGACGACGGATTGAGATGTAAATTGGAAGCACTGATAAAGGGTGCAGAATTTGAGGAGGCGTATGAAGCATTATCGTTGCTTGTATTCCCAATAGTTGTCGTATACGCCCGTGGATTAGCTGCCGGCGTTGTCGCTGCCGGACTAAATCCTGAAACTGTATAAGTATTTGCGACCGCAGTTCCAGAAGTGGTACTGAGCACCGATCCGGCTGAATAATACGTGTTATTATTTAAGGTAAGCGCAAAAGCTGAAGTTAATGCTGAAGGCAGTTGCATACAGGTAACAGTTGATCCCGTAAAAGCACCGGTCATTGTATTGGAAAAAATATTATTTCTGACATCTGCTCCGGTAACAGCATTCGATGTTATAGTGAGACAAGCAGCTACATCTGCAGCACTTCCACCAGCAAGTGTTGCACCGGACAAGTTGACTGTATTGTGATAAATCTTGTGTCCCGTTCCAGATGCGATTCTGATGCCTCTGATTCCGAAGGCAGTCCCAAAATTACTATTACCAAATATGGTATTCAATCCATAAATAAAATTGTTCTGAATCACGTTGCTTGTCCCTCCAGTAATATTGATACCATAGGAAGCCCAACCTCCTGTATTACGCGAAATCACATTGGAAATTGAATTTTTCTCTATAATAAATTGGTCTCCGGCAACGGAGCTGATTTCTCCAACCGATATTGCTTTGATATTTGCGGAAAGGTAAGATTCTATATTCTGAATAATATTACTCCGGATAATCCCATTACTACTACCCTGCACACCAATTCCAAACGAATAAACATTGGTTACAGCTCCTGTTGTACCTGCTCCGATGGTATTATTTGATATCAGTAAACCTGGCGCTACAGTACTGGCAGAACCCTGAATCATAATAGCTCTGGCGCAGGCATTAACCTGATTATTATCAACAGTCAGATTTGCAAAAGTTGCTCCGGTGCCAACAACCGTTGTCGTACTTGCAATGGCTGCTGGCGCATTGGTTGCTGCTGAAGTCATATTCCTGTTTCCGGCATAGATACCGTAGGATAAATTCTCTG
>Ga0308163_10003678_pt1 | contig 12665 bp, 10 predicted proteins | sample PhyTR1_FD_201037 | JGI IMG/M metagenome (GOLD analysis project Ga0308163, IMG submission 201037) | Phyllosphere microbial communities from UC Gill Tract Community Farm, Albany, California, United States - DLSLT.R1 | ecosystem: Host-associated > Plants > Phyllosphere > Unclassified | place: USA... | reverse complement strand
CTTGGCCGTGGCGGGCGTCTCGCTGAAAGTATGCGGGTTTGATCTTTTATCCAAGGCGCATCATGAATGAATTGGTTCACACCAGCATCATCAACGCCACCGGCTTCATCACGCTGGACCGGCCCAAGGCGTTGAACTCCTTGTCGCTGGAAATGCTGCGCGCCATCACGGCGGCGCTGCTGACGTGGCGCGACGATGCCGACGTCGCCGCCGTGGTCATTCGCAGCAGCAGCGAAAAGGCTTTCTGTGCCGGCGGCGACATTCGTTTCTTCCACGAGGCCGGCCGCGCCACGCCGCAGAAGGGCAGCGCGCTGATCGAGGATTTCTTCACCGAGGAGTATTCGCTCAATCATCTGGTGTACAGCTATCCCAAACCGTACATCGCGCTGATGGATGGCGTGGTCATGGGTGGCGGCATGGGCATCGCGCAGAGCGGGCCCGATAGCCGGGTGCGCATCGTCACCGAGCGTACGAAGATGGCGATGCCGGAGGTGAACATCGGCCTGTTCCCGGATGTGGGCGGCAGCTATTTCCTGTCGCGCGCCCCGGGCGGGCTGGGGTGCTATCTGGGCGTGACCGGCGTGACCATCGGCGCGGCCGATGCGCTGTATGCCGGGCTGGCCGATCACTATGTGCCTGCGGACGAACTGGAGGTGCTGTACGCGATTCTGGAGGCGACCCCGGGCGCGGAGCTGGTCGATGCGATCGCGGCCTTTGCGGAGCCGTTCAGGGGCGCTGCCGGGGCAGGCAAGCTCGAGGCTGAGCGTGCGGCCATCGATCGTCACTTCGGCGCCGGGTCGGTGCCGGCTATCGTTGCTGCGCTGGAGTCGGACGCGAGCACGTTCGCGCGTGAAACGGTGCGGGCGATGGCGAGCCGGTCGCCGCTGATGATGTGCGTGACGCACGAGTTGATACGGCGCGGTGCCGCGCTGGATATGGCCGGCTGCCTGCGCATGGAGCGCGCGCTGGTGCGGCGGGTGTTCGAGCATGGCGAGGTGGTCGAAGGCGTGCGCGCGCTGGTTATCGACAAGGACAACGCACCGAAATGGAATCCGCCGTCGCTGGCAGAGGTGAGCGGGGAAATGGTGCAGCAGTTATTCGCGCCGGTATGGCCGGATTACGCCCATCCGCTGCGGCATCTCTGATGACAAAACCGCATGCGCGGCCGGCGCCTACTGCTCGCGATGGCGCAGCACCACGCGTTCATTCGGATGGAAATACGCCGCCAGTTTCTCCGCCATGTACACCGACCGGTGCTGGCCGCCGGTACACCCCAGCGCCACCGTTAGATAACTCCGGTTGTCGGTCTTGAAGAACGGCAGCCACTTCTCCACAAACGCGCGGATATCGCCCAACATCTCGATGGCGCTAGGCTGCGCATCGAGAAAATCGATCACCGGCGCGTCGCGCCCGGTGAGCGGACGCAACGTCAAATCATAATAAGGATTCGGCAGCGCGCGCACATCGAACACGAAATCCGCGTCCATCGGCACGCCCAGCTTGAAGGCGAACGATTCAAAGAACAACGTCAGCGGCGCGCCCTCGCTGGCGACCAGATCCTTGACCCAGGCACGCAGCTTGTTGGCGCTCAGTTCCGACGTATCGACAACGTGGCCCAACTGCTCGATCGCCGACAGCCGCTCGCGCTCTTCCATGATGCATTCGATCAAGGTGCGGCGCGCGGCCGGATTCTGGCCCGGACGCAGCTCGTGCGACAGCGGATGGCTGCGGCGCGTCTCCGAGAAGCGCGCCACCAGCGAGTGCGTGTTTGCGGTCAGGAACATGACCTTGACGTCGTGCCCCTCTTCGCGCAGGCGCTTGACGTCGGCCGGCAGCGAGGCCAGCGATTCGGCGCTGCGGGCGTCGACCGCCACCGCCAGCGCTTGCAGGCCTTCCTCGGCCAAGGTCGAGACCAGCTTCGACAGCAATGCCGGCGGCAGATTGTCGACGCAGTAGTGGCCGGTATCTTCCAGCACGTTCAGGGCCACCGATTTGCCGGAGCCGGAGATGCCGGTGATGAGGACGATGCGCATGAATTTAATCTCCGCTCATGGCTTGCCGCTGGCGCTCCATGAACTCTTGTAATGTGTCGATGCCGCGCAATTGCAGTATCGTGTTGCGTACCGCAGCCTCCAGCAACACCGCGATGTTGCGGCCGGCCGCGACGGGAATGACGACCTTGCGGATTGGCAGGCCCAGCACGTCCTCGGTCGGGAACTGGAACGGCAAGCGCTCGACTTCCTCCTCGGCCGCGCCACGGCGCACCAGATGCACGATCAGCTTCAGGCGCATCTTGCGGCGCACCGCCGTCTCACCAAAGATCGCCTTGATGTCCAGCAGGCCCAGCCCGCGCACTTCCAGCAGATTCTGCAGCAAAGCCGGGCAGCGGCCCTCGATCATGTTCGGCGCGATGCGCGAAAACTCCACCGCGTCGTCTGCCACCAAACCGTGCGAACGCGAAATCAGTTCCAGGCCGAGCTCGCTCTTGCCGAGGCCGGAGTCGCCGGTGATCAGCACGCCCACGCCCAGCACGTCCATGAAGACCCCGTGCATGATGATGCGTTGCGCCAGCTTCTTGGAAAGATACACGCGCAGGAAGTCGATCACCTGTGCGGCAGGTAACGGAGTAGAGAACAGCGGGATGTTTTTTTCGTCGCAGATGGCGAGAATGTCGGGCGGCGTTTCCAGACCTTGGGCGACGATCAGCGCCGGCGGGCCGCCAGCGATCAGCTCGCCGATGACGTGGGCGCGCGTGAGCGCCTTCAAGCGCTGGTAGTAATTGATTTCCTGATGCCCGAAGACCTGGATGCGGCCCGGGTGGATGGTGTTCAGGTGGCCGACCTGGTCGGCGGCGGAGGCGACGTCGCCCGAGATCAAGCGTTCGCCGCCGGGAAAGCCGGCGAACCAGCCGAGCTGCAAACTCTCGCGATTGTCGTCGTAAAGCCTTTGTATCGTCAGCGGCGTTTGCAGCATGGGTCGTCTTTATCTCAAGGTTGGACTAAGGTGGAGCTACGCCCTAGTTTAACCTATTGTCCAGCACCTCATGCTTGCAAGCCACTTGGGAGCCGACCTGTCAGCCGGCAGCCTGCAGGCTCGGCATCCAGTTGATGATGCGCGAGTGCACCGATTTCGGGTCCGGGTCGGTGCTCAGCGCGGTGCGGAAGGCGTCGTCCGAGAACATCTCGGCGATTTCCGACAGGATTTCCAGATGCTGCTGGGTCACGTGGTCCGGGATCAACAGGAAGAACAGCAGGTTGACCGGCTTGCCGTCGGGCGACTCGAACGGAATCGGCTCGGCCAGGCGAACGAACGCGGCCAGCGGCGATTTGAGGCTCTTCATGCCCTTGATGCGGCCGTGCGGCACCGCCACCCCATGACCGAGCCCGGTGGAACCGAGGCGCTCGCGCGCGAACAGGTTGTCCGAGACGGTGGAGCGGGCGATACCGCAATTGTTTTCGAAGATCAGACCAGCTTGCTCGAACGCCCGCTTCTTGCTGGACACTTCCAGGTCAAGCAGCACATTGTCGAGGGAGAGTATTTTGCTCAGGTTGTTCATAAGACGATAGGAATGTTACGACGCACAAGGCGTGCCGCCGAATTATAGGCTTGTTTGTGCGCCATGCAACATGAATTCGCTCAAGCCGATGTTGCTTTGACGTCAGGCAGCCGGCGCGCTGGGCTGCACTAGGTGTTATTAAATATGCACCACAGAAAGCATTTGCTATTTATGCGTCAAAAACTGCGGAAAAGCCGGTTTTTCGCCGCAAACCTGCGGGCTTTTCCGACTTTTCGCGGGTTTATGCCGGTGCGCTGATTTCTTGCGAAAGTCGCATCATTGCTCATCTCATTGAGCACATCATACGCCTGATTTTTGCTATTGACGTGCGCCGCGCAGGTTGGGCGGCTTCTGTGCCGTGCTGAAATTGCTGCGCCACGGATTGATGTCGAGGCCGCCGCGCCGCGTGTAGCGCGCGTACACCGCCAGTTGCTGCGGCGCGCATTGGCGCAGGATGTCGACGAAGATGCGCTCCACGCATTGCTCATGGAATTCATTGTGCTCGCGGAAACCAATCAGGTATTTCAATAAACTTTCCTGGTCGATTTGCGGGCCGGCGTAGTGGATCTGCACGCTGGCCCAGTCCGGTTGGCCGGTGACCAGGCAATTCGACTTGAGCAGGTGCGACACCAGTTTCTCCTCGACCGGTTCCTCGTCGTGCGCGGCCTTCAGGATCTCCGGCGACGGGCTGTAGCTGTCCACCTCGATGTCGAGGCGGTCCAGCAACAGGCCGTCGAGTTCGCCCATCGAAATCATGCCGAATTCCTCCGGCTGGGTGAGCGTGATGTGGACGGTGGCGCCGGCCGCCTCGGTCAGGTCCTGTTGCAGCAGCGACTTGAGCGCCACCACGTTTTCCAGGCGGGTCTGGTTGAACGAATTGAGGTAGAGCTTGAACGATTTCGATTCGATGATGTTGGGCGAATCGGCCGGAAAGGTCACGCGGGCGATCGCCACCTGCGGTTTGCCGCGCTGGTTCAGCCACGAGATCTCGTAGGCGTTCCAGATATCGACGCCGAAGAACGGCAGCGTGCCGGCGAGGCCCAGCTCGTCGCGCTTGCCCTGGCGCGGGATCGGGAACAACAGCTCCGGCGCGTAATCGGTGCGGTAGGCGGAGGTTTTTCCCAGCGGGGACTGGTCGACGGAGTTGGTCATGGCGTTGTGCGAAACGGTAAAGGTGAAATGGTAGCGCACTTTTACCGGGCGGGTGTCGCGGGGTGGTTGTCGGGGGATGCCAACCCGCACCCCCATGCGGGGTCGGACCCCGTACGGGGTCCGACCCCTAAGCGACGGAACATGCTCCGTCACACAAGGTGGGTGGGTTCAACCCAGGAACAGCTTGTACACCGGATTGGCACTCTCGTCCCAATAGCGGTAGCCCAGCGTGGTGAGGAACTGTGCGAACGCGCCCATCTCCTCGGACGGCACCTGCAGACCGATCAGGATGCGGCCGACGTCGCCGCCCTGGCTGCGGTAGTGGCACAGCGAAATGTTCCAGTTCGGCGCCATGCTGTCGAGGAAGCGCATCAGCGCGCCCGGACGTTCCGGGAACTCGAAGCGGTACAGCAGCTCGTCCTTGGCCAGCCCGCTCTTGCCGCCGACCAGGTGGCGGATGTGGGCCTTGGCCAGCTCGTCGTGGGTCAGGTCCAGCGTCTTGAAATCATGCTCCTCGAACTTGCGCGCCAGCGCGCCCGACTCGCCGCGGTCGGCGATCTGCACGCCGACGAACACGTGCGCCTCGTCCTTGTCGCTGATGCGGTAGTTGAACTCGGTCACATTGCGCGGCCCCACCAGCGAGCAGAAGCGCTTGAAGCTGCCGCGCTGCTCGGGCAGGGTGACGGCAAACACCGCCTCGCGCGCCTCGCCCAGTTCGGCGCGCTCGGCAACAAAGCGCAGGCGGTCGAAATTCATGTTGGCGCCGCAGGCGATGGTGATCAGGGTTTCGTTCTTGATCGGGTCCTTGGTCATCGCCGCGCGCTCGATGTAGGCCTTGGCGCCGGCGATCGCCAGCGCGCCGGCCGGTTCCAGGATGCTGCGTGTATCGGTGAACACGTCCTTGATGGCGGCGCTGATGGCGTCGGTGTCGACGATGATGATGTCGTCGACCAGTTCGCGCGCGATACGGAAGGTTTCCTCGCCGACCAGGCGCACGGCGGTGCCGTCCGAGAACAGGCCGACATCGGCCAGCGTGACGCGCTCGCCGGCCTTGATGCTTCGCGCCATCGCGTCCGAATCGATGGTCTGCACGCCGATGATCTTGATGTCCGGGCGGATCGCCTTGACGTACGACGCCACGCCCGCGATCAGGCCGCCGCCGCCGATGGCCACGAAGATGGCGTGGATCGGGCCGGAATGCTGGCGCAGGATTTCCATGCCGATGGTGCCTTGGCCGGCGATGACGTCCGGATCGTCGAACGGATGGACGAAGGTCAGCTTCTGTTCCTGCTCCAGCGTCAGCGCGTGGTTGTAGGCGTCGGTATAGGACTCGCCGAACAGCACCACTTCGACATCGGCGCCGCCGCGCGCCTTGACGGCGTCGATCTTCACCTGCGGAGTGGTGGTTGGCATGACGATCAGCGCGCGGCAGCCCAGCTTGGCGGCCGACAGCGCCACGCCCTGGGCATGGTTGCCGGCCGAGGCGCAAATGACGCCGCGCTTGCGCTGCGCGTCGCTCAGGTGGGCCATCTTGTTGTAGGCGCCGCGAATCTTGAAGCTGAACACGCTCTGCATGTCCTCGCGCTTGAAATAAATTCGGTTCTCATAACGCTGCGACAAGGTCGGCGCCAGTTCCAGCGGGGTTTCGTCAGCAACGTCATAGACGCGCGCGGTCAGGATTTTCTTCAGATAGTCGATAGTCATAGTCTGCAAACAGTGATTCCAGAGGGCCGGAGCCATCTCGGGGGTCAAGTCTGACCCCGGGGCTCCTCGGTTGTTCGATGCTAACTATCCGGCGGGTGACCGGGTCGGGCAGGGCGCGGGTCCGATGCCGGTAGGCAAGGACCGGGCGGTTCAATCGTGCGGTGTGCGGATCATTATAATGGACACTTTCTTATCGTTAAAGAAACCGATGATCGAATCTGCAATTGCCTGGCTGCTCAACGTGCTCGCGGCGCCGGAAGTGGGCCTGACATCGGTCTTCCTGATCAGCTTTGTCTCGGCCACCCTGGTGCCGCTGGGCTCGGAACCGGCGGTGTTTGCCGTCATCAAAGCCAATCCGGAACTGTTCTGGAGCGCCATCGGCGTGGCGACCGTCGGCAATACACTGGGCGGCGCCGTCGATTACTGGATCGGCTACCAGGCCAAGACCACCTTCGCCAAGGAGCGCAAGAGCCGCTGGTTCCACTGGCTGGAGCGCTACGGCGCCAAGACCATGCTGCTGGCCTGGCTGCCCGGCATCGGCGATCCGCTGTGCACCCTCGGCGGCTGGCTGAAGCTGCCGTTCTGGCCCAGCCTGGCCTACATGTGCGTCGGCAAACTGTTGCGCTACCTGACCATGACCACCTTGTTGTTGTATGTGCCGGACGGCGTATGGCACCGGATCGGGCAGATGTTGGGCTAATCTGGTGCAATGGATACTATCGCGGGATGCGCGCGATCCGGAATTTCGTTCAGTTTTTAACGGCAATGTTGAATTTTATTGCATGTTAACGAGCTCATCCGCAAATTAATAGCGCAGGACGGCCCAAGCGAGAGTCCCCCTGGCTTCTAAGGCTGTTCCGACATGGTGCGTCGCAATACGCTAGAATGACACTCCCCCGGTACAGTTTACAAGTCCAATCGCATAATGAATGCCCCTGCACAAATCCAAGCTCTGCTGGCGGAAACGCCCCACGGACCGGAGGCCCAGCGTCTCCGCGAAATTCCTTATAACTACACGTCGTTTTCCGATCGCGAGATCGTCATCCGGCTGCTGGGCGAGGAATCGTGGAGCTTGCTCGACGCGCTGCGCGGCGCCCGCCAGACCGGCCGCTCGGCCCGCATGCTGTACGAGGTGCTTGGCGATATCTGGGCCGTGCGCCGCAATCCGTACCTGCAGGACGACATGCTCGACAATCCGAAGCGTCGCCAGGAGCTGATCAACGCGCTGCATCACCGTCTGGCCGAGGTCGACAAGCGCCGCCTGACCATCGACGACGACGGCAGCGATTCGGATGCCGCCAAGCAGCGCAGCGTCAACGTTATCAAGCTGTTGCGCGCGGCCGGCAAGGCCGTGGCCGATTTCGGCGAGGAATTCAAGCAGGTCTACGACTTGCGCAAGCGCACCTACAAGGTGCTGGGCCGCTATACCGACAAACACAACATCTGCTTCGACGGCATGAAGCGCATCTCACACGTGACCGACGCCACCGACTGGCGCGTCGAGTATCCGTTCGTGGTGCTGACGCCCGACAGCGAAGAGGAAATGGCCGGCCTGGTCAAGGGCTGTATCGAACTGGGGCTGACCATCATCCCGCGCGGCGGCGGCACCGGCTACACCGGCGGCGCCATTCCGCTGACGCCGATGTCGGCCGTCATCAACACCGAGAAGCTGCTCAACATGGGCGCGGTCGAGATGAAGGTGCTGCCCGGCCTGGACAAGGAATACGCCACCATCTACACCGGCGCCGGCGTGATCACCAACAAGGTTTCCGAGGCGGCCGAGAAGGCAGGCTTCGTGTTCGCGGTCGATCCGACCTCGGCGCACGCTTCCTGCATCGGCGGCAATATCGCCATGAACGCGGGCGGCAAGAAGGCCGTGCTGTGGGGCACCGCGCTCGACAACCTGGCATCGTGGCGCATGGTCGACCCGAACGGCGACTGGCTCGAAGTCACGCGCCTGGACCACAATCTGTCGAAGATCCACGACACGCCACTGGCCCGCTTCAAGCTGGAGTGGACGCATCCGAGCGCGCGCGGCGAGTCCAAGGGCGCGCCGTTCAAGACCGAGATCCTCGAGATCGCCGGCCGCACCTTCCGCAAAGAAGGTTTGGGCAAGGACGTGACCGACAAGTTCCTGTCCGGCCTGCCGGGCATCCAGAAGGAGGGCACCGACGGGCTTATCACCTCGGGACGCTGGATCCTGCACAAGATGCCGAAGTTCGCGCGCACCGTTTGCCTGGAGTTCTTCGGCCAGGCCCGCGACGCGATCCCGTCCATCGTTGAAATCAAGGATTACCTCGACGGCTTGCCGGCCAAGGGCGAGCAGTTCGCCACCCTGCGCCTGGCCGGTCTGGAGCATCTGGACGAGCGCTATCTGCGCGCGGTCGGCTACGCCACCAAGTCGAAACGCGGCGTGCTGCCGAAGATGGCGCTGTTCGGCGACATCGTCGGCGACGACGAGAACGCCGTGGCCATGGCCGCGTCGGAAGTGGTGCGCATCGCCAACACCCGCGTGGGCGAGGGCTTTGTTGCCGTCAGCCCGGAGGCGCGCAAGAAGTTCTGGCTCGACCGTGCGCGCACGGCCGCCATCGCGCGCCACACCAACGCCTTCAAGATCAACGAGGACGTGGTGATTCCGCTCAACCGCATGGGCGAGTACACCGACGGCATCGAGCGCATCAACATCGAGCTGTCGATCAAGAACAAGCTGCAACTGGTCGACGAGCTGCGCGACTTCTTCGCCGCCGGCAATCTGCCGATCGGCAAGAGCGACGACGCCGACGATGGCGTGGGCGACGAGGAAATGCTCGGCGACCGCGTGCAGCAGGCCGAAGCCTTGCTGGCGCAGGTGCACGCGCGCTGGACCTATCTGCTGTCCGAGCTCGACAAGCCTCTGACCGCCGTCACCGGCGAGCTGGCCGCGTTGGGCCTGGAGCGCCTGCTGGCCGTGTTCGACGAACGCCTGAAGCTACAGCCGGACGCGACCCTGTTCGACATCGTCCAGGACCGCACCATCCGCGTGACGTGGAAACAGGAAATCCGCGCCCAGCTGCGCCAGATCTTCAGCGGCGCGGCCTACAAGCTGATCCTCGACGAGGCGACCGCCGTCCACAAGCGCGTGCTGCGCGGGCGCGTGTTCGTGGCGCTGCACATGCACGCCGGCGACGGCAACGTCCACACCAACCTGCCGGTCAACTCCGACCATTACGAGATGCTGCAACTGGCGCACGCCGCCGTCGCGCGCATCATGGTGCTGGCCCGTTCGCTCAACGGCGTCATTTCGGGCGAGCACGGCATCGGCATCACCAAGCTGGAGTTCCTGACCGAGGAAGAAATCGGCCCGTTCCGCGACTACAAGCTGCGCGTCGATCCGGAAGGCCGCTTCAACAAGGGCAAGCTGCTGAACCTGCCGGGCATGGAGGCGGACCTGTCCAATGCTTATACCCCTTCGTTCGGGCTGATGGGCCACGAATCGCTGATCATGCAGCAAAGCGATATCGGCGAGATCGCCAACAGCATCAAGGACTGCCTGCGTTGCGGCAAGTGCAAGCCGGTGTGCTCGACCCACGTGCCGCGTGCCAACTTGCTGTACTCGCCGCGCGACAAGATCCTGGCGACGTCCTCGCTGATCGAGGCTTTCCTGTACGAGGAACAAACGCGTCGCGGCATCTCGATCAAGCACTGGGAAGAGTTCGAGGACGTGGCCGACCACTGCACCGTCTGCCACAAGTGCGTGACGCCCTGTCCGGTCAACATCGACTTTGGCGACGTGTCGATGAACATGCGCAATCTGCTGCGTAAGATGGACAAGAAATCGTTCAATCCGGGCAAATCGGCCGCGATGTTCTTCCTCAATGCCACCGATCCGGCCACCATCAACGCCACCCGCGCGGCGATGGTCGGGATCGGCTACAAGGCGCAGCGCCTCGGCAATGACTTGCTGAAGAAATTCGCCAAGAAGCAGACTAAGGCGCCGCCGCCGACCGTGGGCAAGCCGCCGGTGCGCGAGCAGGTGATTCACTTCATCAACAAGAAAATGCCGGGCGGCCTGCCGAAGAAGACCGCGCGCGCGCTGCTCGACATCGAGGACGACAAGGTCATCCCGATCATCCGCAATCCGAAGAAGACCACGGCCGATACCGAGGCGGTGTTCTACTTCCCGGGCTGCGGCTCGGAGCGGCTGTTCTCGCAGGTCGGCCTGGCGACCCAGGCGATGCTGTGGGAAGTGGGCGTGCAGACCGTGCTGCCGCCGGGCTACCTGTGCTGTGGTTATCCGCAGCGCGGTTCCGGCGAGTACGATAAAGCCGAGAAGATGATGACCGATAACCGCGTGCTGTTCCATCGCATGGCCAACACGCTCAACTATCTGGACATCAAGACGGTGCTGGTGTCGTGCGGCACCTGCTACGACCAGCTGGCGACGTACGAGTTCGAGAAGATTTTCCCGGGCTGCCGCATCATGGACATCCACGAGTATCTGCTGGAGAAGCAGGTGCGTCTGGAAGGCGTGACCGGCACGCGTTATATGTACCACGAGCCGTGCCATACGCCGATGAAGTTGCAGGAAGCGACCAAGACCGTCAACGGCCTGATCGCCACCCACGACAACGTCAAGATCGAGAAGAACGACCGCTGCTGCGGCGATTCGGGCACGTTGATGATCGCCCGTCCGGACATCTCGACGCAGGTGCGCTTCCGCAAGGAAGAGGAAGTCATCAAGGGCGCCGACAAGCTGCGCGCGGACGGTTTCGAGGGCGAGGTCAAGATCCTTACCAGCTGCCCGGCCTGCCTGGGAGGCGTGTCGCGCTACGGCGAGGATGCCGGTACCACGGCCGACTACATCGTCGTCGAGATCGCCAAGCATCTGCTGGGCGACAACTGGATGGCCGATTACGTCAAGCGCGCCAACGACGGCGGCATCGAGCGGGTGCTGGTGTGACGGCGGCCTGTGATTTGTGCAAGCTGCTGGCGGCGCCCGCCGAGGGCGTCGTCATCTGGCGCGACGATCAGCTGTCGGTGATCGCCGTCGACGATGCCGAATATCCCGGCTTCACGCGCGTGGTGTGGAACGCCCACGTCAAGGAAATGACGGACCTGAGCGCGGCCGAGCGCGGCCGTGTGATGGAGGTGGTGTTTGCCGTGGAGTCGGCCCAGCGCGCCGTGATGGCGCCGGAGAAGATCAACCTGGCCAGCTTCGGCAACATGACGCCGCACGTGCACTGGCACGTGATTCCGCGTTATCTGGACGATGCGCATTTCCCCAACTCGAGCTTTGCCACGGCGGCGCGTTCCGGCGCGCCGGATGTGCTGGCCGCACGCCGCGCGCTGGTGCCGGCGCTGCACGCGGCGATTATCGAACGTTTGAACGCCTGATTGAGAGCCTGATTGAAAGACCACCTATGAGCACCAAGAATCCAACCGCCATCACCGTCCACAACAAATCCAGGGTGCTCGACATCGCCTTCGACGACGGCGCCTCGTTCACGATTCCGTTCGAGCTGATGCGCGTGTACTCGCCATCGGCCGAGGTCATGGGCCACGGTCCGGGCCAGGAAGTGCTACAAGTCGGCAAACGTGAAGTGGGCATCGCAGCGCTGGACCCGGTCGGCAACTACGCGGTGCAGCCGACGTTCACCGACGGCCATAACACGGGGCTGTTCACGTGGGATTACCTGTACAAGCTGGGCAACGAGAAGGACCAGCTGTGGCAGGATTATTTGGACCGCCTGCACGCTTCGGGACTCGAAGGCGACAGCGGCCGTGATCCGGCCAACGCTCCGGCACCCGCGCCGCACGTACACGGCCCGTCATGCGGCCACAAACACTAGGGATATGACGGCGGCGCCGCGTGTGCCCCGCCCATGCCGTGGCCACAAACACTAGCGGTACGAGGAGACACGTAGGGCGGATTAGCGAAGCGTAATCCGCCAATGCATGCTCCGCTGGCGGCTCAAAGATGGCGGATTACGGCGTTCCGCCTAATCCGCCCTACGTGTCTCCGTTGGATCTCATTTGCCGCCGGCCGGTTGCCACCGCCACACGCTGTCCCCCACATTGATCGCTTTCGGTACTAATTTCTGCTGATAGAACACGTCGGCCACGCGCTGCTGGTTGGCGGCGATAGCGGCGCTGACCGGCACCGCGCCGTAGCGCGTGCGGCGTTGCCAGGTTTCCACGATATCCACCGGCAGCCCCATTTGCGGCGCCAGCATGGCGCTGACTTCCTTGGTATGCGCGTTGGCCCACTGTCCGG
>Ga0308163_10003674_pt1 | contig 12671 bp, 4 predicted proteins | sample PhyTR1_FD_201037 | JGI IMG/M metagenome (GOLD analysis project Ga0308163, IMG submission 201037) | Phyllosphere microbial communities from UC Gill Tract Community Farm, Albany, California, United States - DLSLT.R1 | ecosystem: Host-associated > Plants > Phyllosphere > Unclassified | place: USA... | reverse complement strand
GAACGCCAGCGTACCGCCCATGGTCAGGCCGACCACGGTCAGCAGTTCTTTCGGGTGGCGCATCAAGGTGCGCATCGCGCTTTCCTTGGACTTCTCTTTCTTGGTGAACGACTCGGTTTCTTCCATGCCGCGACGCAGGTACAGCGCGACGATGGCGCACAGAGCGCCGATGGCGAACGGAATACGCCAGCCCCACGCGTACAGCTGCTCAGTGGTCAGCATGTTCTGCAGCACGATCAGTACGCCCAGCGCGATGAGCTGGCCGGAGATCAGGGTCACGTACTGGAAGCTGGAGAAGAAGCCGCGACGTTCCTTGGTCGCCATCTCCGAGAGGTAGGTGGCCGAGGTGCCGTACTCGCCGCCGACCGACAGGCCTTGCAGCAGTCGCGCGAACACCAGCAGGATCGGCGCGCCGATGCCGATGGTTTCGTAGTTCGGGCTCAGAGCGATCAGCAGCGAGCCGAAACACATCAAATAAACCGAGGCCATCAAGGCTTTCTTACGACCGACCTTGTCCGCGTACAGACCCATCAGCCAGCCACCGATCGGGCGCATCAGGAAACCTACGGCGAAGATCGCGGCGGTGTTCATCAGCTGGGCGGTGGTGGAACCGGCAGGGAAGAAGGTCTTGGCGAAGTACAGCGAGAAGGCGGCGTAGACGTACCAGTCGTACCACTCGACCATGTTGCCGACAGAACCGCTGAAAATCGATTTGATCCGGCTGGCGGTGGTTCTTGCTTTGGCGGGCGCGGCAGCCGACCCAAGGGGCAGGGCGTTGGAGTTATCCATTGAAGGATCCTTCGTTTAATTGTTTTTGTGGAGCGCGTTAAAACGCAGCCTGCTGGGGCTATAGCAGGAGCTGTGCCAACGGGGAGAGGGCCGGTTTAGAGGGGGGTGGGAAGATTGAATGAGCGGAAATCCGCTTATTGTTTGATTTGATTGAGCGGAAAATCGCTTAAAAGATCGCAGCCTGCGGCAGCGCCTACAGGAAATCTGTGGACGACGGTGAAACGGTAGGAGCTGCCGAAGGCTGCGATCTTTTGATCTTAGGAGCTGACAAACATCTCCCGACTCAACCCATGCCGCTGCAGCTTCTCATTGAACGTGCGGCGCGGCAGCTGCAACTCCTCCAGCACCGCTTTCACGTCACCCTTGTGCCGGGTCAGCGCGGCGCGCAGGCATTGGGCTTCGAAGGCTTCCTGCTGCGCGGCGAGGGACTGGCCCGGGTCGATGCCCTGCACCGGCTCATCCAGCCCCAACACCTGACGCTCGGCGACGTTCGCCAGTTCACGCACATTGCCCGGCCAGTCGTGACTGAGCAGGTGGCTCAATTGCGCTCCGCTCAACGGCGGGAAGGTGCGGCCCAGGCGCTGAGCGGCGCTGAAGGCAAACGACTCGAACAGCAGCGGAATGTCTTCGCGGCGATCACGCAGTGGCGGCAGGCGCAGCTCGGCGACGTTCAGGCGATAGGCCAGGTCCTCACGAAAGCGTCCGGCCCGGGCTTCATCGAGCAAGTCGGGTTTGGTCGCGGCGACGATCCGCAGGTCGACGCGAATGCTCTGGTTCGAGCCCAGGCGCTCCAGCTTCTGTTCCTGCAACACTCGCAGCAGTTTCACCTGCTGGGCCAGCGGCATGCTTTCGATTTCATCGAGAAACAGTGTGCCGCCGTCGGCGTACTCCAGCTTGCCGATGCGCTTGCCGGAGGCGCCGGTGAAGGCGCCGCTCTCGTGGCCGAACAATTCAGCCTCGAACAGTTGCTCGGGGATCGCCGCACAGTTGAGCGCCACAAACGGTTTGTCCGCGCGCGGGCCGAAGTCGTGCAGGCAGCGGGCGATCAGTTCCTTGCCGCTGCCGGTTTCGCCGCGGATCAGCACGTTGACCGGCAGCGCCGCCAGATCCAGTACCTGCCGGCGCAAGGTCTGCATGCCACGGGACACGCCGAGCAGCGTGGCATCGAGCCTGGCGCGGTGGTCGGCCTGTTCGTGCAGGGCGCGGTTTTCCAATACCAGCCGACGCTTGTCGAGCGCCCGGCGCAGGCTACCGAGCAGGGTTTCCGGGCTGAACGGTTTTTCCAGAAAGTCGTAGGCACCATCGCGCATGGCTTCGACCGCCATCGGCACATCGCCGTGGCCGGTCAGCAGAATCACCGGCAGGTCGGCGTCACGGCGCTGCACTTCGGCCAACAACTGCAGGCCACTGAGCCCGGGCATCCGCACATCGCTGAGGATCACCCCGGGGTAGTGCGCGGGCAGTACCGCCAGGCAATCTTCGGCGCGGCTGAACAACTGCACCTCGAACCCCGACAGGCTCAGCCACTGTTCGACAGCGCTGCGTATACTGCTTTCGTCATCGACCACCATCACCGAATTGAGCATCAGATGTGCGCCTCCAGATCGATCGGCAGGGTCAGGGTGAACACCGCACCGGACTCGCCATTTTCGGCGCTCAAACGGCCGCCGGATTCATGCACGATAGCGAAGGATACCGCCAGCCCCAGACCGAGGCCGTCACCCACAGGTTTAGTGGTGAAGAACGGGTCGAACACCTGATTCAGGTGCTCTTGTGCAATCCCGCCGCCATTGTCGATTACGCTCAGGCGCCACAGTTGTTCGTCAACTTCCAGGCGAATTTCCAGGCGTTTGCACGGTTTGCCCTGCATCGCGTCGAGGGCGTTGCGCAACAGATTGATCAGCACCTGTTCGAGGCGGATCGCATCGCCACGCACCCACGCCGGACGCGTCAGGTGCAGCACCAGGCTGACCTGTTCGTCGCGCAGACGAGCGTCGAGCAGTTGCAGCGACTGGTCAACCACCGTCGCCAGATCCAGCCGTTCGCGCAGGCCGCTGGGGCTCTTGCGCGCGAAAGTTTTCAAGTGGCCGGTGAGCGACGCCATGCGCGTGAGCATGTCGTCCACCGGTTTGAGCGCCTTGTACGCGTCATCGACGCGGCCATGGTCGAGCAGCAGGCGCAGCGTCGCGAGCTGCATGCGTTGCGCGGTCAGCGGCTGATTGATTTCGTGGGCCAGTGCTGCGGACATCTGCCCCAGCGCCGCGAGCTTGGCCGATTGCACCAGACCGTCCTGAGCGGTGCGCAGGTCGCGGGTGCGTTCTTCGACCAGTTGTTCGAGTTCTGCGCGGTTGCGCTGGCGGACTTTCGCCAGGCGCCAGCGCTGGTTGAGGAACAACAGCAGAAACACCAGTGCCAGCCACACCCCTGCAGCGGCCAGTCCGGCGTTGCGCAAATCTTCGAAGGCTATTTGCGGGCGCCGTAACAGATGCAAGGTCCAGCCTTCGGCAGTGAGTGGCAGCGACTCCCACAGATAATCCGCCGTGCCCTGCGGGCCTTCGACCCGGCGCAGGTCGCTGTTGTCGTCGAAGTGGCGCAGTGACAAGTGCGTCAGCGGGCTCAGCGATTGCTTGTCGTACTGGCGCGTGCGCTTGATCTCGGCCATATCGCGGCTGTCCAGCGGCCGCAACGAGCGATAGCGCCAGCCGGGCTGATTGGCGATGAAAATGATCCCGCGCGCATCGCTGACCAATAGCGTGTCGCTGCCCTGGCTCCATTCGCGCTCCAGCTCCGGGAACTCCAGCTTGACCACCATCGCCCCGAGGAACTCATCGTTGTCGCCCAGTACGGCGCTGGACAGAAAATAACCGGGGATGCCACTGGTCACGCCCACCGCATAAAAACGTCCGGTGCCCTGGGTGCGGGTCTGACTGAAGTACGGACGAAAACCGTAGTTGTGGCCGACATAACTGCTGGGCAGACGCCAGTTGCTCGCCGCCACCGCGAGGCCGGTGTGATCGAGCAGTTCGAGGGTCGAGGACTGCGCCGCGCCGTTGATCTTTTCCAGCTTCAGATTCAGCGCGTTCTGCTGTTCGGCCCCGACCGGCCCGGCCAATGCCCCGCGCAATTGCGGGTCCAGCGCCAGCACGGCGGGCAGAGCGCGATAGCGGTCGATCAGGGTGTGCAGGGAGTTGGCGTACAGCGCCAATTGCTGGCTGGCGCGGGTGGCGTCTTCCTCCAGCGCCTGACGTTCGGCGTGGCGGATGGCAAGGGTGGCGGCGATGGCCGCACCGGCGATGATCAGCAGGGTGTACAGCGACAGACGCAGGGTACGGGAAGTCGGCAGCATGCTGGGCTAATGGATAAAGGGACGGGCGGGCACGATAGCATGCGCCTGCCCGTCCTGTTCGCCTGACGCGTTACCTGATCAGACATGGCTGAACTTGTGTGAATGTGAGCGCAGCATGGTTCTGGCGTAGGCCAGTTCGTTGATCACTGCCTGGGTTGTCTGTGTCAGGCTTTCGACGCTGTCGCCAGGGCTATCCTTGAACAGGCCGAAGGTGTGAATGGCATTGACACCGGCAGTTTCGAAATAATTGGCAACTTTGGACAGATTGCCCTGCAGGGCATCGATCAGACCCGTCAGGTTGCGCTCGCCCTGGGCAATTTTTTCCGCTGTCAGATCGCCGACAGCACCGGCGATTTCATGGCCGATTTCCACAGCGCCCAGCAGGGTGCTGGCGGTAGCACTGACCTCGGCGGCCATGCTTGGGGTGATCTGTTTGGCCCCCAGACTGATGGCGGTGCTGGTGCTTTCCTTCAAGCCCTTGAGGGCGCCTTTTTGCGTGTCAGGGAGCATTTTTGCGTATTTCTGCTCTATGTAGTTCAAGGGCGACATAGTCTTGTACTCGGCCTTCTTGATGATTTTTTCGGCCGATACCCGGCTGGCCTTGAATTTGATCGAGGCGCTGGCGCCTGTGCGTTCGGCTGCATAGTCCCACAGCAGACTGATGGTTTTTTTTGCGGCGAATCCGATCACAACTCCTGCCACGTTGCCTACGCCAGGGGCTGCAGCGCCCAGCGCCTGGGCACCGATGCCCACTGCGATTGCGCCACCATAGGCGAACACCTGTCCAGTGATATGCGTCGCACCGCGGCGCAGGGTCGAGCCGGCGAAGTCAGATGTCGTGCGGTGATTGAGAATCTGCTGTTGAGCATCCAGACCACGGCGCAATGACAGGGCCAGAATGTTCAAGTGTCGTTCGACCTGAGATGACAATTCCACTCGTGCTCGGCGTAGTCGATTCTGCTCGGCGCCTCGCGCCTTTCTCAGGTCATGTTCCTCGCGGGTTTCGGGCTGAAGAAAATCGGTCAGGGCCTGGCCATCGGCGTCGATGAAACCTGTCGGATTGTTACCGACAAAGGCATACAGATTCAGTCCATCGACATCCCCGGCAGGGTCGGCACTGATCCAGCGTTGCAGCCACGGTGCGTAATAGCGGGCGCCGTAATAATAGAGACCACTGGCGTCCATCTCCTGCCCCGAGTAGCGGATGGTTTTGTAGCTGGCTTCAAGCGCTGAGCGGGCAGCCCACCACGCAGTGCCACCGAACGGGTAGTAATGCTCCAGGCTGATGACGCCGGCGCGGTGGTCCAGTTCCAGTGCGCAGGAACCGAGGTGGTCGTCGAGGCTGTAGCGCAGTTGATCCTCTTCTAACTCGGGCGGTCGGCCACTGAGCCAGTGCAGGCAGCGAGCGCCGGGCAGGACGATGACGTGCAGGTGCTGGCCGTCGCTGCGGGCGTGGATTTCCAGGCCCGGCAGATAAAGGACCTCGCGGCGGTGCGTGACTGACGGGGTATGGCTCAGTGAGCACTTGTAGACGCGCTCACCCTGGCTGTAGCGATAGATCTCCTTATCGTCGGGCAGACCATTGCTGTGCTGCAGCAATGTCGCACGGGCCAGTTGATCGCGGTTGTCCCACAGTAGTGGCTGGGTGCCGGGTTGCAGACGCAGTTGATTACCGTGCAGGTCGAAGTGTTCAGCGAAGACCGGTTCGGGATCACCGGTTTTCCAGCGTACCCCTCGGTTGCTGTGTGGATCGATGATCATCTGCTGAGTGAAGTTGTGGCCTTCACGCACATGCTGTAATTCGACAAGGTTGTTGCCCTCGTCATGCCGGTAATGTTCGCGGTAGTTGAAGCGTCGCCCGGGATCGATGGGCTGAATCGGCTGCGGCAGCCCCGGCGATTGTTGGGGTGTTTCGCCCTCGAAGCCGCGGCTTTCGATCAAGCGATAGAACGAGTCGTAGACAAAGTGTCGATTGCCATCGACGCGCTGGTTGGCAAAGTACACCGTGGCCAGAGTATGGTCCTCGATGCTCAGGATGTTGCCTGCCGGGTCGTAGACATAATGCAGGTCCTGAAGTGGAGCGGCCGGGTCCTTGTACGCCAGCAAGTGGAGCAGCCGACCGTCGGCCGGATCGTAATGCCGGCTGCGGCGAACGCCGTTGCCGGCCAGTTGCTCGATCAGTTGGCCGTCAGCGTTGTAGCGTGTTTCGCTGACCACCGGTTGCGCCGTGTCGGAGCCCGCCAGCTGTAGCGACAGTTGCTGCAACTGTCCGGCGACGTCGTATTGCGACTGTTGCCGGTGGCCGCCGGCGTCGGTGAGCTGCAATACATTGCCCAGCGGATCGTAATGCCTCTGGGTGGTGAAGGTGCCGGTTGCGTCGGCGAAGGTGCGCGTTTCGCTCATTCCCTGGCCGAGCAGGCTATAGCTGCCGAACACCACGTTGCCGGATGGATCCGTTTGCGTGGTCAATGAGCCGCGCAGGTTAAACCCGGCATTCGCGTTGTGGTCGGCATAGGTGTAGCACTCGGTCCTGGCCTGCGCGTTTTCAGTGATGGCGATCACGCGGAGCAATAAGTCGTGCTCATACTGCCAGTGGTTGCCGCGCTGGTTCCAGCGTTGCCGTTCTTCACCGCCGAGCCCCGGCAACATCAGTCGCCAGCCGGCGTCCACGCTATCGACCCACAACGGACGAGCATCCAGCGTATAGATCGTTTGCAGATTGGGTGGCGACGCACCGTCGAAAAGGCGCGGGTCGCGCTGTGTCACCAACCGGCCAGCAAGGTCATGCAGGTGACGGCTGACGAGGGCCTGCGCAGCTTCACCTGCGACCTGACGCAAGTATTCCACCAGGCGCACCGGCAAGCCGCGGCTGTCATGCACCGTGAGTGCGGGTGTGCGCCGATGGACGTTCATGGCTGTGGTTCCGATTCATCGGTGTCGTTGAAGTCCTGACTGGTGCGGTACCAGGGGTGATACGTCTCGCGAGAAAAATAGCCTTTGGCATTGATCAGTTTGATCGGGCGCCCGAGCGCGTCGTAAAACACTTGATCGAAATAACCGTGCTCGCGCAGGGAGACATCGTTGACGTAGCGGTGAGTGTCGGCAAAGAACGGTCGGAACTGCCGCACCGCCAGTCCCTTGTTGTTGTATTCGACCCGTTCGCTGATGCGCCAGCGCGAGTCGGCGTGGCGTATCACCAGCTTGCCGTCCTCGATGAGCAGTGCGCCGTTTTCATCAACCACATAAGCGTCTCCGGACTCGACCAATTGCTGGGTTTGCAATGACCGCCCGAAGCCATCGAAGCAGTTTTTGACGATTTGAAACTGTGCGGCGATCGGGTCATCGTGATAGCGGTCGGCACTGAGCATGACGCTGTGCACCGGCTCGCGCGCGATGCTGGCGATCGCTGTAATCAGTGCCTGTTGCACCGGGCTCGGTGCGACAGTTTGCGCCAGGCACCGACGGGCGCTGGCGCGAATATGGCCGCTGGGCAGGACCAGGCCGGCGTTGACCCACACGTTAAACAGTTCAGGGGTCTCGCGCAGCACGAGAGGCAGTTGCCCCATCCAGCTGAACAGATCCTTGCGCAGCGTGCTGGCGGCTTTTTGCACAGCCAGCGCTGGGTTGGCAATTGCCGCATCCGGGTGATGATTCTCCGGTCGCTGGTATTCGCTCAGCGGTCTGAAACCTGCAATTTGACCGTTTTCAGTGCCATGAAACGTGATGGTCAGTGGTTGTCCGGAGGGTTCGTACATCGCTTCCTGGACATTGTCGTTGGCATCGATGATGCACAGCGGTTGCACGGCGTGATAGTCGTATTCGAAGCGGGTCGTGCAGCCGTCCGGCAGTTTGATGCATATCAGCGCCAGGCTGTAAGGGTCGTATTGCGCTTCTGTCACGCCATGACTGGGCGTCTCTTGGTACTTGAGCACCTTGTAGAAACGGTCGGGGCCAGCGTATCCGGCAAAGCTGTAACGGGAAGACCAGAGGTTTTGTTCATCGTCGGCGGTGAGCGCGGTTTCGAACAGAAAGGGCATCGGTGCATAACCGATGTTTTTCAGCTCTGCGCGGATGTCGAACGGTGGCGGCAGGGTGTCGTAGGTCGCCAACGCGGTCTTGTCCAGTTGCGCCACTTCCACCGGCCCGGCCAGCGCTTCGAAAGTGGCTTCGCCATCCGGCAACGGGGACTGGTCGGTGGTCTTGAGGTAACGCTGCACCGATTGCAGGGTCAACACGCGCAGGGTGTTCCACGCGGATGAATCCTGATGCTGCATCAGTTGCTCGTAGCACACCTGCTTGGGGGTGAGGCCGTTCGGCAACGTACCCGTGGGAAGGTTCAGGGCATTGCTGCGTTGCTGCCAGGGCAGCCCCAGTCGCCATTGTTGTGGGTCATTGTCCAGATCAATGTAGCGGCTTCGGGTCTCGCTTACATACCATGACTGCTGAGCTTCATCGTGGGCGTCGCGCCACCATTGTTGTTCGTCCGGATCGCTGTAGGGCGGTGTTTCCGAAACCTTGCGGCGACGCGGGTAGTTGATGGTCATCGTGTGGGTAGGCATGCCGTAATGATTGGTGCACAACACGACGTCGTGGGCGCACATCGGATCGTCGGCCAGGCGTTCGTAGGCGTAGCTGATTTGCTCCAGTGGCAGGAGCAATAGCACCGAGTCCGGGTAAAGGCCGCGCGGTCGTACTTCGCGTACCCGATAACGGTGTTCTGCTACGGCATAGGGATAGCCCGTGGCGAGGTCGTCAGCGGCGGCCCAGGTTTCGATGCGGGCGACGGATCCCGCCAGCGCCCGGGCGATTTCGTACTCGGTGGTGGCATCGGGCGGCGTTATCGTTTCATCGCATTCGTCACCCGCGTGATAACGGCTGAACAGCGTGTTGCCCAAGGGGACCGCGTCTGGATCGCGGTTGAAATAGCGCTCGGGCGAGCGGTCCATGGCCTGCCCGGTGTGGAACCAGGTGCATACCCGCACGGGCTCGGTGAAACCGCTATCGTCGTCACCGGTGGCTGATTCACTGTCGGTCTGCAGCAGTCGGCCGAAGCCGCGAAACTCACGCTCCCGGCCATCGTAGGTGCCTTCGCGATACTCGAAACTCTGTGTCAGACGGTTGCCGGTCACTTCGTCCAGTTGCACCTGCTGACTGACAAGCTGCACGGGGAACGGCAAATGGCACGCCGGAACCCGGTCCGGGTAATGCGCGAGCCGCTCGCGTTTTTCGTCGAGCCATGCCTGGGCGGAGCTGCGATAGAACACCTGCGTGCTGCAGCCCATGTTGTTGTTGCTGGCCGTCATCAGATAGGGCTTGGCTGATACGAAATCGTAGCGCCAGTGCTGCGGCGTCATGTGTGGCACCGTCAGAATCAGGCTGGCGCACCCCAATCCCTGCAGGTCGGCGAGGGTGACCTGGCACAACCGGTCGTAGCGTACGCCCGGGGGCCATGGGACGTGCACGGCCTCGCTTTCCAGGCCGTTGCCGCCCCGGTTCAGGTAAATGTCGAAGCCGTCCGAATTCAGATAGATCAGCGCCGGTGCCCCGGATCCGTTGAGGTCGGCGATCCGCACCCGTGCGGCATCGAATTGCTCATAAGGAAACACCGGGCCGCTGATTCGGCGCCCCTTGCCGAACCGGCCGTGCCCCAGGTTCGGCCAGCAGCGGATTTCGTCGTGCCGGATGCGGCACAGCTCGGTCATGTCGCTGCCCAGCAGGTTGCCGAGAAAAACCAGTTCGTTGCGGGCATTGCTCAACAGCGGCAAGCGGTCGTCTGATGGGTGTTCGACCTCGGTGGCCGGGCCGAATCCAGCTTCACGGCGGTTGGCATACAGACGCACGGCCTGGGGGCCGATCATCGCCAGGGAGTCGAGGCCATCGCCGCAGAAGTCGCCCAGTTGCGAAAGACCGTGGAAAAACTCTGCGGGAAACCCTTTAAAGGTAATGAACGGTCCCCAGTTGCGATCCGCGTTCAGCGTGCGAAATCCGCTCATGCCCGGCATCGTACTGACCCAGTCCAGGCGCCCGTCACCGGTCAGGTCGGTCAACAACTGCTGCACGGCCTGGTTGCGGTTGGCCACCGGCACCTGCTCCAGGGAGGTCCATGCAGCGTAGGTTATGGCCTCCGGGCCGGTACTGGCGCGCACAGGTTCGCGGTAATACCAGCACTGGTCATAGCGGCAGAGAAACCCCGGCAAGCCTTCGCCGAACAGATCGACCAGGTGATAGGGCTGCTCATCGATACCCGGTTGTGTCTCCAGTTCAAGCAAGCGACGCGGTGTCGGGTCAAGGATGAAGGAGCAATACTCGAACTCGATCGGCGGGTGGTCTTCCACGAAGCCGTCGGCATCCCGGGTCTGTTTGTGCGCAGCGGTGAGTTGACTGAATGACGATAGTGGCGTGACCTGCGAATATTCAAGCAGCAGTCGGCGAACCAGCACCGGCGTGGCGCCGGTTTGTTCGGCAAAATGATGGAACAACAACACCTGTCGGCACAGGCGTCGGGTGCCCAGTTCAAAGCCTTGGGTAAAGGTCGAAAAGGGATCGGGGCGCACCGGCCAGGGGTGCTGGGGGGGGGCTGCGTACTCGGGCATCTCGGTCAGTGAGGTGGTGCGCTCGCCGTAGTCGAACAGCAGATGAAAGTGCCAGTCGCCCTCGGCCGGACTTTCCTGGGTCCAGCCATACAGGTCCTGACTGGCGCTGGCATTGCCATAGAAAACCGCACGCAAGTAGCGCTGCGCGCGCGAGTCGCGATCCGGGTCGAGGTCATGGTCGTCTGCCTTGTAATCGAACCCGATGTGTTCGCCGTGGGTATTCATGCTTTCGCACAGCAGCCAACTGAAGACTCGTAGCGGGTCATCGGGATCGGCCTGACGTGCAGCGGCGGTTTTGCCATACAGGTGCAAAGAACCGTCGGCGCCGTGAATCAGCCAGAACCCGGGTTGCTCGCCGGTCTGCGGCTGCCAGTATTCGCGCAGGGCAAAATCGCTTTCCATCCGCGCCCCGTAACGCACCACGTCATGCGGGCCGATCTCCAACCCGTTGTATCTGTTCTCTTGGCGGGACTGGATCTGGCCGTTATCGTCAAGCTCCGGCGTCCACACCTGACCGTCGTGGCCGATGATCTCGTCACGGGCGGTGTAGTGCGGCACGCCTTTGTTAGTGCGACGGCTGATGAGGCTGACACCCGTGCTCCAGCCGGCGCCGAACGGTCCGTTACCGGCCTGGCTGCTGTAAGTCAGCGACAGTTGCGGATCCCAGCCGCGACCGGCGGACAGGGGCAATGCCAACTCAAACGACGCAGCTCCCGTCGTTCCCACCGCTCCCCAGCTTTTGCCGATGGTGGCAATCGTCGAACTCTTGGCGATGGACGGTGGGGTGATACTGAGATCTTGGTCAGCCATGGGGCACATCCATTGCACAGGTGAAGGCTCAGATGGATTGACGCTAGCAATAATCGTGGCGGCGCACACCTGTCAGATCTGACAGGTGCGATCAGGCCAAAGGTGTGGGTTTTTCTTTCAGGCATAAAAAAGGCCGGCCCGTCGTGTGACGGGCCGGCCTGATTTTTACGGCGATGAAACGCTTACTGCACTTCTACCGCCAGGCTTTCGGCGATCTTCTGTTGCCAGATCGCAGGGCCGGTGATGTGTACCGACTCACCGTTGCTGTCCACCGCAACGGTGACCGGCATGTCCTTGACCTCGAACTCATAGATCGCTTCCATGCCCAGCTCGGCGAATGCCAGCACCTTGGACTTCTTGATGGCCTGGGCCACCAGGTAAGCGGCGCCGCCCACGGCCATCAGGTACACGGCCTTGTTGTCCTTGATCGCTTCGATCGCGGTCGGGCCACGCTCGGACTTGCCGATCATGCCCAGCAGACCGGTCTGCTCAAGGATCTGACGGGTGAACTTGTCCATCCGCGTGGCGGTGGTCGGGCCAGCCGGACCTACCACTTCGTCACCGACCGGATCGACCGGGCCGACGTAGTAGATGAAGCGACCCTTGAGGTCCACCGGCAGGGTTTCGCCCTTGTTCAGCATCTCGACCATGCGCTTGTGCGCAGCGTCGCGACCGGTGAGCATCTTGCCGTTGAGCAGGACGGTTTCGCCCGGCTTCCAGCTCTGCACGTCTTCCGGCGTCAGCGTGTCGAGGTTGACGCGACGGGCCGACGGGCCGGCTTCCCAGACGATTTCCGGGTAGGCGTCCAGCGATGGCGCTTCCAGCGAAGCAGGGCCGGAACCGTCGAGCACGAAGTGTGCGTGACGGGTGGCGGCGCAGTTCGGGATCATGCACACCGGCAAGGATGCGGCGTGGGTCGGGTAGTCCATGATCTTCACGTCGAGCACGGTGGTCAGGCCACCGAGGCCCTGGGCGCCAATGCCCAACTGGTTGACCTTCTCGAACAGCTCCAGACGGATCTCTTCGATGCGGTTCTGCGGGCCACGGGCCTTCAGTTCGTGAATGTCGATGGATTCCATCAACACTTCCTTGGCCATCACTGCGGCTTTCTCGGCGGTGCCGCCGATGCCGAT
>Ga0308163_10003667_pt1 | contig 12698 bp, 10 predicted proteins | sample PhyTR1_FD_201037 | JGI IMG/M metagenome (GOLD analysis project Ga0308163, IMG submission 201037) | Phyllosphere microbial communities from UC Gill Tract Community Farm, Albany, California, United States - DLSLT.R1 | ecosystem: Host-associated > Plants > Phyllosphere > Unclassified | place: USA... | reverse complement strand
CCTTGCCAATGCCTAACACCTCAATTTTATCATGCTGTGTTCTGCGACCAACTATCACACAGATTTTAGTGGTACCGATGTCTAAACCCACTACGATTGGAGACTGAACGGTAGATTTTTCTTTGCCCATAACTATATCTATTTGTCGAATTATATACTATTTGTTTTTCTTGGTATCTTTTTTAATGGTACTGGTAGATGTAACTTTAACAGGTTCTTTAGCATGAGGAGGCCAGCTTTTCCTAACCGGAGCTTTTACCGCTTCAGCTTTTTTAGCTTCTGGCTCCTTCTTTTTTACTGGTTCAGCTTTTTTAACTGTTACTACAGTTTTTTTGACTGTCTCCTTTTTAACTTCAGCTACCTTCTTTTTCACTTCAGGCTCCTTCTTTTTAACAGGATCTTCTTTTTTAACAGTTTCAGTTTTCTTTGTAGTTTCAGCTTTTTTAACTGGAGCTACTACCTTTTTTACTGTCTCCGTTTTCTTTACAACTTCTTTTTTCTTTTCAGGTGCCTTCTTTATAACTGGCTCAGCCTTTTTTGCTGCTACTACAATTTCTTCTCTCTCCGGTACATCTGCATCTACATCATCTGCCCCGCGAGGGTTATTCCTAAGTTCTGCAGCTATCTGAGCCTTAACTATAGAATCAAGTACTTTCCTTGAGCTAGCTACGGTTGGTTTGGACACAGCATGCTGCACCGGTTTCCCGTTTATGGAATCAATCTTGTTCCTTTCACAAACAATTTGATTGGTATATTTAATATTAATGGTTTTATAGGTATCCCAGCCAACTTGTGGCATAGCCTTTTTATAGAAGATAAGCAAGTTAGTCATCTTCTTTTCCAGTGAGTCTGCACTACCCAAAATTATGCGTTGATTGCCCACTCTTGGCACTAATTCAATATCATCTTTATCATTAACAAAAATTTGTTCAATTTGTGAGTCCCAAAGTGTATCTTTTTTCAAAAATATTGCAGTCCTATACAAATCAGATGCCATTTTGGTCAACAGCGTGTCCACTTTGCCACCAAAATGCTCCATAATATGCCCGTTTGCCACAACCACATCAGCAGTAAAATTCGGAGAAACAGGCATTTTTAAGCCATCACGGTCAATATAGTAGTCCTGCCCAAACGTATTTATTATTCTAAGCAATGGCTGACGCTGACTAATCTCAATATGGATCACTCCATCCATATCTGCATAAACTTTAGATTGTGCTATATAAGGGTTTGCTACAATCTTCTGTTCAATAGCATGCAGATTGATATTTTCAAGATTTCGCCCTACCAATGTTCCCTGACTCTGTTTAAGAATTGCATCAATCTCTTCTCTTTCAATAAAGTTATCAGCTCCAGGAATAAGAATCTTAATATTTGTACAAGTAACCGTGTGTTTTTTAACCTCCACAAAACTCATGAGGGTAACTATTCCGACTAAACCTACGGTCCAGCCAAAACATTTAAACACAAATTTCCAGTTAACTCGTTTAAGCATTATTTAAAATATCTTTTAATGGTGCTATTAAAGTATCAATATCTCCAGCACCTACTGTTAAAAGCAATGCAGGCGATGTATTTTTTATATATTCCAGCGCTTCCTCTTTTCCTATTACACGACTATTTTGCAGGGTAATTTTATTTAGTAAAAACTGTGCATTTATTCCCTCTACTGGTAATTCCCTTGCTGGATAAATCTCCAATAACAGCAGTTCATCTACTGTACTTAGTACCTCAGCAAAGCCGTCAGCAAAATCTTTAGTGCGACTAAATAAATGTGGCTGAAAGATAACTGTTAGTTTCTGATCAGGATAAAGTTGGCGTATTGCATGAAAACATGCTCTCAGCTCTTCCGGATGATGTGCATAATCATCTATATAAATATGATTATCCCTTTTAACAATATATTCAAACCTTCTCTTTACCCCTTTAAAATTAGCTACGGCTTGTTTAATTTTATCTTTATCAATACCAAGTTTTAAAGCAACAGCAATGGCAACAGTAGCATTTTCAACATTATGCTGCCCAGGCAACATTAAATGAATATCATTAATCTCCTGTAGACTATCTGCATAATCAAATACAAACTGAGCATCCTCTACCCTGATATTTTTTGCCGACACTTCAGCTCCAAGACCAGCACTATAGGTAATTCCATCTGCTAATGGCAATCCATTTTTAATAAATAACGTACCATTTTCTTTCAGCTGACCAGCGAAAAGATGGAATGATTCATGCAATTGCGCCGCATCACCATAAATATCCAGGTGATCAGCATCCATTGAAGTAATCACTGCAATATTTGGATGGAGCGTTAAAAAAGAACGATCATATTCATCAGCTTCTACAACAACCACATCATTATCTCCAATTAAAAAGTTACTTTGGTAATTAGTCGCAATGCCTCCTAAAAAAGCCGTGCAGCCAAAACCAGTATCTGTTAATATATGTGCAATAATGGAAGACGTTGTAGTTTTACCATGCGTTCCAGCTACTGCAATACAGAACTGCCCTTTACTTATAATACCTAAGACCTCAGAACGTTTCTTTAAATCAAATTCACTATCTCTAAAGTAATTCAACAGTGCAGCGGTTTTTGGAATTGCAGGCGTGTAAACTATCAGAGTTTCTACAGAAGCATCTAAAAATTCTGCCGGTATGGTAGAAACATCATCCTTATAAGTAATTAAAATCCCCTCTGCCTCTAATGCAGCAGTCAGGATCGTCTGCGTTTTATCATATCCACAAACCACACATCCACGCTTTTTAAAATAGCGGGCTATAGCGCTCATTCCAATGCCACCTATACCAATAAAATAAACACGTTTTATTAATTCAAGTTCCATTATATGACCTCCCTCCCTGCTAGTTTCATAACCTCTTTTGCAATTAAATCATCAGCTTCAGGCAATGCCATTTTTCCGATATTGGCAGAAAGTTCTTCGCAACGGTTCTCATCCTTCAATAAGTCCAAAGCCTCTTTAACCAATGTATCTTCAGCAGAACGATCATTAATCAATAATGCTGCATTATTTTTAACCAATGCCATTGCATTTTTAGTCTGATGGTCTTCCGCCACATTTGGTGAAGGCACCAGGATTACCGGTTTTTTAATCAGGCATAATTCAGCAATAGTACCTGCACCTGCTCTGGAAATAATCACATCTGCAGCTGCATAAGCCAGATCCATTTTATTTAGGAATTCAAGTACACGGACATTTGGATGCAAATTATATCCAAGACGTTCCATAATACCTGCATAATAATACTTACCCGTCTGCCATAATAACTGGACATCCTGATCAATAAATTCCTGCAAGTGTTTTTCCATACTTTTATTTAAAGTACCGGCACCCAAGCTTCCACCAGTTACCAGGATAGTCTTCTTTAAAGGATCAAGCTTTAATAACTCAGCTCCTTCAAAATGTTTATTATGTATATCTATAACTTCTTTACGAACAGGATTTCCCGTTTTTAAAATCTTATCTGCCGGGAAAAACTGATCCATATGATCAAAAGCCACACAGATTTTACCAGCTTTTTTACCTAAGTTTTTATTTGTGATACCAGCATAAGAGTTTTGTTCCTGAATAAGGTAGCGAACATTTTTCCATGAAGCGGCAAACAAGATTGGGCCAGAAGCATAACCTCCAACACCAACAACAACATCAGGTTTAAAATCAGAAATCAGCTTCAAAGCTTTCTGCATACTACCTATCACTTTAAAAGGCAGTCCCAGATTTTTAACTATAGAACCACGCTGGATCCCGCTGATATTTAATCCAACAATTTTATAACCAGCAGCAGGAACCTTTTCCATTTCCATTCTGCCATTAGCACCAACAAAAAGTATTTCGCAGCCTGGCTCCATACGCCTAAGCGCATTAGCAATTGCTATAGCAGGAAAAATATGCCCGCCAGTACCACCACCTGAAATAATTATTTTTGTCGGTTTCATCTCAATTATTTTATGCCATTGCTGGTATCTCTCCAACAACTACTTTTTTATTACCGTTTCCATCCAACGATTTTTTAACATTTTCTTCAACATCTCTGCTCACACTCAAAATAATACCAAACGCTATACTGGTAAAAATCATTGATGTTCCCCCCATACTTACCAAAGGAAGCGGAACTCCAGTTACCGGGCCTAAACCAACAGCTACTGCCATGTTTGCAAAAGCTTGTATGGTCAAGCTAAAACTTAATCCTGCCGCCAGCAGTGCGCCAAATGCCTTGGGACTCTGCGTTACGATCCTTACACAGCGATATAACAGTATTAGATATAAAACTATGATAATCATCGCACCAAATAATCCATATTCCTCTACTATAATAGCAAAGATAAAATCAGAATAAGGGTGTGGCAGGAAATTACGCTGGGTACTATTTCCAGGCCCTTTTCCAAAAAATCCACCAGACGCTAATGCTATTTTAGCCTGATCTGCCTGATAGGTCTTATCAGAGTTTTGCAACTCTGGATGCATAAAGGAATTTATACGAGATTTATAAGTTTCTCTCCTTGGTCCCAAAAAGATAACAAACATCAGTAATATAATTCCACCCCCGCAAACAATCGCAATCTGTTTGATACTAATCCGCCCAATAATGAGCAATAAGATACTTACGCCAAAAAGCATTAAAGCTGTAGATAAATTTGCCAGCGCAATTAATATAAACACCACACAAACCGAGCCCATTATAGGAATAAACGAAGATTTAACATCTTTAATATTTTCCTGCTTTTTAGTGAGCATCCTCGCCAAGAAAGTAATCAGCGCTAATTTGGCTAAATCTGAAGTCTGAAAAGTTAAACCAATAATTGGAATTTTAACCCAACGGGATGCATCATTTAAACTAGTACCAAAAACAAGCGTGTAAAACAACAGAGGAATCGTAATGATCATCAGAATCTTAGAGATACCCGCATAATATTTATAATCCAGCAAATGCGCAATATAGATCATACCAATCCCCATCACAACAAAGATCAAGTGCTTCGTAAGCAACAATTTCTCTACTGTTTTGCCTTGTTTATAAGCAAGCGTACCCGTTGCACTATAAACAGCAAGAATAGAAATAAGCGACAACAGGATAATGATAAGCCATATCCAGCGGTCCCCTTTGGTTTTCTCTAAAAGCATCTGAATCGCGCTCATCTTCTATAGTTCTTTAACTGCCATTTTAAATTGATTACCACGGTCTTCGTAGTTTTTAAAAAGATCAAAGCTTGCACAAGCAGGAGATAATAATACCGTATCCCCTTTTTTAGCTAAATGATAAGATATTTGTACCGCTTCATTTGCAGAAAACGTATTTACTATAATATCTACATCATCTTCAAATGCATCGTGAATCCGTTTATTATCTTTCCCAAGACAAACGATGGCTTTTACTTTTTTCTTAACCAGGTCTTTAAGCATATCATAATCATTGCCTTTGTCAACACCCCCCATGATCAGGATCACATTGCTGTTTACACTTTCCAAAGCATACCAGGTAGAATTCACATTAGTTGCCTTAGAATCGTTGATGTAATCTACACCAGATATTTTAGCCACATGCTCTAACCGATGTTCGATATTCTTAATATCACCCATACTCTCACGAATAGTTTGATTGCGAATATCTAAAACTTTAGAAATTATGCCCGCAGCCATAGAGTTGTAGATGTTGTGCTTGCCTTGTAAGGCTAACTCTGATATCGACATGGTTAATTGGTCTTTTTGGTTTATATTGATATGTATATTATTGCCTTCAAGGTATGCTCCCTCATCTACTCGCTTACGAATAGAAAATGGATACATTGTAGCTTTAACCTTTGTGCTTTTCAGCGCTTTAATTGTTTCTTCATCATCAGCGCAGTAAATAAAATATTCACTTTGCTTTTGGTTTTGTGTTACCCGCAGTTTTGAAGCCGCATAGTTTGACATTTTATAATCATATCTGTCCAGATGATCTGGAGTGATATTCAGCAATACAGATATATCTGCCTTAAACTCATGCATATCATCCAGCATAAAGCTTGATATTTCTAATACATACCAGTCGAACGACTCAGTTGCAACCTGCGCTGCAAAACTATGTCCGATATTACCAGCCAAACCAACATTTAAACCCGCTTTTTTAAGGATATGGTAGGTTAACATTGTCGTTGTAGTTTTACCGTTAGAGCCAGTTATACAGATAGTCTTTGCATTTGTATATCTCTTTGCGAATTCAATTTCAGAAATGACAGGTACATTCTTCTTTTTCAGCGATACGATGATAGGCGCTGTATTTGGAATACCCGGACTCTTAATTACTTCTGTAGCGTTTAAAATAGCTTCGGAAGTATGTTGTTTTTCTTCGAATTGAATATTCAAATCAACAAGCGATTGTTTATAGCGGTCAGCAATAGCCCCAAAGTCCGAAACAAAAACATCAAAACCCTGCTTCTGCGCTAACATTGCTGCACCTACACCGCTTTCTCCGGCTCCTAATATGACAATCCTTCCCTTTTCCATTATCTCAGTTTTAAGGTGATGATAGTGATTATTGCAAGTAGTATACTTATGATCCAGAACCGTGTTACGATTTTAGCCTCATGGTATCCTTTTTTCTGGTAATGGTGGTGGAGCGGCGACATTAAAAATACTCTTCTGCCTTCCCCAAATCTTTTCTTAGTGTATTTAAAATAGGAAACCTGGATCATTACAGATATAATCTCTATTGCGAAGACACCACATAGTACAGGAATCAATAACTCTTTCCTGATCATAATAGCCAATGCAGCGATGATACCGCCAATTGCTAAACTACCGGTATCTCCCATAAACACTTGTGCCGGATATGAATTGTACCACAAGAAACCAACGCAGGCTCCCACAAAAGCTCCCGCAAAAATCATCAGCTCACCCGAATTCGGTATGTATAAAATATTCAGATAATCTGCGATAACTGTATTACCAGATACATAAGCAAGCAGACCAAGCGTAATTCCTATCACTGCAGAAGTTCCAGTTGCCAGTCCATCAATACCATCTGTTATATTTGCCCCGTTTGATACCGCTGTAATTATAAATACCACAAAAAGTATGAATACAAAAACAGCATATTTTTCATAACCAGGCCCTAAAAACTTAAGAACTTTAGCATAATCAAACTCATTGTTTTTATAAAAAGGAATATTAGTTATAGTAGATTTAACATCCTGTGTGTAGTAGAACTTCTCCCCTTTTTGCCTTAACACCATAGGTGCAGTATTTTTAGTAGTTTTTGCTTCATCAACAGTCTGCCTTACTACAATATTAGGGTTGAAATACATTGTCCAGCCAATAATAAGCGCCAGACCAACTTGCCCGACTATCTTAAATTTACCAGCTAAACCTTCTTTATTCTTTTTAAAAACTTTGATATAATCATCTACAAAACCAACAGCACCCATCCAAACCGTAGTAACTATCATCAACAGCACATAAACGTTAGTTAAATTAGCTAACAGCAATGTTGGCACAAGAATACCAAGCAGAATCATGATCCCACCCATTGTAGGCGTACCTTGTTTTTGCATCTGCCCTTCCAGCCCCAGATTCCTTACAGTTTCACCAACCTGCATTTTATGTAAATAATTAATAATACTTCTTCCAAAAACAGTAGTAATAATCAACGATATAATAATAGCAAGAGAAGTACGGAAAGTGATATACTGAAATAACCTTAACCCAGGGAACTCATAATGTGCGTTGAGATATTCGAATAAATAATATAACATTAGCTCATTAAGTTTAATTGTTCCAACAACACTTCTTTATCATCAAAATGATTTCTTACTCCGTTAATTTCCTGATATTTTTCGTGTCCTTTACCAGCAACCACGATGATATCGCCAGGTTTTGCTAAATGACAAGCAGTTTTAATAGCTTCCCTGCGATCAAGGATGGTCATTGTTTTTCTTTTATTACTAGGAGACACGCCAGCCTCCATATCATTAACAATAGACTGCGGATCTTCCGTTCTGGGATTATCAGAAGTCAGGATTACCTTATCACTCCAATCACACGCCACCTGCGCCATAACCGGGCGTTTAGTTTTATCCCTATCCCCGCCACAGCCAATAATAGTAATTACCTGTTCGGTACCTTTCCTAATATTCTGAATTGTACTCAGCACATTCTGCACAGCATCAGGCGTATGCGCATAATCCACAATACCAATAATGTCTTTAGAGTTAGTTACATAATCAAACCTACCCTCAGCACCTGTGGTATTACTCAATAGCGTTAACACTTTTAATTTATCCTGATTCAACAACATAGCCGTACCATATACAGCCAATAAATTATAAGCATTAAATGAGCCTACAAGCTTAAAAAACACATCAGTATGGTCTATATCCAGATTTAAACCACTAAACCTGTTCTCAATAATACTAGCCTTAAAATCAGCCAGCTGTTTCAGTGCGTAAGTCTTTTTAGAAGCTTTAGTATTTTGAAGCATAACGGAACCATTTCTATCATCAGCATTAGTTAATGCAAATGCAGATTTAGGCAGCATGTCAAAAAATCCTTTTTTAGCTTTTATATAATTATCAAACGTTTTATGAAAATCAAGGTGGTCATGCGTAATATTAGTAAACACGCCACCAGCAAAACTTAATCCTTCAATACGGTGTTGTACAACAGCATGAGAACTCACCTCCATAAAACAATAAGTACAGCCACTATCAACCATTCGCTTTAACAATTCATTTAAAGCAATAGGATTCGGCGTAGTATGCGTAGCTGTAATAATTTCATCGTTAATCTGATTCTGAACAGTAGAAATCATTCCTACGTTAAAGTCCAGCCCTCTAAATAACTTAAATAATAAAGTAGCAATAGTAGTTTTACCATTCGTACCAGTAATCCCAATCAGCTTTAGGCGCGCAGAAGGATTACCATAAAAATTAGCAGACATTATCCCTAAAGCTACAGATGAACTATCTACCTCAATATAAGTAACACCCTCTTCTCTTTTTTCAGGAATTTCTTCACAAATGATAACCGTAGCACCCGCTGCAATTGTTTGTTCAATAAATTTATGTCCATCTGATAAAGTGCCATTCACGGCAAAAAAGACAGCATCCTGCTGTACCTGACGAGAGTCAAATGTTAGTATGCTCACCTTTCTGTTTGTTGAACCAACCAGATTAGTTATCGCAACCCCATATAAAACATCCTGCAACTGCATCTTATTTCAATTCTAGTTGTACCAATAAACCTTTTCCTATTTTAGTACCGGAAGCAATAGACTGGCTAATTACCTTTCCACTTCCAGTAACCTGGGTTTTCAGACCCCCATTTCCTAAAAGATACAATGCATCTTTTAATCCCATACCTACTACATTAGGCATCATGCCTTTAACTGCACTATATTCTTCGTATACGATCCCATTACTAGTATCGATACTATTGAAGTAATCAGATTTGGCTGCGTAAAGAGTTTTAATACCTAAAGAATTATAAACTTTTTTCACCGCCTTACTTTGTCCTGCTTTACTTTCAGGGCTTTTCGTGTTGCCAACAAAATGCTCACTTACATTACTATACATTTGTGCGTCACTCGCATAAATACGGTCAGCAATTTCTTTAAAAACTGGTCCAGCTACAGTAGCACCATAGTATCCGTTTTTAGGTCCGTTGATTGAAACTATAATCGAGTATTTAGGCTTATCAGCCGGAAAATAACCAGCAAACGATGCCTGATAGCTTTTCTTAGCTCTATATCCCCTGTTACCATCCGCTACCTGAGCAGTTCCTGTTTTTCCAGCCACCCTATAAAAAGGTGAACTCATTAATTTACCAGTACCTTCAGTAATCACACCTTCAAGCATAGCCTGAAGCTTTTTAATAGTCTTTGGAGAACAAATCTGATCGCTAATTACCCTCGAATGGAATTGTTCTATAGGATTACCTAGCCGCCTGATCTCTTTTACAAAAATTGGCGCGATATACTTACCGTTATTTGCTACCGCATTATAAAATGACAAAATCTGTAATGGGGTAATTTGCATTTCATAGCCATAAGCCATCTGAGCTAGTGAAAGCCCACTCCATGATTTAAAAGAAGGGTTTTTAATTACCGGCTTAGTTTCTCCAGGAATTTGTAATCCCAGCCTCTCATTCATATGTATATTATATAAATGATCCGTAAACTGTGAAGGATTATCCTTGTAATGCGTATAGACTAATTTAGCAGCCGCAACATTTGAGGATTCCTCGAATGCCTTTTTAACACTTATAACCCCCGGTGGGATTACGTGTGTATCTTTTATCGTATGCCTGAAAACTTGATACTGGCCATTTCCAGTAACAACCATTGTATTGGTGTCTACCTTATTATCTTCCAGTAAAGCCATGTAAGAAGCTAATTTGAATGTAGAGCCAGGATCCTGACTACCACCTATCGCATAATTAAACTTTTCTTTATATACTCCTTCACTTTCTCTAGTATAGTTAGCCACAGCCCTTATTTCTCCAGTTTCAACCTCCATTAAAATAACAGTACCATGATCTGCATCACTGGCAATCAGTTGCTTTTCTAAAGCACTCTGAGCAAGATCCTGCATATTAATATCAATTGTCGAAATAATATCAGCACCTTCCTTTGGCGCTATTTCAGCTTCTTCATTAACCGGCATCCAAACACCGCCAGCAATACGCTGCACTAATCTTTTTCCACTTTCACCATTGATATAACTTCCATATGCACCTTCCAATCCAACACCATTAGATACATTTTCATTTTTGTATCCAATTGTACGGGCAGCAAGAGACTGGAATGGCAATATTCTCTTATTTTGCTGTATAGCCATTAAACCACCACTGTACTTGCCAATATTATATAATGGAAAAGTGCGGATTACTTTTAAATCCTGATAGTTTACCTTGCGCTTAATTAATAAATACCTTACGCTATCTCTTCTAGCTACCCTTAGCATACGTGAATATTCTTTAGGTGTCTTATCACCAAAAAATTGCGAAAGTTTCATAGCTAGTGAATCCACTTTACTATTATATAAACGGCTGTCAGATATACCGCCAGCATAAGTATCCATTCTCAGTTCATACTCAGGAACTGAGGTAGCAAGCAAACTTCCATCATTAGAATAAATATTACCACGCGCAGCCTCGACATTGATATACTTTGTAGAGAGGCTATCGGCCATGGCACGCCATTTATGTCCCTCTATAAACTGTACATCGCATAACCTGAACAATACCGCTACGGCAAGCAGTACAATCAGTCCGAAGGACAAATAAACACGTAGTAATATGTTAGCTCTAATATTCATCATTATTTATGATAATTTTTTTAGGGGGCTCCGTAAGCTCCCTTATTCCTAACGTATCAACTTTTTTAGCAACCTCAGTCAATTTGCTTTTGAACATTAAATCAGCTTTAAGCGATTTATATTCCCAGCTCAGTTCCTTAACTTCCTTGCTTAACTTATCTATATCTCTAATATTTTTAACCGCCATGTGGCTGTTTGCGATGTAAAGCATCGTAAGCAGCGATAAAAAGACCAGAAAAGGCAACATAGCAGTAGCAGCTTCTTTTGACACTACACCATCTATAAAAAGCTTTTTAAAGAAAAGGTTAGCACTTTCGCTTTCCTTTGACTTTTTAGGAATTTTAAGTTTAATTACCGGTTCTTCCAGTAATTCTTCCTCCTCTTCGTCTTCTAATTTCCCTCTGAACTGGTTATTATTCATATTCTTTCCCCAATCCTTAATTTAGCACTTCTGGAACGGCTGTTTCTTTCCAGCTCTTCCTCTTCCGCAATAACTGCTTTACGCGTAATTGCTTTAAAAGGCTTCTCTTCATTACCAAAGAAATCCTTATCCGCTTCACCTCTGATTTTACCTTTACCTATAAAATTCTTAACAGGTCTGTCTTCCAGTGAATGATAAGACATTACAACTAATCTGCCACCAGGATTTAAAACCTCAGCAGTCTGTATTAAAAAGCTTTCCAGCACATCAATCTCCGCATTCACCTCTATACGCAACGCCTGAAAAACCTGCGCCATATATTTATTCTCTTTCCCTTTAGGAATATGAGCAGCAACAGCCGTTTTAAAATCTGCTAACGTCACAATAGGCTGTCCCAATCTCGATGTAACCACTGCACGCGCAAGCGACTTAGCATTTTTAACCTCACCGTAAATACCAAAAATCTTATGTAAACGGTCTTCAGTATAAGTATTTAAAACATCAGCAGCAGTGAGCTTGCCATGTTTATCCATACGCATATCCAATGTAGATTCGAACCTTGTAGAAAAACCTCTTTCAGGTTCATTAAACTGATGAGAAGAAACACCCAGGTCAGCCAATATTCCATCTACTTGTTTATAGCCTAATAATCTTAAATTGTTTTTAAGGAATGCGAAGTTCTGATCTACAAACAAAAACCGAGGGTCTTCAATCTTATTTCTCTGAGCATCAGGGTCCTGATCAAAAGCAATAAGGATCCCATTTTTACCTAAATGTTTTAAAATTTCTCTTGAATGTCCGCCACCGCCAAAGGTTACATCAACATATACGCCATCAGGCTTAATATTTAAACCGTCAATGCATTCTTTTAGAAGCACTGGTATATGATAATTATTTTCCATCTTCCCCCCTGTTTTTATTTCCCATAACCTCTTCAGCCAAATTCGCAAAATCTTCAGGCTCACT
>Ga0308163_10003665_pt1 | contig 12700 bp, 9 predicted proteins | sample PhyTR1_FD_201037 | JGI IMG/M metagenome (GOLD analysis project Ga0308163, IMG submission 201037) | Phyllosphere microbial communities from UC Gill Tract Community Farm, Albany, California, United States - DLSLT.R1 | ecosystem: Host-associated > Plants > Phyllosphere > Unclassified | place: USA... | reverse complement strand
GCTACAGTTCCGTCAACCCGGACAACATGATGGGCGGCTATCTGGCCACCAAGCACCTGATCGACACCGGCCGCACGCGGGTGGGATTCATTTCCGGTCCGCTGTCGCATTACAGTATTCGCGAACGGGCGCGCGGCTATCGCCAGGCGCTGTTCGAAGAGGGCATCCTGGCCGACCCGCGCATGGAAGCAGGCCTGCCCGACGGCGTCGATCTGGAAACCGGCGCATGGGAAGCGATGGAGCAGTTGCTGGCCCTGCCCCATCCGCCCGATGCCGTTTTTTGCTACAACGACAGCGCCGCGCTGGTGGCGATGCGCTGCTGCCTGGCCAAGGGACTGAAGGTCCCGCACGACATCGCGATCGTCGGCTTCGACGACATTTCGACCGCTGTGCTGGGACATCGCCCGCTGACGACACTGCGCATCGATAAGAAGGCGCTGGGGGCGTTGGGCGTCGAAATGCTGTTGAATGGCCCGCACAACGAGCCGGTGGAGAAAATCGCACCGGTGGAACTGGTGGTCAGGGCCAGCACGGTGTTCGATGGCTGGCGGGTACAGAGGCCGCACGGCAAAGGAGGCGGCGTGGCGGCAGCCTAGACGCTGGCAGATTTCACGAGATACCAAACAACATAGCGACCATTCGGCGTTCGGCGTTCGGCTTTGCCGCAACCCGGGGACCGGTGTGCGCCTGATGAAAATACGACCTTGACCAACCTCGGGACGCGATAAGAAAGCGCCCGCTTATTAACCAACTACGCAACCCACAACGGACCCAATGATGGTACCAGATTTTCACTCCCGCGCGACGCTGCTGAACCACATCCGCCATACCCGCCAGTTCTACGACAGCCGCTGCGTGGATCCTAGCGGCGGCTTCTATCACTTCTACAAGGACGACGGCACGGTCTACGACAGCCGCACGCGCCATCTGGTCAGCAGCACGCGCTTCGTCTTCACGCACGCGATGGCGTGGCGCCAGTTCGGCGAGGCGGCCGACCAGCAGCGCCTGCGCCACGGCCTGGCCTTCCTGCGCGGCGCCCACCGCAACGCGGAAACGGGCGGCTACGCGTGGCAGCTGGACTGGGACAACGGCGAGGGCCGCGTCACCGACGGCACCAATCACTGTTACGGCCTGGCGTTCGTGCTGCTCGCCTATAGCCACGCGCTGATGGCCGGCGAGAACGACGCCCGCGCATGGATAGACGAGACCTTTGCGCTGATGGAGCGGCGCTTCTGGGACGCCAAACATGGCCTGTACGCCGACGAGGCCAGCGCCGACTGGTCCACGCTGGACGCTTATCGCGGCCAGAACGCCAACATGCACGCCTGCGAGGCGCTGATTGCCGCCTTCGAGGCGACCGGCGAACGCGCCTTCCTGCTGCGCGCCGAAACGCTGGCGCGCCACATCACGCAGCGCCAGGCCGCGCTGGCGGGCAATCTGATTTGGGAACACTATCACGCCGACTGGTCGGTCGACACCGAATACAACCGCCACGACAAGAGCAATATCTTCCGCCCGTGGGGCTACCAGCCGGGCCACCTGACCGAATGGGCCAAGCTGCTGCTGCTGCTGGAGCGTCACGGCGACCAGCTCGAAGGCGGCAAGGACTGGCTGCTGCCGCGCGCGGTGGAGTTATTCAACGCGGCGATGGACAAGGCGTGGGACGCGCAACACGGCGGCATCTACTACGGCTTCGGGCCGGACGACAGCATCTGCGACGATCTCAAATACTTCTGGGTGCAGGCCGAGAGCCTGGCCACCGCCGCCCTGCTGGGCGCGCGCACCGGCGAGGCAAGCTACTGGACCTGGTACGACAAAATCTGGGCCTACAGCTGGGAGCATTTCGTCGATCATCAATACGGCGCGTGGTATCGCATCCTCGGTGCCGACAACAGTAAGCTGACCGACGAGAAAAGCCCGGCCGGCAAGGTGGACTACCACACCATGGGCGCCTGCTACGAAGTGCTGAACGTGTTGAAAGACTAAGATGGCCAACTTCCCATTGTTTGTCGCGGCAGGCGAAGCGCTGACCGACATGATCGTGCAGGACGGCGGCCAACCGAATCCGCAGCGCTGGCTTAGCCAGGTCGGCGGCTCGACCTGGAACGTGGCGCGCACCATGGCCAAGCTGGAGGTGCCGACCGCGTTCGCCGGCGCCATCAGCGTCGACGTCTTCGGCGACGCGCTGCACAGCGCCAGCGAAGCGGCCAACCTCGATATGCGCTTCCTGCAGCGCTACACGAAATCGCCGCTGCTGGCCATCGTGCACCGCACCGACCCGCCGGCCTACTTCTTCGTCGGCGACGACAGCGCCGACCTGCACTTCGACGCCGCGCTGCTGCCCGACGGCTGGCGCGCGCACTGCAAATGGGTGCACTTCGGCGGTATCAGCCTGGCGCGCGAGCCGCTGGCCGGCAAGCTGCTAGCGCTGGCCGCGCAGCTCAAGCAGGACGGCGTGCGTATCAGCTTCGACCCGAACTACCGTCTGCTGATGGACCAGCGCTATGACGCCACCCTGCGCCGCATGACGGCGCTGGCCGACGTCGTCAAGGTGTCGGAGGAGGATCTGGCGGGCTTGTTCCGCACCGACGACATCGAAACCGCGTTCGCCACGCTGCGCAGCTGGAACCCGGCGGCGACCTATTTGTACACCAAGGGTGGCGATGGCGCCTCGCTGCACATCGGCGACAAGGAATGGACGCTGCCGGCGCCGCGCATCACCGTGATCGACTCGGTCGGTGCCGGCGACGCCAGCATCGCGGCGCTGGCGTACAGCATGATGCACCACGCCGATCGCGCGCCGCTGGAGCATCTGCGCTTCGCGGTGGCGGCCGGCGCGGCGGCCTGCCTGGCGGCTGGCGCATCGCCGCCGTCGCTGGACGCGATCCAGGCCTTGCTGCCGTCGGCGTGACATGCCTGTCGCTATCAACCCTTATTCGATAGCAAAATAATCACTCTTCATCACACATCGGATTAAACATTATTCTTTGATCTATATCAAAGGTGTTGCACTGGCGTGAACGCAACAATTGATACATGTCACGTCAAACATAAATGTTTTTCCGATGCTACACTCGGAAAGTCTTTGTTCCAACTGAGAGGCTTTCCATGAACCAGATGTCCAGGCGACAGTTCCTTCGGGTGACTGGCGCGACCATCGCGGGTTCGAGCATCGCGCTACTCGGCTTTGCGCCGGCAACGGCCCTGGCCGAAGTCCGGCAGTACAAGCTGGCGCGCAGCACCGAAACCCGCAACACCTGCCCCTACTGCTCCGTAGGATGCGGGATCCTGATGTACGGTCTGGGCGACGGCGCGAAAAACGCCACCGCCAAAATCATCCACATCGAAGGCGATGCCGACCACCCGGTCAACCGCGGCACGCTGTGTCCAAAGGGCGCAAGCCTGATCGACTTTATCCACTCCCCGAATCGCTTGATGGTGCCGGAATACCGCGCCCCGGGCGCCACGGAATGGAGCCCGATGGCCTGGGACGACGCGCTCACGCGCATCGCCAAATTGATGAAGGCCGACCGCGACGCCAACTTCATCGAGAAAAGCGCCGACGGCAAGACCGTCAACCGCTGGACTACCACCGGCATGCTGTGCGCGTCGGCCGGCTCCAACGAGGTAGGCTACTTAACCCATAAAACCATGCGCAGTCTGGGCATGCTGGCATTCGACAATCAAGCACGTGTATGACACGGTCCGACGGTGGCAGGTCTTGCCTCGACATTTGGACGTGGTGCGATGACGAATCACTGGGTAGACATCAAGAACGCGGATGTCATCCTGGTCATGGGCGGAAACGCCGCTGAAGCACACCCTTGCGGATTCAAATGGGTCACGGAAGCGAAGGCCCATCGTGGCGCCAAGCTGGTCGTGGTCGATCCGCGCTTTACCCGAACCGCCTCGGTAGCCGACTATTACGTCCCTACCCGCACCGGCTCGGACATCGTATTCCTGGGCGGGATCATTAACTATCTGCTCACGAACGACAAGATACAGCACGAATACGTCCGCAATTACACGGACATGCCGTTTATCGTCCGCGAGGACTTCGCCTTCAACGACGGGCTGTATTCCGGCTACGACGAGGCGACCGGCAAGTACGCGGACAAGAGCAGCTGGAACTACGAGATGGGCGACGACGGATATGCCAAGATCGATCCGACGCTCGAGCATCCGCGCTGCGTGTACCAGTTGATGAAGAAGCACTACTCGCGCTACACCCCGGAGATGGTGGAGAAAGCCTGCGGCGTGCCGCCGGAGAAATTCCACAAAGTCGCCGAGATGCTGGCGTCGACCGCCGTGCCGGGACGCGCCGCGACCATCCTGTACGCATTGGGCTGGACCCAGCACTCGACCGGCGCGCAAACCCTGCGCACCGGCGCCATGGTGCAGCTCCTGTTGGGGAACATCGGTATCGCCGGCGGCGGCATGAACGCGCTGCGTGGCCACTCCAACATCCAGGGTCTGACCGACCTGGGTCTGCTGACCAATATGCTGCCCGGTTACCTGACCCTGCCCGGCGAGGCGGAACAGGACTGGGAAGCCTACGCGGCCAAGCGCGCGCTCAAGCCTTTGCGTCCGAACCAGCTTAGCTACTACAGCAACGCCAAGAAGTTCCTGGTCTCCTTCATGAAGGCCTGGTGGGGCGACGCCGCCACCGAGGAAAACAACTACGCGTTCGACTACCTGCCCAAGCTGGACAAGCCGTACGACATGATGCAGGCCTTCGAGCTTATGCATCAGGGGAAAATGAACGGCTACATCTGCCAGGGCTTCAACATCCTGGCGTCGGCGCCGGACAAGCAGAAGATCACCGAGGCGCTGTCTAAGCTGAAGTACCTGGTGGTGATGGACCCGCTGGCCGTGGAAACGGCGGAATTCTGGCGTCCGTTCGGCGAGTTCCATCAAGTCGATCCGACCAAGATCATGACCGAGGTATTCCGTCTGCCGACCACCTGCTTCGCCGAGGAACGCGGCTCGCTGGTGAGCTCCTCGCGCGTGCTGCAGTGGCACTGGCAAGGCGCCGAAGGCCCCGGCCAGACCAAGAGCGATCTGGAGATCATGTCCGGCATCTTCATGCGGATCCGGAAGATGTACCAGACCGACGGTGGCAAATTCCCCGACCCGATCGTCAACCTGACGTGGAACTACGCGCAACCCCTGAGCCCACAGCCAGAGGAAATCGCGATGGAGTTCAACGGCAAGGCGCTCAAGGAGCTCACCGATCCAAAGGACCTGACGAAAGTCATCCTGAAGAAGAACGAGCAACTGGCCGGCTTTGCGCAATTGCGCGACGACGGCAGCACCGCCTGCGGATGCTGGATCTTCGCCGGCTGCTGGACCGCCGCCGGCAACCAGATGGGAAGGCGCGACAACAGCGACCCGACCGGCATCGGCAATACGCTGAACTGGGCCTGGGCCTGGCCGGCCAACCGCCGCGTGCTGTACAACCGCGCCTCGTGCGACACCAAGGGCAAGCCGTTCGATCCGACCCGTAAGCTGATCGGCTGGAACGGCACCAACTGGACCGGCGCGGACGTACCGGACTTCAAGGCCGACGAACCGCCGGAAAACGGCATGGGTCCCTTTATCATGCTGGCCGAGGGTGTGGCGCGCTTCTACTCGCGCGACGCCATGGCCGAAGGTCCGTTCCCCGAGCACTACGAGCCGTTCGAAACGCCGATCGGCCACAACCCGATGCACCCGAATAACCCGCGCGCCACCAGCAATCCGGCCGGCCGCATGTTCCCGGGCGACAGGGCAAAACTGGGCAAGGCGAACGAGTATCCACACGTGGCGACCAGCTACCGTCTGACGGAGCATTTCCACTATTGGACCAAGCACGCGCGCCTGAACGCGATCATCCAACCGGAGCAATTCGTCGAAATCGGCGAAGACCTCGGCAAGGAGATCGGCGTAACGCACGGCGACCGTGTCAAAGTCAGTTCCAAGCGCGGACACATCGTGGCGAAGGCCGTGGTGACCAAGCGTATCAAGGCATTGACCATCGACGGCAAGAAGACCCACCAGGTCGGACTGCCGATTCACTTCGGGTTCAAGGGAGTCACCAAACCGGGCTACCTGATTAACACCCTGACGCCGACGGTTGGAGACGGCAATTCACAGACACCGGAATTCAAGTCGTTCCTGGTGAAAGTGGAAAAAGCATAACGGCCCGAGGAGAATAAAACATGGCTTTACAATCACTTGATATCAAACGAATGTCGGCCACCACGGTGCAGACACCGGTGGCCCGCACGCCGGCCACCGGCACCGTGGCCAAGCTGATCGACGTCTCGAAGTGCATCGGCTGCAAGGCATGCCAGACCGCCTGCATGGAGTGGAACGACCTGCGCGACGACGTCGGCGAGACCACGGGCGTGTACGACAACCCGCTCGACCTGACGCCGCAATCGTGGACCGTGATGCGGTTCTCGGAGCACGAGACCAACGACGGCAACCTCGAATGGCTGATCCGCAAGGACGGCTGCATGCACTGCGAGGACCCGGGCTGCCTGAAAGCCTGTCCGGCCCCGGGCGCCATCGTCCAGTACACCAACGGCATTGTGGATTTCCATCAGGAGAACTGCATTGGCTGCGGCTACTGCGTCGCCGGCTGCCCGTTCGACGTGCCACGCATCTCCAAGAAGGACGACCGCGCCTACAAGTGCACGCTCTGCTCGGACCGCGTGGCCGTCGGCCAGGAGCCGGCCTGCGTCAAGACCTGCCCGACCGGCGCGATTGTCTTCGGCACCAAGGAAGACATGAAGGTCCACGCGGCCGATCGCATCGAGGACCTGAAGTCGCGCGGCTACGCCAACGCCGGCTTGTATGATCCGGCCGGCGTCGGCGGCACGCACGTGATGTACGTGCTGCACCACGCCGACAAGGCGCCGCTGTACCATGGGCTCAAGCAGAATCCGAGCATCAGCCCGATGGTCGGCCTGTGGAAGGGTTTGACCAAGCCGCTGGCACTGGCCGGCATCGCCGCGACGGCGCTGGCAGGATGGTTCCACTATTCGCGCGTCGGCCCGAATGAGGTCAGCAAGGACGAGGAAGCCGAGGCGCTGCATGAGGCCAACCGGATCAGGGAGAACAGAAATGAGCACACCTGAAAACAAACCGTTGCGTGACAAGGACGGCAATCCGCTGATCGAACGCTACACGCCGAATGAACGCAGCAACCACTGGGTCACCGCCATCTGCTTTATCGTGCTGACGGTGTCCGGACTCGCCATGTTCCATCCGGCGACGGCGTGGATGGCGGTGTTCCTCGGCGGCGGCCAATGGACGCGCATCCTGCATCCCTTCTTCGGGATACTGATGTTCGCCTCGTTCGCGCTGCTGGTGGTGCGCTTCTGGCACCATAACCGCTTCGAAAAGGGCGACACGCAGTGGCTCAAGCAGGCCGGCGACGTGGTCGCCAACCGCGAGGAAAAGCTGCCCCCGGTCGGGCGCTACAACGCCGGCCAGAAGGTACTGTTCTATGTGCTGATCCTGTGCATGCTGGGCCTGCTGTTGTCCGGTATCGTGATCTGGCGCGCGTACTTCGCGTTCTACTTCCCGATCGACGTGGTGCGTTTTGCCGCGTTGCTGCATGCGTTCTGCGCTTTTGTGATCATTTGCTCAATCGTCGTTCACATCTATGCGGGCTTCTGGATCAAGGGTTCCATCGGCGCGATGGTGCGCGGCACGGTCACCTACGGGTGGGCGCGCAAGCACCATCCGCGCTGGTTCGAGGAAGTCGCGCGGAGCACCAACAAGCCGCGCGATTGATTTATCAATTTGGGATTAAAATAGTTCCCAAGCCGGCGGCCGAGGTCACACGCATAGCAATCGTGACAACGCCGCCGGCAAACTGGGAGACATCTTTTGGTACAACGTCTGCTTGAACCGGGCGAGATCGAATCGCTCGATCACAACGCCATACCGCGCTTGCTGTTACCGCAAGCACGCAGTCTGTTCACCGCGCGCGCGGCCCGCCTGCGCCAGTTGGCGAACAACGACATCACCGGAATTCCCGTCGGCGAATCGATGCAGGGCTATCTCAAGCTGATGGCGGCCCTGGTCGACGCGCAGGCCGCCGTCGCGGCATCGCTGCCGGCCGAGACATTCGCGTTGCCGGATGCGGCGGAAATCGCGCTGTCGCTGGAGCACAATATGCCACCGCTGCCGGTCAGCGGTGCGCGTCCGGCCTCATGGCGCACCGTATTCGCAGCGCTCCTCGATCAACTCGACCCGCTGTCGGAAGCGCAGCCGCAACTGGCCGGCGTGCTGGCGCAGTTGCGCGAACTGGACGCCGCCCAGCTGGAAGGCTGCGCCGACGCCGTGCTGGCGGAAGTGACCGAAGGCGTCGATCCGCTGCACGCACCATTTGTCGCCGCCGCGCTGCAGGTGGTGTGGGCGATGCGCGCCAGCCAGCTCGATTCCCCGGCGGTGCAGCCGCTGGTGACCAACACCTTGTGCCCTGTGTGCGGCTCGCACCCGGTGGCCAGCGTGATCCGCATCGGCGGGCAGTCGCAGGGCTACCGCTACCTGCATTGCAGCGCCTGCGCCAGCGAATGGCATATGGTACGGGTCAAGTGCTCGTGCTGCGAACACACGTCCAAGATCGCCTATCAAAGCCTGGAGACGAACGAGGACAAGGCCGAAGTGGTTGCCGCCGACTCTGCGCCGATCAACAAGGCCAACGATCCAAGCAAAGTCGCGCGCGCCGAGACCTGCGAAGATTGCAAGACCTACCGCAAGATCTTCAACCAGGAGCACGACTTCAACGTCGAACCGCTGGCCGACGATCTGGCCAGCCTGACGCTGGACCTGCTGGTCGGCGAAGCCGGCTACGCACGGGCCAGCGGCAATCCGCTGTTGTGGTTCAACGCCGCATGAACAGTCCCGCCAACCCGGTGAAGCCGGCCGGTGCCATCCACCTGCCGGCCGTGCATCTGATCCTGTCCGATGCCGGCTGCGAGGCGCTGATCGCGGAATACGGCCGCACGCAGACCACCGAAGCGGCGCGCGCTTTGCTGGCCGGGTTGCGCGGCCTGCTGCTGGCGGCGCGCGATGGCGCCGGCCACGGCCCGACCACTACCGACACCTCCATTCCCACCCTGCTGACGATGCTGGCGGCCCGCCTGCGCGAGTCCAACCGCTCGCCGCTGCGGCCCGTCTTCAACCTGACAGGCACCGTCCTGCACACCAACCTGGGACGCGCGCTGCTGCCCGACAGCGCGGTGCAAGCGGTGGCGGAAGCGCTGCGCTGGCCGATGAACCTGGAGTGGGACATCGACACCGGCAAGCGCGGGGACCGCGACAACCTGGTCGAGGAATTGCTGCTGGAACTGACCGGCGCCGAGGCGGCGACCATCGTCAACAACAACGCCGCCGCCGTGCTGCTGATGCTCAATACCCTGGCGCAGGGCCGCGAAGTGATCGTCTCGCGCGGCGAGCTGGTTGAAATCGGCGGCGCCTTCCGCATTCCGGACATCATGACGCGCGCCGGCGCGGTGCTGCGCGAAGTGGGCAGCACCAACCGCACGCACCTGAAGGATTACGACGAAGCGGCCGGTCCGCAGACCGCGCTGATAATGAAGGTCCATTGCAGTAACTACGCGATCACCGGCTTTACCAAAAGCGTCGAGCTGCCTGAACTGGCGCCGCTGGCGCGCAAGCACAACATCCCGACCGCGGTGGATCTGGGCAGCGGCACCCTGGTCGACCTGGAACAATACGGACTGCCACACGAGACCACGGTGCGCGAGACCATCGCCGGCGGCGCCGACCTGGTGACCTTCAGCGGCGACAAGCTGCTGGGCGGTCCGCAGTGCGGCATCATCGTCGGCCGCGCCGACCTGATCGCGCAGATCAAAAAGAATCCACTCAAGCGCGCGCTGCGCGTCGGTAAACTGACCCTGGCCGCGCTGGAGCCGGTGCTGGCCCTGTACCGCGCGCCGGACCTGCTGCCGGAACGCCTGACCACCCTGAAGCTGCTGACCCGCCCCGCCGCCGCCATGCGCGAGCAGGCGCAGTCCATCCTGCCGCTGCTGCAGGAGACGCTGGGCGCCGGCTACACGGTGAGCGCCGAGCCGATGATGAGCCAGATCGGCAGCGGCGCCCTGCCCGTCGACCAGTTGCACAGCCACGGGCTGGTGATACGCGCCGCCGCCACGGTCCGCACCGGCAATGCGCTGGGCGTGCTCGAACAGCGCCTGCGCGCGCTGCCGCTGCCGGTGATCGGCCGCGTCTCGCAGGACGCGCTGTGGCTCGACCTGCGCTGCCTGGACCACCACCAGCAGCAGCGCTTCACCGAACAACTGCCTCTGTTGAGGCACACACCCGCATGATCGTCGGCACGGCAGGTCATATCGACCATGGAAAGACCACCCTCACGCGCGCGCTGACGGGCGTCGACACCGATCGCCTGAAAGAAGAAAAGGCGCGCGGCATTTCGATCGAACTCGGATACGCCTACGCGCCGCTGGCCAATGGCGACATCCTCGGCGTCATCGACGTCCCCGGCCACGAAAAATTCATCCGCACCATGGCGGCCGGCGTCACCGGCATCGACGCCGCGCTGCTGGTGATCGCCGCCGACGACGGCATCATGCCGCAGACGCTCGAACATCTCGCAATTCTGCGGCTGCTCGGCGTGCGGCGCGGCGCGGTGGCATTGACCAAGATCGACCGCGCCGACGCCCAGCAACTGGCGCGTGTCGAAGCCGACATCGCGGCGCTGCTTGCGGCCACCGACCTGGCCGGTTCGCCGATCTTCCGCACCAATGCCACCCAGGAAGGCGACGCCGGCGTGAAGGCCTTGCTGGCGCATCTGGCCACGATGGCGGCGGCGTTGCCGGCCGCCGATGAACGCCGCCTGTTCCGCCTCGGCGTCGACCGCGTGTTCACCTTGTCCGGCCAGGGCACCATCGTCACCGGCACCGCGCTGGCGGGCAGCGTGCGGGTGGGCGACATGCTGCAACTAGCGCCGGGCGAGCAGCAGATGCGGGTGCGCAGCATCCATGCGCAAAACCGCGCCGCCGACATCGGCCGCGCTGGCCAGCGCCTCGCGCTTAACCTGAGCGGCGTATCGAAGGACGAAATAGCGCGCGGCAGCTGGATCGTCGCCCCGGCGCTGGCGGCGTGCTCCGAACGCATCGACGTCGAACTGACGTTGACGGCCGATAGCGGCGTCACCCTCAAACCGTGGTCGCCGCTGCACGTGCATCTGGGCGCGGCGCACCATGTGGCCAACATCGTGCCGCTGGGCGGCGAGACGCTGGCGCCAGGCGCCAGCGGCCGCGCGCAGCTGGTGCTCGACGCCCCCGTGCATGCAGTGCCGGGCGACCGCTTCGTGATCCGCAACGCCCAGGCCACCGCCACCATCGGCGGCGGCGTGGTGCTCGATCCCTTCGGGCCAGCGCGCAAGCGTCGCAGCACGGCGCGGCTGGACTGGCTGCGCGCGCTCGCCGATTTCATCGATGGCGACGACGACCGCGCGGGCGGCGGCATCAGCGCCCTGCTGGCGCGCAGCCCGCTGGGGTTGCGCAGGTCGACCCTGGTGCGGCTGTCGCAGCTGCCGGCGCACGAGATCGTAGCGCCGCCGGGAACCGCCGAAGTGGCGCTGGCCGGCGGCGACGCGCTGCTGATCGCGGCGGCCGACGTGACGGCGCTCGAGACGCGCATCCTGGCGGGCCTCGAAAAGTTTCATGCGCGCGCGCCGGACGAAGCGGGCCCGGAACTGTGGCGCCTGCAACGCATCGTCGCACCCGAAATCGAGGACCGGCTGTGGAGCCGCCTGATTGAAACGCTGACCGGCGCCGGGCGGGTCAAGCAGCGCGGCCGCAGCCTGCATCTGCCCAGTCACAGTGTGGAGTTGAGCGACGCCGAACAGGCGCTGGTCCAACCGCTGCTGGAGTCGCTGCGCGCGGGCCGCTTCGATCCGCCGTGGGTACGCGACCTGGCGCGCCAGCACGGCTTGCCGGAGGCGGAGGTGCGGCGCCTGCTGCTCAAGCTGTCGAAGACCGGCGAAATCAGCCAGCTGGTGCCGGATCTCTTTTATCATCCCGCACCGCTGGCCGAACTCGCGGCGCTGGTGATCACTTTGCCGGAAGTGCAGGCGTCGACGTTCCGCGACGCCACCGGCCTGGGACGCAAGCGCGCGATTCAAATATTGGAGTTCTTCAATCGTGTCGGCTATACTCGGCGCGTCGGCAACATCCACCTGGTCCGGCCCAACGCGGCCTGGTCGTCCAGCGCGGGCTAGCGCCGATATCGCACCACGGAAGGCAATCTCATCCGGTGATGGGGCCGGGCTTCAAACCCGGTGGGGGGCGTCAGACGCTCTCCTGTAAGTTCGACTCCTACTGCCTTCCGCCACTCTTCCTACACTCCCACCTTGTTCACGCTGCAAGTGAAACTACGTACGTACGTCCCGGACAAATAGCGTGTAAAATTACGCCATGGAAACAGGTATTGTAAATAAACAAATGCTTTGCCTGTTGTGAATTGGTCGCATGGACCTGCGTTAATGTAAGGAAGCACTATGATTTTTTCCAAGATGAAGGTCGGCAAACGGCTCGCGGTCGGCTTCGGCGCCGCCCTGTTGTTGCTGCTGACAATTTCCGTGGCCAGCGAACTGACCATCCGCAGCATCGCCGCCGACACCACCAACCTGCTCGAGCAGCAACTCCAGACCGAG
>Ga0308163_10003662_pt1 | contig 12706 bp, 8 predicted proteins | sample PhyTR1_FD_201037 | JGI IMG/M metagenome (GOLD analysis project Ga0308163, IMG submission 201037) | Phyllosphere microbial communities from UC Gill Tract Community Farm, Albany, California, United States - DLSLT.R1 | ecosystem: Host-associated > Plants > Phyllosphere > Unclassified | place: USA... | reverse complement strand
ACCCTGAAATATCGCCTAATGTGATTAATGCACTGATCTCTACCGAAGATACCCGTTTTAAAGAACACTCCGGTATAGATTTTAAGCGAACCTTTACAATTATCTTTTATAATCTGATAGGCAAAAAACAAGGTGCCAGTACTATCACACAGCAATTAGCACTCAATCTATTCTCGGAAGAAGGCCGTCAGCGTAATTTCTTCAAAAGGATGATGCAGAAGTTCCAGGAATGGATTGTGGCAGTTAAGCTCGAACGTAACTATACCAAAGAAGAAATCATTACCATGTACCTCAACACGGTAGATTTTGGTAACCAGGCTTATGGAATCAAATCTGCTGCGCGTGTATATTTTAATACTACGCCAGATCAGCTTACTGTAGCCCAGGCCGCTACCCTGGTTGGTTTGCAAAAAGGGATTACACGCTACTCTCCTACCAGAAACCCGGAACGCTCACTGGCCCGCAGAAATACGGTTATGGCCAATATGGTGAAAGAAGATATGCTCACCGAACAGGTTTATGCCGAGGAAAAAGAAAAACCACTGGGCCTTAAATTCAGTGCCGCCACTGTTAATGATGGCATTGCCCCTTATTTCAGGGCAGTACTGAAAGGTGATATCAAAAAGATTTTTCTTGAACGCTCTATCCTTAAAGCTGATGGTACACCGTACGACCTTGACCGTGATGGTTTAAGAGTTATCACTACCATCAATTATGATATGCAGGTTTATGCCGAAGAGGCGCAGAAGGAAGCTATGAAAACACTGCAGGCACAGTTCAATAAAAGCTGGCAGGGTAAAAACCCATTTAAGGATAAAGAACTGCAGATTGAGCAGGGTATTAAACGGTCCGACCGCTATAAGGCTTTGCAGCTGGATGGTAAATCTGATGATGAAATCAAAGCAGATTTTAATACACCTGTAAACATGAGTATTTTCACCTGGCGCGGTGATATAGATACGGTAATGAAGCCGGTAGATTCTGTAAAATACTATAAGCTGCTACTTAGAAATGCAATGATGGCTATGGACCCTAAAACAGGTTTTGTGAAAGCCTGGGTAGGTGGTATAAACTATCAGCATTTTAAATATGACCAGGTAAAAATGGGAACCAGACAGGTGGGCTCAACAGCAAAACCTTTCACCTATTCTGTAGCGGTTGATAATGGATACTCTCCATGTTACCAGGTGCTTAATGAACCGGTAACCATTGATGTTCCGGGCGGACAGCCATGGACACCAAAATCTGGTGGTACCTTACCAGGATATATTACGCTGATGAAGGCCCTGGCCTACTCACAAAATTTTGTAGCCGCATTTTTGATGAAACAGGTAGGTCCAACAGCTGTGTCTACCCTGGCAAAGAAAATGGGGATTACCTCTAACGTTCCTGCATATCCTTCCATTGCCCTGGGTACTTTTGATGCCTCTGTATTTGATATGGTTGGTGCTTACAGTGTATTTGCCAATAAAGGGATCTGGACACAGCCTACCTATATCTTAAGGATAGAAGATAAAAACGGTGTGGTATTGTTTTCTCAGACCCCGCAAAAGCATCCAGCTATGAATGAAGAAGTAGCCTATACCATGACTAAAATGCTCGAAGGCGTAGTTAAAAATGGGTTCGGCTATCCTTTGATCAGCAAATACGGTATCAAATCGCCAGTTGGCGGAAAAACCGGAACTACCCAAAACAACTCCGACGGTTGGTTTGTTGGCATTACACCAGATCTGGTAGCAGGTGTGTGGACTGGTTGCGAAGACCGTGCATTCCATTTTATCAATACAAACCAGGGAGAAGGTGCTAAAACAGCTCTGCCTATATTCGGCGGATTCCTGAAAAAAGTATATGCCAATCCTAAATTGAAAATGGGTCGTGGAGATTTTGAAGCACCTAAAAACGGTACTTCTATCACTTATGATTGTAACCAATATCAGCAACAGCAAACCGACACTACAGCTTTAGACCAGAAGTTAGGGTTTTAAATGAGCGTTTTTGATCACAGAAAGGCATTAGCCGATATTCCTCACAAACCCGGTGTTTACCAATACTGGGATATAGAAGGAACATTAATCTATATTGGCAAGGCCAAAGATCTGAGGAACCGTGTAGGGTCTTATTTTAATCAGGATAACCAGATGAACGGCAAAACCCGTGTCCTGGTGTCTAAGATCCGCAATATCACATTCACCATTGTTGATACAGAGATTGATGCCTGGCTGCTTGAAAACAGCCTGATCAAAAAGCACCAGCCCCGGTATAATATTATGCTGAAGGATGATAAAACCTATCCATGGATTATCATTAAAAAAGAGCCCTTTCCAAGGGTATTCTGGACGCGCCAGATGGTGAAAGATGGTTCAACCTATTTTGGGCCATACGCATCCGTTGGGATGATGCATACCATACTAGACCTTATTAAGGAAACCTATCCCCTGCGAACCTGCAACCTTCCACTTACTGATGAAAATATAGAGGCAGATAAGTTTAAGGTTTGCCTGGAATATCAGATTGGTAATTGCAAAGGGCCTTGTCAGGCTTATCAGTCACATCCAGATTACGACCAGAACATTGCAGAAATAAAAGATATCCTTAACGGTAAAATTGGCAATGTTATCAGGGATGTAAAACAGATCATCAAGACTGCGGTGGCCGACCTCAATTTTGAATACGCACATCAGTATCAGAAAAAGCTGCTTGTCCTAGAAAAGTACCAAAGTAAATCAACAGTAGTAAACAGTTCCATTACCAATGTTGATGTAGTAAATATTGCCTCAGATGAGCGCTATGCTTTTGTAAATTACCTGAAAATAATGAACGGAAGTATTATCCAGACGCAAACCATCGAAATCAAAAAGCGGCTGGATGAGACAGATGAAGAGCTGCTTACTATAGCCATTACAGAATTTCGTACCAAATTCAACAGTACTTCCAAAGAGATCATTGTGCCTTTTGATATTACCCTGGCCGATGAAAACCTGAAGTTTACCGTTCCCAAACTGGGTGAGAAAAAAAACCTGTTAGATCTGTCACAGAAAAACGTGCTGTTTTTTAAACGGGAGAAGCTCAATCAATATGAAAAGCTTAATCCAGACCTCCGGTCAGAACGTATCCTTACACAGATGCAGAAAGACCTTATGCTCACCCAGCTGCCGGTACATATCGAATGTTTCGATAACTCCAATTTCCAGGGGCAATACCCCGTGTCGGCCATTGTGGTTTTTAAAGATGCCAAGCCCTCCAAGAAAGACTACCGCCACTTCAATGTGAAAACTGTAGAAGGACCCAATGACTTTGCAACAATGGAAGAAGCCGTTTACCGGCGATATAAGCGCATGCTCGAAGAGGAGGAGACATTGCCTCAGCTTATCATCATTGACGGTGGCAAAGGCCAGCTATCGTCTGCAGTAAGCAGTCTAAAGAAACTGGGTATAGATAAAAAAGTAACTGTAATTGGTATTGCCAAACGTCTGGAAGAGCTGTATTATCCCGGCGACAGCTATCCACTGCACCTCGATAAAAAATCTGAGACGCTGAAAGTTATTCAGCAGCTGCGCGATGAGGCCCACCGTTTTGGTATAACCTTCCACAGAAAGAAAAGAGATCAGGGTACACTTAAAACCGAGCTGGAAGCCATCGCTGGTATAGGAAAAACTACCGCAGATAAGCTACTCAGAAAGTTCAAATCTGTAAAGAAAATCAGAGAAGCCTCACAGGAAGAATTAGAACAAATTCTTAACAAGGCACAGGTTAAAACCCTGATGGACTACTTTGAACCTAAGGCCTAGCATTTCAATATAAGATATAAAGCTTAAGCAAAAAAAAGCCGGTTTCAAATGAAACAGGCTTTTTTTTTAAACTTGTATTTTAGTATTCCCACAAACTTTGTTCATAGTCTGCCATACTTTTCTTAATCCTTTCAGATTCGTACAGTTTTCTTGGATCTTTTGAATCCGTCTGGTTCAGAATCTCAATGATTGTTTTATTTGCCGGATTGGTTTCCTTCACAATATTACTTGCAAACAGGCGTCTCACAAAGAAGTCGTCAAATGTAAGTACCGATGCATCATTGCTTGGATTTATCAGTCTTGATTTGCTCAGTAAAGGCCTGGCTTCATCATAATAGATCCAGAATACAGGCTGCCAGTTTCCTTCCACCATTTTCATTGGTGCAATACCAACTATACGCGGTTCAAAAATTGAACGTTTAACATCAAAAATCCAGTCTTCCTTTATCCTGTATTTCATGAATTCGTCAGGTCTCAATCTTTTTAGGGTCGGCTCGCCTATTTTTCCATTTGCATCTGCTTCACCTTCAGAAGTACCTCTTGCACTGCGCAAAGCATCTTTAGAACTTAAGGCAATTTTAAAGGAGTCGTTATCTTCCAGTAATTTACCGGCTGCAGTATCTTTTGGAGAATAAACAGTAAGCTCTTCGTTGGCTACTGCTTCCATCAATACTTCTATCAGTTTAGAACTTTCCGCTTTCAGTACAGAGTTAATCGTATCACGCAGATCAATCTCCCTCCATACGCGCTTAGAGTAAAATACATCCTCTTCCCTTACTTCCGCAAATGGCACCATAACACTACTATCCACATCCTTTCTGGCAAAAAAGCCGTCCTTTGGAGGTGTTTTTATCTTTGTTTTTTTGGCAGCAGGGTTACTAACCGGTGTAGCCGGGGTCTGTGCAAAACACACTGTTCCAAAGAACAGCAGGATAATAGTATAAATAGCTTGTTTCATTTCTAATCTATTTAGCTGTAAATGTAATTCCATCCAGATTTTTCTGTCTTCCGTCAGGTCCTTCAGCAATAATATCTTTAAATATTACTGTTGCTCCTGGTTTAATAGATCCCAGGGCACCTTTAACCTGTCCGCTGAAAGATCCACCACTGTTTGGTATAGTTACTGCATCTGATCTCGGGTTAATAAAGGTTACATTAAACCTTACCACCCTGTAAGTAATATCAAATACAAAATCGTCTAATTGTGTATCAAGCAGGTTAGCTCTTTCCATCCACTCCAGGTCAACACTTCCGCCAGATTTACCTTTAACAAATGCTTTTGGTGTTGGCAGGGCTTTAACCCTGAACTGCTGTGCACCAAGGTTCAGGCTTTTTCCGCCATTATTGGCAGATACAGTAATGTTCACTACTTTCCCTACCTGGTCACTCCCAACATTCACTGAGTATTTACCATTCGAACCGCTAATAGAACCCCCTGAGATGCTGGCTTTAACGCTTTCTAATGGAAAACCTGCCGCCGATACAGAGAAAGGGTTAGGTATGCCCGCATAAATTACGTTCATTTTATCAGGTGATACTGTAGCAGAAGGCTTGGCAACCTGATAAGTTTGTTCCGGAGTCTTGTATTCTTTTACCTGACCATCGGTTTGTTTTACACGGATTGTTCCAACCCATTTAAAAACACCAACAGAACCAGTGCTTCCTGTATAAGTTCCTTTACCATCTTTAGTAGACAGCTTGCTGCCGCCCACCAGAATTTCCGGACTGGACTTTGAATCACTTGCTGTTAAAAACACCTGCGCGCTGTAAGGCTGTCCCTGTATTACATATGAACTCGGGGCCACGGCCACCGCTGCAAACTGATCTAAGTTTACCAGCGATTTATCCATGTTACCAAACAGTTTTTTCACAATCTCTGCCTCAGCATTTTTTGTATCGGCCTGTATTTTTGTTAATACTGTATTAGCAGCAGTTAGCGGGGTACCCTCACCAAAATTGATGTCTTCCCAAAGCTTCTTGCCGTTTACGCTGTTATCAGGGTCTTTCGCCTCTAATGAGAACGAAACACCTTTCTGGTCTTCCGGGCTCAGCAAAGCGATCAGCTTTTTCCTGGTATCGTTAATTTTGGCTTTGAGCTTTTCACCTTCTTTCTGGTTAATCATAATCCCCTGCGCAATGTCAAGGTTACCACGTTCAACCAGGTCGCCGGTTTCTGCACTCAGGCCACCGCCTGCAGTACTAAACTGTTGTTTCAGCTGCTGCACATAAGCATTCAGTTCATCAGAGTATTTTTTTGCCAGGTTGGCTTTCTCCCAGATCGGTTGCGCCCTTGCCGGCTCTTCCTTAAGCTTGGTGTTTTCAAAAGCTGAAAAAAGCTGGTCGATACTCGTATTTACATTGCTTCTTGATGATTCAAGACTATCATTAATATTCTTAAATGCATTTAATATCGTATCAGATACGTTTAGAGCGAGCATAGCTAACAATACCAAATACATGATATTGATCATCTTCTGCCTCGCTGTTTCTTTTCCTCCGGCCATTATTTATAGGTCTGTAAAGTAAATAAATTAATTACCTGATTAGCTGCGTGGCTGGTTCATCGCTGTTAGCATATTGCCATAAATAGCATTTAGTGACGACAGATTTTTAGCTAGTTTACCAACTTCTTCTTTAAATTGTTTTGAATCGTCCATAGACTCACTGAAGTTGCTCATTGTGTTAGAAAGATTCGTGTAGAATTTATTCATAGATTTCAAATGAGCATTTGAATCCTGTAATTCTAATTCATAAACAGCATTTAATGCCGAAAGATTTTTTGTAAGGTTTATTACCTGCTCATGGTAAATTTTAGAATGTCCGCTGCCTTCACCTAATTCTTTCAGTTGTGAAGTTGCTTTATCAAAAGCACCGTTCAGCTGATCTAAATTGGTAGAAGCAGATTTCACTTTACCGGCAAATTCGTTTGTAGCAAGAGACGCATCTGCAACAGTAGAGATCGTTGCAATTTTATCACCAAAGCTGCGTAATCCGCTGCCCAGGCTTTCAATCAGTTCCGGACCAATCTTAGCATCTGTCAGCATTTTATCAAGTGCTGTTGTAGAAGAAAAACCATTCTGAACCACCTGCTGAACAGGTCTTGCAGAAACTTTAGGAAGTTCTCCCGTAAAATCATCACTCAGTTCAGGATAAACCCTGTCCCATGCTGGTTCCGGAGCCGGTGGAAAAAACCCGGTTAAGAAGAATAGAAAAGCTTCTACCCCTAAACCAATACCAATCATATAATTGCCCCATATACCACCAAGGTGAAGGATTTTGAATAATGCCCCGATAATAACGATACTCGCTCCCCAGGATATAGCTACGTGTAACCAATCAAATTTCTTTTTTGTTGCCATGTTTTTAATAGATAAAGGTGATGTTATTTGTTATGATTGAATGAATGAATCCAATTAGTTTTTAAAGTTGATATCAGTACCTGCAAAAGAGGATACACATCTGAAACCGATATAAGACCTTGCCTGGTCCTGGTATTCATAGGTACCTACAGAGTTCTGCAGAAAGAAACCAATATCTTTCCACGATCCGCCCCTAACTACTTTCCTTTTCAGGTATTTACTGTCCGAGCCTTTCGCTACGTATGTAAAATTGGGGTTAAAATCCAGTAATAGTGGTGAAGCCGAATTGTTGTAAGCAGTAACTGTCCATTCTGAAACGTTTCCTGCCATATTATATAACCCGTAATCATTAGGGAAATACGATCTAACATTCACAGTATATAAACCGCCGTCATCAGAATAGTTACCACGTCCCACTTTAAAGTTAGCCTGCATACAGCCTTTTGTATTTCTTACATACGGGCCGCCCCATGGATATTTTGTTTTCACATTACCACCTCTGGCGGCGTATTCAAACTCTGCATCAGTTGGCAGCCTGTATTCCGGACGTGAACTGATCGGCAGTTTTCTGGATGCTGCAACCGGTTCGTATAAACGGGTACGCCATACGCAAAATGCATTTGCCTGCTCCCATGACACTCCTACTACCGGATAATCATCATATGAAGGGTGGTTAAAATATGATTTAACCATTGGGTCGTTCTGAGAATAAGAGTAATCCAGCTTCCAAACCATGGTATCAGGATATACGCTTACTGAAGGGAACTGATTTGGGTTATTAGGGTCCGGAGAATCCACATAACTTTCAATAAAGTCTTTACGCTTTTTAGTCGGGTCTTTACGCCCTGCTGCTGCAAGGTCAAGGTTTACAAAACTGTAAGCATACCTGAACTTCCTTACGTCAAGTTCATTACGCCCTGGCAAGGCATCATCACCGCTGTAATACATGTCCTGCAGTTTGCTGCTCAACCCACCGCTTTTAGAACTCCATAAAGCAGATCCGTTACCAACTTTTTTCCAGTCAATATTTTTCTGAGAAGAAAGGGTAGCTCCGCCCGGAGTTGTTTTTGCATTAATGAAATACGCAGGCGCTCCGCTGGGGCCTAAAGATGTCAGTGCTACAGAATCACGTACCCAGTTAACAAACTGCCTGTATTCGGCATTGGTGATCTCCGTTTCATCCATGTAAAAAGCACTGAACGATGTCATTCTGCTCGGGGCTGTCTGAGAATTATTGATATCCTCATCAGACATGCCTATGAGAGTTTTTCCCTGAGGAATGTAGACCATTCCCCGCGGCATTTTCTTATTGTTGAATTTCCTGTTATAGACACCAACCAACTCTCCCTGCCCGCCTTTTCCGCAGCTGGAAAACAAAGCAGTAATTATAATAAAACCTAACGTGTAAATTTTCCTCATAAGCTCTTGAGCAATTTTACAACAATTTTATCAAATATCCCTGACAATAACAATTTTTTTATCACATAATAATCTAGTTAAACGCAAAATAGGCAGGAAGTTAACATTTTCATAACATCCTGCCTATTCTGATTAACATGTTTAATTAGCAATATCACATTCCCCACTTTGGGTAAAGAGTGCAACAACAAAAATTATTTGTTAGTCTTCTTGATATAGTTCTCAATTGCCATAATCATTGACGGAGACTCCGGAGATGGAGCTGCAATGTCAACAATCAGCTCTTTATCCCGTACAGCTTTATGTGTATTTACGCCGAAAGCTGCAATTCTGGTATTGTTTTGCTGGAAACCAGGGAAGTTTATATACAAAGATTGTATACTCGACGGACTAAAGAATCCGATAATATCATAGGTTACATCTGCCAGGTCAGACAGGTCGCTCACTACTGTCTTAAACAACACAGCAGGAGTCAGGTTATATCCGTTTTTGAGCAGGAAGTTCATGGTATCTTCTGTAGCTACATCAGAGCATGGGTATAGGAATTTCTCCGAAGCATGTTTCTTCAGCACCTCAGAAAGATCTGCGGCAGTCTGCTTACCAAAAAAGATCTTACGTTTTCTGTACTGTATGTATTTTTGAAGGTATAAAGCTGTTGATTCTGAGATACAAAAGTATTTCAGGTCTGCTGGTACCTCATATCTCATTTCCTCACAGATCCTGAAAAAGTGGTCTACAGCATTTCTGCTTGTAAAAACTACCGCAGTAAAATCACCCAGGGCAATTTTATCTTTTCTGAAATCACGTGCAGGCACCCCTTCCACATGAATAAAGGATCTGAAATCAACTCTTAAGTTGAACTTCTTGGCCAAATCAAAATAAGGCGATTTTTCTGTTTCTGGTTTGGGCAAAGTGATCAGTATACTCTTTACTTTGCGCAACCTATCTTCTGTTTTTTCTTGCATTTTTACGTGTTACAGCTCCAACCCTATTGCCTTGATTAATATTAAAATAGGGCATATTTCGAGGGCACAAAAGTACATAAATAAATAGAACTTTGAAAACCGATAATGAGATAAAATATTTACTGCTGCTCTAATAAATTGAAAGCTGAAGGTTACACCTAGCAATATACAGGAGATAACTATATAATATATACCATATTTGGTAGGCGAGAGGGCAAAAGCCACCACCAGGGGTATGAATAATAAGGAAATGTTAAAATAACTTAAATATAATATAGATATATATTCATTAACTGGTTTCTGTATCGCAAAGAGATGTCCCAGCGCCCTTAACAGCACAATTTTTAGTGCATAAAGCACTATGATTAATCCAGAAATACTCACAAAAAAGTTGAAGCCCTGGTACACATAATCCAGCTGATAATACTGTGCTACCAGGTAAAAGAACATTCCTATAGTAAAGCCAAATTGTATAAACAAAAACAGGAAGGGCCAGGAGCTGAACAGATTGTCTTCCTTGTTCAGATTGTTTAAGCCCCTGTTGCTGTAAAAAGACTGGATAATGCTCTGCAGCTGTTTGGCAAAAGATATCCTTAATATGGCAAATACCATGAGCAGTAAAATTATAAATCCGAGCACCCATGAGTTTCCTTTTGGAAGGGGGTTACCTGTCATAAATTTATTCTTCTTTTTGAGTTTGCCGTATTTCTTAAACCAGGCTTCCAGGTCAAGTTTCTCAAAAACGTTTGCCTTCACAATACTGTCAATCAGCATATGTCTGTTTATGAGCGAATCGGGCAAAATCCAGGTATGCGTCATGATCGAGTCTGTAACAAATTGCTGACGCGCCAGATAAGCCGAATCTCTGATCACCCTGGGCCGGTAGTATTGCCTCTTTACTACCGAATCAGTAGCAGGAACCTGCCGGGCGTTTGCAGTTTTAATACCGAAACTGCATATAAGGAAAATAGCTACGAAAAAGTACCTGTACATTGTTTAATAAAGTAACATGATTATTCCTTTTTGCAAAGCTAAGGAATTATTATTTCCAAAATCATCACCATGATATTAATACACATATGAAGGTAAAATAATGTGTTCAGCCTCATCAAAAATATCAGATTTAGATGATAATCGGATATTGGGTTTAACTTTGCCCTTCATGGCAGGAATTTATATCCATATCCCCTTTTGTAAACAGGCATGTAATTATTGCGATTTCCACTTCAGCACTTCGCTGCAGTATGTAGATGAGATGACAGATGCGATCTGTGCAGAGCTCATCATGAAGAAAAACAGGATCACCGATCAGGTTGGAAGCATTTACCTGGGTGGCGGTACCCCCTCACTCTTGTCAGAAAAGTCGCTCCTGAAAATCTTCGATACTATCAGTACACACTATAGCATAGACTCAGCCGCTGAAATTACCATTGAAACTAATCCAGACGATCTTGATGCCAATAAAATAGCAGTATTACGGCAAAGCCCTGTAAACCGCTTCAGCATTGGTGTACAATCTTTTTTTAATGAAGACCTACTCTGGATGAACCGTGCGCACAATGCCAATGAAGCCGAAACCTGTATTAAACGTAGTCAGGATGCAGGCTTTGAAAACCTCAGTATCGACCTGATCTATGGGTATCCTCTGCTTACAGATGAAAAATGGTTCAGTAACATCCGTAAGGTAATAGGGCTGCAGGTTCCTCATATCTCTGCCTACTCCCTTACAGTAGAACCCCGTACTGCATTGGCACATGCTATAAAAAAAGGCAGTCAGCTGCCGGTAAACGATGAACAGAGCGCTGCGCAGTTTGTGTCGTTAATTGATAAGCTTGCTGTTGCAGGGTTCGACCACTATGAAATATCTAATTTCAGTTTACCCGGTAAACATGCGGTGCACAATACAAATTACTGGCGCGGCGTACCCTATTTGGGCATAGGTCCATCTGCTCATGGATTTAACGGACATGTACGGTACCTTAATGTAGCCAGCAATGCCAAATATATTTCAGAACTAACTGCCGGCAGACTGGCAGAAACGGTAGAAGAACTGAGCCTGCACGACCGTTTTAACGAATACATTATGACCTCCCTGCGCACCATGTGGGGTACAGATCTGCAAAAAGTAGCCTCTTACGGCAAGGTTTTTCTTGAAGATACTTCAAAAAATATTAAACCGTTTATAGAGCGTGACTGGCTAAAAACCGAAGGCAATAAGATTATACTTACTGCAGAAGGGAAGTTATTTGCAGACTATATTGCCTCAGAGCTTTTTCTGTTCAACGAACATGCTGCCGATTAGTAAATGATAATATCATGATTAATCAATATCAACTTCCTGATTAATTATCACTGATTTCCTGATTGATCAAACGCGCTCAGCGATTAGTCAAATAACAATTTTGAATTTAAAAATCATATCTGATGAATAACAAAGTAGTATGGATAACCGGCGCATCATCTGGAATTGGCGAAGCGCTTGCCTATGCTTATAATGCTTCGGGGGCAAAACTAATTATATCAGCACGTAACCGCGACGAACTGTTCAGGGTAAAAGGCAATTGTAAAAACCAGATCAATGTACATGTGCTTTCTTTAGACCTCGAAGATCAGTATACCTTAAATGATAAAGCAAAAGATGCCATCCGCATCTATGGCCATATAGACCTGCTGATCAACAGCGCCGGCATAGGTCAGCGTTCCGCAGCACTGCAAACAGATCTTACCGTAGAGCAGAAGATTATGAATATTAATTTCTGGGGCACCGTAATTCTGAGCAAGGCAGTACTGCCGGCAATGATTGCTCATGGAGGAGGCAAAATTGCCTGCATCAGTAGTCTGGCCGGAAAGTTTGGCCGTAAAAACCGCAGCAGTTATGCTGCCTCAAAACACGCCCTTCTGGGTTATTTTGATTCGCTGCGCAACGAAGTTTTCGATCAGAATATCAACCTATCTGTCATCTGCCCCGGTTTTATCAAAACAGGTTTCTCCGCTAACGCATTAAAAGAAGATGGTTCCCCTTATGGTATAATAGACCAGGCACAGCAAGACGGATTAACCGCGGCAGACTGTGCAGCGCAGATTATCACTGCCATCAGCAAAAATAAAGAAGAAGTATATATAGGTGGTAAAGAAACCAGGGCAGTGCTCTATAAGCGATTATTTCCTGAACGAT
>Ga0308163_10003661_pt1 | contig 12707 bp, 12 predicted proteins | sample PhyTR1_FD_201037 | JGI IMG/M metagenome (GOLD analysis project Ga0308163, IMG submission 201037) | Phyllosphere microbial communities from UC Gill Tract Community Farm, Albany, California, United States - DLSLT.R1 | ecosystem: Host-associated > Plants > Phyllosphere > Unclassified | place: USA... | reverse complement strand
TGCGCATGTCGGAAATGATCACGTCGACGGCTTCCTGCTGCAACACTGCCAGCCCGGCGGCGCCGCTGTCAGCAACCAGTACCTGGTAGCCGTTGGCGCGCAACAGCCGCCGCAGCGACGACAGGATATTGGGCTCATCGTCGACGCACAGCACTTTGGGCTGGGACGCCGATGACGGGGAAGACGCCAGGGCGTTCATGGCGTCAACACCTGGCACAGCTCCCCAAACAGGGTCACCATCTCGTCGCGCACCCGGTCCCAGTCGTCGTCCGGCACCGGGATCATGACCGGCAGCACACAGGACAGCGGCGCCAGCGCCCCGCCGGGTGCATCGACGACATGGGCGAGCGCATTCGCCAGCCCAATGAGCACCGTCAGCGCAGGCTGCGCAGCGTCGCCTGCACATTGGTGGTGACCGGCGACCGCTTCGCCGATCAGGGCGGGGAAATGCCAGTGCGCGGCCAGTGCACTGCCGATGCGTGCATGGTCGATGCCGAGGACGGCATTTTCCGCAAACAGCAGGCTGCAATCGTTGTCGCGGGCAAACCGTGCCACTTGCAGGTATTGCTCCTGGCACTGCGTGGCGATGACCAGCCTGCCGATATCGTGCAGCATGCCTGCGATGAAAGCGTGCTCCGGATTAATCTGCATATACGGCGCCAGCACGCGCGCGCACACCGCTGTCGCTGTGGCATGGCGCCAGAAGCCCACCAAGTCGAAAGCAGCATCGCGGTGCGGCGCGAAATTGCCGATGATAGAGCACGCCGTTACCAGGGTGCGGATGCCGGCGAAGCCAATGATGGACACTGCCTGCTGCACCGTCACCACTTTGCCCGACACGCCGTAAAACGAAGAATTGGCAAGCCGTAAAATGCGCGCCGCCAGGGCGGCATCGAGCGTAATGCGCTCGGCCAGCGTATGGATATCGATGTCCTCCTGCTGCATCGCCGCCTGCAGCTCCATCACCAGTTGCGGCAGCGACGGCAGTGCGCGCACGCGGTCGATATAGTCGCCCGCCAGCGCGACGGCACAGCCAGGCGGGGTCAGGCCGGACGGTGCGGCACACGGTTCGGTTCGGATCAGGTCAGCGCTATTCATGTGTCTGCCTCGGGACGAAGGTAAGCAGCGTGCCGCGCGACGCCGGGCGTTCACCCATCGGATAACGGATGATGTCGTAAGGGTTGTCGTGAATGTCCCGCGCCTCGCTGGCTGGCCTGGCCAGGTGCACATCTCCTGCGTCGCCCAGTACAGCGACCCGCGCACCGAACAGGCGCCTGGCGCAGCCGTTGGCAAAGGCAATCATGCCACTGTCATCCACGCCGACCAGGGCCAGCGGCAAGTGCTCCATCAGATCGCGCGCCACCTCGAGGGCTGTCTCCTCAAGGCGGATTTGCTCCTGCTTTTCGAGCAACAATTGCTCCAGCTTGCGGTTGGCGCTGCGTATTTCCAGATGCAGGCGCTGGTTATCGTCGGCAATTTCCTTGATTCTGAAGGCCTCGGCGATATGCCCGCGCAGTTGCGTATCGTTCCAGGGTTTGGTGAGAAACTTGAAGATCGCCCCTTCATTGACCGCATCGGTCACGGACTGCAGCTCCGTGTAGCCAGACAGCATGATGCGGATCGAGTCCGGACAGAGCGCACGCGCCTGGCGCAAAAAATCCACCCCCAGCATGCCGGGCATGCGCTGGTCGGAAACAATGACATCGACACAGTGCTTGGACAACACCTCGAGTCCTGCGGCCCCGCTGTCGGCGCAAAATACCTCGTAGCCATCGCGCCGGAGCAAGCGGTTCAGGGCCGCCAGGATATTCGGTTCGTCGTCGACCAGCAACAGGCGCCGGTGCGGAGCAGGCGGGCGCAACGCCTGGGGTGGAGGGATGATTGGAGCGATCATCGGCATGCTCATCGGGATGTGCCGGTGGCGGACACGCGGCGCGGCGCGGGTGCGCGAGATTGACCGCAGCCACTGGCCAAAGCCAGCGTGAAAACTGGTCTGGTCGCAGTGTTGTACCTAGCTGGCATGGCCTGTCCGCCTGACAAAAAACGGTTGGGTGAAAACGGGTGCTGCCCTTGTCACGACTTGATTATGCGCTCAGTTGCAATAAAAAAACATTCGCAAGAAAAAATTTAATTGCCCTAATACACGTGGCTCCAATCGATCGTGATCGCTACTCAACAGCCATGCCATGATTGTCTGAGGCGATCGTCAGATCTGGTCAGCAAAGCGAGGGTCAGGTCTGACAAACAGACACAAGCTCAGCCTTAGTACCAGAGCGTCGAGGCTTGCAGACAAAGCCTTTTCCATTAATCTTGTTCTCGGTAGCCCACGCGCGGCGTTCTGCCTCTTTCTTTCCGACGCCCCCTCTTCTCGTACCCTTCTTCAATCACCTCAGACCGGCGTACGCCACTCCCCATCCGGCGCATCCTCATCCAGCGCAAAATCCCCGCGTGCCAGCGCCAGCAGCACCTCGTGCGCCGCCTGCACATGTTCGGCCGGGACCAGTAAGCGCACGCCGCCCAGCGCGGGCGCCAGCAGCAGGTCGGTCTGCATCAGGTGCGCATCGGCCAGCATCGCCGGGATGCCGGATGCTTCCAGGCAGCCCTGCGCCAGTGTGGCATCCACAGGAATCATGTAGCGGGCCACGACGTACAGATCGCGCTCGGGCACGGCTTCGATGTCGGGGTGGGCGGCGAGCCAGTCGTTCAGGGAAAGCGTGTGCATCGGGGTTCCTTGGCTTAGCGCAGCAGTGCGGGAAGGTGCGACAACAGATACAGGATCACACCGATCATCCCGCCCACGATGGTGCCGTTGATGCGGATGTATTGGAGGTCCTTGCCGATATTGAGTTCGATCTGGGCCGACATCTCGCGGTCGTCCCATTGCTTGACGGTGTCGGCGATGTGGCGCGTCAGGTAGCCCGCGAATTCGGGTGCGACACCGCGCGCGGCGGCCTCGAGGTTCTCCTGCAGCGACTGGCGCAGCTGCGGATCGTCGCCCAGCGCCTTGCCGATCCAGGCGCCCATCCCGACGATGCGGCGGCGCATGCTCGAATCGTCGCTGGCCAGGTCGCGCTTGAGCCACGCCTTCAGCTCGGTCCACAGTGAGCCGACATAGCCGTTGAAGGTGGCGTCTTCGAGCAGGTAGCGCTTGACGTCGTCAGCCTTGGCGAGGAAGTCCGGATCGACCTTCAGGCGCTCGATGAAATCGGCCACGTACTCGTCAAAGCGTGCGCGCAGCGGGTGCGCAGGGTCGGCCGCGACCTTGTTGAGCACACCCGAGGCCAGGCGCACGGCGATGTCAGCGCCTTTGCGGCCGATGAGTTCGGATGGCAGCATGCGTTCGACAAACGCGTAATCTTCCTTGAGCCAGTCGACGATGCCCTCGGCGATGGCGCCCTGGGTCTCGGTGTTGTCCAGCAGATGGGCGAGCTGGCGGATGCCTTCGTCGAGCAGTTGCTGGTGGCGCCGGCCACGCGTCAGGCTCTCGAGGATCGCGCCGCTCGACTTCGACAAATCGACGCTGCCCACCATCGTGTGCACCGCGCGCCGGATGACGTTCTGCACCGGCGCGTCCTCGATGAAGTCGAGCATGAAGGTGGCGGCGCGCACCAGGTGCGCGCCCATCAGTTCGGTATTCGCGGGTTTCGCCAGCCAGTCGGCCAGCAGTTGCACCGGATCGTGACGGCGGATCAGCTTGAGGATCGACTCGGTGTCGAGGAATTTTTCGCGCACGAACAGCGCCAGGTTGTCGGCGATCTTGTCCTTGTTGCCGGGGATGATGGCGGTGTGGCGCGAAATGATCGGGATCGGGATGCGCTTGAACAGCGCCACTACTGCAAACCAGTCGGCCAGCGCGCCGACCATCGCGGCCTCGGAAAACGCGCGCAGCAGGCCCGTCCACCAGGTCTGCGGCAGCAGCAGGCTGACCACGAACAGCACGGCCGCACCGACAAAGAAGCCGAGGGCGATCAGTTTGGACTTGCGCAGTTCGTCGTGCTTGTGCATGCGGTGTGACTCGGCGGTGGCGATGCTGCCATGCTATCCGAGTTTGCCTGCCGATGACGCGCCGGGAGCGGGCCACCATGCTGCCAACAGCGATGGCCCTGCACCAGCCAGCAATCAGGTTCGATTCAGCGAATTGTGCCAGGCTGCATTCCCCAATATGACGCGCAGGCGCACTGAAATCCGAGTGGCCCGATCCATGGACAGGCAACGACTGCCGTGACACAGACCGATCCATTTGAAACTGGTTGCATCGGCATCGGGACGAGGCCGGACTGGCGCGCATATGCTGCTGCTCTGTTTCCACGCCATGCCATGAATTCATTCGCCCGCTGATTGGCTTGCGCTTCAACTGACTCATAATCACGGATGTAACGCCTGGTGAAATCGTCAACACCCCATCGGCGGTATTGCTCGATATGCGCCAGTTCGTGCGCCCACAACCAGACACTGTTGATCTCATTGCGGGAGCGAAAAACCAGGACCGTATCCAACGCAATCGCCGCCCGGTCACCAAAGCGAAATGAATTGGCCTGAAGACTCAGCTCATGACCTTGTCCGATACGCCAGTATGCGGTCAGGACATCGGCGCCAAAAAAACCGCTGAATTCAGCCACGACTTCGCCAGGCAGCGGGCCAGCGCCCGCATTGAGCGCATTGTCGCGTGATGCAAGAATCAGGTTCTTGAGCAGCGGCGCCGTTGACTCAACAGTCAGTTCTGAAAAGGCCTTTCTTCCAGCTTGTGTTACGGCCTCTTCGGCCCTGCCGTATTCAGGAATGCTTTCTTTCACTGACCTGTTTGCATTGTCGATTGCACGCCCAACATTTCCCAAACCTACCCGATCGCCGACCCACGTCAGAAAGCCCTGGGCTTCAACGGGGGTGTTGGAGAGCATTACGACCAAAAACACTACACCTCGGCACAACGCCGCACCACGTTCCCGCGCCCTCATCATTGCCTCCCGTTTGTCGCCTGCATGGGTTGGACATGCCGGCCTGGATAAAGATTCCGGGATGTGCGCTAAACCTCATCCACCACACAGCGACTCAAGACAGCGCAAAGAAGGACAAAAAAAAGCCCGTTCCGGTGAACCGAAACGGGCTGGCAGATCTTGAGAAACGGGGCCTGGCCGGCCTTACGCCGCCACTTCTTCCTCGCACAAGGTCAGCTTCGCGCAGCGCTGCCCGTGCAGTTGCGGCAGCAGCAGGTCGCTGCGTGCTTCCAGCAGCGCAAACACCTCGTCCTTCGACAGCACGTACTGCTCCAGCAGCGTGTCCTTGAGCGACTCCATCACCAGCTTGTAGTCGCGGATCGCATCCAGCGTGTAGCTGTATAGCGCATCGGCCTTTTCTTCCACCAGCCGCACCGTGTGCTCGCCGCCAATATCCTTCTGCAACTGGCTGTAATCGATCTTCGAGCGCGAATACATCGACAGGCGGCTCACCATCAGGTTGAGCATCTTCGTGATCTTTTCGATGTCGTTCTGGCTGCCCACCGAAATACCGCGCGGGCCATAGAACAGCTCTTCGGCCGCGACGCCGCCGTACAGGCCCACCACGTCGCGCTCGAGTTCTTCCAGCGTGCGCAGCGACATGTCTTCGCCCGACTGCAGCACGTAACCCAGCGCGCCGATCTTCGACACGGCCTCGGTACTGATCTTGAGCAGGTGCGAGCGCTCCTTGACTTCGGCCAGCGTCATCCCCTGGCGCAGGAACGGGTCGATCTGCATGAAGAAGTGGCCCAGCTCGTGCAGGGCGATTCGCTCGCGCTGCTTGTGCTTGTCGAGCGTCGTGGCGCGGTCGGTCAGGCCGATCGTAGCGCGTTCGTAGGCGCGGAACAGCAGGTTGGTGTTGATGATCGTCTTTTCCTGGATCGACAGCATGCTGGCGCGTTCGACCACGGTCTCCAGCAGCGCCGGGCTCAGGTTCTGGGTGATCTCGGCGACCTGGTCCAGGTTCAGATCGTTCCAGTCGACGAGGCCATCCTTCTTGCGCGACAGGAAGCTGCGCAGCAGTTCGCGGCGTTCGCCCTTGTTCGGCAGGCGGAAGTTGATCTTGACCGAGAAGCGGCGCAGCATCGCTTCGTCCATCTCGGTCGAGTTGTCATCGAAGTTCGAGGCGACGATCCAGATGACGCCTGCGCCCTTGTCGCTTTTCACGCCGTCGAGCAGGCCGAGCATCGTGTTGGCAGTGTCGTCTTCCCATTTCTTTTCGCTGCGGCCACGCGGCATGAACAGGCTCTGCGCTTCATCGAGGAAGATGATGCACTTGCCCTTCGCGCAGGCCTTGCGGTGCAAGGCATTGAGCGCCTTGGAGCCGCCGCCGACATAGCCCGATTCGAGCGCCGAGCCGGACGCCGAAATCATCGGCAGGTTCAGGCGCTTGGCCAGATAGCCCACCAGCTTGGTCTTGCCGGTGCCGGCCGGACCGGTCAGCATCACATTGAACGGCTTGTCGATATTGTGCGACTGGTATTCGGCGCGGTTGCGGATCATCTCTTCCAGATGCAGCACTTCCTGCTTGATGTCTTCCATGCCGATCAGGTCATCCATGCTGCCCTTGAGCTTGTCCGGGGTGATGACCGAGGCGCTCATGCCCATGCCCGGCATCCCGAATTTGATGAGGTACAGCACCAGCAGCACGATGGCGATATTGAACGCGTTCTGCTTGAAGAAGGTGCCGGTGCGTGCCAGCGTGCTTTCGCCCTCGTCCATCACGGCTTCGTGGGCCGCCAGGTAATCGTCCCTGGCGATCGAATACGGGATCGCGTTCTTGAGCAGTACTTCGCGCTCCAGGGACAGGTGCGAGGTGCTCGGCACCTTGACCACGTTCAGCGCAGCCGAATCCTTGAACTTGTAGATGTAGCGCGGCGCTTCCGACAGCGGTTTGGCAATGAGCAGGTATTCCAGACGGGCCTTCTGGCCGGCCAGCGCGGTGATCTCGGCGATGTTCTGCGAATGGACCACCGGGCGCGCGTCCTGCGGCACATTGGATTTGAAGACCGCCAGCGTCACCAGCAGGCCCATCAGGATGACTGCGAGGATGCGGACGTAGACGTTCTTGAATGCAATCTGAAGACGGGAAAAATTGGGCATAAGGTGTACTCGTCGAAAATGCGTGATGCAAAGGAGAGAATGCTGTGCCGTGCCATCGTGACTGGATGGCCAGCGTCGGCAATGGGCCGACGAATTCGAGGTGCTGCAGCTTGCTTTTGATGCTTTCGGGCAAGGGAGTAAGAAGACTATACCTTCAAAAAAAACCGCCGGGAATACCAAAAAGTCAAAACCGGACGCGATTTAAGGCGAATGAAAGTCTTGATAAGGGAATTGATTATCCGACTGACAGCTTTCGTGATGAGTGTGTCAAATAAATCGGTAATTATTGCGAGATCGGCATGCCGAAATGCCTATAAGAAGGCGATTCGTCTTTCCAGGCGCGGCATATTTACCACAGTCAACTTTTGAGACTGTGCGCAAGATGCCGCTATCGGCCTGCAAAGTGGTGGTAATTTCTGCAACTGGCTGCGCCGATGCACATGCGACAGGAAGCGCCATTCAATCACGCGAAGAATGCCTGTTCGCCTTGGCGCGCATCGGGCGATGCACTGGCATTGGCGCTCAATACCGGAATGCGGTGTTCAACGAGGCGCCGGGAGGCTACCGTCGTGACACAGGCCATGCAGCTTGGTCATCGTGTTCCAGTTGCGCGACGTGGCACCATCGCCCAGGCGCTTGCCGAGCGCCGCTGCAACTGCACTGTCGAGCAAGCCTTGCGGGCACCAGACATAGACGGCGTGGCGGCCGAGCGCCACGGTTTCGGGGGCCCAGTCCTGGCGGCACAGATCGGCGGCCAGCGCGCGTTGCGACTCGCCTGCCAGCAAGAAGGCAAACAGGCGCGCGTGATCAGTGGCCAGGTGCAGCAACGGATTGTCGTCGATGATCTGGTCCACGTCATGACACGCGAACACGAACACGCGCGCGCTCACGCCCAGGCGCTGGGCCATGGCCTCTTCGATCGCTTGCGCGGCATCGATGGGCGGGACGGCGGCGTCGAACACGACGTTGCCGCTATTGAGCAGGCTGCGCACCCCGGTGTAGCCAAGGCTCTCGACCAGTGCGCGCAGGTCGGCCATCGCGACGCGCTTGGCGCGGCCGACATTCACGCCGCGCAGTAGGGCAACATGGCGATGCGACGTCATCGGCGCAGCCTGATGCGCAACCGCTGTGCTGTGTCGGCCCCTGCCCGCATGCTATTGCAGCCCTTCCTGGCGCAGTGCCTCCTGCACCGCAGGCAGCGCCCTGATGCGCGCCTGATAGGCCTGCAATGCCGGCCAGCTGTCCAGCGAGAAGCTGGTAAACCCCACCCAGTTCAGGACCGTGAACAGGTAGGCATCGGCCACGGTGAAGCGCTCCCCGGTCAGGTAGCCATCGTCGCCGATCTGGCCCGCCACATACGTCAGTGGCGCCGCCAGCCCAGCCCAGGCTGTGTCCTTGGCCTCTTTCGACGCGCCCGGAGCAAAGATGGGCGAAAAGCGCTTGTGCAGCTCGGTCGATGTCCACGCCAGCCATTCCATCAACGCATACCGTTCGACGGTGCCGTTGGCGGGAGCCAGTGCGCTGTCCGGGGTCTGGTCAGCCACGTATTGGAGGATGACCTGGCTTTCGGTGAGCACGCGGCCATCGTCCAGCGCCAGCGCCGGCACGTAGCCTTTCGGATTGATGGTGCGGAAATCGTCGCCGCCTGCGGTCAGCTTGGTACGCAGGCTCACGTGCTCGCTTTCAAAGGGCAAGCCGGCGACAATCAGGGCGATACGCGGCGCGAGCGAGCAGGCGCCGGGGCTGAAGTAGAGTTTCACAGGGCTCCTGTCAGAATAAAAATGATGGCAAGAGCCTACAACATTTTGTCGCAGCGCTCCACCGGGCGCACTGCGGCATGGAAGCGACATATTCCATCGCCACCGTGAAGTGCATGCACACCGGTGATACCATCTCTTGAATATTGAATGGAGGAAACTATGAGCGACGATCATGCGCTGGTCCCGGTGGCCAGCACCTTACCGGGCATGGTGCTGTCGGACGAACTGCTCGACAGCCACGGCCTGGTGCTGCTGGCCAAAGGCACGGTCTTGACCGAGGCGATCATTGCCTCGTTCGGGCGCCATCAGATCGACATGGTGCCGGTGGCGCGCGTCGAAGCGCATCGCGCGCCGGACGCCGCGGCGGTGCAGGCGCGGCTGGACATCGTGTTTCGCCGCCACGACCGCGACGACGACAGCGACTGGGCCGGCAACCTGCTGCGCCGTTACGTCGAGGATTACCGGCTCGAGCGGCAGGTGGCGCCATGACGCTCGATGAACTGACGTCCGGCCTGGACGACCTGCCCTCGCTGCCCGCCGTCGTGATGGAACTGCTGGGCAGCATCGACCAGGAAGACGCCGACCTGGCCGTGCTGGCAAAAAAGGTCGCCCTGGACCAGGCCCTGACGGCCAAGACGCTGCGCCTGGCCAACTCGTCGGCCCTCGGCCTGCAGGTCAAGGTCACGACGATCCATCAGGCCATGACATTTCTTGGCGTGCAGGCCACGCGCAACCTGATCCTGGCGGCATCGATCACGGGCTGCTTCCCGGGCGGCCGCTGTCCGGCATTCGACCACAAGGCGTTCTGGCGCCTGTCGATCGCCACGGCAGCGTGCGCGCGGGTACTGGCGCGCCATATGCACTTCAATCAGGACGTGGCATTCACGGCCGGCCTGCTGCACGGCATCGGGCGTCTGGTGCTGGTGACGCGTTACCCCGAGCAATACGAAGCTGTCCTGCGCGAATGCGAACGTGTCGATGGCGACCTGCTCGAGACGGAGCGCGCCATGCTGGGTGTCGACCATGTGCTGGCAGGCCGGGCGCTGGCCGAGCACTGGCAATTCTCGGACACGCTGCGCCAGGCCATCGCGTTCTACGGCCAGCCCGAAATGCCGGGGGCGGGATTCCTGGCCACCATCGTACACGTGGCCAAGGCCGTGGCGCATGCGCTCGATCTGGCGGGCTATGCGCACGAAGTGGTGCCGACCGTGTCGAATGTCGCCTGGACGGCGCTGGGATTATCCGAGGAAGCGTGGTTGCAGGTGTTCCGCGAAACGGAGCTGCAGTTTGAAGAGATGACCGCCATCCTGTTGGCGTAAGCCGCAGGACGGAATCAGATCGTACGGGGGGACTTGCTGCGCGGCGCCACTCAGGCGGCGCCGCGGCACGCCAACAACACAGGCATGACAGACACGTCTGCCATGCCCACGATGTCAGTGCGCATAATTACCGGTCTTTGGCGTCACGTCGCCCGTCTGGTTTGCCTGGCCCTGTGCCGGCTGGCCGGCCTGCTGGGCGGCTGCTGCTGCAGCGGCTGCCGCTTTCTCTTCTGGCTTCGGACGGCCTTGTGCATCCGACAGACGATACTTGGTGCGGCGATCGCCCATCAGGTCACGCAGGTCGCGGATGCTCATGCCCGTGACTTCGTGCATGCGAATCAGCAGCGACGCGCCGACTGGCAGACGATGGTGACGAATCTTGCTGATCACGGGCGGCGCCACCTCGAGCATGCGCGACAGCGCAGCATCGTTCTTCAGCTGCATCTTGCCAAGAAGGATGTCGAGCAGATGGTTCGGGTTGTAACTCTCTTGCGACGACAGAGCGTGATGTTGTTGTGCCATGATATTCCTCACGAGTTGGTTAAGATAGTTCCCTTATGAACCTTAGTTAAAGACAACATATCCTCAACTAAAGTTCCCGGAACGTGTTCAGGAATTAAACAGGGCGAATCTGAGTAGTTCCTTAAGAATTCCGGTCCTGCGGTGCGCCACGTGGTTTCCGCGTACGCACTTGTCTTTCAAACAAATTATCGCTGCGCGCGCCAGGCCGATGCCGACCCCGCGCACGTGACTCCTTGTCAGAAATCAAGCTAACGGATGGAAAGCTTGTCACGTTTGCATTTCAGCACATGGGGCCACATTGTGGCGCACGCAAGAGATTTCCCTGATAAATTTTTCCAATCTGAATGATCACGGAACTCATTGATTTACATAGAGAAATACTTCGTGCACGCAGCACCACCGTGCGCCAAAAATAAAGTATGTTCGCTAGCGGACATTTAACATTGTAAATAAAACGATAATTACTTAAAGTAAAGAAATTAGACATTCCTTTCGGCATGATTCGTTTTCGCCTTCCGGTGTTTTTATCGGGCCAATACCGAATTACGGTAAACTGGTCGCCCAGCCTTGTCGGCGCCGTAATTCGTCCCCAACTACCCTCTCCATGCAGAAAAAAGTCTTTATCAAAACCTTCGGTTGCCAGATGAACGAGTACGACTCGGACAAGATGGTCGATGTCCTTGGCGCCTCGGACGGGTTGGTACGCACCGACAAGCCGGAAGACGCGGACGTCATCCTGCTCAACACGTGTTCGATCCGTGAAAAAGCCCAAGAGAAAGTGTTCTCCGATCTTGGCCGCCTGCGTGAACTCAAGCGCAACAAGCCGGACCTCGTCATTGGCGTGGGCGGCTGCGTTGCGTCGCAAGAAGGCCAGGCCATTATCAAGCGCGCGCCGTTCGTCGATGTCGTGTTCGGCCCGCAAACGCTGCACCGCCTGCCCAAGTTGATCAGCGACCGGCGCGCGTCCGGTGTCGCCCAGGTCGACATCGCCTTCCCCGAGATCGAAAAGTTCGACCACCTGCCGCCGGCCAAGGTCGACGGCCCGGTGGCGTATGTGTCGATCATGGAAGGCTGCAGCAAATACTGCAGCTACTGCGTCGTGCCGTACACGCGTGGCGAAGAAGTCTCGCGCCGCTTCGAGGACGTGCTGACCGAGGTCGCGGGCCTGGCCGCGCAAGGCGTCAAGGAAATCATGCTGCTGGGCCAGAACGTGAATGCGTTCCGGGGCACCATGGAAAACGGCGAGATCGCCGATTTCGCGCTGCTGCTCGAATACATCGCCGAGATCCCCGGTGTCGAGCGCCTGCGCTTCGTCACCAGCCACCCGAAGGAATTCAGCCAGCGCCTGATCGATGCCTACGCCAAGATCCCGCAACTGGTGAACCACCTGTACCTGCCGGTGCAGCATGGCTCGGACCGGATCCTGTCGGCCATGAAGCGCGGCTACACGGGCCTCGAATACAAGTCGATCATCCGCCGCATCCGCGCGGTGCGTCCTGACATCACGTTCTCGTCCGACTTCATCGTGGGCTTTCCCGGCGAGACCGAGGCCGACTTCGAAGCCATGATGAAACTGGTGGCCGACGTCAATTTCGACAACAGCTTCAGCTTCATCTTCAGCAAGCGCCCCGGCACGCCGGCCGCGAACCTCGACGACGACACGCCGCACGAGGTCAAGCTGGCGCGTCTGCAGCGCCTGCAAGCCCTGATCGACGCCAACACCCGCAAGCACAGCGCCGCCATGGTCGGCACCGTGCAACGTGTGCTGGTCGAAGGGTATGCCAAGAAAGATCCGACCCAGCTCCAGGGGCGCGCGGAAAACAACCGCGTCGTCCTGTTCCCCGTGGATGCGACCAATGTCCAGCTCATCGGCCAACTGGTCGACGTGCGCATCAGCGCCAGCCACGATTATTATTTGCGCGGCGAACTCGTCGCCAACCTTGATACGATTGCCATCGCCAGTTGAAAACACAGCCAACCCAGCCCTCGTACTTCATTCCTGAGCCGCT
>Ga0308163_10003660_pt1 | contig 12708 bp, 11 predicted proteins | sample PhyTR1_FD_201037 | JGI IMG/M metagenome (GOLD analysis project Ga0308163, IMG submission 201037) | Phyllosphere microbial communities from UC Gill Tract Community Farm, Albany, California, United States - DLSLT.R1 | ecosystem: Host-associated > Plants > Phyllosphere > Unclassified | place: USA... | reverse complement strand
AAAATGTGGATAACTACGAAACTTTAACATTCAGTTTACATTTCGTATTGTTTTTCTTTCTAAATTTACTTCACAAGATTAAGAAAAATACTGTGGTAACTTACTTATTTTCAATCAGAATCAATCAAACCAAATTTGATATAAAATCAAAGGATAGCATCGTCGGCTATCCTTTTTTTGTTGTTGTTTAACTAAAAAAATGAGATCTCTTATCTACTGAGCCGGCTTCTAAAGAGTCGGTTCTTTTATTTCAAAGCAAATTCAAAGGCTTCGACTCCGCTCAGCCTGACAATCATTAAAATGTCAAACTAAGCAGAGTCTAAGTATTTTTGCAAAAAAAGACTGTCTCTTGCGAAACAGTCTTCTCCTTTTTCATTTTTACGATCTACTTATTTTGCAGCATTTACGTTGATGCCGATTTCGATGTCTTTGCTGATCATCCATTCTGCAGGATCAGTTTCATCTGTACCAAATTTGATGCCCCAATCTGTTCTGTTCACTGTGAATTTGGCTTCCATAGAAGCTTTACCTTCAGTAACAGTTACTTTTGCAGGGAAAGAAACGTTCATCGTTTTTCCTAACAAAGTCAGGTTTCCGCTTACCGTTTTATTAGATCCCGCTACAGCATCTTTTGGAAGTTCGCCCGCCAAGTCCGCTACAGCAGTGATTTTGAAATCAGAAGTTGGATTTTTGGCTACGTTGAAGAAATCTTCATTTTTCAAGTGCGCTTCCAGATCAGCCGGTTTTTTGTCTGCTTCAGTTACAGATGCAGGATCTACCTTCAAAGTCGTCATATCGATTACGAAATCTCCGGAAGTTACTGCATTGTCAGCAACGGTCAATTCGCCGGATTTCAAGTTGAGTGTTCCCCATCTTGGTGCAAATCCGCCTTTGTGGAACGCTTTCCAGTTCACGTTGGAGGTTGCCAGATCTACTTTGTAAGCTTCTCCTGTTTTCGCAGCTACTTCCTGAGCGTCTTTTACCGTTTCTTTTTTGTCATTACACGCGGTGAACAATAGTGCTGCTCCTGCGAATGCTAATACCGTTAATTTTTTCATAAGTCAATATTTGATTAATTATTTGTTGTTGCAAATGTACTGTCTTGGATGTAGAAGTCTCATTGATGTACATCAATAAATCATATTCTATGAATGTGAACTTCACTAAAGCTAAATTACGTTTTTAAATTTAACACTGTTACTCATCGGTCTATTTATTAAAATATTAACAATAAAAATTAATCGCTAAATATGATAATTGGATTTAACATAAACACCTGATTATCAATGATAAATTATTTTAATAATTTGCCCATTTATTACTAAAAAGGCATTAGATTTGATATTAATTTTTAACATAATTAACATTCTTTAACACTAAAAAATCTTCTACTTCAATGAAAAAAACTTTTGCTGAAAAATCAAATCATCTGATTTTTCTTGGGACTGCTGCACTGATTATTACGGCAGTATTTTTTTTAAATTCCTGCAACAAAAATTCTGAAACTGCACAGGCGCTACAAATCGCAGGCAGCCACCAGGAATCTTTAAGTTCTCAATCAGCAAAAGTGATCTCTAGCAAACCCGACGTTCCCGATGACCCGAATAAACGTTATATCTATCTAACATTTGATGATGGTCCTAACAGAGGAACAAGCAACCTTCTGAAAATCAGCAACAAATATCAAATTCCTATTACAGCTTTTGTCGTTGGAAAACACGCCTACGACAGCAAAACCCAATCAAAAGAATTGAAGGAACTGGAAAACGACAAACTGGTTGAGATTGCCAATCACAGCTACACGCACGCCCTGAACCGATATTCGGAATTCTATAAAAATCCGGAAAATGTAATCCATGATTTTGACAGAGCTAGAGACAGTTTAAAATTCAAAAACAAATATGCCAGAACGCCCGGACGGAATATCTGGAGAACTTCTGATATCAATAATACTGACATCAAATCTTCGAAAATTGCGGCAGATGAACTGCAAAGATCCGGCTACACACTGGTTGGCTGGGATCTGGAATGGAAACCAACAAATGCTATGAAACTGAAAGGCACTCACCAAGAAATGGCAAAGCGCGTGGACAGCATTTTTTTCAACGATCTGGAAAAGACTTCCCGACATTTGGTTTTTCTCACGCACGACCAATATCTTCAAGACGATGACTCAGTGCAGGAACTGGATCTTTTTATTTCCGGGCTGAAGAACAGCAACCGTTTTGAATTCAGAAAAATATCGGATTATCCTAACATTAATGAGATGTTGAAGTAATTTTTTTTAAACCACAAAGACACAAAGTTTTTGCACAAGGTTCACTATTATTAGTGCATTTTTAAGTTCTTTTCGTTATTTTTTATATAACAAAAGAGCTTGTGTACTTCGTGAAATAACTTTGTGTCTTTGTGGTTAATCTTTAATCAAACTCTTTAGAAACACCCAAGCCAAACAATGCAAAGTCATAAATCGCGGGATCAGCCGAATTATATTTTCGAATTATTAGATCCAACTCCTCCACCGCTTTCCAGTCGTTTTGTTTCCTGGTTAAAATGCCCAGTTTCCTGGAAATATTCGCAGTATGAACATCCAGCGGAACAGACAAAAACCGCGGATCGATGTTTTCCCAAATGCCGAAATCGACGCCTTTTTTATCTTTGCGAACCATCCAACGCAGGAACATAATCAGTCTTTTCGAAGCCGAATTTTTGTAAGGCGAACTCACGTGCTTCTGTCCTCGGTGTTCTTCGGAAATGAATTGATTGCGGAAACGCTCAATCGAATGGTAGAAATTGGTTTCATCTTCAGTAATGAGAAACGCATCTTCCAGACTATCGAACTGTGTATAAATCCTTTTAAAATTCTTTAGAAAAAAAATAAAATCTTCGTGGTTGAATGTTCTGTGAATCGCTTTCTGAGGTATTTTTTTCAAATCAGAATCTGTAAAATTCATGACAAAATCGTACGGTGAATTTCCCATCAGCTCCATCATTCTGTTTGCATCGTTGATGATTGATTTTCGGTTTCCCCAAGCGATACTTGCCGATAAAAATCCAGCAATTTCGATATCCTGCTGCAAAGAAAAACGGTGCGGAATCTGGATAGGATCATCGGTTATAAAATCCGGTGAATTGTAGAGCTCTGCCTTTTCATTAAGCAAATCGAAGATGTCTTTTTCTTTCACATTCATAATCAGTTGCAAATTTCTGTAAAAAAAATGTCATTCTGCAAGAATCTCTAAAAAGCCGTTTAGATTCTTTCAGAATGACAATATTGGGTTTATATCTTATTTAAAAATTAAATATTCGAATTAAAATCTAAATTCTCATCTCTAACTTCTAGATTCTAACTTCTATTCCTATCTGCCAATCACTTCCGTAATAGGATTTCCGATGTTTCCACTTGGAAATTCGATGTGAAGTAAGGCGGAAACGGTTGGCGCAATATCGGTCATATTGTAATCCTTATTACTTTCGCCGTGTTTGATTCCCCAGCCCATAAAAATGAGTGGAATATGGGAATCATAGGAATTCCAGACACTGTGCGTAGTTCCTTTTTTAGCATAACTTGGAAGCATTCCGTCGTGCGAAACGATCTGGATGTCACCGCTTCTCTGCCAGTTATAACCGTTGATAGCTCTGGTTTTTATCGGCTCCGGAATGGCTGACGATCCTATTTTCTTTAGATCTACGGCGTATAAAACTCGTGGGTCTTTGTTCAGACTGTTGATGATGGTGGTTTTGATATCGTCTTCATCCAATTTTTTCTCTTTAATCAAACTTTGATTCAGGTAAATCTGATAATTGTCGATCCCCAAAATCACTTTAGAATTGGCGTATTTCTTTTCCAGTTCTGCACCAAGATTTTTTTCAAGTCCGTCGTCATAGAAACCGCCGAGGATTTTATTGGCTCTCAGGAAACCTTCTGCATTCGCACCGCCGTGATCAGCTGATAAGAAAACCAGATAATTGTTTTTCCCAACTTTCTCATCCAGCATTTTGAAAAATGCCGCTAAATCTTTGTCTAAACGGATATAAGTATCTTCAACCTCAAGAGAATTTGGTCCGTAAGAATGCCCCACATAATCTGTGGAAGCTAAATTGATGGCAAGGAAATCTGTCTCAGCTCCTTTTCCTAAAGTATAATTGTCCAAAGCCGCTTCAGCAAACTTCAAAGTCAGTGTATTTCCGAAAGGTGTGGTTCTGATGACACCCTTTTTTGTCGCATAGTCTGCTAAAAGATTGTTGTAAGGAAAGACCGGGTTTTTCGCCGTCCCAACCGGATATTCCCATTCCACGTTATCGGCTGTACTTTCTGTGTATTCTGCAATGGGTAAAGTCGTTTGCCAGCCGTTGGCGAGGAGTTTTTCAGGCACTTTCTGACCATTGAAATCGTTAACCCATTTCGGCAATTCATTCATATAATATGAACTCGTGATGAAGTTTCCGGTAGAATCATCAAACCAAAAAGCACCCGTCGGATTGTGGCCGGCCGGCAAAATGGAAGCACGGTCTTTCAAAGAAACACCTACAACTTTTGATTTGAAATTGCTGGCGATTCTCAACTGATCCGTAACCGTAGTCGACCAAAGGTTTTTCGGAGAGTGGCTTCCGATTTTCTTGTCATTCGAGCCTACAGGATTTACACTGTCGTCAGCGGTACAATAGACATTTTTTCCGGTTTCTTTGTCGGTCCAGTCATTTCCGGCAATACCGTGAATGGATGGAACGGAACCTGTATAAATGGAAGTATGGCCAATAGCTGTAACAGTCGGAATATAAGGAATATGAACATTATTAAGAGAATAACCTTCGCCTAAAAGCCTTTTGAAACCACCTTTCCCGAATTTTTTTTCGAAGCGGTAAAGGTAATCCCAACGCATCTGATCTACGACTAATCCTACGACTAATTTTGGTCTTTCTCCTGAATTGATTTTTGTTTTCTGAGCATTTACATTTCCGAATGTAGCCACTGCCAAAACGAAAATCTGAATTTTTCTGAACATTGAATTTACTTTTTATTGAGCCCAAATTTACGGCTTATAAAAGTTTCGAGATGTGAAATTTCTATTAAAGTTTGTTTATAAGAATAATTTAACGCAAAGTGCGCAAAGATTTTTTTTTATCTTATTGAAAATATTTTTAAGGTCGCAAAGACGTAAAACTCATCAAAGATTTTGACTTTTAAATGAAATCAAAAAAAGAACGGATAATTGCCGTTCTTATTAATAATAAAGACTTTAAAAGCCAAAAGCCATTTGCCAATTGCCAATTGCTATCTGCTATTTTCCTCCGCCAGAGTTTTTCTCGACATCGGTTTTGGTGTTTTCTTTTACTTTCTGGTTTCCGAAACGTTTGACAAAAGTTAGTGAAACGCCGTACCAATCCCATTTGTTGTAGTTTTGAAAGGTTCCAATTTGACTGTAAGTTGTAGCATTCATAGATGGCCTTTTGAATATATTCATAAACTGAATACTGGTTTCGATCTGGGAAACAGGGAAAATCTTGGTCACCGTAAGATTGTGGAAATAGTTGTACTGATTGGCCACAGAATTCCCGTTATTCTGGTTATCAACACTCATCCACGCACTGAGATTGATGTTTTTATTAAACAAATTGGTGTAAGATAAATTCGCTGATCCGGAAACAAAATTGATATAATTGTTCTCACGGCTCAAATTGTTTCTTGCGTTGAAATCACTGTTGTCGATATAATACCAGCCAAGTCCGAAATTCACATTCAGTTTATTTTTAAACAGATTCTGATTGGTGTTTGCAAAAACGTAGAGCTTCTCCACTTTTCCTTTGAAATTGTCCTGAAACAGAACCGTTCTGCCGTTTTCCACTGCATAATTATCCCAATAATCCTGGTCGGTAAACATATATCTGGCAGAGATGAAATATTTTTTGTGAATCCCAAATTTCAAAGCAACTCGGTCGCTTGGATTTGGCAGAAGATCTATGTTTCCACGGCTGTAGATTCCGTTGTTGCTAGGCATTTCGAAAGGATTGAACTCCGAATACCAAGGCCTCCACAGATTGTGGTTGTAAGTCAGACTCAGATCATAATTGGGCGAAAAAGAATATTTGACCAGCAAATTGGGCAGAAACGTTCCGTAAGAGTCGTCTCTACCTTTACCACTCACATTTTCTCTGATTTTATACTTGATATATTCGTAACGCAACCCAATTCTGGTCTCCAGCTTTTCAAAAAACGTCTTGCTGTAATTGAAATAAAGTGAATTGATATTTTCCACATAATGGAAATCACTGTTGACACTTTTATTAACATTAATCAAATCCAGATATGTATTCGGGATCACATTATTATTGAAATTCGCTTTGCCGCCAACTTCCAGATTTCCACCGTTTTTTCCTAGCGGCGTCGTAAAATCCACTTTCAGGAAATAGTTTCTGTTTTGATTGTTGTTATTAATAATAGTCTGCTCCGAGGCCGGGATATTGCTCCAATCCAAAACCGGAGACTCGTTTTTACTTTTCAGAAACCTGTCTGTATTGCCTTTATCCGAGTCGTAATTGACGCCGACATTGATATCCAGAATTTTATTTTTCTCCTTATCATAATATTTATAAAACAAGTTGGTTCCCAAAACATTATTAATGGTTGAACTGTTGAGATTCTGATAGTCCAGCTTTACAAAATTACCGTCATTATAAAATCTGGTAAAAGAATCCGAATCGGAACCTCGTTTTCCGTTGAAATATTCTACAACAAGGCCAACGTTATTTTTATCGTTGAGTTCAAACTCTGAGGTGGATGAAAATGAAGGATTTCTGTTTGTATAAGCCGCCTCGGAATTGATCAGCTGACGAATTTTAGTTTCGTAATACGAATAATCGCCACTGTTTTTTGATATGAAAACATTATCGCTGTAGCTTCCCGTAAAAGTCTGCGTAAAGTTCTTTTTATGATAATTAAGATTAAGACTTCCGTACTGGTTGTTCTTCGTATTCTGAGTATTGGTGAGGGAAATACTGCCTTTCAAACCTTCATCATCCCTTTTCTTGAGGACAATATTGATGACCGAGCCGGTAGCTTCGTACCTCGAAGATGGGCTAGTAATCACCTCGATTTTCATGAGATTATCTGCCGGAATCGTTTTAAGATATTCCTTCAGTTCTTTCCCTGTGAAAACCGATTTTCTGTCATTAATATAAACGGTAACCGATTCGCCTTCCGCTTTTACATTATCATTATTATCGATGCTAACGAGTGGCGTCATTCTTACGATATCCCAAGTGGTATTTCCTGCCAAAATAGAACTGTTCGCAACGTTGAAAACCGTTCTGTCAGCTTTGCTTTCCACGGTTGGTTTCCTGGCGATGAGTGTGACAGATTCTATTTCCGTAGATGTTTTGACAGTATCGGTGGTCTGCGCTGCGAAAAAGCCTGCAGACAGTAATCCCAGAGAGGAAAAGAGTAATTTCATTAGTTAGTTTTCTTATTAGACAACCAAAGTCTGAGTTTTGTTACATTCCAAATTTTATTTTATTGATGAAAGTTTAATTTTATTAAATTTGAAACTAAGCATTTGACTCCCAAACATCCGGAAACCATGAAAAATAAATTAACGCAGGAACAGCAGGAAGAATTAATCAAAATTCTAAAATCCCGATTCGAGAAAAATAAAGAAAGGCACGAGAATATAACCTGGAATGACGTTCAGAAAAAACTGGAATCGCAGCCAGAAAAACTTTGGTCTCTCAGCGAAATGGAGAGAACCGAAGGCGAACCAGATGTTGTATCTTACGACAAAAACACAAACGAATATCTCTTTTTCGATTGTTCTGCAGAAAGCCCGAAAGGCAGACGAAGCCTTTGCTATGACCGAAAAGCACTGGATTCCAGAAAGGAAAACAAACCGGCCAACAGTGCATTAGATTTGGCTAAGGAAATGGGAATCGAAATTCTGGATGAATCTCAATATCGCCATTTGCAATCCTTAGGAAACTTCGATTTGAAAACGTCGAGCTGGGTGAAAACGCCGGATAATATCAGAAATCTGGGTGGTGCAATCTTTTGTGACAAGCGCTATAATACGGTTTTCCTTTATCACAATGGCGCGGAATCTTATTATGCAGCGCGCGGATTTCGGGGGGTTTTGAAGGTTTAACTAAACAAAAAAAGCGATGAAAACAAAAAATTATTTGCTCTTATTTATTCTTCTATCAATCAATATCTATGCTCAAAATAAGAAATTTAAATGTGAGAAAGTTTATGATGCAGTAAAATTAATTGATGACCGGAAATATGACGAGGCAATAAAAATCCTCGAAGAGTGCGAAAAGTTAGACCCTTCCGAATACACTTATTCATATGAAATAGCATTAGCAAAATCATATAGCAAAGATTATGATGGAGCAATAAGAAAACTGATAAAAATTAAAGACTACAATGAAATAAAAGACGATTATTATCAATTACTGGGTAACAATTACGATTATAAAGGAGATTCTTTGATGGCAATTCAAACATATAATGAAGGTCTCAAAAAATTTCCTAAATCTGGAAGGCTACATTTGGAAAGAGGAGTAATGTACGAACCATCAAGACCAATTGAAGCGATAAAAATTTACGAAAAAGGAATTGAAGTAGATCCGATGTATCCTTCAAACTATTATAGAGCTGCAAAAATTTATCTAAAAACAAATGATAGACTCTCTGGATTGATCTATGGTGAAATTTTTATGAATCTTGAACGAACCACTTCCAGAACTCAGGAAATGAGTAAACTATTATATAAGGGATACAAAAATTCTCTGATTTTCGAATCACAAAGCACAAAGAAAACTGAATTTTGTCCAGCAGTAATTGATGCTCAAAAATACGAAAAGAGTGAACTCTTGCCTCTGTGTGTCAACTTCGCGTATGGTTTTGTCGTAGCAATGATGGAATATGATGAATTCTCTTATGATAATTTCATAAAGATGAGGAAGAGCTTTCTTAAAGAATATCAAAATGCAAAAATTAAAAATGCCTCCAATGTTTTATTAAATTATTTTAAAAAGATGGATGACAACAAGGTTTTTAATGCATACAATTATTACATCTATCAAATCGATAATCAGGAAGCTTTTACAGAATGGCAAAATAAAAACAAAGATGAGTATGATAATTTTGTAGAGTGGTACACGCAGTTTGCAAATGAATTGAAAATAGATTCAAATAATGTTTTTATTTCCGATCAAATCAAATAGCCGAATTTACATCACGCACAATCCTTACAAACACCCGTCAGAATACAATTCACACTTTCTACTTTATAATCTGCCGGTAAAGAAAACTGAACGGGAATCGGCAGGCATTCGATCGTCTGGCAAACTGTGCATCTGAAATGAAAGTGATTTTCAGCCAGTTTTTTCTCATCACATTTGATGCAGACTGCGAAATACTGTTTGCCATCTTCCGCGACAATTCTGTGCAGAATTCCGTCTTCGCAAAACCGATTTAAGACCCGATAAATTGTAGCCCTGTCCATCTCCAGATGGATTTTGCCTTCGATAGCATCCTGGCTCATTGCTTTTCCTGAATTTGTGATCAGATTTAGAACGGCATCTTTTGCAGGCGTTTTTCTTCTTTTCATTTCGTTAATGCGATTATGTTGCAATAATAGAAATTAATCTTAACTTTGGCAAGAATAATTTAGCTTTTGGCAATTGGCTTTTGGCGAATCGCTTTAAATCAGCAAATAAAAAAGTTTAAAGATGAAAAACCAATACGATGTAATTATAATAGGTGGAAGTTATTCGGGACTTTCTGCGGCAATGTCTTTGGGACGTTCACTCAGAAAAGTTTTGGTTATCGATAGTGGAAAGCCTTGCAATGCCCAAACGCCACATTCCCACAATTTCCTGACACAGGACGGAAAAACGCCGAAAGAAATTTCAACTATTGCAAGAGAACAAGTTGAGAAATATGATACAATAAAATTTTATCAAGGTTTTGCAACTTCAGGCATTAAAACAGAAAATGGTTTTGAAATCACGACCGAAAAAGGCGATAGATTTGAATCTAAAAAATTAATTTTTGCAACAGGAATTATCGATGAAATCCCGAATATCAAAGGTTTTCAGGAGTGCTGGGGAATTTCATTAATCCATTGTCCGTATTGTCACGGTTATGAATTTCAAAATAAAAAAACGGCAATTATTGCAAATGGCGATCGTGGTTTTCACATCGCTTCTTTGGTGAATAATTTGACAAAAGACTTGACAATTTTCACCAGAGGAAAAGCCAATTTCACTGATGTACAAATTCAAAAACTCAAACATAATAATATCGAAATTATAGAAACTGAGATTTCAGAATTGAAGCATCATCACGGAATGGTAGAAAACATGGTTTTGACTGATGGTAAAATAATGAACTTCGACGCAGTTTATGGTGCATTTTCTTTCACTCAACATTCAAATTTTCCCGAAACTTTGGGTTGCGAAATGACGGAAATGGGTCATATTAAAATTGACCAATTTCAGAAAACAAATATTCCGGGTTTATTTGCCTGCGGCGACAACTGCAGTCCGATGCGTTCTGTAGCCAATTCTGTATTTCAGGGAAATCTTGCGGGCGCAATGGTGAATGCGGAATTGGTTGGGGAAAAAATTTAAATAAAAATTTAGGGTTTACGGTTTTCAGTAATGATTTGATTTATATGGTGTTTATATTTGGTCAGAATAAAAAATATTAAGTATTTTTATTAAAACTAATTAACTGATGAATAAATTTGGAGGAAATTGGACTGAAAACAAGATTGAGATTTTAGTTGAGTATGCTAAAGCTTATCTTACAATTATGAACATCTTTGCAAAAAAATATAAGTGGAATTTATTATATTTTGATGGATTTGCCGGTTCTGGGCAAATCTCAAAAGGTAATGACGAAGATTTACAAATGATTTTGGGTGCCGCAGTTAGAATATTAAGTATAGAAAATCCAAGACCGTTTGACCTTTACTATTTTGTTGAAAAAGTACCAAAAAATGTAAAACTTTTGATAGAAAGTACTAAAGATAAATTTCCGAATAAAAACATTCATATTGTTGAGACGGATTGCAACGACAAAATAAAGTCAATGAGCCGATTTCTTACAAGCTCAGCAGGTAAAAACTTTAAAGCATTGGCTTACATAGATCCTTGTGGCATGCAATTGAATTGGGAATCCCTACAAACACTAGAAAAACTTTCTGTTGATGTATGGATATTAGTTCCGACTGGAATGGGTGTTAATAGGCTTCTAAAGACAAATGGAAAAATTTCAGATGCTTGGCTTTCAAAATTAGAAATTTTTTTAGGAATGGAGCAGAAAGAAATTTTAGCTTATTTTTATAATGAATCAGTTGTGACAACGTTATTTGGAGACGAAGTTATTATAAAAAAAGAAGATAAAACAATTGAAAAATCTGCTCAACTTTATAAAGACCGTCTTAATAATTTATTTAAGTTTGTTTCAGAACCATATGTTCTGAAAAATAAATCAAATTCAACAATGTTCCATTTTCTTATGACATCAAATAACGAAAAAGCTGTCAAAATCGCAAATGAAATAGTTAAAAAATATAATAACCAGAAATAATATGGCTCAATCATCAATTGAATGGACAGAAATGACTTGGAATCCAACCACAGGTTGTGATAAGGTCTCAGCAGGATGTAAATTTTGTTATGCCGAAATTATGTCAAAGAGATTGCAAGCAATGGGCCTGGAAAAGTACAAAGATAATTTCGAAGTGAGAATTCACGAAGATGCTTTAAAAATTCCATATACATGGAGAAACTCAAAAGTTGTTTTTGTTAATTCAATGAGCGACTTGTTTCACAAAGATGTTCCACTTGACTTTATACAGAAAATTTTTAAAGTCATGAATAATAACCCTCAGCATGTATTTCAAGTACTGACCAAAAGAGCTGAAAGACTTTTTGAGTTACACAAGGAACTTAAGTGGACTCATAATATTTGGATGGGAGTTTCTGTTGAAAACGAAAAAGTAATCGACAGAATAGATTTTTTGAGAGACACTAATGCAAAAGTGAAATTTCTTTCGTTAGAACCTTTATTAGGACCTTTACCAAAATTGAACCTCGAAAAAATAGATTGGGTTATTGTTGGTGGAGAAAGCGGACACAAACCCAGACCGATGGATGCAGATTGGGTTATTGAGATCCAGGAACAATGTAAAGAAAAAGACGTGGCATTTTTCTTCAAGCAATGGGGAGGAAAAAACAAAAAAGCAAATGGACGGATTTTAAACGGAAAAACATACGACGAAATGCCAGAAAAGGATCTCCAGCATAGTGTATAACAAACAAATAAGCCATCCTAAAAAGGACGGCTTATTTTTTATATCAAAATTCGAAGCTTAAAACTTCAAATCACCATTCACTTCTCTTACCGCTTTTGCAGCTTCAGCAAATTTCAGTTGCTCTTCTGAAGTCAGAGTGACGTTTACGATTTTCTCAACACCGTCTTTTCCAATGATCGCAGGAACGCCAAGACAGATGTCGCTTTGTCCGTATTCACCGTCTAACATCAATGAACAAGGAATCATTTTTTTCTGGTCGCAAAGGATGGATTGAACCATTACAGAAACTGCTGCGCCTGGTGCGTACCAAGCTGACGTTCCTAATAATTTGGTCAATGTTGCACCGCCCACTTTAGTTTCTTCAATGACATTCGCTTTTTGCTCATCA
>Ga0308163_10003658_pt1 | contig 12720 bp, 13 predicted proteins | sample PhyTR1_FD_201037 | JGI IMG/M metagenome (GOLD analysis project Ga0308163, IMG submission 201037) | Phyllosphere microbial communities from UC Gill Tract Community Farm, Albany, California, United States - DLSLT.R1 | ecosystem: Host-associated > Plants > Phyllosphere > Unclassified | place: USA... | reverse complement strand
GCCGCCGAACGGACCGTCGACATAGTCCTCGCGGGCGTGGCTGCCACGGCTTTCCTTGCGGGCCTCGGCGCTATAAACCGTGGTGATCGCGTTCGGCATAAGGTTATGCAGTTCCAGCGTTTCCACCAGGTCCGAGTTCCAGATCAGCGACCGGTCGGTGACCTTGATGTCAGGCAGTTCCTTCCAGATCGCCGAAATGCGGCGGCAACCGCTTTCGAGCGCTTCCTGGGTCCGGAACACGGCGGCGTCTTCCTGCATGGCGCGCTGCATCTTGTCACGCAGCACGGCCGTCGGCGTCGAGCCGCTGGAATGACGGATCGCGTCGAAGCGTTCCATGATCTTGTCGCAGGCAGCTATATCCAGCGCCGGGATCGGCGAGACGCGGTCGATCACTTCGGCAGCGCGGATAGCTGCGGCACGGCCAAAGACCACGAGGTCGATCAGCGAGTTGGAACCGAGACGGTTTGCACCATGTACCGAGGCGCAACCGGCTTCGCCAACAGCCATCAGGCCGGGTGCGATCCGTTCAGGATTTTCAGCATTGGCGTTCAGCACTTCGCCCCAATAGTTGGTCGGAATGCCGCCCATATTGTAGTGAACCGTCGGCAGAACCGGGATCGGCTCGCGCGTCACGTCGACGCCGGCGAAGATCTTGGCGCTCTCGGAAATACCCGGCAGGCGCTCGTGCAGAACGGCCGGATCGAGATGGTCGAGATGCAGGAAGATGTGGTCCTTGTTTTTGCCGACGCCACGACCCTCGCGGATTTCCAGCGTCATGCAGCGCGAAACGACGTCACGCGAGGCAAGGTCCTTGGCCGAAGGTGCATAGCGTTCCATGAAGCGCTCGCCTTCGGAGTTGACGAGATAGCCGCCTTCGCCGCGTGCGCCTTCGGTGATCAGACAGCCGGCGCCGTAGATGCCGGTCGGATGGAACTGCACGAATTCCATGTCCTGCAGCGGCAGGCCGGCACGCGCGATCATGCCGCCGCCATCGCCGGTGCAAGTATGCGCAGAGGTAGCAGAGAAGTAGGCGCGGCCGTAACCGCCGGTCGCCAGCACCACCATCTTCGCCGTGAAGCGGTGGATCGTGCCGTCATCGAGGTTCCAGGCAACGACGCCGGTGCAGCGGCCATCGGGCGCCATGATCAGGTCGAGCGCGAAATATTCGATGAAGAATTCGGCATTGTGCTTCAGCGACTGGCCGTAGAGCGTATGCAGAATGGCGTGGCCGGTACGGTCGGCGGCAGCGCAAGTGCGCTGTACCGGCGGACCTTCACCGTAATTCTGCATGTGACCGCCGAACGGACGCTGATAGATCTTGCCTTCTTCATTACGCGAGAAGGGCACGCCGTAATGTTCAAGCTCATAGACCGCCTTCGGGGCTTCCATGGCGAGATATTGCATGGCGTCGACATCGCCGAGCCAGTCGGAACCCTTGACCGTGTCATAGAGATGCCACTGCCAGCAATCCGGCGTCATGTTGTTGAGCGAAGCGGCGATGCCGCCCTGGGCTGCAACCGTGTGGGAGCGGGTCGGGAAAACCTTGGTGATGCAGGCGGTCTTGAACCCCTGCTCTGCCATGCCGAGCGTCGCGCGCAGACCGGCGCCGCCAGCACCGACGACGACCACGTCGTAGGCGTGGTCGACATAGGTGTAGCTCCTGCCGTTAATCGTCGGGCCGGATTGAGAAGAACTTGTCGCTGCCATGATGAATTATCCTACAAACGCGATCTTGAGGATGGCGAAAAGACAGAGCGAACCGGTGATGACCACGAAAAACGTGTTGAGCATCGTCAGGCTCATCTTCACCAACTCGTTATGAATGTAATCGCTGATGATTTCCTGCATGCCGATCCGCATATGGATGAGGCCCGAAAGCACGACCAGGCCCATGAGGACGGCGACAATCGGGTTCGACAAAGCCGAAACGACGTCGGCATAGGGCGCGCCGGCATGGGTCAGCATGAAGAAGATGAAAAACAGAAAGAGTGGCACATTGGCGACGGCCGTCAGCCGCTGACGCCAGAAATGTTCAGTTCCGTCCTTGGCAGATCCCAGACCGCGAACCTTGCCGAGCGGTGTACGCATATCCATGATTGTAACCTCAGCGAATGATGAAGGCGATGATCCAGACCACGACGGTCAGGGTGACGGAAGCCACGGCAACTGCCTGGGCGAGCTTGGTGTTGAAGTGTTTCTCCAAACCGTAGCCCATGTCCCAGACAAAATGGCGCATGCCGCCGATCATGTGATGGATCAGTGCCCAGCTGAAGCCGAACAGCACGATCTTGCCGATGAATGTGCCCATAAGCCAGGACACCCAATCATAGTAGTCAGCGCCCGTCGATGCGGCGATGAGCCACCACGCCACCAGAGCGGTACCAAAATACAGGGCACCACCGGTGATGCGATGTACAATCGACATCAACATCGTCGGAACAAGCTTGTAAATTTGCAGATGCGGCGACAAAGGCCGTTGTTTTGTCACGTTCGCCATCTTGTCCTCACGGCGTTCAAGTGCATTCCACCTTTGGAATGGAAGGGATATAGGGCGCTGCCAGCGGGAGTGCAGTGCGTCAAATTGGACCTTTAATCCTCCGTTTGATGCAGGACAAGGCGCATTTGAGAACGGCTTTCAATTTAATCGATTGGCAAGCCCCGCCCCAGACCAAAGACGGTCAACGGATAATATAGGGCAGTCCTTAAGAAAAACGTCCGCCCGGTAGCGCAAATTGCGGAAAACCCTTGATTTTCCACGAGTCGATATTAACCTTTCGTTAACTAGATTTTGGTCGCGCCGGAGAAAAAACCTTGCCTGCCACTGGTAGAATTACCCGTACGAGGTCGCGGATTTTTATGCTCGGCTTCGCGCTTTGCTGCGGTTTTCCGCTCGTCACGTCAGCATATGCTGGCGATGCAATCGCTGCGCGGCATCACCATTTCGCCGGTTCCCGCGGATCAATCATCGGCATTGGCGTGCCAGGGGGAACCTATGTTCTGCCGGTCTCTGCGTCACGCAGCAATGGCGTGAGGGATGAAAGCCGGCAGCTGGCGCCAAAGGCAAAGATCATCGACGTGAAGGAGGCGCTACAGGCCTCCCCTTGCACCTACCAAGCCAGCGTCTGCATCATCAGACCTTGAACAGTGGTCAGGCAAAGCGCCAGACCGTGGTCCTTTTGATCTCGCTGTCTTCCAGTACCCGGGTGACAGGTACTTCGTAGCTGGCCAAGGCTTGCATCCTGTCTCTTGGACAATAGCTGCGGCCGGGATCGCCCACCAAAACGGTTAGGCCAGATCCGGAAAGCAGCGAGAACCAAGGCAGAAGGCGCTCGGCAAAGCTTTGATCGTAGAACACGTCGCCCGCCAGCAACACATCGGCTTGAAGCGGCTTGCCCACGAGATCTTCAGCGCAAATCGCAAGCTCAACCTCGTTTTCGGCGGCGTTGAGCGCGATGGCCGCTGGCACAAACGGATCGATATCGGCAGCAACGACCGACAGAGCCCCGGCCTTTGCGGCAGCGATTGCTACCAACCCGGAGCCGCTGGCGAAATCCACCACCGTCTTTCCGGCCACCGCCTGCGGATGATCGAGGATATAGCGAGCCAGCCCCTGCCCCCCGGCCCAGGCAAACGCCCAGAACGGTGGCGGCAGGCCAATCTCCGCCAGATCTTCCTCGGTTTTCAGCCAGAGATCATGCACTTCGCTGGCCAGATGCAGCCGGATTTCCGGCACATGCGGCGGCGCCATGACATCTGTATTGTCGAGAATGAACCGACGCGGATCGATCTTCATCGGCCCGATTCACACCGGCGGATTGTCGAGCCCGCCCATCCGGCAGATCTCGAAATATTCCTCTTCCGTCACAGGCTGCACCGAAAGCCGCATCGAGGTGACAAGCGCCATCTGCGCCAGATTTGGATTGGCCTTCACGTCCTTCAACGTCACCGGTTTTGGCATATCGCAGACGGCGCGGATATCCACGCAGTCCCAGCGAGCGTCGCCTTCGGCAGTCGAATCGGGATGCGAGAGCGCGCAGACCTCAGTGATCCCGACGACCTCAAGCCCTTCGTTGGAATGGTAGAATAGACCTTTGTCGCCGATTTTCATCGCGCGCATGTTGTTGCGGGCGAGATAGTTGCGCACACCGGTCCATTCGGTGCCGACGGCACCGGCGTCCTTCTGCATGGCCCAGGACCATTTGAACGGTTCGGATTTATAGAGCCAGAACGCCATGGATCTTATGCCTCGGGATTGTTGAAGACCCAGTTATAGGGTTTGATCTCGACGCTTTCGAACAGCCCGGCCTTTGCATAGGGATCTTCAGCCGCAATGGCCTTGGCAGACGCCAAGTCGTCTGCCTTGATCAGCAGCATTGAGCCGCAGGGCTTGCCCGCGTCATCAAGAAAGGGGCCGCCGATCTTCAGCACACCCTCGGCATTCAAACCGTTCAGCCATTCGACATGCGGCGGGCGTGTCGCCATTCTTAGGTCCAGATGATTGGGCTTGTCGGCGCAGATCACAGCAAACAGCATGGCATAGCTCCTCGATTGTTCTTCAGTGGTACTCTTATTCTGTCGTAATCGGCCGGGTCATCAGGGCATCCACGGCATGGTCGATATCCAGCGCGCCTTCGATGATGGCGGCAACGGCCTCGGTGATCGGCATGACGACGCCGTAATGTTCGGCGAGCCGGGCTGCGACGGCGGCAGCAAAAGCGCCTTCGACCAGAGGTCCGCTGCCCGGTCCTGCGGCATCGCCATGGGCGAGCGCCAAGCCATAACGCAGGTTGCGGGATTGATGGCTGGTCGCCGTCAGCACCAGATCGCCGAGCCCGGAAAGCCCGCGCACCGTATCGGCTTTACCCCCCATGGCGGTCACCAGCCGCGACATTTCCGCAAGCCCGCGCGAGATCAGCGCCGCCCGGGCGGATTTGCCGAGCCCCCGGCCCTCCACCATGCCGCAGGCAATCGCCAGCACGTTCTTCAAGGCGCCGCCGAGCTGCACGCCAGTGCGATCGTCAGAGGCATAGAGCCTGAAAGTTCGGGTCGAGATCGACCGGGCCAGTTCCTCGGCCATGTCAATATTGGACGCAGCAAGCGCCATGGCCGTCGGCAAACCACGGGCGATATCCATGGCAAAACCGGGGCCTGAAAGAACCGCCACCGGATGATGCGGCAGCTTTTCTTCGAGGAGATCGGTCAGGAGGCGCGATGTCGCGCGATCGATGCCCTTGGCACAGGTCACGACCATGGCTTCGGGCGCCAGATAGGGACCATAGGCCATAGCCGCATCGGCCTGAGCCTGGGAGGGCATGGCAAACAGCACGATGTCGGCATTTCCAAGCACATCGGGTTCAAAGGCAAAATCGAGACCGTACGGCAGTGACACACCCGGCAGCGCCGCGTCATGCACGCCATCCGCCTTTAGATCGGCGATCAGCGATGGGTCACGGCCGAGCAGCGTCACCTTGGCACGCCCCTCAAGTGCCATGACCACGGCCAGCGCCGTGCCAAAGGCGCCAGCGCCAATCACGACGATGTGATGCTGTCCGACTACCGTCTCGCTCATGCCTTGGCGCCTCGTTTGCCGGAGCCCAGTACCGCTACGGCCTGGCCGTCGAGCGGCCAGCGGGCGCGGGGTGATACCGAGAGATCGTCCGCCGGAAAGCCATGGGCCAGCCGCTCCAGACCGGCCCAGGCAATCATCGCAGCATTGTCGGTGCACAGATGATGCGGCGGCGCAATGAAGCGGAAGCCGTGCCGGTCGCAGAGCATCTGCAAGGCGCCGCGCAGGGCCTGATTGGCCGCCACGCCACCAGCGACGACCAAAGCCGGAGCCTCTTCGAGACCAGGAAATTCCGCATTGAACCGCGCCAGCCCCCGGCCGATCCGGTCGTCCATGGTGCGGGCGATGGCACGCTGGAAGGAGGCGCAGATATCGGCGATATCCTGCTCACTCACAGGCGCCGTCGCCTCGGCCGCCTGGCGCACTGCCGTTTTCAGTCCCGAAAAGGAAAAATCAAGCCTGGCTTCGCCGACCAGCGGTCGGGGAAAGGAAAAACGCTTTTCGTTACCACTCTTGGCAGCGCGCTCCACCGCCGGACCGCCGGGATAAGGCAGGCCGAGCAGCTTTGCCGTCTTGTCGAAGGCCTCGCCAAGCGCGTCGTCGATCGTTGTGCCCCAGCGCTGGTAATCGCCGACGCCGCGCACCAGAACCAGCTGGGTATGCCCGCCTGATACCAGCAGCATCAGATAGGGAAAGGCGACATTGTCGGTGAGACGCGCCGTCAGCGCATGGCCTTCCAGATGGTTGATCGCATAAAGCGGCTTTGCCGCCGCGCGGGCAATCGCCTTGCCGGTCATCAGCCCGACGATCAAGCCGCCGATCAGACCCGGACCTGCCGTGGCCGCCACGGCGTCGATATCGCGAAGTCCGACCCCGGCCTTGGCCAGCGCCTCTTGCACCAGCGTGTCCAGCGCTTCCACATGGGCGCGAGCCGCGATCTCGGGCACGACGCCGCCATAGACGCTGTGTTCGTCGAGCTGGCTCAGCACCACATCGGCCCGGATCTCGCCGCGTCCGTCACCATCGCGCACGACAACGGCGGCCGCGGTTTCGTCACAGCTGGTTTCGATGCCGAGAATTATCAGGCGACCTGTCATGGAGGTTGAATTGCGTCGATTTGATTGATTGCGAGGAAGGCCAAACATGGGTACGAGAACCTCCGGTAACAATGGATGACTTCGGATGCAAACGAAACCTTTCCGCATCGGCACGCGCGGCAGCCCGCTGGCGCTGGCCCAGGCCCATGAAACCCGCGCCCGGCTGGCAGAGGCCCATGGCCTGTCCCCCGACATGTTCGAGATCGTCGTGCTCTCGACCACCGGCGACCGCATCACCGACCGGGCACTGGCTGAGATCGGCGGCAAGGGCCTGTTCACGCTGGAACTGGAACAGCAATTGCTGTCCGGCGGGCTGGATTTCGCCGTGCACTCCTCCAAGGACATGCCGACGGCGCTACCGGACGGGCTAGAAATTTCCGCCTATTTGCCTCGCGAGGACATGCGTGACGCCTTTATCGGCCGCACCGCACCGAAACTGCTCGATCTGCCCGAGGGTGCGGTCATCGGCTCCGCCTCACTCCGGCGCCAGGCACTGATCCGCCGTCTGCGTCCTGATCTCAAGGTGATCACCTATCGCGGCGCCGTGGAAACACGGCTGCGCAAGCTGGCCGAAGGCGATGTCGACGCAACGCTGCTGGCCGTCGCCGGCCTGAAGCGGCTCGACAAGGAAAAGGTCATTACCGAATATCTCGACCTCGAGCACTTTCCTCCTGCCCCGGCCCAGGGCGCGATCTGCATCGAGGCGCGCATTGATGATCAGCGCATTCAGGATCTCCTGGCGCCGATCAATCACCGCCCGACCTATGAAGCGGTTTCCTGCGAGCGCGCCTTCCTTGCAGCCCTCGACGGCTCCTGCCGCACTCCGATAGCCGGCTATGCAATATCCGACGGCGAGAGGATCAGGCTGACCGGCACGATCCTGACGCCCGATGGCACAGTCCATCATTCGATCGAGGCGGAAGGCCGCTGCGCCGACGGTCTGTCGATCGGCTGGAATGCCGGCGAAAAGGTCAGGGACAAAGCCGGACCCGGTTTCTTCGACGGTTGGGGTTGACGTCATGCGCGTGCTCGTGACCCGGACGCAAAGTGCTAGCCGCAAAACGGCCGAACGCTTGGCCGCCCTGGGACATGAGCCGGTGATCCTGCCGCTGGCGCAGGCGCAGCATCATCCAGATGCGGTGCTTTCGGGAATGACCAGGCCGCATGCGGCGCTGGCCATCACCAGTGCGGAAGCCTTGAAGGCCTGTCCCACCGATAGCCAAGTGCTTCAACCGCATCTTGAAACGCCGCTGTTTGCAGTGGGTGCTGCCACAGCCACCGCTGCCCGGGCGCTCGGCTTTAGCAATGTCACGAGTGCCGATGGAGATGGCGAGGCCTTAAGCGCCTGCATTGCGCAAGCGGCGATCGATTGGAGCAAACCGCTGCTTTATCTTGCCGGGCATCCGCGCAAGGCGAGCCTGGAACAGGGCCTTGTCCGGCATGGTATCCCTGCCGTTACGGTCGAAGCCTATCGCATGCAGCCGATCGACTACTCGAGCGAAGAGATCATCGAGCAGCTTGCGGGTAAAGGTATCGACGCCGTCCTCCTCTACTCGGCCGAGACCGCCAGACGATTTTTTGCCCTTCCTATCAAGACAGAGGTGGTCGATCTTTTCGCAGGCGCACAATTTTTCTGCCTCAGCCCCGATATTGCCGAAAAGGTGCCGGAACCGTTCTCCCACAAGGTGTCAATTGCTCCCAAACCAGATGAAGATGGACTGTTTTCTCTCCTATAAAACCACGAAGCTGGCGGCAATTGCGGGCTAACCCCTTTCCTTCCATTCGATCCCTGACTAATTTCATCCCGTACTCATTGAAAGCGAGGTTGCAATGGTTTCCGGAAAACCCCCACGCCGCTCCAAAAGCACCGGAGAGCCGGTAACCATCGACTTGACCGCAACGCCGGTAAACGGGCCGCAGAGCAGTGAAATCGACGCTGAAAAATCCGCAAAAGAGGCAAACATGACCGATGTGGCCGCTGAGAGTGCCGGGGTGGACAACGGCACGACCGAGGCAGCTTCCGTTTCATCATCCGTTTCGGACCATCAGCCTCACGAGATGCAATCGCATCAGACAAGGGCCGAGTCGGTTGCTCCAACGGAAACCGTTGGCGAGACCGCTACGCTTACGGATACAGTGCCAGATGCGCGTGATGCCGAAACGGTCAAGGAAGCCATCGAGAACGAACACACGTCGGCCGAGGACCCTAAGGCTGAAGGCACGGACGATCAGGGCAAGGGTGACGTCCACTTCGGGAGCGCAAGCTCTGCCTTCTCGCCACCACCGCCGGATGAGCCCGCTCCACCCTCGGACGCATCCAATTCTCCGCCTTTAGACTCCAACCACAGAGCTTCCTCACCCGCCATGTCAGGCTTGATCGCTGCCGGCATTGTCGGCGGATTGGTCGCGCTTCTCGGCGCAGGCGCTCTGCAATATGCCGGCATCGTTCCATCTGCTGGCTCCGGAGCCTCCAAGACCGCCACCGACCAGCGCCTGGCATCGCTTTCCGCCGAAATCGAGCAGTTGAAGGCCGGCACCGCTGTAAATTCCGCTCCTGCCGATGTCTCTGCGCTTGAACAGCGGCTTGCACAGTTGGAAAATCGCCAGCAGCAGCCCGGCGTCGATCCGGCCGCCGTCAGCGATTTGCAGGCCAAGCTCGCTGGTGCCAATCAGGCAATCGATCAGCTAAAGTCGGAATTGACTGGGCGCACCGAAAAGCTGACCGAGGGCCAGACGGAACTCACCGACAAGGTCGGCGCCATCGAAACCAAGATCAACAGGCCGCGCGACGATATCGAAGTCGCCCGCGCCATTGCCGCCTCGGCCTTGAAGACCGCCGCCGACCGTGGCGGTCCCTTCCTTGCCGAATTGCGCACGCTCGGTAGCATAGTGCCGGAAGACACGGCAGTAGCAGCGCTTGAACCCTATGCCACGACCGGCGTCACCTCGCGCACTGAACTGCTGCGGCAATTCGGACCGGTGGCCGACAAGATCCTCTCTACCATTAATGCACCTGCCGAAAGTGCCAATATCGGCGAGCGGCTTTGGGCAAGCGCGCTATCCGTCGTCAAGGTGCGGCCGGTCGGCAATGTCGAAGGCGATAGCGCGTCGGCGATTGTCGCCCGCATCGAGGACAAGATACGCAATGGCGACCTGAAGGGTGCTGCAGCCGAATGGGAAAGCCTGCCGGAGGCCGGACGCAACGTCTCCGCCACCTTCAAGAAAGCCCTCGACGCCCGCATCACCGTTGAAAACCAGGTTTCCGACGCGCTGGCGCGCGCTGTCGCCGGACGGCAGGGATAAGGACAGGCACCATGATTCGTATTGTCGTCTATATCCTTGTTGTTCTCGCTCTCGGCTTTGGCTTTTCCTGGCTGGCGGATCGTCCCGGCGAATTGCAGATCGTCTGGCAGGGCCAGCTGATCGAAATGAGCCTGACGGCTGCCGCCACCCTGATCGTCGCCATCGTCGCTATCGTGATGATCGCTTGGTGGCTAGTGCGCACACTCTGGACCTCGCCACATTCGATGCGCCGCTATTTCCGCGCCCGCAAGCGTGATCGTGGCTATCAGGCAATCTCCACCGGCCTGATCGCTGCTGGCGCCGGCAATGCCGCCTTGGCGCGACGGATGAGTGCCCGCGCCCGCGGCTTGATTCGCGCCGATCAGGAACCGCTGATCATGGTGCTGGAAGCCCAGGCCGCCCTGATTGAAGGCAAGCATGACGATGCCCGGCGCATGTACGAGCAGATGGTCGCCGACCCGGAGACCCGCGAACTCGGCCTGCGCGGCCTTTATCTCGAAGCAACGCGCGCGGGCGCACACGAAGCAGCCCGCCAGTACGCTGAACGAGCAGCGGAAGACGCGCCCTACCTGCCTTGGGCCGCAAAGGCCGCACTGGAATATCGGTGCCAGACCAGCGCCTGGAGCGACGCCATTCATCTGCTCGACCAGCAGCGCGTCGCCGGTGTTTTGACCCGGGCGGAAGCAGACCGGTTGAAGGCAGTGCTGCTGACGGCAAAGGCAATGGATCAACTGGATGGCGATCCGGCAGCGGCCCGCGACAATGCTACGAGCGCGCTGAAGCTCGCCAAGGACCTGATTCCCGCATCACTGACCGCCGCCCGCGCTTACCTGCGTGAAGACAACCTGCGCAAGGCGGCATCGGTTCTGGAAGCTGCCTGGAAGCTGTCACCGCATCCTGAAATCGCCAGCCTGTACGTTCAGGCGCGCGGTGGCGACGGCGCCGTCGATCGGCTGAAGCGAGCCGAGCGGCTGGAACAGGTTAAGCCAAACAATATCTACTCCCTGCTCATCGTCGCCGAAATGGCACTGGAAGCGCGCGATTTCGGCAAGGCCCGCGCCAAGGCAGAAGGGGCTGCCCGCATGCAGGCGAGCGAGCGGGTGTTCCTGCTGCTGGCCGATATCGAGGATGCGGAGACCGGCGATCAGGCCCGCATCCGCTATTGGATGAGCCAGGCATTGAAAGCGCCGCGCGATCCCGCATGGGTGGCCGATGGCCAGGTTTCGGAAACCTGGCTGCCCTATTCTCCCGTCAGTGGCAAGCTGGACGCTTTCGAGTGGAAGATCCCTTACGCCCAGCTGTCAGGCCCGGTCGAAGAAGGGACGGTCGTCAGTGGCGCTAGCGCCCTTGCTGAACTGCCTCCGCTTGGTCAACCGCATCAAGCGCGCGAAGACAAGCCGACACCCGCGCCCGAGCCGGCAAAGCCAGTTGCCCCGGTTTCACCTCCAGCCAAGACTGCGCCGGGAACGGCAGAACCAGAGCCCTTCTTCGGCGGCGCACCTGATGATCCGGGTGTGCGCGACGGCAGCAAGGCCCAGGACGAAAAGACAAGACTCAACCTGTTTTAAGGACCCTTCATGCTGGAACGCCTCAACAGCTTCTTCCAAAGCATCATCGCCGGCGATCCGGGCAGTGAATTCGATGGCAATGACACGCGGGTGCTGATCGTTGCCCTCTGTTTTCAGGTCATGGAAGCCGATGGCACCATCAGCCCTGCAGAGCGGAAGATCCTGAAAAAGAGTATCCGGGAGCATTACGACCTCGACCGCGGCAAGATCGATGCGCTGATGGAGGCCGGCCAGCAAGCGGAAAGCGAAGCGGTCGACTACTATCACTTCACCTCGGAATTGAAGCGGCGGTTAACCGAGAATCAGCGTCTGGAACTGGTCAGCGTGCTCTGGGACATCGTCTATGCCGACGGTGTGCGCAACGAGATGGAAGATCATATTCTCTGGCGTGTCGCCGACCTGCTCGGCGTCTCCGATCGGGATCGAGTTCTTGCCAGGCAGAAGGCCGCGAAACGAGCCGGCCAGACGAATGACAGTGCTGCTGCCGATAACCAGAATGGAGATCAGCAGCCGGAACAGCCTGATGCTTCATGATCCGGCAAGAGCCGTGCCGATGCCCCGTCCGATCCTCATCGTCCTGCACCAGGAACGCTCGAGCGCTGGTCGTGTCGGCCAGCTTCTTGTCGAAAAAGGCTTTCCCCTCGATATTCGACGGCCTGCGCTCGGCGATCCGCTTCCGAAGACCTTAAACGGCCATAGCGGCGCCGTCGTCTTCGGCGGCCCGATGAGCGCCAACGATGCTGACCGATTCGTGCATGATGAGATCGACTGGATTTCAGTGCCGCTGAAAGAAAACCGGCCTTATCTCGGGATCTGCCTGGGCGCGCAGATGCTGGTCCGCCACCTCGGCGGCAAGGTGAAGGCGCATGAACGGGAACTGGTGGAGATCGGCTGGTATCCCATCCAGCCAACCAACCACGGCCGGCTATTGATGAAATGGCCAAAGATGGTCTATCATTTCCACCGCGAGGGGTTCGAGCTGCCCCATGGCGCTACACTGCTTGCGACAGGCGATATCTACCCCAATCAGGCCATCCGCTACGGCGACAAAGCCTTCGGCGTCCAGTTCCACGCCGAACTGACCCGCGCCATGATGCAGCGCTGGGTAGTGCATGGCGCCGAACGCTTTACCATGCCCAACGCCCAGCCCGGCCGTGCGCATTTGGAAGGTCGGATGCTGTTCGAT
>Ga0308163_10003654_pt1 | contig 12726 bp, 9 predicted proteins | sample PhyTR1_FD_201037 | JGI IMG/M metagenome (GOLD analysis project Ga0308163, IMG submission 201037) | Phyllosphere microbial communities from UC Gill Tract Community Farm, Albany, California, United States - DLSLT.R1 | ecosystem: Host-associated > Plants > Phyllosphere > Unclassified | place: USA... | reverse complement strand
CAGGGGTCGATGCAGAACCAGAGACAGAATTACCTATTACGGAGCATTCCTTGGCCCGCCGGATTACCCACCGCAATCTTCCCCAGCTTTTTCTGAAGGCACGCGAATCGTTGTTGCTGCACTTCCGCCCCATCCTCAACCATTTTGGCGTGACCGAGCAGCAATGGCGCATCCTGCGCGTGCTGGACGAGCATGAGCAACTGGAACCGCGCGAGATGTGCGAACTGTGCCAGATCCTGAGCCCGAGCATGACGGGCGTGCTGTCGCGGATGGAAGAGCTGGGCCTGATCGAGCGCCAGCGTGTGGCGGCCGATCAGCGCCGCATCTGGGTGCGCCTCGCCCCGAAGGGCGACCGCCTGATCGACGATATCGCGCCGCTCATCGAGCGTCAGTACAAACTGATCGAAGCAGCCTACGGCACACAGGTCGTTGCCGATCTGTCGCTGGCGCTGGAAGGCTTCATTGCCGCGCAGACGACGCCGGTCGAGCGGGTGGCGCTACCGGCCTCGATCAAGCCGGTGAACAGCCGCCGGCCATGACCGGCGTGCCGGCGCCGGCGGCTGTGAACGGGTCGGTCAGTGCTGTTCGACCTTGCCGCGCCACGCACCGGTCTCGCCGCCACGCTGCTCGAGCAGCTCCTTGAAGTTGGCCAGGTTGGCGCGCGCTTCCATGCGCACGGCGCCCAGGGCGTCGCCCAGGGTTTCCAGTGTGCCTTCCGGCTCGTAATCCATCTGCAGCGCAATGCGCGTGACGGTGTCCGAGATCTTGTGGAAGGTCACGACGCCGCCATTTTTCACACCGGTGACGCTGCGCCACGCGATGCGGTTGTCCGGGATCTGTTCGGTGATTTCGGCATCCCACTCCTTCTCTTCGCCGGCGACATTGGCGCGCCAGTGCAGGTGCCTGTCGTCGAGCTGGCGGATTTCCTTCACGCTCTTCATGAATTGCGGGAAGTCTTCGAACTGCGTGAACTGGTTATAGGCAGTGCTCACCGGCACATTGATCTCGATGGTCTCGACGATCGCCGAGCTGGCACCGAAACCATTGTTTCCTTTGAACTTTTTCGACAGCATCACGCCGCCAACGGCCAGCGCGGCCATGGTTACTACGCGTCCTAGCATCATCATTCTCCTTATCTAGATTTTCACGAGATTGTCGCAACGCTGCCTTCAACATAAGCGAAAACGATGAACGCGGGGCGCGCGTTTGGCATGGGTTTTGGAAGAAATTGCGCGAAGTTAATGAGATTTTCTCAGTGAAATTGGTGTTGATGCGGTTCATGCGTTCCGCATTGAAATACTTGCAAGAAAGTGGGACGATGAGTCCATCCCGGCATTGCAGCGGGCTGCCCGCCCCATAAGGAATCCACCATGCCGATGTCATCTGCCATCAAACAGCGCCGCCTCTGCCTGGCGCTGCCAGTCGTCCTTCTTGCCGGCGCAAGCAGCACGGCAGCCCAGGCCCAATCGCTGCTGGGCATCACGCCCGCCCGCATGCTGGGTGTCGGTGGCTATGATGTGGCGCTGAGCGTGGACCTGTTCGGCGAGTCAAGCAAGCACGTGGTTCGTGCCTGGAACACGGAACGCGTCACGGTCACCGGCAACCACCGCGACACGCCATGGCACCTTGAATTCATCATCACGCGCTTCAAAGATGGCGAGAAACTGCTCGTGAGCACCAAGCTGATGAGCGGCGCCGATGTGCTGGCGGCGCCGGTGCGCACCAGCGACTTCGGTCAGCGCGTGGTCGTGCGGGCCGACGATGCGATGAATGTGGCGCTGGTGATCAAAAACGTTTGACGCAGCCGGTGGTGACGCGTACGCCACGAAACTGGATGGGCATACAGTATATCGCGGCGGTATAATGGCCGGATGCTGAAACTCGACACCCTGAATCCTGAACAATTTGCCGCCGTCACCTTGCCGGCGCAAAGCGCCCTGATCCTGGCCGGCGCCGGCTCGGGCAAGACGCGCGTCCTCACCACGCGCATTGCCTGGCTGATCCAGACCAATCAGGTCTCGCCCGCCGGCATCATGGCGGTGACGTTCACGAACAAGGCCGCGAAAGAAATGCTCACGCGCCTGTCGTCGATGCTGCCGATTAACACGCGCGGCATGTGGATCGGCACCTTCCACGGCCTGTGCAACCGGCTGCTGCGCACGCACTACCGCGACGCCGCGCTGCCGCAGACGTTCCAGATTCTCGATTCGCAAGACCAGCTCTCCCTGATCAAGCGCATGCTCAAGGCGCACAACGTCGACGATGAAAAGTACCCGGCCAAGGCGCTGATGTACTTCATCAACAACGCCAAAGACCAGGGTTTGCGCGCGTCGCAGGTCGAGGCCTACGACCCCATCGAGCGCCGCATGGTCGAGCTGTATGAACTGTACGACCAGCAATGTCAGCGCGAAGGCGTCGTCGATTTCGCTGAACTGCTGCTGCGCTCGTACGAGCTGCTGTCGCGCAATACGCCGCTGCGCCACCACTACCAGATGCGCTTCCGTCACATCCTGGTCGACGAGTTCCAGGATACCAACGACCTGCAATACAACCTGCTCAAGCTGCTGGCGGGGCAGGGCGAATCCGGCGGCGGCGCCATCTTTGCCGTCGGTGACGATGACCAGAGCATCTATGCCTTCCGCGGTGCCAACGTCGGCAATATGTCGGCGTTCGAACGCGACTACCAGGTCAAGAACCTGATCAAGCTCGAGCAGAACTACCGCTCGCACGGCCACATCCTCGACAGCGCCAACTTCCTGATTGCCAACAACGCCAAGCGCCTGGGCAAGAACCTGCGTACGGATGCCGGTCAGGGCGAACAGGTGCGTGTGTATGAGGCCTCGTCGGATCTCGAAGAAGCGCAGTGGATCATCGAAGAATCCAAGAGCCTGATGAACGAGGGCATGGGCCGCAACGAAATCGCCATCCTGTACCGCAGCAATGCACAGAGCCGCGTGATCGAGCATGCGCTGTTCGCGGCCGGCATTCCGTACACCGTGTACGGCGGCCTGCGCTACTTCCAGCGCGCCGAGGTCAAGCACGCGATCGCCTACCTGCAGCTGATGGACAATCCGCACAACGATTCGGCCTTCATGCGCGTGGTGAACTTCCCCACGCGCGGCATCGGTGCGCGCTCGATCGAGCAATTGCAGATGGCGGCCGACAGCTATGGCATTTCGCTGTACGCAGCGGTGCCGTACATGACGGGCAAGGCCGGCACCGTGCTGGGCAACTTCGTCAAGCTGATCGAAGGCGCGCGCTTCGAGACCCAGCAATTGCCGCTGCCCGAACTGGTGCGCGTGGTGCTCGAGCGCAGTACGCTGCTGGCGCACTACGGCAACGAAAAAGAAGGTGCCGACCGCATCGAGAACCTGGAGCAGATGGTCAGCGCCGCGACCCAGTTCGTGCAAGAAGAAGGGTTCGGCACCCAGGCGCCGGCCCACCTCGGCCCGCCGGCGCAGGCGCAGGCCGGCGAATCGGTCGTGTTCCAGGATGGCATCGAGATCCTCGATGGCGGCGCGCCGCTGCCCACCGTGATGTCGCCGCTGTCGGCGTTCCTGTCGCACGCGTCGCTCGAAGCGGGCGACGCCCAGGCGCAGGCCGGGCAAGAGGCGCTGCAACTCATGACAGTGCACTCGGCCAAGGGCCTCGAATTCGACGCCGTGTTCATCACGGGCCTCGAAGAAGGCCTGTTCCCGCACGAGAGCAGTGCGCGCGAGGCCGATGGTGTCGACGAAGAACGGCGCCTGATGTACGTGGCGATCACGCGCGCGCGCCGTCGTCTGTACATGAGCTTTACGCAGCAGCGCATGCTGCACGGCCAGACCCGCTTCAACATGAAATCGCGCTTCTTCGACGAACTGCCTGAAGAATCGATCAAGTGGCTGTCGCCACGCGTGCAGGGCAACTGGTTCGGCGGGCGCAAGTCCACCACTGCCTGGGACGACGCCAAGTTCCGCGAAGGCGGCAGCGACAACAAGATCGCGCAGCAGATCACTCAAAAGGCGGGCAATGGCACCGGCTGGCGGGTGGGCGAGAGCGTGGTCCACGCCAAGTTCGGCGAAGGCGTGATCGTCAATATCGAGGGCGGTGCCGGCGCGGCGCGCGCCCAGATCAACTTTGGTTCGGCGGGGGTGAAGGTGCTGGATCTGTCGATCGCGAAGCTGGAGCGGGTGGGCCGCTGAAAGGCTGGGCACGTTGGCGGCATGGCCGCCAACGTTGTTGAATTGCCGGGTTTAACGCTGCTTGTCGAGGCTGACCTTGCTGCCTGGCTCTGCTGGCGGTGCACCGAAGATCTCGCGGTAGCCCACATACAGCGCACACTGCAGCAGCAGGATGAACAGGAAGATCACCCACATGATCACGACGCGCGCGATGCTGCTGCCGCCCAGGATCACGGCGATCACCATGCACACGGTAAAGAAGATACCGAACCACGCCAGCAGCATCACGATGAAAATGCCGGCGCTGCGCTTGACGGCAAAGAAGCTGTAGAAAACGGCCTTGAGCGGCGGCATTTTTTGCCAGTACGTCAGCGGCGCGGCAAAGCACAGCGAGATCAGCGCCACCACATCGAGCGCGAAAATCAGGAACATCGCCAGCACGTCCTGGCCTGCCAGCACGGCCGGGGTGCCATCGGCGCTCTGGGCCCGCACCTGCTCCCAGAAGTCCGGCTGCACGGCAAAGCGCGTGATCAGTGCCAGGATCAGCGACACGCCCAGATAGACGATGCCCACCTTGCACAGCTCGCGCAGCACCGGCTTGCGAAAGCCCGTCAACGCCACGGCCGGCGTGACGCGCTGACCGTTCTCGATCATCGAGCACGCCATCATGAACGCCATCGAGAACGACGGAATCAGCACCACTGCCACCATCGCGCCCAGCAGCGGCACGGCGCTGATCAGGATACTGACCAGGATATTGGCGAACAGCAGCGTGGTCAGCGCTGCCGGTTGTTGACGAAACAGCAGGGCGCCGTTCTTGAGCCAGGTCCAGCCGGTAGATGCAGGTAGTTTGTTCATGTAATGACAGTGGTGGGCAAGCCCGGTGCGGGGTGCGCAATGCGCTCGCGCAGAATACGTTCGAAATGGGTGGGGTCGTGCGGCGTCAACAGCTCGGCCGCGCGTGGAAGGTGCAGATCATACAGGCGCGACAGCCAGAAGCGTAGCGCGCCCGCGCGCAGCAGTGGTTGCCAGGCGTCGCGCTCGTCTGCGGTGAACGGGCGCACCGCGTGGTAGGCATCGAGCAGGGCGCGCACGCGCGCGTCGTCGAGCTTGCCGGTGGCCAGGTCGATGCACCAGTCGTTGACGGTGACGGCCACGTCGTACAGCCAGGTGTCGATACCGGCAAAGTAGAAGTCGAAGCAGCCGCTCAGGCGCTCGCCCTCGAACATCACGTTATTGCGAAACAGGTCGGCGTGCACGGGGCCGCGCGTCAGGTTGGCATAGGTCGCGCTTGCGGCGAATGCGGCCTGGTACGCGACCTCGTCCTGCAGCAGCGTGGCTTCGGCCTCGCTCAGCAAGGGGGCGACCTCGGGCGCAGTTGCCGTCCACCAGTCGATGCCGCGCAGGTTCGGCTGCTGCAGCGAAAAGTCCTGCGCCGCCAGGTGCATCCGCGCCAGCATGCGGCCTACTTCGGCGCAATGGACCGGCTGGGGATCGAGTTGCGAGCTGCCATTCAGGCGGCTGACGATGATCGCCGGCTTGCCATGCAGGCTCACGACCAGTTCGCCGTCATTGTTCGGCACCGGCGCCGGCACGGGAATGCCGCGCCCGGCCAGATGGCGCATCAGGTTGACATAGAAGGGGAGCTGGTCGAATCGCAGGTTCTCGAAGATCGTCAGCACGTAATGACCGGACTGCGGACCGGACTGCGGACCGTGCTCGGTATTCAGGAAGAAATTGCTGTTGTCGATGCCGGAGGAAATGCCTTCGAGCCCGACGGCCTGGCCGAGGGGAAACTGCTTGATCCACTGGTGAAGGTCATCCAGTGAGACCGCGGTAAAAACTGCCATGAGCTAGCAAGAAAGAGAGTGGACGATGGCCGCGACACTGCCGCGCGAACGCGGCAGGCGGGATCATTGTTTGGTGGTCGGCTCGAGCGCGGGCGGCGGCGGCACATCGGCGCGGGCCGGGATCGTCCCGGCTGCACCGGCGCGGGCTGGCGCCGCAGCGGCTGGCTGCTCGTCGGTGTTCTGTTTCTTGGGATTGCCAAAATCAAATTCCATCACTTGCCATTGTGGGGCGCGGATGCTGCTGCCCGAGATATCGCCTGGTTGGGCGTTTCCTGGTGCAACGTTGGGCTTCATGGTGTAGCGGCTTGGGCCAGCCTGCACTTCGACTTCGGTGACCTTGCCGTCATTGCCGCGTTTCTCGGTAATGACCGTGCCTTTGCGCGGCGGGATCGTCGTGGCCGGCACATCGCTGCCTGGCTCGATGCGCTCGAGCTGCGGCGGCGCGTCGCTTGGGCGCTGTTGCTGCGCTGGCGTCGTGGCGCGTGGCGCCGGCTGGGTCTGTGTTTGCGGTGGTGTGGCCGGCTGCGCCGAGGCCAGGCCCGCGTGAGCGAACAGGCACAGCGTCAGGAGGGCAAAGCGGGGTGTCGAGCGCAGCATGATGGTCACCTAATGTCGTTTAGTCCATTGTAGCAAACAGTACCGCCTCCCTGTGAAACGTGTGGCATATCCTGTGATTGCCGCCAGGAACTGGGACACTGGTACGGACGCTGCTCATCATGCGGATTCTGCGATAATGGTGACGACCCTGGCGCCACCCTTGACGCCGCATGCTTACCTGATTTTCGCCCCCTATGGACAATACCCTTCTGCTCGTCGACGGTTCCAGCTATCTCTACCGTGCCTTCCACGCATTGCCCGACTTGAGGAGCCCGGACGGCTTCCCGACCGGCGCCATGCACGGCATGGTCAATATGCTGCGCCGCCTGCGCGCCGACTTCCCGGCCGCCTATATCGCCTGCGTGTTCGATGCCAAGGGCAAGACCTTCCGCGACGACCTGTATCCCGAGTACAAGGCCACGCGCGCGTCAATGCCGGAAGACCTGGGCAAGCAGATCGAGCCGATCCACGAAGTGGTGCGCCTCATGGGCTGGCCGATCCTGATGGTCGATGGCGTCGAGGCCGACGACGTGATCGGCACGCTGGCCGTACAGGCCACCGCGCGCGGCATGAAGACGGTGGTTTCCACCGGCGACAAGGACCTGGCCCAGCTCGTCAACGACAAGGTCATGCTGATCAACACGATGAGCAATGAGCGCCTGGACGACGCCGGCGTGCTGGCCAAGTTCGGCGTGCCACCGAACCGCATCATCGATTACCTGACGCTCGTCGGCGACACCGTCGATAACGTGCCGGGCGTGGCCAAGTGCGGGCCGAAGACGGCTGTCAAATGGCTCACGCTGCACGGCTCGCTCGATGGCGTGATGGAAAACGCCGGCAGTATCGGTGGCGCCGTGGGCGAGAACCTGCGCGCGGCGCTCGACTGGCTGCCGAAAGGCCGCGAACTCATCACCGTGAAAACCGACTGCGACCTGGTCAAGCACGTGGTGTCGTTCGAAGAAACGCTCGTTGGCCGCCCGGAAGACGCCGACAAGCTGCGCGAATTCTTCAGCCGCTACGGCTTCAAGACGATGCTGCGCGACCTGGGCGGCGCGAAACCCGGCGACGGCAGCGTTCGCCCGGCCGCCGGCAGCGCGCCGGGCGGTGGTCCGCTCAATTCGCCGGAAGGCGCGCAGGCCACGCTGGACGGCATGCCGGTCATCAAGGGCGAGTACGAGACAGTTCTCACCGACGCGCAGCTGGATGCCTGGCTGGCACTGATCGACGCGGCGCCGTTGACGTCGGTCGATACCGAAACCACGTCGCTCGATCCGATGACGGCGCAGATGGTCGGCATTTCGCTGTCGGTCGAACCGGGCAAGGGCGCCTACATCCCGCTGGCGCACCGCTACGCCGGCGCACCTGACCAGCTCGAGCGCGAGCACGTGCTGGAAAAGATGCGCCCATGGCTGGAAAATCCGGCCAAGCCCAAGCTCGGCCAGAACCTCAAGTACGACATGCACATCTTCGCCAACCATGGCGTGACCCTGAAGGGCATCGTGCACGACACGCTGCTGCAGTCGTACGTGTTCGAATCGCACAAGCCGCACGACATGGACACGATGGCCATGCGCCACCTGGGCTACACGACGATTCCGTTCGTCGACGTGTGCGGCAAGGGCGTCAACCAGATCTGCTTCGACCAGGTCGAACTGGGCCGCGCCACCGAGTACGCGGCCGAGGATTCCGACATCACGCTGCGCCTGCACGGGTCGATGCTGCCGCATGTCGAAGCCGACAAGGGGCTCACGTACATCTACCGCGACATCGAGATGCCGACGATGGAAGTGCTGCACAAGATCGAGCGCAACGGCGTGCTGATCGACAGCGACCTGCTGGGCGTGCAATCGAACGAGCTGGGCAAGCGCATGCTCGAACTCGAGCAGCAGGCCTACGAGCTGGCCGGCGGCCCGTTCAACCTGGGTTCGCCGAAACAGATCGGCGAAATCTTCTTCGTCAAACTCGGCCTGCCGGTGATCAAGAAGACTGCTACCGGCGCCGCGTCGACCGACGAGGAAGTGCTGCAGAAGCTGGCCGAAGATTATCCGCTGCCGAAGATCCTGCTCGAGCACCGCGGCATGTCCAAGCTGAAGTCGACCTATACCGACAAGCTGCCGAAGATGGTCAACGCGAGCACGGGGCGCGTGCACACCAACTACTCGCAGGCGGTGGCAATCACGGGGCGCCTGTCGTCCAACGAGCCGAACCTGCAGAACATCCCGGTGCGCAACGCCGAAGGGCGCCGCATCCGCGAAGCCTTCATCGCGCCGCCGGGCAGCGTGATCGTCTCGGCCGACTATTCGCAGATCGAGCTGCGCATCATGGCGCATATCTCGGGTGACGCCGCGATGCTCAAGGCCTTTGCCGATGGCGAAGACATCCACCGCGCGACAGCTGCCGAAATCTTCGGCATCCCGCCCGCCGACGTGCAGAGCGAACAGCGCCGCTACGCCAAGGTCATCAACTTTGGCCTGATCTACGGCATGAGCGCCTTCGGTCTTGCGGCCAACCTGAACATCGAACGGGGCGCGGCGGCCAATTATATTGAACGCTATTTCGCGCGTTTCTTGGGCGTGAAACAGTACATGGACGAAACGCGCCTGCAGGCCAAGGCGCGCGGTTACGTTGAAACAGTGTTCGGCCGCCGCCTGTGGCTGCCCGAGATCAATTCGCCGAACGGCCCGCGCCGCGCCGGCGCCGAACGGGCGGCAATCAATGCGCCGATGCAGGGCACGGCGGCCGACCTGATCAAGCTGGCGATGATTGCCGTGCAGGGCTGGCTTGAAACTGAACAGCTGGCCACGCGCATGATCATGCAGGTACACGATGAACTGGTGCTCGAGGTGCCGCAGGCCGAACTCGACCTGGTGCGCGTGAAGCTGCCGGAGCTGATGGCCGGCGTGGCGACGCTGAAGGTGCCGCTGGTGGCCGAAACGGGCGTCGGCGAAAACTGGGACAAGGCGCACTAAACCGTGGCGTGGACGGCGACGCCGTCCACGCGTTGACCCACAAAACTCGTTACATAAAGCGTATTTTTCTCGCACTTTATATGTGAGAATAAGTGATGTTTACGCATCCTGACTACGCGGCATTGTTCGCGGCCTCGCCGTATCCTTATCTGCTCATCAACCGGGATTTCACCATCATCGGTGCCAATCCCGCCTATCTGCAGGCGACCGGGCGCACGGCGCAGCAGATCGTGGGCAAGCATATCTTCGACGCGTTTCCTGCCGATCCGAACGACCCCGCATCGACCAACGTCGACGAGGTACGCAAATCGATCGAACAAGCCTTTGCGACGAAGCAGCCGCACACCAGCGCGCTGCTGCGCTATGCGGTGCCGCGCGAGACGCCCGGTGGCCACGTGTTCGGCGAGCGTTGCTGGAGCGCGATCCACACGCCGGTGTTCGATGCAGCCGGCGAGGTCGCCTTCGTGGCGCAAAACGCCATCGATGTCACGGATCTGTACCGCTTCGATGCGGCCAGCGGCGCCTACCATCTCCGGCAGGGCGCACATGCGGTGCCCGACATGCCCCAGATGAACCGGCCGCAGATGCACGAGGCGATGACGCGCATCCTGAGTCTTGAGCGCAGCCAGTTGCAGACGATGTTCAACCAGGCGCCCAGCTTCATCGCTGTGCTCACCGGCCCCGACCATGTCTTCGAGATGGCCAACGAAGCGTATTACCAGCTGGTCGGGCGCCGGGAGCTGATCGGCAAACCCTTGCTCGATGCACTGCCCGAGCTGGCTGCGCAGGGCGTGCGCCGCGTATTCGATGGCGTCTTCACCAATGGCAAGCCGGTCGTGCTGCGCGATTCGTTGATCGCGCTGCAGCGCCGGCCGGATGGCGCGTTGGAACAACGCTACGTCGATCTGCTGTGCCAGCCGATCTTCGGCCACGACGGGCACGTGACAGGCATCTTCGCCCAGGGCAGCGATGTCACCGAGGCCTATCACGCGGCGCAGGCGCTGTTCGAAAAAGTCCAGCAGCTCGAAGCGGTCCGCGAAAACCAGACCTTCCAGCTCGCACTGGCCGACCGCATCCGGCAGCTTGCCGATCCCGATGACGTCACCGAGGCAGCCTGCGAGCTGCTGGGCCGCGCCCTGCAGGCGTCGCGCGTGCTGTATGCGCAGATCGACGATGCCGCCGGCACCGTTGCGATCGTGCGCGACTGGACCGCCCAGGGCGTAGCGAGCCTGGCCGGCAGGGTCATGGTCATGGACGATTTCGGCCCGCCGATGATCGCCGCGCTGCGCGCCGGCCAGACTGTCGTCAACCACGATGTCGCACAGGACAGCCGCACTGCGGGCAATACCGGCATCTATGCGCAGATCGGTGTCGGTGCCGACCTGCTGGTGCCGTACATCAAGGCCGGCAAGATGAAGGTCGTGCTGACGGTGCAGAATGCCGCGCCGCGCAAGTGGCGCGAGGCCGAGATACGGATGGCGCAGGATACTGCCGAGCGCACCTGGTCGGCGGTCGAAGCGGCCCGCGCGCACAATGCGCTGCGCCGTGAACGCGACCAGAGCCAGAGCATCTTCGACAGCATGGGCGAGGGCTTCGCGGTGCTCGACAAGAACTGGAATATCCTGCGCATGAACGCCGAAGGCCTGCGCCTGACCCAGCGCCGCGCCGAAGACGTCATCGGCCACAGCCACTGGGATGTCTGGCCCGAATTGCGTAACACCTCGATCGACACCGTCTTCCGGCGCGTGATGGCCACCGGCACCGCCGGGATTGTCGAGCTGGCCCACCACATGCCGGATGGACGCCAGGCATGGATCGAAACCCGCACCCATCGCTCGCTCGATGGCGGCATCGCGTTCTTCTTCCGCGATGTCACCGAGCGCCGCGAAGCGCAAGAAAAGCTGACCGTCGCCGACCGACGCAAGGACGAATTCCTGGCAATGCTGGCGCACGAGCTGCGCAATCCGCTCGCGCCCATCGGCGCGGCCGCCGACCTGCTGCAACGGGCGCGGCTCGATGAGGCGCAGGTGCGCAAGACCAGCCAGGTCATCGGGCGCCAGGTGCGCCACATGACGAGCCTGGTCGACGACCTGCTGGACGTTTCGCGCGTCACGCGCGGACTGGTGGCGCTGCATACCGAGCGCCTGGATCTTCGCCACATCGTGAACGACGCGGTCGAGCAGGTCACGCCATTGATCCACGCGCGGCGCCATCATCTGGCGCTGACACTGCCGCCGCAGGCGCCACTGGTCGAGGGCGACCACAAGCGCCTGGTGCAGGTGCTGGCCAACCTGCTCAGCAATGCGGCCAAGTACACGCCCGAAGGTGGCCACATCAGATTGAGCACCGAAGTGCGCGCCACGCACGTGCTGCTGCACGTGGCGGACGATGGCATCGGCATGGCGCCCGAACTGGTCGCGCGCGCGTTCGAGCTGTTTTCGCAAGCCGAGCGTTCGTCCGACCGGTCGATGGGTGGGTTGGGCCTGGGCCTGGCGCTGGTGAAAAGCCTGGTCGGTCTGCATCACGGCAGCGTCGCCTGCGAGAGTCCGGGGCAGGGCAAGGGCAGCACCTTCACGGTGTGCCTGCCGCGCCTGGACAGCGAGGCGCCGGTCGCCGAGGCCCCGGCTGCCGGCACCACGAGCGCACCGGCGCCGTCCGACCATCTTCGCATCATGGTGGTGGACGACAATATGGACGCGGCGACGATGCTCGCGCTGCTGCTCGAATCGAACGGCCACGAGGTGCACGTCGAACATGCCGCGCTGCCGGCGCTGGCCGCGTCCGAGCATGCGGCGTCACATGTCTACCTGCTCGATATCGGCCTGCCCGACATCGACGGCATCGAGCTGGCAAAACGCCTGCGCGCCCGGCCCGATGCGCAGCATGCGGTGCTGGTGGCGATCACCGGCTACGGCCAGGAGCAGGATCGCGCGCGTACTGCGGCCGCCGGCTTCAACCACCACCTGGTCAAGCCGGTCGACATGCAGAAGCTGTATGCGATCCTCGATGAAGTCAGCCCTGCCCGCGTCTGCGACGGCGCTCAGAACGTCGCGCGCAGCGTGGCCGATGCCGTGCGCGGCTCGGCGTAGTGCAGGCCGTTATAGAACCCCACACGGTTGTAGTAGATCTTGTTGAAGACGTTATTCA
>Ga0308163_10003651_pt1 | contig 12738 bp, 8 predicted proteins | sample PhyTR1_FD_201037 | JGI IMG/M metagenome (GOLD analysis project Ga0308163, IMG submission 201037) | Phyllosphere microbial communities from UC Gill Tract Community Farm, Albany, California, United States - DLSLT.R1 | ecosystem: Host-associated > Plants > Phyllosphere > Unclassified | place: USA... | reverse complement strand
CATTGCGCCTCGGCGCCAGCCCGTGGCGGGTCGAAGACGACAGCATCGATGCCCTTCAGCTCCGAGGTCATCAGCGGCCGGCGAAACAGGTCGCGCCGTTCGGTCTTGATCGGTTTCAGGCCTTGGGTGCCGCGCGCGGCGAGATCCAGCGCCTTCACGGCCTTTTCGTCGGACTCCACGGCCAGAACCTGGGCCTGGCGTGCCAGCCTGAGCGCAAAGGTGCCGATGCCGGAAAACAGGTCCGCAACCTTTTTCGCCTTGCCGACATGGGCAAGCACCAGCGCCGACATTGCGTCTTCGGCTGGCCGCGTCGCCTGGGTAAAGGCCCCCGGCGGCATCGAGACCAGCGCGCCTCCAAAATCCAGCAGTGGCTTTGCCGGCTCGATGACGATCTCGCCATTGACCGAGACGCGGGCGATACCGCGCATCTTCAGCACGGTTTCGGTAATGGCGCGGCGCTCGCGGTCCGGCAGGCCGCCGCGCACGCCGTCAAGCGATACGTCTAGCCCGGTCGTGGTTTCCGTCACCGTCATGCGGAAATGGTCGGAGCCCGTGGCAATCGCCGCCCCAATGCCGCGCAGGTCGTCCAGCCGGGCGAGGATACCCGCTGACGTGACGGGACATTCCTCCAGCTCGACGATATGGCGCGAGGCCGGCTGGTTGAAGCCGATCAGCAGGCCCTTTTCGCGCTTGCGGGCGGTAAACACCAGCCGGCGCCGCTCGCCCGGGTGTGCCTCGATCAGCGGCGCTATTTCGGTTTCTATGCCCTTGGATTTCAAGGCCGCGATCAGCGTCGAGCGCTTGAAGGCGTTATAGGCCTGCTTTTCCATATGCTGCAGCGAACAGCCGCCGCAGGTGCCGCCAACCCCGTCTGGGCCGAAATGCCGACAGGCCGGCTCGATCCGGTCGGGCGAGGGGGTGGCAATCGACATGATCGTCGCCTGGTCCTTGACGCGGGCCACGGCCAGCTTTTCGCCAGGCAGCGAAAACGGCACATAGATCGGGCCATCAGCGCCATTGGCAATGCCGTCGCCCTGAGCGCCCAGCGCGTTGATCACAAGGGTTTCCGTGCTCATGCGTCGCCCTCGTCGTCGCCGGCGCGATCCTTATCGCCGCCAGCGTGATCCTCGTCTTCGTCGCTGTCTTCATCGTCGCCGTCGTCGGCATCCTCAGGCTTGCGGCCCGCCAGCAGGAATTCCACATTGCCGTCGCCGCCGGCAATCGGCGAGGGGATCAGCCCAAGGCTTTCCCAGCCCATCTCTTCGCTTAGCCACCGTTCCAGCTCGGCGGCAACGGCCGGCGCTGTTTCCGGCTCCTTCAACAGCCCAGCCTTGCTGATCGCCTCGCGGCCCGCCTCGAACTGCGGCTTGACCAGCAGCAGACAGTGGCTGCCGGGCTTGGCCATATCAAGCGCCGGCACCAGCGCCAGCTTCAGCGAGATGAAGGACACATCCGACACCAGGAAGGTGAAGGCCTGGTTGTCGATATCCTCGGGCTCCAGATAGCGGGCATTCAGCCCTTCGATATTGGTGGTGCGCGGATCGCTGTCCAGCCGGGGGTGGAACTGCTCGTGGCCGACATCGATGGCAATCACATGCGCTGCACCGCGATGCAGCAGCACTTCCGTGAAGCCGCCGGTGGAGGCGCCGACATCGAGACAGACCTGGTCCTTGGGGTCGAGGCCGAAATGGTCGAGCCCAGCCACCAGCTTCAGCGCCGCGCGCGACACGTAATCCTGGGCGGGATCATCGATCTCGATGGTGACATCGGGGCTGAAGGTCAGGCTCGGCTTGGTGACGGTCCGGCCATTCACCTTGACGCCGCCGCGCTGCACGGCATCGCGCGCGCGCGACCGGCTGGCAAAAAGATTGAGGGCAACCAGCAGCTGGTCGAGACGTTGAGGTTCTGGCGTTTGGGTCATGGTCCGTCAATGCCGGTTTCCGCCCGCACTTGCAAGCCTCTTGCCTGGGCAGCAGGAGATCGCATCGCCTTCTAGAACTTTACGGGAAGAGATTTTGACAAAAGTCATGTCCATGATGCGTCAGAGGAAAATCGTCCATTGCCAGCGTGTAAACCAGTGAATTCCACGTAAGGCTGTAACGCTTTTTTAGAGCGGCTACGGCCATAATTGCGGAGAAGGAAAGTCATGGATGCCGAACTGCGCCCTGAAAAGCGCGGTCCGGCCCTTGTCGAGTGCCCTGATAGCGCCATCCGAACCGGTTGCGGTTCTCCGGGTCGGCCGCCAAAGGGTGTTCCCGCGTTGCTTGCAAAGGCTGACGTGGCTTGGCTTTCATGGCGGGTGCCGGGCACCGCGCCGCAGACGTATAAAGAAAGAAAGCAGTCCCATGTCGTTTCAGGATTTGTCCCTCAGCAAGAAACTCTATCTGACCTTCGTTGCCATCATGGCCGGCTGCTTCATCGCTTCAGCGGTGGTGTTTCTGCAGGGCAGGCAGGTCAAGGCCGCCCTGGAAGAGCATGCGCAGATCGAGCAGGTCGGCTATGCGCTGGATCTGACCTTGCAGGCCATGCTGGAAGAGGCCGTCAATCACCGAGGCTATCTGCTGCTGGGGTCGGACACGACCTACAAGGCGCTGTTCGACAATCGCGACAAGGTGGTGAGATATCTCGGCGATGCCCGCACTGCCGCCGCAGGCAAGCCGGCCGTGCTGGCACTACTCGATGATATCAAGCGCACGGCTGACACGTTCCACACCCAACTGGTTCTGCCGCAGGTTGAAGCCCGCAAGGCCGGCAAGACGGCGGAAGAGGTTTCCACACTCTATGTCGCCAAGGGTGAACTCGATGCCTTCCGCGATGCGGCCGCCAAGGCGAAGACGGCGGTGATTTCGCTGAGCGACGAGCAGCGACAGATCCAGAGCCAAGCCCAGGCCCGGTTGGAAATGGCACTGTTTCTCGGTGCAGCACTTGCGGGCGCGTTGGCGATTCTGCTGATCTGGCTGCTGGCTCGCTCGATCGTCAATCCGATCACCGGCATGACGGTTGCTATGACCAGGCTTGCCGAAGGCGATCATGGCGTCGACGTTCCCGCTGTAAACCGCGCCGACGAAGTCGGCCGCATGGCGAAGGCCGTTCTGGTCTTCAAGGACGCGGCCATCGAAAAGCTACGGCTGACTGATGAAACCGAAACCATGCGCCGCCGCGTCGAGGCCGAGCAGCAGTCGGCCCAGGCCCAGAAGCAGCAGGAGGCCGACGAGATCTCCTTCGTCGTCGTGCAACTGGCGCAGGGGCTTTCGGCGCTTGCCAACGGCAATGTCGCCTATCGCCTGACAGAGCCCTTCGTCGAGCGCCTGGATGGCCTCAGGGTCAATTTCAACGAGTCGCTTTCCAAGCTGCAGGCGGCGCTGAAGACGGTCGGCGCCAATGCCCAGGCGATCAACGCGGGTGCAGCGGAAATCCGCGCCTCCGCTGACGATCTGGCAAAACGGACCGAACAGCAGGCTGCCTCGGTCGAGGAAACTGCGGCTGCGCTCGAGCAGGTGACCCGCACGGTCAACGACAGCGCGCGCCGCGCCGAAGATGTCGGTCAACTGGTCGCGACCACACGCACCGGTGCCGAACGCTCCGGTGAAGTGGTGCGCAATGCGGTGGCCGCCATGACCGAGATCGAGAAGTCCTCCGGCGAGATCGGCAGCATCATCGGCGTCATCGAAGACATTGCGTTCCAGACCAATCTCCTGGCGCTGAATGCAGGCGTCGAGGCGGCGCGTGCCGGCGAGGCCGGCAAGGGCTTTGCCGTCGTTGCCCAGGAAGTGCGGGCGCTGGCCGAGCGTTCGGCCAAGGCCGCCAAGGAAATCAAGGTCCTGATCAGTGCTTCCTCGGCCCAGGTCGGGTCAGGCGTGTCGCTGGTCGGCGAAACCGGCCGCGAACTGGAGCAGATCGTCAAGGCCGTGCAGGAAATCAGCGAAAACGTCACGGCGATCGTGACGGCCGCGCGCGAACAGTCGACCGGCCTGTCCGAGATCAACACCGCCGTAACCGCCATGGACCAGGGCACCCAGCAAAATGCCGCCATGGTGGAAGAGCAGACGGCCGCCAGCCACACATTGGCCTCCGAGGCCGATGCGCTGATGGATCTGCTGCGCCAGTTCAAGCTTGAAGACGGTCCCGCCACGGGTTCAAGAGCCCCTGCAGGCTCGGCCATGAGCGCCGGCGCCCGTCCGACACAGGCCGCAGGAAAGCCTCCTGTTGCTTCACCCGCCCGGGCGCTCGCATCCAAGCTCGGCAAGGCCTTCGGAGGAGGCTCGGCTTCGGCGGCCGTCAAGCAGGAATGGTCGGAGTTCTAAGACGCAGAGTGGCGTTACCTCTGCCTTTGCGACCATATCAAGCCTGGCTTTCCCATCGTTTCGCCTGGAGAAAGCCGGGCTTGTTCAACTTAGCCGTAGGTGACTGGACCTATGAGATGCATCCTTGAACGGGCCTGTTGCGGGGTCCTTTCTTTGAAACCGCATTTTGACAACACCCGCATAGTCGAAGACCTTCCGCGGCGTCCACACGGACTGGGGTGCCAAATTCAAGTTCCCGAGGTCTGCAATGGCGGCGACAAAGTCGTAACCAGTTCCGGCATCGAGGATCGTCTTGACAGCCCATGCACAGTTTTTGCGTAGGACATTATATTTCGGGTCGCGAGCGAGCATCGTTTGCCATGTCCGCCGCATGGCAGCCTCATCAAGACCCGAAATGGAAACGATCCCTTGTGGAGGACCTTCCCAGGATACATCTGTTTCATAGGAGTTTGGAGCAACTGGCCCGCTGCCATCCGGACTGGGCCACCAACTCACATAGGTATCGAGACCATTTCCCTGACCGACACTGATCCGCAACGAGGCATGGCCGACAATTTTAGTTGACCTGTAGGGCCAGAAATAGACGTTGATCATCAATTCCTCCAATAGCCATAAAGCCCGCGATAGGTGGCGCGCGCACGTCGTTTGGCGATAGCGCGATTGTGCTATCGCGTTCCGCTCATCAAGGGCGCTGACATCGTTCTTCACCTCTGACCGGACCAACGGCGTTCACGCTGAGGTTCCATAGATGCCTGAGCTATGGGCGCATCATGACGCATCGGCACGAGGATTTGACGAATTGCAATTTTCAGGAATTCTACCTTAAGTATTGTTCTTGTGAATTTATCGCATAGAAGCAAACAAAAAATCGACCGGAGCAACGGTTGTTGAGAATGTCGCAAATCCGGCCTTCTAATTGTTTGAGAGCGGCAACAGCCTCGAAATTCGGCGCGCTTAGGTAGAGTATACTTCCGTTTAGCGTTAGCATTGCACCGAAAATATTGTCGTTGCCATGTTTGATAAGAGATATTCATGTGCATGATTATAAATTCTTTAAGGCATATAAGAGATAAACCCTTCTCAAGGGCAAATACAATATTAACCATTGTTTGACCCCGCTGCCGTTGCTGCCTCCCGCCGGGGAGAGCCGGCTTATTCGCCCATATCGGGCTTTGGGAACGATGGCCGAAGTCGCGATGCGATCTGCTAGGCTGTATTAAGGGTTTGAAAAATGGGACTGCTGGACAATATGCGCATCGTGGCCAAGGTCGGTTTGACCTTTGCGGCCTTGCTGGTCGTGAGCCTTTTGATCAGTCTGGTGAGCTGGCGTTCGCTCAACCACCAGGAAGAAGCGTCTGATATGACGGTTCACACCTATGTCGTTCTGCAGAAGATGGATGCCATCATCGGCGCCATGGTCGATCAGGAAACCGGCATTCGTGCCTATCTCCTGTCGGGTGGTGACGAGAAGTTTCTCGATCCACAGAAGGCTGGCATGCAGCATTACGCCGATGCCTACGCGGCGGTGCGCCAACTGACCGCGGATAACGCCGTGCAGCAGAAGAGGCTTGCCGAACTCGACGCGACAGTCAAGGATTGGCAGACCAAGGTCGTCGCCCAGGAAATCGCCCTGACGAGAAACCCTGCGACCGTGGAACAGGGCCGGGCGCTTGAAGTGTCCGGTGCCGGCAAGCAATATATGGACGGCGTCCGCGCCAAGGCCAAGGAAATCTCCGACGAAGAAAGCAAGCTGCTGACCCTCCGCTCGGACGAGGCGCAGGCCGCCGCTGACGATGCCCGCAATAACATCATCATTGGCAGCGTCATGCTGTTCGCGGTTGTCGGTTTCGCCTTGCTCCTGCTCAACAAGAGCCTGATTGCTCCGCTTGTACGCATTACTCAGTCGATGCGCAGCCTTGCCACCGGCGATACCACAGTCGATATCCCCGGCATCGGCCGCAAGGACGAAGTCGGTCACATGGCCGATGCCGTCGAAGTGTTCCGCAAGAATGCGATCGCCAATCGCCAGCTGGAAGACCAGGCCACCACCGCCCGCGACGAGACGGCCCGCACCCAGGCCGCCCACCAGAAGCAGGCCGAACAGGAAGCCGCCAATCTGCGCTTCGCTACCCAGACGCTCGGCGAAGGCTTGAAGCGCCTGGCCGGTGGTGATGTCTCGTTCCAGCTCAACGAGCCCTTCGCCGCCGAATACGAGCCATTGCGCCAGGACTTCAACGCCTCGCTGCAACAGCTCGGCACCACGATCGGCTCGGTTCTCACAACAGTCGAAGGCATGGAAAACGGCACCCGCGAGATCGCCGACGGCGCCAACGACCTTTCGAAGCGCACGGAACAGCAGGCCGCAGCGCTGGAGCAGACGGCCGCTGCACTCGACGAGATCACCGTCAATGTCAGCAATTCCTCCAAGCGCACCGAGGAGGCCCGCTCGGTGGCCGTTACCGCCAGCCACAGCGCTGTCCACTCGTCGCAGGTCGTCAACCAGGCCGAAGACGCGATGCGCCGGATCGAGGAAAGTTCACAGCAGATTTCCAACATCATCGGCGTCATCGACGAGATCGCCTTCCAGACCAACTTGCTGGCGCTGAATGCCGGTGTTGAAGCTGCCCGCGCAGGCGAAGCCGGCAAGGGCTTTGCGGTCGTGGCCCAGGAAGTCCGCGAGCTTGCCCAGCGCTCGGCCAATGCCGCCAAGGAGATCAAGGGTCTCATCCATAATTCCTCTGCAGAAGTCGACAACGGCGTGCGCCTGGTGCGCGAAACCGGTGTCGCGCTCAAGTCGATCGGCGACCATGTCGTGCAGATCAACCAGCTGATGGAGGCGATTGCCACCTCGGCCCGCGAACAGTCCACCGGCCTTGCGGAAGTCAATTCTGCCGTCAACCAGATGGACCAGACCACCCAGCAGAACGCCGCGATGGTGGAACAGTCGACGGCCGCCGCCGGCGCGCTGGCCAACGAAGCCAACCGGTTGAAGATGTTGGTCAGCCAGTTCACCCTGGCCGGTCAATCGTCCTTCGGCTCCGGTGCCGCCCATCCGGCTCCTGCTCAGGCCTCGCACCGTTCAGCTGCCTCGCCGGCCCGCGCTCTGGCCGCGAAGATCGGCAAAGCCTTCGGTGCCGGCGGTTCGGCGCAGGTGAAGCAGGAATGGTCGGAATTCTGAGCCGATCCCACCCCCGACATAGCGCGTGAAAACGACAATGCCGCCGGCTGGAGCCGGCGGCATTGTCGTTTTGCAACCTTGTTATCGGAGAGGGCTAGAGCATTCCAGGAGAGTGAGTTCATCACTCTCGTTCACCCTCAACGCAGGCGACCATCCTGGGGCAGCGTATCGCAGGAAAGAGCGGCAAAGACAGTGGCGACGATGCCCTTGGCGTCGAGGCCAGCCTTTTCATACATAACCTCGGGCTTGGCCTGATCCATCCACACATCCGGCAGCGCCAGGCTGCGGACCTTCAGGCCGGTATCGAGCAGACCCTCATTGGCGAGCATATGCAGCACCTGCGATCCGAAGCCGCCGACGGCGCCTTCCTCGACGGTGATCAGCACGGCGTGATGGCGGGCGAGCTGGCGGATCATCTCGACATCGAGCGGCTTGGCAAAGCGCGCATCGGCAACCGTGGTCGACAACCCGGCGGCATCGAGGTCTTCGGCAGCAACAAGACATTCGGCCAGCCGCGTGCCGAAGGAGAGCAGCGCCACCTTGGTGCCTTCCTTGATGATCCGGCCCTTGCCGATCTCGAGGATCTCGCCGCGCTCCGGCATCTGCACGCCCACGCCTTCGCCACGCGGGTAGCGGAAGGAGATGGGACCGGCATCATAAGCGGCGGCGGTGCGCACCATATGTTTCAATTCCGCCTCGTCGGCCGCAGCCATCACCACGAAACCGGGCAGGCTTGCCAGGAAACCGGTATCGAAGGACCCGGCATGGGTCGGCCCGTCTGCGCCGACAAAACCGGCCCGGTCGATGGGAAAGCGCACCGGCAGTCCCTGGATGGCGACGTCATGCACGACCTGGTCGTAGCCGCGTTGCAGGAACGTGGAATAGAGCGCGCAGAACGGTTTGTAGCCTTCGGCGGCAAGCCCTGCGGCAAAGGTGACCGCATGCTGTTCGGCAATGCCGACATCGAAGGTGCGCTCGGGATAAAGCGCCTGCAACTTGTCGAGCCCTGTGCCTGATGGCATGGCGGCGGTGATGCCGACGATCTTCTCATCGTGGCGGGCTTCCTCGACCAGTGCCTCCGCGAACACGGCGGTATAGCTCGGCGCATTCGGCTTGGCCTTGGCCTGGGTGCCGTCGATGACATCGAATTTGTTGACGGCATGGTATTTGTCAGCGGCCGCTTCGGCAGGCGCATAGCCCTTGCCCTTTTGCGTGACCACATGGATCAGCACCGGCCCCTTGGCATTGTCGCGCACATTGCGCAGCACGGGCAGCAGGTGGTCGAAGGAATGACCGTCGATAGGGCCGATATGGTAGAAGCCCATTTCCTCGAACATCGTGCCGCCGGTGACATAGCCGCGCGCATGCTCGACGGCGCGGGTGATCGCCCGGTCGATATTCTTGCCGAGATAGGCGGTGAGTTTCTTGCCAATCTCGCGCATGCCCATATAGGTGCGCCCGGAGGCAAGCCGCGCCAGATAGGCACTCATCGCCCCCGTGGGCGGCGCAATCGACATGTCGTTGTCGTTGAGAATGACGATCAACCGCGCATCGAGCGCGCCCGCATTATTGAGCGCCTCAAACGCCATACCCGCCGACATCGCGCCATCGCCAATCACGGCCAGCACCTTGCGGTCGGTCTGTCCCAGTTCTGCAGCCACGGCCATGCCGAGACCGGCAGAGATAGAAGTAGAGGAGTGGGCGGCGCCAAAGGGGTCGTATTCGCTTTCGGCCCGCTTGGTGAAGCCGGAAAGACCGTGCTCCTGGCGAAGCATGCGGATGCGGTCGCGCCGGCCGGTCAGGATCTTGTGCGGATAGCATTGATGGCCGACATCGAAGATCAGCCGGTCTTCGGGCGTGTTGAACACCTTGTGGATGGCGATGGTCAGCTCGACCACGCCGAGACCTGCCCCGAGATGGCCGCCGGTTACCGATACGGCGTCGATCATCTCGTCGCGCAGTTCCCGGGCCAGCTGCGGCAGAACGCGATCGTCGAGATCTCTGAGATCGGCCGGATAGGCGATCTGATCGAGCAGAGGGGTATCAAGCTTCGGTGTCACAGAGTCTGCCTTTTTCTGTCTTCAGAGCGCAAGCCGGATGAATGGGCTCGCCGCTCCAAGTTTTATTTTTGAAGCATAACCGCTCGATCTCGTTTCACTCCGGTCGAATTATGCTCTGCACCGCCGCGCGCCAGACGGAGGTGCATCCATGCGCCGGGAGGTAACGATTTATATAGGCCTTAACCGTGCCGCGGCAAAGAGAGAAAGAGAAAAGCCGGACAAGCGCCTCAAAAAGGCCTGTTAACAGGCACGCGAGCGCGCCTTTTTTATCATGGATAAAATCTAAAACAGGTATTGCTATTCAAGTCTTGCAATTTATATAATAAGCATGCTCATCATATGGGTGCTTATCGATCAAGGCGCGCCATGCCGCAAAATCCTACTCTCGGTTTTCTCCTCCACGACGTCGCCCGTCTGCTGCGCAAGCGGTTCGAGCAGCGCACCCGTGACATTGGTCTGACGCGCACGCAGTGGCAGACGCTGGTCTATCTGGCCCGGCTTGAGGGTGCGAGCCAGAAGCAACTGGCCGAGATGATGGAGGTCGAGCCGATCACGCTCGCCCGCGTCGCCGACAAGCTCTGTGAAAAGGGGTTGATCGAGCGGCGGCCGGATGAGACCGACCGCCGGATCAACCGCCTGCACCTGACCGATCTGTCGCGGCCGCTGATCAGCGAGTTGCACGCGCGTGGCGACGCCACCCGCGCCGAAGCGCTGGAGGGGATTTCCGCCGAGGATCTCGCCCGCTTCTTTGAAATTCTCTTGGCAATGAAGACCAATCTTGTGGGAGCCTGCCGGTCGACGGCTTGCGAATAATATGTCCGATATGTCCTCTAATCCTGAAAAGCAGCCTGAAACCACTGATACCACCAGTTCCGACGCTGCCACCAAGCCAAAGCGCAGCCGCAAGGCCCGTACGCGGCTCATCCTCTTTGGGCTTGTACCCGTCGTTCTGATTGCCGGCGGCTATTTCTACGTCAATGGCGGCCAGGTGATGACCACCGATAATGCCTATATCCAAGCCGACATGGTCGGCGTCACCACGGATATTTCCGGCATCGTCAAAAGCGTCGATGTTCATGAAGGCGAGGCGGTCAAGCCGGGCCAGGTATTGTTTACCCTGGACCAGCGCGCCTTCAAGGCCGCCGTCGATGGCGACGAAGCGCGGCTGGATGCGGCAAAGAACCAGATCCTCAACCTGCAGGAAAGCTATCGCCAAAGCCTGGCTGAACTGGCCCAGGCCAAGGCCGATCTGCCCTATTACCAGATCAATGTCGATCGCCAGCAGAAGCTGCAGACCACGTCCGTCGCCAGCCAGGCCAATCTCGACGATGCCGAGCATGCGCTGATATCAGCCAAGCAGAAGGTCGACGTAGCCGAGGCGGGCGTCAAGGTGACGCTGGCGCAACTCGGCAACCGTCCCGATGCCCCGGTTGAAACTTACCCGGCCTATCAGGAAGCCAAGGCCGCCCTGGATGAAGCCCGTCGCGAGCTTGATCATACCGTGGTGCGTGCGCCATTCGGCGGTATCGTCACCAATGTCAGCAGCCTCCAGGCTGGCAGCTATATGGCGGCGGCACAGGCCGGTTTCCAGCTGGTCTCCGACACACATCTGTGGATCGATGCCAGCCCCAAGGAAACCGAACTCACCTATGTCCGGCCCGGCCAGGATGCGGTCATCACCGTCGACAGCTATCCGGGCGTCGAATGGCATGGCAAGGTCGAAAGCGTCAGCCCGGCCTCGGCCTCCAGCTTCTCGCTGCTGCCGGCCCAGAATTCCTCGGGCAACTGGGTGAAGGTGGTGCAGCGCATTCCAATGCGCGTTACCGTTGATGATAGCGCAAACAAGCCGCCGCTCCGGGTCGGCATGAGCACGGAAGTCTCTATCGATACCGGCCATCGCAACGGCCTGCCGCATTTCGTTAGGGCGCTGATCGGGCAGGAGACCGCCTATGCTTCGGAGCCGGCCAGATGAGCACGCCGGCCGCTGCCGCTAAGCCGGCACCCGTCATTGCCAACCGCGGTGCGATCACGGCCTGCGTCATCCTGGCCGTGATCATGCAGGCGCTGGACAGCACCATCGCCAACGTGGCGCTGCCCTATATTCAGGGCAGCGTTTCCGCCAGCGCCGACCAGATCAACTGGGTGCTGACCTCCTATATCGTCGCCGCCGCGATCATGACGCCGCCGTCTGGCTTCCTCTCTGCGCGCTTCGGGCGCAAGCGCGTGCTGCTGGTGGCGATTTGCGGCTTCGTCTTTGCCTCCGTGCTCTGCGGTCTGGCGCAATCGCTGAACCAGATCGTCGGCTTTCGCCTGTTGCAGGGCTTTTTCGGGGCGGCACTGGTGCCGCTGTCGCAGGGCATTCTTCTCGATATCTACTCGGTGGAAGAGCGCGGTGCCGCCATGGCGCTGTTCGGCGTGTCCGTCATGGTCGGGCCGGTGCTCGGGCCTGTTCTGGGCGGCTGGCTGACCGATCATTTGAGCTGGCGCTGGGTCTTCTACATCAACGTGCCGATCGGCCTGCTTGCCTTCATCGGCATCACCGCCTTCGTCACCGAAACCAAGATCGACTGGAACGCCCGGCTTGACGGGCTGGGCTTTGCCCTGACCAGCATATCGATCGGCGCGCTACAGCTGTTTCTGGATCGCGGCGAGCAGCTCGACTGGTTTTCATCAGGCGAAATCATCATCGAGGCGCTAGTCTGCGGCGTGGCCTTCTACATGCTGATGGTCCACACCTTCACGCGCGACAAGCCCTTCATCAATCCGCGCCTGTTTCTCGACCGAAATTTCGCGGTGTCCTTCCTGTTCATTTTCGTGGTCGGCATCACCTATTTCTCCTCGCTGGCGCTGATGACCCCCTATCTGCAAACGCTGATGGGCTACCCCGTCGTTACCGCTGGCATCGTCATGGGCCCGCGCGGCGTCGGCACCATGGTCTGCATGTTCCTGGTCGGCCGGCTGATCGGCAAGGTCGATACGCGCCTGCTGCTGGCGACAGGCCTTGGCCTGACCGCCTGGGCCATGGATGCCATGAGCGGCTGGACGCCCGCCGTGTCGCAATGGACCATCGTCTATGTCGGCTTCATCCAGGGCGCTGGCCTCGGCTTCCTGTTCGTTCCGCTGACCACGGTCGCCTTTTCCACCCTGCCGGCTTCGATGCGCGGCGATGGCACCGGGCTTTACAATCTGTCGCGCA
>Ga0308163_10003649_pt1 | contig 12744 bp, 16 predicted proteins | sample PhyTR1_FD_201037 | JGI IMG/M metagenome (GOLD analysis project Ga0308163, IMG submission 201037) | Phyllosphere microbial communities from UC Gill Tract Community Farm, Albany, California, United States - DLSLT.R1 | ecosystem: Host-associated > Plants > Phyllosphere > Unclassified | place: USA... | reverse complement strand
CCTTCTGTGAAGTTCTTTGTCCTCGGCTTCGGCGAGCATAAAAACGGGTTTTATTTCATCGAGCTCTTTCCTTACATTTTCCCAGAAATCAATGGGGACAAAGCTGGCGATATCGCATCTATAACCGTCAATATCGTATTTTTCCACCCAGAATTTCATCGCTTCTGTCATATACTTTCGCAGTTCCGGGTTTTTGTAGTCCAGTTCGATGATATCATCATAATCCCGCCAGCGCGTCGACTGGAAAGTGCCTTTTCGGGATTTCATGTACCAGTCCGGATTTTTGATCACCATATCATTGTCCCAGCTGGTATGGTTGGCCACCCAGTCGATGATCACGTACATACCGTGCTTGTGAATTGCTGTAACCAGACTTTTAAAATCGTCCTCGGTGCCAAATTCCGGGCTTACAGACCAATAATCTTTCACCGAATAATAACTGCCGAGACTGCCTTTCCTGTGAAGCTCGCCGATGGGCTGCACGGGCATCAGCCATATAATATCGATGCCCATTTTCTTGAGCCTGGGAAGCTGATCTTCTACCGAACGGAAAGAACTGTTTTCTGAAAACTGGCGGATATTAAGTTCGTAAAGTGTTGCATTTTTCACCCAGTCCGGTGTGGTAATTTCAACATATTTCTTTGGCTGATATTGGTCGTAATGCTGTTGTTCCATATATTGTTGTCGAGGTTAAAAAAAATAATCATAACTAATATCATACCTAGCTTCAAATTTTATATCAAGAGAATATTAATCTTTTAAAATTTTAAACGGATAGCAGAAAAATTGAATGAGGAATCTATTTAGGTTTGATGTTTGCAGGGAAAAACGGGTGACAGTCTTTTGATAATTCATTAAAAATATATAGTTATGATTCCGAAAAAAATACATTACTGCTGGTTTGGCGGACAACCGAAAACCGAGTTGGCGAGCCATTGCATCGAATCCTGGAAAAAGATCCATCCCGATTTTGAAATTGTAGAATGGAACGATGAAAACTCCCCACTGGAAGACAACAATTACGTCAAAGAAGCCTATGAGCAGAAGAAATGGGCATTCGTCTCCGATTATGTGCGATCCAAAGTGATGCTGGAACACGGGGGCATTTATATGGATACGGATATGGAACTGAAACATCCTCTGGATGAATTCCTGAATGAGGAAGCGATCTGTGGTTTCGAGGTCAAAGGTGTGCCGTATTCCGCATTTTGGATGGCAGAACCGCAGCACCAGTTGTCTAAGGATTTTGTAGATTATTATCAAAGGCAGGATGGCTTCGTAGAGCGCATCAACACAGATATATTTTCAGAAATGCTGGAGAAGGAATATGGCGCAGACCGCTACAGTGATACGATCCAAAAGTTGAAGCACGGTGTTACATTGTATCCGTCAGTATATTTCTCACAGGATCTTCAGAAAAATTATGTGAGTCACCATTTCAGCGGTTCCTGGTTTGGCGGTGATGAAGAAAATACGCACAAAAAAATGGTCAATGTCTACGGCCTTTTGGAACGTCTCATTAATTATCCCGGAGCCGCAAACGCTGTGAAAAGTGTGATCGAGGAACACAAGATCATAGATGTAAAAGCTGTGCTCGATTTGATTCCAAAAGAGAAAATCAAAGAATATCTTGCTTCTGAATAGTGCATTTATTCCTTAACGACAACAAGTTTCCTGACTGCAGTTCTAAATCGTAAGAACTGCAGTCCTGTTATAAGGATGTACGCTGCTGAAAATATAACAAAGGTCATCAAAATCCTGTTCGAACTGAAACTGAACTGTAAAACCACCATCGTATAAATCAAACTGATAATAGGAATGGCTAGAAAGGAGAGAAAAGAGTAGAACGGACTATTCCTGACTGCAGCGATGCAATTGAGGAATATGGTAAGAGAGGACAGCAAGAGGCCGATCACGTAAACCAGAGAAAAGCCGATATTCAGCAACAGCTCAAAAATGTCCATGACTTTATCAAAAGCGGTAGGACCGTGCGGATCGGTTTCTGCAATTATCATTCGGTAGCCGAAGAAAAGCAGTATGAGCAAAAACACATTGAAGATCCAGAATCTGAACAGCATATTGATCATATCGACAGTCTATTTATTTTAAAATTAGATACTGACCGTAGGTTCCGGACATTCACCTTTTTTATATTTGTTCTGATTTTCGTCCTCCAGATGATCTATGGTTTTGCTTTTGGATTTGTAAAAAACATTGAAAGTTTTCTTAGGGTATTTTTCTGATTTGCTTGGAGAAAACATCACTTTGTTTTTGGCTTCCATAAAATCGCCGTCTACATATTGCGATGTTTTTGAGTAAATATAAGCCGATTCATTCTCCTTCTTTTTTGCAGCATCATAGTCATAAGTCGTTGTGATTATCCTTGCATTGGTAGATGACCAACCGTACTCAAAAAGATTTTCGGTGACATACACTCTGGAATCTTTTTCTGACGTGGCAGTATAAACAAAGCACTTTTTTGATCTGTTGGCGCCTGGATAGTCTGGTGTTTTTTCCTGTGGAACAGGAGTGATTTTCGGCGGCATGATGGGAGGCGGAACTTTATTTGATTTTTTCTTTTGGCCAAATGACAGGCTGAAGATCGTCAAAGTAATAATTGTAAGGGTATTTCTCATGGCTGTTTTGTTTTAACTGATACATTATCAAATCTACCGCCAAATCATTAATCTGATATTAATTTAATAAGCAATTAACAGCCGACTATCACTCAGTCCTTAAATTCGGCGTCGCTTGCAAAGGCTAAAAACAGTAAAATCCACGGCAGCAAGATGATCAAAAAAAGGATCACGGTATAAATGACAAGGTATCTCCGGTTTTTGGTCTGCCACCAGAGCAATCCGCCGCCAGCAATGCCAAGAACTATCACACCTATCAGGAATTCCATTTTAGTATTGTAATTAATTAATTTTATTTGCTATGTTCTGATTGCTTAAACAAACTTCTCAAATTAAGATTTGTATTATTTCCTGCTTTTTTTGCCTTGGCCAAATCTGAAGATTTTCAGCGCTATCGCAGACAGCAGGATTGCGAATAAAATATCCAAGATCAAAAACCAGTATTTCGTGATGGACATGTCCGCAGAACTTGTTGGACTCGGAGACGTCATTTCGCTGTACTTAATGTAGAATGCCAGAGGGAAACCGATATAATACGGACCGTCTACCGGCCGCTGATCATCGACGGTGAAATAAGTCAGTGCTGCAAAAATAACGATAGCAAGGACGAAAGTCAGCAGGTATTTCTTCATTTGGTCTGCGGTTTTTGAGTGGTTTTTTACTTCGAAATATTTCTGAGTTTTATATTTTTAAAGTCGATGGCTGAGCCTTCATAATTTAGAGAAATACGACCCTCACGAGAGCTTACGTCAGTAGCTTCGTTCACCAATTTTCCATTTAGATATTGTGTAATTTTGCCATTGAAGGATCTGATGACGATAGCGTTCCATTCCCCGTACGGTTTTTCATTGTCCAGAAATTTGGGAGACGTCACACTTGCGCCGGGCTCCACCAATTTGCCACTCACTTTGGCAGTCACCTGATCCAGAAAGACAAAATCTCCGGTTGTATTCTCTTTGATTTGAAACTGAATCCCTTTTGGCCAAACCTTATCCGGCGAATCGGTCGGAATATTGTACATCACGCCGCTGTTTTTCTTACCTTTTCCTTTGTATTGCTCATTCATGTTCCATCGGTAGTCCAGCGTCAGTTCAAAGTTGGAATAGCTTTTTTTAGACATCAGATAGCCCACATTTTCGCCGTGCATTCTTATGATGCCATCCGTGAACTCGTAGATTTTGGCAGGCTCCAGTTTTTGAGAACTTGTTTTGATGTAGGCGTACCAGTCATTCTCTGTCCAGGTTTTTTGCTGGGTGGTGCAGGCAGTTAGGAGGAGGAGGAATAGGAGCGTGAGGGTTGTTTTTTTGAGCATTGGAAAGATTAAGATTAGACTAAATATAACTTTTTTCTTGATGATGTGGTGGATTTTAGCAAAAGTTTGTTTGAATTATTGTTTGAAATCGTAAATAAATGCCTGATCGAAGCAGTGCAGATGCTTTTGAATAATTTATTAACAATTGGTTGTTTTTTGTCTAACTTTTAGTTGATTAATTTCTTAAAAATTTGTGTAAATTCATTTAATTGTTTTTCAGTTTCCTTGTCAGTTAAATTTCCTTGTTCGTCAAATTTTCCTTTTATTCCTTGAATTAACAGACAAGTTTCGTCCGTAAATTTCGCCATTACAGTTTTCATTACAAGTTGCAATTCTTCGTGTCCTTTTTGTCCGCTTGCAGAGGCTGTTATTATTCCAGTTGGTTTATCTGTAAAAATAGTTGTCGAAACACACCATTCAATAGCGTTTTTCAATCCGCTCGGGATACTAAAGACATATTCAGGGGTGCAGATAATTATTCCGTCGGAATTTTCAATTGAGTTTCTTAATTCAATTATTTGTTTTGGTGGTTTGTCCGCCGAAAGTTCAGGGTCAAAATGTGGTAAAGTTTTTAAGTCGTTATAAATTGTCACATTAAACCCTTCGCTTGTGGAACTTGCAATTTTTTCAACAAGTTTTAGATTTGAAGAATTTGCACTTGCGCTTCCAATAATTGCTAATATGTTTTTCATTCTGAATTTTTTTTGAATTTTTCGCCCCATTCATCCATCAAATAAAGAATGTTTTTTAAAGATAAGGCAAGGTCTGTTAACTCATATTCTACTTTTGGTGGTACTTGTTGATGAACTATACGGTTTACCAAACCATCTTTCTCTAATTCTTTTAATTTCGCAATCAGCATCCGCTCCGAAATACCTTCCAGCACATTCTTTAATTCGCTGTATCTTAATTTTTTATTGTTCAATAAAAAAGCCAGTATGTTTATTTTCCAGCGACCGTCAATTTTCGACATTGTGTAGGTAATGCCACAATTTTTATTCAAATATTCCTCGTTGAGATTGTTTGTAGATTTTTCTTTTCTCATTTTATACTTATTTTTTTGTATGTACCATACAATTATGTATGTTCTTTCAATATTGAAAGTTATGGAATACTTTTGAATAAAAATAAATCAAATGGAAAATTTCAAAATAATCATCTATTGGGCGAGTTATGCTTATTATGTTTATGTCTTTGGTTATGCATCATTGTTCAAGGTATTTCAAAAACCATCAATGATGCAAAATATGCAGGCATTGGGTTTTGATAAAACTCCGACAATTTTTATCGGTATTTTTGAATTATTGGGTGTTATATTAATGGTAGTTGGTATTTTTAAACCTGCTTTTAGAAATATGGCACTTTTATGTCTTTTCCCTTTTGCAATTGGGGCATTTACCGCTCATATGGCTCATAAAGAATACAGTCATTTTTATAATGCATTAGCAATGTGCGTATTAACAATTATAATGCTTTGGACGGATAAAAATTTCAGAATATTGTTATAGGGTTTGATGAATTATTCATCTGAGCTGATAATCTTTCCTAGAGGCCCAATATAAAATTAAATGTCTGTTGAAGGTTTTATTCAGATATTATCAAATAATAATTGTCTAAATCTCTTAATGCAAATTGGTTTTTAAGTGAATTATCGTTGTGATGATTTTATAGTTCAATGCTTGCGTTTAATTTTTCACCATTTTTAAAATACTTCATATTGTCAACTCGAAATAGAATAGAATAAATCCTGTTCCAATTTCTGTTTCTGGGTTTACATACTTGGTTGTTCGTATTCTGCCCATTTACGAAGACTTAAATAACGACGTTTTCATTTGTTAGAATTTCGAAAGTTTCTCCTCCGTGTTCACTGTCACAACCTAATAAATTTTGATAAAATTCAGAACTTTCAGGAATGCTCTTTACTGCAACTATAGTTTCTGTTCTAACCATTTTTATTTTTTATAGCTATTTGCTAATCCCATATTTGAGGTCTTTCAAGTCCAAGTATACGCAAATAAGAAAGCATTTGTCCTGTGTGAACTGCTTCGTGATATGCTATTCGTTGCAAATAATCTCCAAGTTGTCTTCGTTGTCCTTTTTCTGAACGAACAATTTCAATTGTCGAAAAATCTGTCGGTCTAAGTGCTTTTATAGTTTCTATAAAATCTGCTCTGAAAGGCTCTGCAAAGTCAAGTTCTGATTGCAAGTCTGTATAAGGTTTGTTTGTCCAAGGTGAAACATAGTCGCCTAAATTTCCTCTTTTATTTACTATCATATGAAATAAGTGTTCGCCTTCTAAAACATGTCTTACCATTTCGAGACAATTCATTGCATTAATGTCGGGTCGCCAAAAATAATTTTCCGGTGTAATTCCTGTCCAAAGTTTTAAGCTTCGTCTTCTAATTTCTTCCAAGTTGAGGACTGTAATTTCATTTGGTGTCATTCGTTTTGTGTTTTTTATTGATTTGTATAATGAAAATTAACTCAAAATAACTGTATTGCAGCTTATAATACAAAAAATTCTAGTAGTGCATCCATAAGCTACTGGACTGAATTTTTTACTAAAGTAATCATTAATTCTTCTAAATATGAATATATTCCTAAAAACAACAGCCCATTTTAATAAATTATCTATTTTAGAATCACTTTTATAAACAAAAACACACAAATGAGCCCCGAAGCAAAGCAACATCACCACCCAAGGCCATGGCGGAAAAATAGTAGACCTATAGTATTTATTATTTCATTGAATTATTAACGATTTGGCTATCTACAAACTGCTCAAAACTTATTATTTTTCCGTCTTTCAGTTTCCAAACGTGAGCAACTCTGGCTGTAAATACTTTGTTTGTAATCTTGTAAGTTCCTGTGTATGTGCCAAAAGCAACTACTTTATCATCGCTTGCTACATAATCTTCAGGTGTGAATTTATAATCAATCCATTCACTTCCCAATCGGCTGAAAACGTTTTTACCGATACTTTCCAAACCAATATATGTTCCTGCATAAGGAAAGCCTTTAGCTTCTGTCCAAGAAATATCACTGGCTGCGTATTGAGCTAAATTTTTACCGTTTTCTTCCGAAGTTTTGCCTTCGTAAGTACTTTTTATAATTTCTAAGTTGGTCATTTTTATATTTTTTAAAGAACAACTTGACAATACTAAAAGCACTGTCAAGCTGAAAATGTGTTGTTTTATCATTGTTTCTTATTTTTCAACCTCAGCTTTCAACTCAAGATTAAAAGTTTTATATACGCCTATCACTTGGTCTGCAATGGCAATAGGTGTTGTTCCAGCAGTTGTACCAATAAATTCATCTGTTTGAATAAATCGAGTTTGACAGTCAGAAATGGCTTCTACCCGGTATCTGTGATTGTCAACTATTCCGGGAAAGATAGTTACTTCATCAGACCAGCCAAACAAAACGCCCTCTTGATAAATGAAAGAGCTATGTGAAATATCTGCAACCTGACCATTTCCCAAATCAAACTTTACAACAACACTTCCGCCGTTGCTGATGTTACCCGTAATACCTTGTAAAGATGAGCTCCAATTGGGCATATTGTCAAAATTTCTGAGAACAGACCAAACTTTACCAGCTGGAGCATTTATAATAATATCAGTATAAACATTTGCCTGTGTAAAAGATACTTCGGTAGTATTTGCAGTTTCTACCTGTAAGGTTAGATCTGGTTTACAAGCAATATCATCTTTTGAACAAGAAATAAACAAGAAATTTGTGATTACTAAAAGCACAACCAATGGCGTGCTAAACTTTATTTTTTTGAACATCATATTTTCTATTAAATTATTTCTTTTATAAAAAGAAAGTGTTTACCATTTCATTTCGCCTGTATTCACTTTTGCGCCAATCTGTAAGGCAGTTTCAAAAGTTAATGCAGGATATTTTGCTTTAAGGGCTTTGATTAATTCTTCAGAAGTTTTGTTGTTTTTCAAGGCTTCTTCATAAAATTGAATGTAATTTTTAGTATGTTTTACAGCACTGCTATCAAATGGACTCTGAGCGTTGGCGTGAGCAGGAATTACAATTTCTGGGTGCAATGCTTCAATTTTATCTAAAACTGAAACCCAATTTTTTCTGGCTTCCGTAGTTTGTGCATCTGCCATCCACAAGTGAAAACTTGTACCGAAAACATTGATACCGCCTACAACTGCTTTGATTGAAGGTATCCAAACGAAAGTTTTGTCAGGAAATTCTTCTAAGCCAATTATCTCTAATTTTTTGCCCTCTAAATCTATATTATTACCTTTTAAAACTTGAGGTAAAACAACATTTGATGTTATATTTTTTCCTAATCTTTCGCCCCAAACATCCAGTTTCTTTTGAGCGCTAGCTTTAATATGTTCAACCGTTGCAGGTGATGCGTAAGCGGTGACTTCGGGAAAATATTTTTTAAATACTTCTAATCCGAAATAAAAATCAGGGTCGCCGTGGGAAACGAAAATAGTTGTTAGTTTTTTGCCCGAATTTTTAATTTCCTGCGCCACTTTTTCGGCTTCTGCCAAAGTAAATTGCGCATCAATTAATACGGCATCTGTTTTGCCACTCACGATTACCGATGCTACACCGAAACTATTTTCTGATGCGTTGTAAACGCTTACGTTTAAATCTTTTGTTTCAATAGTTTTGAAACTTTGTGCTTGTGTTTCCATTGTTGTTAAAATTGTTGATGTAATTAAAATTGATTTTAAAATTTTCATTGTTTTATTTATTTGAATTAATGATGCAAAGTTGCTTCATCGAATGTCTAATAACATTGAACAAGTTCAATAAATGAAAAATCCTTTAAACCTATAATTTAAAGGATTTTAAGATTGAATTTAAATTATACTTAGGAAACTGTTATGGTTTTTAGCAGAGTATAACCATCGGTCACATTTCCCGTAACACTATCGGCCATATTTTGGCTTAAGCTGTCAGAAAAAATACTGTCTTGTGTATTCGACCTATCTGGCGTTCCGTTATAGCCTGCTGTTGCGTAGACTGCTGAATAGGCAGCAACAGGAAATGCAATTTGCGTGACTAAGAGGGAAGCTCCACCAGTAGTGCGGACTTCTACGTGAACGTGAGGAGCTCTACCAGGATACCAGCCTGGAAAAATACTGATAAATGAAACTTGACCGTTTGCATTGGTGGTTTGTCTGCCCCGTAAAAAGTTTTGAGCAGTATAATCAGCTGATTGCAACTGATTGCCTCCGTATTGCGAATAATTACCATCTTTATCACATTGCCAGACATCTACAAAAACCCCTGCAAGTGGTGTGCAACCGTTGCTTTGGTCTTGTATTGTCAAGGTCATTAGCAGTGCAACACCACTTCTATCTCCAATAATACTTGCTCTCACATACTGTGCAGGTGTAAGTATCGGAAAAGGACCAATAGTTTCTCTCGGCGAAACTGCACAATTGCTATTAGTGTCATTATTTCCAGTGGTACTTGTATCTGGGTCATCATCTTGTGAGCAAGAAGTCACCACTATTGGTAAAGCTACAATTGCGCCTAATCCTAAGAAACCATCTTTTAAAAATTTTTTTCTGTCCATCTTTGTATTTTATTATGATTTTGAAAATTATCTATTTTAAAACATCGGGTGTGGATTGGCTGAAGTCGCAGGTGCGTTTTGTATTACATCCCAATGTTCTGTAATTTTATTATTTTCTACTCGAAAATATTCTGAAATGGCTTGGAAACTTCCATCTGGTGTTGGTGCTTTGATGTGGAGTGCTACAATATTTCCTTCGGAAACGGTTTTTCTAAAATCTACGGTTGTTGCGGGTGTTCCTGCGATCCATTGTGTTGCCATTGCTTTTATGGCAGCTCTACCATCTGCAACTTGTGGATTGTGTTGTATATAATTTTCTACAATATAATCGTCGATAGCGGTAACATCTTTGGCTCCAAACAAGCGTTGGTAAAATGTTATAACCAATTGTTTGTTTGCTTCTTCTTGCCCCAGATTTCTTGCGGCGGTTGTATTGGCATCGTTACCAAACATTGGGTGTGCATTGGCAGAAGTTGTTGGAGCATCTTGTATTACATCCCAATGTTCTACTAATTTATTGTTTTCTACCCGAAAATATTCGGTAATGGCTTGAAAGCTGGTTCCGTCTGGAGAAGGTGTTCTCACGTGTAGAATAACCAAATTGCCTTCGGCTAAAATCTTGCGAAAATCTACTGTTGTTGGAGGCGTTCCTGCAATCCATTGGGTAGCCATTGCTTTTAATGCAGCACTACCATCGGCAACTTGTGGGTTGTGTTGAATGTAGTCTGATGCAACATAATCGTCGATAGCGGTAATATCTTTGTCGCCAAATAAACGCTGGTAAAAAGTTCGTACTAATAATTTGTTGGCTTCTTCCTGCTGAATGTTTCTTGAAGATGTAACGTCATTATCATTATCATTGGAACAACTTGTTGCAAAAAGAGCAACACCTATAATCACGAAGATTGCTAAAATTCTTTTTTTCATTTTTTCAATGTGTTTAAAATTATGATGCAAATATGCAATGACATATAATTTAAAAACATTGAACTAGTTCAATAACTTAAAATAATTACTTCTTAAACGATATTTTTTTTCTTATTTTACTTAAAAATTCGTGGCTGATGCCCAAGTAGGCGGCGATTTGAATATTAGTCAGTCGCTGGAAAAGTTGAGGATATTTTTCGATAAAATCAATGTATCGTTGGTCGGAGGTTTTGCTGAGATTGTCTATCATACGGCGTTGTAAGGAAACGTGCGTTTTTTGGGTCATCACACGAAAGAGTTTCTCAATTTTTTGTAGATTTTCGTAGGCAAACTCTTTGTCTTTTTTATAAATTACAAGCACCTCGCTGTCTTCCAAAGCTTCAATAAAGAGCTGAGAAGGTCTTTCGTTGGTAAAACTGTCGATGTCGGTAATCCACCAATTTTCAATGGCGAAATAAAGCACTTGTTCAAAACCATTCATATCAATATGATATACCCGAAAAAGCCCTTTGGTAACAAAACCTTCAAATTTACAAATCTCACCTTCACGTAATAAAAATTGTTTTTTCTTGATACTTTTCTTCTGAAATAAATCACAAAAGTCAGTCAATTCTTTGTCTGAAAGTGAGATGTGTTTTGATATGTTTTGTTTTAGAATGTCTGTCATAATGTGAGGTTTAATAAATTGGTAATCAGCATTCTGAGATACTTTGAGTTTGCCACAAACCTTCGGAATATTCAGTAAAGAATTTTTATCGTCTTTAATATTAAAGATTCTCCTTCACGATAAGACCTAATAATCGTTGAGATAGTTACAAAGCAGAAATTGTACTGAATATAAGCGAAGTTTTTTGAGTGTTTGCCGTTTGTCTGAAGACGTTATCACCATATAAACTTGGTTTAAGAAAAAAATAGTAAATTTAATTGAAAGATAAAACATCTCAGTTATTGTCAAGTAAGACGTGAACAAAGGATCATACCAATAATTTTCCAATTCTCTATATCGCTGATTTTCCTGATTTCATCATATTTTTCCTATGGCCTCGTTCAAAAACCGGTTAAACGGGTATATTTCTTTCAGAACCTTTACTGTATTTATAATAAAATCTTTATCCAAAACATCAGCATCAGATAATGGGTGGAAGACGGTAAACTGCTTGAATTTCAGATAATCGCCCATTGGATCTTCCTTGTCAAAGCCTTGCGGAACTTTCACAAGTTTAGTTCCTTGTAATTCCAAAATGTCTTTGAAAGATTTTTTATTAAGGATTTTAAGGAATGAATCGCCGTCGGAACTAATGGTTTCGCGGATGGCTTTCAGGTTCTTTGGTTCGGTCATATAAACACCGCCTGCAAGAAAGGATTTGCCAGGTTCCAGATGGATGTAATAGCCGGCGTAATTCAGTGTTTTCGGACCTTTTTCCACAAGCGATGCGCCCAGATTATTTTTGTACGGCGTCTTGTCTTTAGAAAATCTGGTGTCTTTGTAAATCCTGAAAATACAGTTTTTGGCTTCCAGTCTTTCTACACTGCTGTCAAATTCTGCCACTTCGGAGATGATTTCATTCACGACGTTTTCAACATTGGCTTTTGCATCAAGGTACAGTTGCTTATTTTCATTGAACCATTCTCTATTGTTATTGATTTCAAGCGTGGACAGGAAATTAAGGGTTTCTTTATTGACAGTTGCTCGCATTGCTTTGATAATTTAGGATAAAGATATTTAATTCTAAGATTATTTCAACAAAAAAATCCCGCTCACTGAGCGGGATTTGAAATTGTGATCTTACTTTTTAATAATTTTGGAACTGTACGTCTTGCCGTCAAAGTTCTTTATATTAATGATGTAAACACCGGATTTCAATTGACTGAGGTTAATTTCCTCTGCGTTTTTAAAATCAGCGACCTTCTGCCCAACCGCGTTGTGCACATCGATTGTTGCCACTTTTTCGCCATTCGGAAGATTGAGTTTTAAAATCTCTTTTACAGGATTTGGATAGAGCTTGATATTACCTTTTGTCACATCATTCACAGCAAGCACTTCATCATTGATTTTCAAATTGTCAATGTACGCACTGCCTCCGAAATTATCATGAACAAAGTTAATCCCCGCAATGTTGGTTTTGGCAAAGTTCTCCAGCGAGTGGATCAAAACGCCATCAATATAGAAGTCGATTTTGTTTTCTGAAGTTACAGATTTCAGTTTGTACCATCTATTGGCTTCCCAAGTGAAATTGGCATTTTCGTAATCATAATCTTCATTTGCTACCACTTCAAGATTTCCTGTGTAGTTGAAAGAGTAAATA
>Ga0308163_10003647_pt1 | contig 12748 bp, 8 predicted proteins | sample PhyTR1_FD_201037 | JGI IMG/M metagenome (GOLD analysis project Ga0308163, IMG submission 201037) | Phyllosphere microbial communities from UC Gill Tract Community Farm, Albany, California, United States - DLSLT.R1 | ecosystem: Host-associated > Plants > Phyllosphere > Unclassified | place: USA... | reverse complement strand
CGTCGAGGCCCTCGAGCGCAGCAGCAACGCCCTGGAAAAGGCAACGCGGTTGACGCAGCAATTGTTGACGTTCGCACGCAAGCAAAACCTGCAGCCCAAGACCATCGCATTGAACCAGGTTGCGCTGGCGCTGACCGATATGCTGGCGCCGACGCTGGCCCCTGCGATCACAATGCGACTCGACCTCGGTACCAATATGCCGCCATGCCAGGTGGACCCAGACCACCTGGAGACAGCCCTGCTTAACCTGGTCATGAATGCCAGGGAAGCCAGGCCCGACGGCGGCACCATTAATCTGAGTACCGCCTCATCTTAGCCTGACGCCACCTGAAACGGTCAAATAGCGGCTGCTGTTTCTTCTGGCGATTTTTTCACACTTTTTGAGAAATCTTGAATGCTCTTGCCGTGGGACGCAGTTTCGTGGTTAGCGCCTGGTGTGATCTGCGGCCTCGCCTATTATTCCGAAGAGCACCTACGCCGATTTTAAATTAGATTCATCAAGCATAGGCTGCTGTAACTTGACCGGCGGCTTCCGCCCGAGGCTGTGTGAAAACGCAGAAAAATTCGGAGCCTTCAAAAAACGGCCTCTCAAAACGCGCGCGACGCGGTGTTCTCGGTGTCGGGAATGCTAATCCTCCCCACGAATATTTTGAGATTTGGCGTTTTCACACAGCCTAGCCCCAAAGCGGACCTTGTGTGAAAACTTACGCGCCGTTAGCCGCGCCGAAGTTTATCGTTGCGAATAGACTCAACAGCCGTATGAATCAAGGCCAATCTATCTTTGCTCGACTTCAAGGAGCGACTTGTTACAAAAAGCTGAGGACGGCGCAGCATTGAAATTTTGTCGAATGGAGGGCGGAAGGGCTGCTGATCCACACGAATGTACGCTACAAATTGTCCTAGGTACACGCGGTATGAATTGATGCCCTCCCATTTTTCGCGTATTGGATCCATGAGCATATTGTGCCCGACTTGTTCGTCGTCTTCCCATCGAGATAGGCAGGCTCCGAAACAAGCCGGAATTGGTTCAGTAGGATCTTGAATCAGTTTCGCCGCAGTAGCTTCAAACGGGCCAAGATCTACCCTTGAAAAAAAATCTTGAGATGACACGGACGCACGCCAGAGCACTGAGATTAAGAATTGCAGTATGAGATTCTGATCGACGTCATCCGCTTGAAACCCAATTGCGCCCGAGCGAGTCTTTACCGCTCTGAAATGGAGATCAGTCTCAGTAAGAAAGATTTTCGCGGCGTAGTCATCGAACGCTTGGAATAATTTTTCGCAGTCCTTGCATAGGATCGTCTGGTCGTAGACGCCGCTTCTAGATTTTTTTTTGAAAGCCCCGCGTGTGTTTGACGCTAAAATTGCTGCTTTTTTTTCTTCTTGATATGGTTTGTAGAAAGCCGCAGGAATTATGTGAGAATTCCCTAGCCGCCGTAGCTCACCGCATAATTTACATTTTTTTAATTCGTCTGCTTCCATCAATTTTTTCGGTCACTAAAGTTGGCGAGATGTCGCGGCCGCACTAGCATCTAATTTGTGGTCATCTCCCCTTGCGTCTTGATCATATCCAAGGGGAGCGTAAACAAAAAGGATGTCCATTTTCTACGTTCAAAGTACGCCCATTTGGGTGAGGGTGGCTTAAGCTCATACATCGCCAATCCCAACTTTTCCCAATATATATCATTTATTAGTGACGGCATCCAACTGTTCTTTCTATGGCTAGGTCCGCTCTTGGCCGAACTCGGCCATTGGCACTCAGGATAGCATCTTGCCCGTGTGAACAATTCACCGATTGTCACGCTAGGCGGGAGTCGCCCCATAGCGGACAGTCAGTACCTTACAGCATAGAATTGCGGGAAATGCTGGAAAAACTTTGTGTCTCTTGAGGAATGTTATCTCCAGCGATCAGGGAACGCGCGGGCCTTGCCGCCCCGCGTGCCTGATTGACGGCTACAGCAAGAAGCTGCATCGGGCGCGCGTCACGGCGGCGGCGTCTTTAATGTCTTAGCATCGGCGGTGACTCCGCAGCCGGTGCTGCATCGCGCTGAGGCGGCGCGATCTTGAACCAGATCGCGTACATTGCCGGCAAGAATACCAAAGTGAGCACGGTGCCGGCGATGGTACCGCCAATCAGCGTATAAGCTAACGTGCCCCAGAATACCGAGTGGGTTAGCGGAATGAACGCCAGTACAGCGGCCAGCGCAGTCAGGATAACGGGCCGCGAGCGCTGCACTGTCGCTTCCACCACTGCGCGGAACGGATCAAGCCCGCTCTTCTGGTTATCGTCGATCTGGCCGATCAGGATTAGCGTGTTGCGCATCAAGATGCCCGACAGTGCGATCAAGCCAACCAGCGCATTGATGCCGAACGGCTGCCCAAACAGAATCAACGTCGGCACCACGCCGATCAGGCCCAATGGGCTGGTGAGGAACACCATCACCATTGCGGCAATCGAGCGCACTTGGAAGATGATGATCAACAGCGTAATCGCCAGCATGATCGGGAACAACGGTAGCATAGCCTTGGTGGCTTTCCCCGACTCCTCGATCGAACCCGCTTCGTCGATGCGGTAGCCGGTCGGCAGCTTGGCGATAATGGCTTGCAGCTGCGCCGTCATCGCGCCGGAGACGTCAGGAGGTTGCAAACCGTCGGCGATGTCGCCGCGTACTGTAATCGTCGGCATGCGGTCGCGCCGGCGCACCAGCGGCTCCTCCGCACGCACTTTTACGGCCCCCACCTGCGAAAGAGGAATGCGCTGGCCATCGGCGCCGGCGAGTGTAAAGTCAGCAATGCGCGCGGGATCGAGCCGGTTGTCGCCTGCAGAGCGCGCCATCACCTGTACTGTGCGAATATCTTCGCGCACGGCCGTCAATGGCACACCACTGAGCAGGAACTGCAGCTGTTGCGCCACGGCGGCAGAGGTCAGCCCGACTGCCTGCAAACGGTCCTGCTGCAAGGTGAAGTGCAGCGACGGGGTACGCACACCCCAGTCGTTGTTCACGGTACGCATCATTGGGCTCGCCTCAAGCACGTGCTGTACTTCAGCGGCGATGTCGCGCAGTTTGAGCGGATCAGGACCGCTGACACGGTAGGCGACCGGGTACGGCGAGTAAGGTCCGAACACCAGCTGCGTTACGCGCACCCGCGCTTCCGGCGCCAGGCCGGCGGCGATCGCTGTGCGAAGGCGCTGCTTGAGGGCATCGCGCTCGTCCTGGCTATCGGTACGGATCACGATCTTGGCGAACGACGGATCGGGCATCTCCGGTCCCATGGCGAGATAGAAGCGCGGTGCGCCCTGGCCAATGTAGGCGGTGACGATTTTCGCTTCGGTCTGCCTGCTAAGCCATGCTTCTACCTTGGCGGCGGCGGCGCTAGTCTGGCCAATCGCGGTACCGAACGGCATCTGCACCTCGACCAGCACTTCAGGCCGGTCGGAGACCGGGAAGAACTGCTTCTTGACTACGGCCATGCCTGCTATCGACAGCGCGAACAGGCCCACCACCGTGCCCGCAACCAGCCACTTGCGGGCGATTACGCGGCCCAACAGATTGCGGAAACGCCGGTAGCGCGGGGTGTCATACAGCACATCGTGGCCGCCTTCAACTGGCTTCAACTGCGGTAACATCTTCACGCCCAGATAGGGCGTAAATACCACCGCCACCACCCATGACGCGATCAGCGCGATTCCCACGATCCAGAACATGTTGCTGGTGTACTCCCCGGCCGACGACCGCGCGAAACCGTTGGGCATGAAGCCGACGGCCGTGATCAGGGTACCAGCCAACATTGGCGCGGCTGTATGGCTCCAGGCATAGGCTGACGCGGCAATGCGGTCGTAACCTTCCTCCATTTTTACCACCATCATCTCAATCGCAATGATGGCGTCGTCGACCAGCAGACCCAACCCGAGGATCAGCGAGCCCAGCGTAATGCGATCGAAGTTCTTGCCGGTAGCGGCCATCACAATAAACACCACCGCCAGTGTGAGCGGCACGGCGGCGGCCACCACAATACCCACGCGCCACCCCATGCTGACGAAGCAGACCAGCATCACCACCAGCAGCGCCACGAAGAACTTGACCATGAATTCATCGACGGCAGAACTGATATTGACTGCCTGGTCGGTGACCTTGGTCAGCCCCATGCCAAGCGGCAGTTCACGATTGATGGCGCCTACTTCCTGGTCGAGCGCCTGGCCCAGGTCGAGACCGTTCCAGCCGTCGCGCATCACGATACCCAGCAGGAGGGCCGGTTCACCGCCGTTGCGCAGGATAAAACTCGATGGATCCTCGTAGCCGCGCTTGACGGTGGCGAGATCCGACAATTTCACCGTGCGGCCCTGGACGACAATTGGCGTGTCGCGGATTTTCTGCAACTGATCGAACGCACCATCAAGGCGAATGAACACCTGCGGCCCCTTGGTATCGACCGAGCCGGCTGGCGTGAGCAGATTCTGGTTGTTCAGAGCGGCAAACACCTGCTCCGGCGCCACTCCCAGCGTGGCCATGCGCTCGTGCGAGAATTCGACGTAGATGCGCTCGGGCTGCTCGCCGACGATGTTGACCTTTTTGACGCCGGGAACATGCAGCAGCCGCTGGCGCAGCGTTTCGGCGTCGCGCACCAGCAGGCGCTGCGGCTCGCCCTTGGCTTTCAGGGCGAACAACGCGAAAGTCACATCAGCATATTCGTCATTGATCATGGGGCTAATCACGCCTTGCGGGAGGTTGGCTGCCTCGTCGCCTACCTTTTTGCGTGCCTGATAGAACTGCTCCTGCACTTCGGCCGGCGGTGTGCTGTCTTGCAGCGTCAGCGTGGTGAATGCAAGGCCGGGACGTGTGTAAGTTTCGCTGCGTTCGTACCAACGCAGCTCCTGCAAGCGTTTTTCGAGTTTTTCGGCCACCTGATCCTGCATTTCCTGCGCGGTGGCACCGGGCCAGGCAGTGATCACGGTCATGACCTTGATGGTAAACGCCGGGTCTTCAGCGCGACCGAGTTTAAAGAAAGACACCACACCCGCGACCGATATCAGGAAGATCAGGAACAGTGTGATCGCACGTTCCCGGACCGCCAATGCGGACAGATTGAAGCGGCCCGAGCTCATTGTTTGGCTCCGTTGCCGATGGCTTGCGCCGCTGCTGGCGCCGCCGCCAGCCTGACCGTTTCGCCCTCGCGCAGCAAATGCGCACCCAGCGCTACGATGCGCTCACCCGGCTTGAACTGGCCGGTCACAACGGCCACGTCGTCACCCAGGCGTTGCACGGCGACCGGCCGCCATGCGACCTTGGCCGGTTGGCCCCGGATCAACCACACGCCCGGTCCCTTGCCTGCATCGTACAAGGCCCCCATCGGCACGGACCAGGCGCTTTCGCCTGCTGGCGTGTCGGCCTGGGGCGCTGCTGTAGTCCCGGCTTCTGCCGCCGCTGTCGCTTCGCGCAGCTTGATCGTGACGGTCGCCCCCAACGGCGCTGTGGCCAGCGAACCTTCGAGCACATAGCGCGCCTCGTAAGTACGAGTGGCGCGGTCCGCCGTGTCAGACAATTGGCGCAGGCGCGCCGGCACGGCTGGTCCTTGCTGGCCGAACAGGGTCGCCCAGCCGGTCGATCCCAGCTTGGGGCGTAACGTTTCCGGCAGCGATATCACGGCTTCGCGACTGCCAGCGTGTGCCAGGCGCAGCACCGGCTGGCCGGCGGCCACCACCTGGCCCGGCTCGGCCATCGTATCCATGACGATACCATCGGCTTCGGCCACGAGCTCGGCGTAGCGGCTGGCATTGTGCGCCACTTCGGCCTGCGCTTCAGCTGCCTTCAACTGCGCTTTCGCGCCGTCCGCCGCCGCAGCCACTTGGTCGTAGGCGGAGGCAGAAATGGCGCCGGTACCGCGCAAGTCGCGGTAGCGCGCTTCATCTTGCACGCTTTGCTGTGCCCGTGCCCGCGCTGCGGACACCGATTCTAGCTGCGCGGCGGCGGCCAGCTTCAAGTCGATGGGGTCGATGCGCATCAGAACCTGGCCGCGCTTGACCTGCTGGCCTGGATCGACCAGTCGTTGGAGGACTTTGCCGGCTATCCGGAATCCTGCTTCGCTCTGCACCCGGGCGGCAACTGTGCCCGTAAACGAACGGACTTCGGTAGCTGCCTCGGTCGGGGTAGTGCTGCGCACCAGGGGCGCTTCGACACGTGGATCGGGCGGGACAGATTTGCCGCAGCCGGCCAGCAATAGCACGGGCAGGCAGGCGGCAGACAGGGCAGCAGTGGCAACAAGGCGGCAAGGCATAGAAATCCCATTAGTAATCAAAACAGGATTTCATTTTGAGACCAGTGACTATTTATGTCAATGGTCACAGTCGATTTATAGTTGTTAGCTAGATAAGCTACGCAGTACCAAACTCGACAAATGAGCTGGCGCCTGTTCAGTGTCATCGAAGCTGTACTGAAGCAGCAGTGGATTAAGATACGGCCGCAGTACCAGGTAGATTGTGTTGGCGGTTTCGTCCAGCGGGGTCTTGCGCTCGAAGTCCCCATGCTCGCGCCCCTGGCGCAAGATGTCCGTCAGGATGGTCTGGATGCGTAACTCGTATCGCTGCGCAGAGTCCCACCGCCCAGAGGCAGCCGAAGCGGCGATGTCAAACAGTTTGCGATCGTCGAAGAACAGCCGCATGCCCGAGGTAACGATAGTCTTGAACAGACGGCGCAACTTCTCGGGCGCGCCATCGGCGCTGTCGACGGCGGTGCGCACATCGGTCTCGATCTCGAGCAAGCAAGTGGCGCAAATCTGTTCGCCGATGGCTTGCTTCGATTCGAAAAACTTGTAGATGTAGGCTTTTGAAAAGCCGATCGTCTTCGCTAGATCCGACACGGTGGTCTTTTCGTAACCGTACAGTCGGAAGTGATCTGTGGCGGCCTTGACGATTTGATCTCGCACATCATGATCGGCGGGGCCTCGGGTGGCGCAGTAGGCGGCAGGGTTGGCAGTTGTCATGGGCCACAGCTTAACCTCCACCGCCGATTTTCACAATAAGTGACTAACTCATGGTATAGTCACTTCAATCCTTTTTCCTTAAGTGAACATTTTATGATCCAGACCCGCCCACTGATCGTGCTGGCAGCAGCCTGCTTTGTGACAGGCTGTGCCACCACTCCGGCTGTGGGGCCCGACTATGTGCGCCCCGACCTGCAACTGCCGCAGCAGTACCTGGCCCGGTCCAGCGAACCGGGCCCTGACCTGTCTGCATGGTGGCAGGACTTTCACGACACGCAACTCGACCAAATGATCACTCTGGCGCTCGCTCAAAATCTCGACCTAGCGCAAGCCTCTGCCAGGGTCGCGCAGGCGCGCGCCGGGTTGGGAGCGGCGCAGGCGGCGCTGCTGCCGTCGGCAAGCGTCTCTGCGCAAGGCGCGCGCGCCTATCAGTCGGTGGAAACACCGCTGGGTCAGGTGGTCAAGAGTCAACCGGGCTTCGATCGCTACGGCAGTGCCTACGAAGCTAGCATCGGCGCCAGCTGGGAAATCGACTTGTTCGGCGGACTGCGGCGCGGCCGCGAGGCTGCGCTGGCCGAGTACCAGGCTACAGCCGCCGGCGCTGCTGCCACCCGGCTGGCGGTCGCCGCCCAAACGGCTGATATCTATATCGCGCTGCGCGGACTGCAAGGGCGGCTTGACGTCGCCCGCAGGCAGGTACACACGCAGGAAAACCTGCTGGCGACGCTCAATCTGTTGCTTGGCAAGGGGCTGGTACCGGAACTGCAAGTGCACCAAGTGGCCGGCGCGCTGGCGCAGGTACGCTCATCGGTACCGGTGTTGGAAGCTGCGCAGGATACTGCCATGAATGCGCTCGACGTCATGCTGGGCACTGCACCGGGTGCGCACCGCGCGCAACTGCTTACAGCATCAGCGATTCCGGAGGCGCCGGCGATTGGCGCCACGGGTACGCCAGGCGACCTGCTGCGCCGCCGGCCAGATCTGATCATGGCGGAGCGCCGGCTGGCGGCGTCCAGTGCGCGCATCGGCATGGCAATCGCAGAGTTCTATCCAAAGTTTTCGTTGGATGGCATGGTCGGCAGCGCCACTGCGATCTCGGCTGGCAACCTATTTACCAACAAGGCCAGCGAAGCGTCGGCCGTGCTAGGGCTGCGCTGGCGCCTGTTCGACTTTGGGCGAATCAACGCCGAGATAGCTCGGGCACGTGGGCAGGAAGCGGAAGCACTGGCGGCTTATCGACAGTCGGCGCTGCTGGCCACGGCCGACGTTGAGAACGCCTTAACCGACATGACCCAGCGTAAGCTACAGGCCGCCACTCTGGCAAATGGCGTACAGGCTTGGCAGCAGGCGCGCCAGGCATCGTTTGCCGCCTACCAAAAAGGCGTGGTCAGCTTGATCGAGGTGTTACAGGCGGACGACAAGCTATTGCAGGTATCTGACATGCGGGTGCAGGCACAAACCGAGGCTGCGCGCGCGGCGGTGGCGGCTTTCAAGGCACTGGGAGGCGGTTGGCAGCCAGCGGATGGATTCGTGACGGTGCAAACCGCAGCCGTCGCGCAGCGCTGAGTTCATGCGAACAGCTCCCGTGCATCGGGTCAATAAAGCGGATCGATAAAGCGGTTCGCCGCGAGGTCTATTAAATCAGTCAACTCGATTCAAAATCGAGCGGCGGCTCGGGACATCAACAGGGCTCCCGCGCCCCTCAGTTATGCTGCGCGCATGGCGAGTGCGCGTCCTGAAGTTGGAGCAGCGGCGCTGGCTTCAAAGCCGGTGGACAGCCGGATTGCGCGCCGTGACGATCCACGCCGCGCCGTCGAGCATTAGCGACTGCTCGCAGGGGCTGCTAGTGAAGATAGCACGGACAGCAGCCGAGGCGCGGGCGTGGATCTCGTCCGGTTGATCGTCGAGGAGGCGCGACAGTGGGCCAACTTCGAGCGCCATCTTCACGGCGTCGTCAATCGCATCGTTCCGCGTACTTCCTTTGCCGAACGGGACGGAAGCATCAAAACGCGCGATAGCAATATCGGAGAATCCGGCCCCTGTCAGGATCCGTGCTATCCGCGACCGCTCGCCGAACGAAAATGGTCCGGGCGCCTCAGACCCGGGTAGTGCAATTGGCGGGAGGATGCTGCGCATTGCTCCCATCGGCAGGCGCATCCACTCGTTTTCGGCCGCGCCGCGCCAGCAGACAAAAGCCACTCGCCCACCCGGTCGGAGCGCGCGCCGCATATTAGCGAAAGCCCCGGTCGGATCGGCGAAGAACATCACCCCGAAACGCGAGTACAGGATGTCGAACGCGCCTTCGGGCAATTCGGCGTTGCTGGCGTCGGCCAACTGGAATTGGGCTGGCGTCCCGTGCGGCGCGAGGGCGCGGGCCCGGCGGATCAACGGTTCGGATATGTCCACGCCCAACACTTGCCCCGTCGCACCAACGCGGGCGGCCAGCGCTAGGCTCGACCCACCCGCGCCGCAGCCAACGTCCAGCACGCGCTCCCCCGGTGCCGGTGCGGCGGCTTTGATCGCGGCATGACCGAAGACCGCCACCATTGCCTCAAGTCGGTCCTGATTGGCGACCCAGCGCTCCCCGCTTTGACCGCTCCAATCGGCGACCGGATCGACATTTTGCTCTGGCATGCGCTCTCCTGGTTTTGATTTGTTCTACTAAGCTGCAGCACGTGAACGGTGCCGAGGGAACTCGAAGGCAACTGCTTCGAATTCCATGTCTCGTCTAAACGAGCAGCGACTGCTGGGCCGAGATACCCGCTGTCGCGCCGTGTGCTATTGACGTGGTGACTGAGGGCATGAGGGGGTTTGCGAGGTCGCCGGCAGCGTATATGCCGGGGACACTGGTTTCCCGACGCTCATCGACCTTGAGCACGATGCCGAGGGGCGTATCGACCGTGGCGAGGCCCAGTGATTCATGCAGACTGGCAGAGGGCTTGTTGCGCGGATGCGCGAACAGGATGTCGACTGCGACGTCCTGGGCGGTATCGAGCCGCACGGTGGCATGATGGCTACCGTGTCGGGTGATTTTCGTGATGCGGCCATCGACGACAGATGCATTGCCGCGCGCCAAATTGGCCCGGATATCCGGCGCAATGTCGCGGCCATCGGCGAAGACCGTCAACGACTCCGTCCAATGTTTGTACAGCTTGACATAATTATGCGACTGCGGGCCGGACCAGACGAGACCCCAATGCTGGCCCGCGACTTCAAAGCCGTCGCAATACGGGCACGGCACGATGGCGGTGCCCCAACTTGCGGCGAAACCCGGGACATCAGGCATCTGGTCGGCGACACCATAGCTGAGGATCAGACGACGCGTCCTGAGGTTTTCGTTATCGTCAGTGACGACGCAGAAATCGTCGACTTCGCCAGACACGCGCTCGGCCCGCGCATTGAGCAGTTTGACCGTTGGATAGCGGGCAAGCTGCTGCCGTGCCTGAGTCAGAATGTCCAGCGGTGGCTTGTGATCGTGGCCGAGCAAGCCATGCGAGTGGCCGGCGAAGCGGTTGCGCGGCCGGGAAGTGTCGAGAACAGTGACCTTGCGGCGGGCACGGCCGAGCTGCAGAGCGGCGGCGAGGCCGGCAAAGCTGCCGCCGATGATGATGACGTCATTCATGGTGATAACTCCGTGTTTGGATGAAGGGGTAGGCTGGACCTGGTATGCTTCACACCCGGTGGCCTTGCATCTTTTGAGTACTTGGTGGTATCATAAATATGTAATTAGATACTGTCAAGTACTGGAATTATTATGACGCAAAATAATCAGGTCAGGCGCGGCCGTCCTGTCAATGAATCGCTAGGCCAAACGATTGCCGACGCTGCGTGTGAACTCTTTGTTGAATTAGGTTTTCAAGCGACGACAATGGATAAGGTCGCACAGCGGGCGAAGATATCCAAGCTCAGTATCTATCGGCATTTCGACAACAAGGAAGCGCTGTTTAGCGCAGCCATCGCGGCCCACTGCCAGCAGTTTGCACCACAGGCGCTCATTGAAGGCGTCGACGGTTCAGCGGCAGATCAGCTGATGGCGGTGGGGAAATCCCTGCTTCGCACGTTATTGAGCCCGGATGTGCGCAGTGTAGAGGCCATGATCATGGTCGACCAGACGAATCAAAAATCGTTAAGCAAACTCCATTACGATGCCGGGCCCGCCTATGTGATCGCTCAGATCGAAGTCTTGTTGAGTCAAATGCACGCGAAGGGGATACTGAACGTGCCCGACTCTCGCCAGTCGGCCCGCTTATTTGCTGCACTGTTAAAAGGATCCGACCTCCTTATCATCGCACGCTTCGATGAAGCGATAACACATGACGACAACGAGATCGAATCCTATTGTCGGTCGGCCGTTGCTATGTTCGTCGCCGCTCACGGTGGTACCAAGCAACCGGACCAATAAGCATCTTATCGCTTGAGAAATGTCGGTACAACGCCTCCTAAGGTCTGTTTCTTGGCTGCAACCGACATGAGCTGTGGCAACTACGCAGCGGATTGCCTTGTTGTGCAAGGATAGTGGCTGCGAACGTCAGTTTGAGGCTGCAACCGGGCGACAATTATGAGCGACTGCTATTGGCCGATAGCTGTCGCCCTAGAGCGGACTTTTTGGGACAACTTGCCGCCGCAATCAATCTCGTCGCGAAACGGAAGGGTGTCGCCCTCTGATGTGATAGCGGGCAGCCGCGCCAGCATGTTGCTCGCGTCTCCATGGGCCGCAGGGCGCACGCTAAGCTCGCACATTTTGTTTTCACTTTCACTGCATCAGACATCGATTCGGTCGCCACTGCGGTTGGTCTCGCCCAGGACTGCCGGGTGACTTTTATACAACTGTACATCAAAGATGTCGCTCGGAATGAATTTTTAGCATTGCGGTGCCCAGGCATTTCGTTTTGCGATGATCGGCTGGCCGGGGTGCAATCTTGCTTGTTTGGAGCAAGCACGCGAAAAAAAGCCCGCACAGGGGCGGGCAAAGTCCAATCCCTGCCTGGGACATCAATGTCCTGGCGGGGAGCAGAGGAGACGATTCAAGTCTGGTGCAGCGCGGCAGAATTCGCAACTAGATTCGCATCGTGCAGCACGCTTTACTCCCGCGTTGTCGTGAGCATGTCAATTCCGTTTGCCTTTACAGTCTTCCTGACGTCGATGCAGCGCCGTTGACGTTGGCGAGTAGCGCACGCTTTGGGTTGGTGGGATGCCGTACAGAGCGCTCTGTACGGGTGGTACACACTGGTTTTTTGTCGTTGAGTATCGACCAATCCACATGGGAGAACATATCTTGAAACCCGTCCAAATCCTTTTTGCCGCTGCCCTGGCAACCTCCGCAAGCGGCCTCGCACTGGCCCAGCCTGCCGGCACACAGATCAACAAGGCGGATGCTGCCCGCCTGGTTGCCATCGCACAGGCGAATATTGCCGAGGTGGAGGCCGGCAACCTGGCCCTGGAAAAGAGCAGCAATGCCGATGTGAAGGCATTCGCCCAGATGATGATTGACGACCATAGCAAGGGGCTGGAAGAAACCAGGAAAGTGGCGGCAGCAAAAAACGTCACGCTGCCTTCGGAACCGGACGCTGCGCATAAAAAGCTTGCGGCTGAACTGAAAGCCCTGTCAGGCAGCGGATTCGATACTGCATACGTGACCAAGGCGGGTGTGGCTGACCACACCAAGGTACATGCCTCGTTGCGCAAAGATATTAGCGCGGCACAGGATCCTGACGTCAAAGAACTTGCGGCCAAGCTTGAACCGACCGTTGCGCATCACTTGGCCATGGCA
>Ga0308163_10003645_pt1 | contig 12763 bp, 10 predicted proteins | sample PhyTR1_FD_201037 | JGI IMG/M metagenome (GOLD analysis project Ga0308163, IMG submission 201037) | Phyllosphere microbial communities from UC Gill Tract Community Farm, Albany, California, United States - DLSLT.R1 | ecosystem: Host-associated > Plants > Phyllosphere > Unclassified | place: USA... | reverse complement strand
AAGCTTCGGTTTTCCGGAAGCACCCAAGTTTCGTGTTTCACATAACCGGCGGCAGCCAGGCCCGCGCGCATCTGCTTCATGTAGAAGCTCGACGGCTTTTTCGCGGACGGTTTCGAGCGCTCTCCCTTTGGGCTCTCTGACGCAACAGTGGGGGAGCGGCTTTTCATGGCGATGACTCCGTTATGAACATCTCACGCGTGAGCCACACTACAACCAATTCAAAGTGCCATCAATGGCTCACGCGTGAGATTTTTATGACAGGCGAAAAAACGCCCGCAACGTGGCGGGCGCATGTTTTGCCAAGTATGTCCTGATCGGTCAACGACGCAGAAACTCGTCGGCCGACACCACGCTGGCGTAGGCGAAACCCAGCGCCGACATAAAGGCGGCGTGAACCTGGGCGGCGGGCACCGTGAGGCCGTTGAACTCAAGGTCGCGGCTGGCGCAGGCGTCGTGAATCACCGTGACACCGTAGCCCAGATCCGCGGCGGCGCGGGTGATGCCGTCGATGCACATGTGGCTCATGCTGCCGACGATCACCAGATCCTTGATGCCTTGTTCATCAAGGATCGATTGCAGATTGGTCTCCCGGAATGAATTGACGAAGTGCTTGAGCACCACCGGTTCGTCCGGGCGATTGAGTACTTTGGAATGCAGTTTTGCGCCGTCCGAACCGGGGGTGAAAAACGGTGCGTCCGCCGAGGCGAATTCGTGGCGGATGTGCACCACCGGATCACCGGTCTCGCGAAAGGCCGCGATCAGCCGCGCGGCGTTGTTGGCGGCGGCTTCAGCCCCCACCAGCGGCCATTTGCCTTGGGGGAAGTAGTCGTTCTGGATATCGACTACGATGAGCGCTTGCCTGGTCATGGGTGTGTCCTCGATGCATGGGCTGAAAGTGGATTCAGTATTGGCGCTGGCCGGCGTTTCGAGGATTGGCCGTACCGACAATAAGCAGGGGAAAACTGACATGGGCGCAGAAACAGCCGCTACGGTGGAACTGGGCGTACTGATTTACCCGGGCGCGCAGCTGGCGGCGGTGCATGGTCTGACCGACCTATTCGCGGTCGCCAACCGGATAGCTGCCGAGCATCAGGCTGCGCAGTTGCCCGTGCTGCGCGTCAGTCATTGGCAAGCCGACGCGAAGCAGACGCCGCAGCGGGTTTATGACAGCCATCCAGACGCTGACAATGGTTTGCTGGCGGTGCTGATTCCACCGTCCCTCGGCGGGTTTTCTGCGTCCCGGGTTTCAACGGCGTTGCTGCAATGGCTGCGTGATCAGCATGCTCTCGGCGCCACCCTCGGCGGTGTCTGCGTGGGTTCATTGCTGCTGGCCGAAAGCGGCCTGCTCGACGGTCGCAGCGCGACCACGCACTGGACTTCAACCAAGACGTTTGCCGAGCGTTATCCGAACATCCGGCTCAAGGCGGATACACCGATTGTCGATGACGGCGACCTGATCACCACCGCCGGGCTGATGGCCTGGTCGGAGTTGGGCTTGCGTCTGGTCGATCGCCTGCTCGGGCCGAGCATCGCCAGCGGCACCGCACGGTTTCTGGTGATGGAACACAGTGACAGCGCCAGTGCCTGCGGCAGCAATTTTGCGCCGATCCTGGGCCATGGCGATGCGTCGATTCTGAAGGTCCAGCATTGGCTGCAAAGCACCGGGGCGACCGACGTTTCGCTGACCTCGATGGCCGAGCGGGCGGGGCTGGAGGAGCGCACGTTCTTGCGTCGCTTTCGCGCGGCGACCGGGTTGAAACCCACCGAATACTGTCAGCATCTGCGGGTTGGCAAGGCACGAGAGCTGCTGGAGTTCACCAACGGCACTATCGACCACATTGCCTGGACGGTGGGCTATCAGGACCCGGGAGCGTTTCGCGCGATCTTCAAAAAAGTCACCGGGTTGGCGCCGAGTGATTATCGGGCGCGGTTTGGGGTGACCCCGCCCGTGAAAACACCGACCACCTGATGCAGGAGTGAGCCTGCTCGCGATTGCAATCTGTCAGTTGGAAACCAAGCGACTGATCCTCCGTTATCGCGAGCCGGCTCATTCCTACAGGGGGGGCATTGCGAGATCGTGCAAATTGCCGGGGATTTATCGGCCGTCGTGCAGATTGAAACAGGCGCGATGCCAGCACCTTTTCGCCAAGTTTCTGATTAACCGAGCATTTCCCTGAATCCACCGTTGGCCTGATCTCTGCACCGTTCATCACTACATTCACCAAACCGTTGCAAGGGGAACGCATGACCCCGACGCCGAGCAGGAAAATGATCGTCGCGCACTCGGTGCGCGCTGGCGCACCGCAACACGAAGTGCAGACCAACCAGGCGCTGGCCCGTTGGCTGGCGCAAATTCTCGGGCTCGAATTCGCCGGCACCTACGACCCGGAAAAACACCGTGGTCGCGACCTGTACTGGTTGCCGACGCAAACCATTGTCGGTGCCAGCCAGGCGCAGACATTGGGCATCAATAGCGCGGATGACTTGTGGGGCGGATTCGTCGAACACGATTTCATCTGCACCAAGGCGATCAGTCACGGCCTGCGCAGTCATCTGGCCCACGCGCCCGAAGGCTGGGCGCCGCTGTTCTCCGAGCGCGTGCGCGATGTGGTACTCGATGGCCTGACCGTGTTTGCCCTGGAGGATGCGCGGCCCGCCGCCGAGCATCTGCTGTACAGCGGGCCGATCCGTCTGAAGCCGATTCACGCCTGTGCCGGTCGCGGCCAGGAAGTGATCAACAGCCTCGATGCCTTCGATGAAGTGCTCGCCCGTGCGGACGCCGCTCAACTGTTTCGTGAAGGCGTGGTGCTGGAGCAGGACTTGAGCAAGGTCTTCACCCACAGCGTCGGCCAGTCATTCATCGGCGGCAAGGTGCTGAGTTACTGCGGTGATCAATACTTGACCCAGGATGCCCATGGCGAAGACGTCTACGGCGGCTCGAATCTGCTGGTGGTGCAGGGCGGTTACGAGCAGTTGCTGGCGCTGGAGCTGCCGGAGGAAGTGCGTCTGGCCATCGGACAGGCGCAGATTTTCGACCGGGCGGCGGATGAGGCCTATCCAGGTTTCTACGCCTCACGCCGCAACTACGACATTGCCCAAGGCCTGGACAGCAATGGCAAACCCCGCAGCGGTGTGCTCGAACAATCCTGGCGCATGGGCGGTGCCAGCAGCGCTGAACTGGCTGCGCTGCAAAGCTTCGTCAACGATCCGCAGATGCTGGCGATCCGCGTGTCGACGGTGGAAACCTACAGCGATCAAACCCTGCCGGCGGACGCCATCGAAATCTATCGCGGGCCGGCCGAGAACAGCGACTTCCTCCTCAAATTCGTAACGGTCAAATCCTATGACGGCTAGAAGCGAAAGCATTCAAATCGACATTGATGACGAACAGATGAGCGGGACGTTTCTCAGTCCCAAATCGAAAGTCCCCGGCGTGTTGTTTGTCCACGGCTGGGGCGGTAGCCAGGAGCGCGACCTTGAGCGCGCCAAGGGCATCGCCGGGCTTGGCTGTGTGTGTCTGACCTTCGACCTGCGCGGCCACACCGGTGGCACCGGCATTCCGCTGACCCGGGTGACCCGCGAAGACAATCTGCGCGACCTGCTCGCGGCCTACGACCGACTGCTCGCGCACCCGGCGCTCGACACCTCGGCGATTGCGGTGGTCGGCACCAGTTACGGCGGCTACCTGGCGTCGATTCTCACCTCGTTGCGCCCGGTGCGCTGGCTGGCGCTGCGGGTGCCGGCGCTGTATCGCGACGATCAATGGCACACGCCCAAGCGTGATCTGGACAAGGCTGACCTGCGTGACTATCGCGGCACCCTGGTGCGCGCCGACAGCAATCGCGCCTTGCACGCCTGTTCGCAGTTCACCGGGGATGTGTTGCTGGTGGAATCGGAAACCGACGACTACGTGCCGCACTCAACGATCATGAGTTACCGCGCGGCGTGTCAGCAGACGCATTCGCTGACGCACCGGATCATCGACGGGGCTGACCACGCCTTGAGCGAGCCGGTTTCGCAGCAGGCCTACACCTCGATTCTGGTGGACTGGATTACCGAGATGGTGGTCGGTGAGCGGTTGAGCATTATTCAGTCAAGTTGAGCTGTGTCGTTGTTTCGGACGCTATCGCGAGCAGGCTCACTCCTACATTTTGGAATGCATTCCCCTGTAGGAGTGAGCCTGCTCGCGATAGCCATTTCACGTTCAACAAAAGACTCAGGACGGTTTCTTCTCAATCCGCAACGCCTTCGCCTTGGCCTCCACCAGCAGGTACATCACTACCGTGATCAACAGCGGCAGCAGAAAATAAATCGCCCGGTACGCCAGCAGCCCCGCCACCAGACTGCCGCGTGAAGCCTCGTGTTGCAGCAGCGCGACAAACACCGCTTCCAGCACCCCGAGCCCTGCGGGAATGTGCGTGATGACCCCGGCAATCGCACTGATCAACAGCACGCCGAGCACCAGCGGGTAATCCAGCTTGCCCGGCAGCAGCGTGAAAATCACCGCCGCCATCAGCGACCAGTTCAGTGCACCGAGGAGCAATTGCAGGACGGCCATGCGCAGTGACGGCAGGTTGATTTCCACCCCGCGAATCGACCACTCGCGGCGCGTCGAAAACTGGCACGCAGCGAGGTAACCGGCACTCAACAGCAACAACAGCACGCCGATGCCCTGCAACGCGTCGCTGCTGACTTTCCAGCCCGGTGGCATGCTCACCAGGCCACTGCAGAACACCGCGCCGGCAATTGTCATGTAGCCGAACCAGTTGGTCGCCAGGCTCAGGCCGAGGATTTTGGCGATGTTGCCTTTGCTCACCCCCAGGCGCGAATACAGCCGATAGCGCATGGCGATGCCGCCGACCCAGGCGCTGAGATTGAGGTTGAAGGCATAGCTGATGATCCCCACCGGCAGGATCTGTTTCCAGGTCAGGTCCTGGCGAATGTAGGTACGTCCGATCAGGTCGAAACTGGCGTACACCAGAAAGCTCAGCAGGGTCAGGCTGGCGGCGATGATCAGTGTGCGGACCTTGAAGTCGGCCAGGGTCTGCAGCACCTCCGTCCATTCGATGCGCGTGGCGAACAGCGTCAGCAACACGATCAGCGCGAGGAAGAACAGCAAGGTCAGCGGACGTTTCCAGCGACTCCAGCGGGAGTGTGTGGCTGGCGCCGATTGCACGTGGGAGTGGCTCATGACGTGCCACCTCGAAACGGCTTGAGCCGCGGTTTGTGCGCCGGCAACCAACCCGCCATAGCAGGGAAGTGCCGCAAGAAGTGGAACACCAGAAACCCGACGGTCATGTGCCAGATCCGACCGCGCGGCGACTTGCTCGGGTCCATGGCCTTGCAATGGTTCTGGCTCAGGTCTTCGAGGCGCTGGAACAACTCCGCGTTGAACGCACGATCACGGATCAACACGTTGGCTTCCAGGTTCAGCGACAGGCTCAGCGGGTCGAGATTGCTCGAACCGACCGTGCTCCATTCCTCGTCCACCAGCGCGACTTTGCCGTGCAGCGGCCGCTGGCAATATTCGTGAATCTGCACGCCGGCCCTGAGCAGGTAGTCGTAGGTCATGCGCGCCGCCAGTTTTGCCACCAGCATGTCCGGCTGGCCTTGCAGGATCAGCCGCACCTCGACGCCCCGGCGCGCGGCATTGCGGATCTCGCGCAGCAGGCGATAGCCGGGGAAGAAGTAGGCGTTGGCGATCACCACCCGGCGTTTCGCCCGGCGCATTACCTGCAAGTACACGTCTTCGATATCAGTTTGGTGCTGATTGTTGTCGCGAAAGACCAGGCGTACCTGACCGTCGTGATCGCTGAAGGCCATTTCTGCGCGACGCTGGCGCCGACGCAGCCACCAGAACCGTGCGCGTCCCGGGCGACCGCTTTGCAGCAGGGCGAAGTGATGGATGTCGGCGACCGCCGGCCCCTGAACCTGCACCGCATAATCCTGTTTCGCTTCGGGGCCGAAATCGGCCAGGTGATCGCCGGAAAAGTTGATCCCGCCAATGAACGCAATCAGTCCGTCGACCACCACGATCTTGCGGTGCAGACGGCGGAACCAATTGGTGCGAATGCCCAGTCGTTTTGGCGCCGGATCGAAGATTTGCAGGTGCACGCCCGCGTCGCTCAATGCCGCGAGATAACCGGTGGTCAACTCGCCACAACCGAAGCCGTCGAGGCTGACGGTGGTGCGCACGCCGCGTTGTGCGGCGTCGATCAGGATCTGCTGCAACTCTGCGCCGACCTTGTCTTCAAAAACGATGAAAGTCTCCAGCAGAATTTCACTCTTCGCCGCACGCATGGCGTCGAACACCCGGGGGAAATATGCCTCGCCGTTTTCCAGCAACTCGACGCGGTTGTTGCCTTGCCAGCCGTACTCGACATCGACATGGCCGGGCTCGCGTACCGGCGAGGTGATGCTGACCGGTTCCACGGCAGATTTCTCCAGTGGTGCGCTGCTCATAATTCAATCTCCACCGATAACGGGGCGTGGTCGGAAAGGTGGGACCAGGGCCGGTTTGCCAGGACTTTCGGCTGGCTGGCCTTGAGGTTGCGCACGTAAATACGGTCCAGGCGCAGGGTCGGCAGACGCGCGGGAAAGCTGCGCGCCGGTTTGCCGTGATGCTCGGCGAACACTTCGCGCAAACCGCAAGGTTTGAGTAGCGCATCGGCGCGCTGGCGCCAGTCGTTGAAGTCCCCGGCGACGATCACCGGCGCATCTTTCGGCAGTTGCGCCAGGCGCTGACCGAGCAATTGCAGTTGCGCGTTGCGATGGCTTTCGCGCAGGCCCAGGTGCACGCAGATCGCATGCACCTCGACACCATCGCCCGGCAGGCGCAGCACGCAATGCAACAGGCCGCGGTTCTCATGGCCGCTGATTGAGACGTCGAGGTTGTCGTGGCGGATGATCTGGAATTTCGACAGCAACGCATTGCCGTGATCACCTTCCGGGTACACCGCGTTGCGCCCGTAGGCGAATTGAGGCCAGAGGCTGTCGGCGAGGAACTCGTACTGCGGCATCGTCGGCCAGTTGCTGTAGCGCTTGGGATGGTGCTCGTGGGTGCCGTGGACTTCCTGCAGAAACACCACGTCAGCCGCCACGCTGCGCACCGCTTCGCGTAATTCCGGGAGGATGAAGCGTCGATTGAGCGCGGTGAACCCCTTGTGCGTGTTGACCGTCAGCACGGTGAAACTGCGCACCGACGGCGCGACGACCGAGCCTTCATCGGTGAAGCCCACCGGCTCTGGAATACTCATGCGAGCACCCCTTCGCCAGCGGGCTCGCCGGGGGTGGTTGCCAGGTGTTTGTCGAGGTCGAAGCGCTGGAGAAGATTGCGAGCGTCGTAAGGGGCACGGACTTTGATGTCGTTGTCGAAGTAGCAGAACACTTCGCGGGTTTTTCGCGCCCGAGGCTTGAGGCGCGGCGCGATCAGGTACGCATCCGCGGGCTGCTTGCCGTGATGCCAGGCATCAATGCGTTCGGCCCAGTTTTTCAGCGCGCAGTCGCTGTAGCCGCTGGCGTAAAGCTCTTCGGCCCCGTGCAGGCGCAGGTAGTCGAAATCGCTGGTGAGGTCTTCGCGATACGGCCATTTGCCGGCGGTGTCGGCGATCACCAGGGCGGTGTTGTAGCGTTTCAACAAGCGGATGAAGTCGGGATCGATGAACGTTTCGTTGCGCACTTCTACGGCATGGCGCAGCGGTTTTTTGCGCCAGACGTTGAGGCTGGCATGGCCATGCAGGTGGGCATCGTGCTGGCGGGCAAGGGCGGCTGCCGCTTCGGTGTCGTGGGGCAGCAGGGCGAGAAAGTGTTCGAAACGCTCGGGGTCGAATTTGAAGTTTGGCGGAAACTGCCACAGGATCGGCCCGAGCTTTTCCTTGAGCTCCAGCACCCCGGAAGCGAAGAAGTTCGCCAGCGGCTTTTCGATCTCGCGCAAGCGGCGGATATGGGTGATGAAACGCGGCGCCTTGACGCTGAACACGAAGTCATCGGGTGTTTCGGCGTACCACTGGGCGTAACGTTCGGGCCGTTGCAGGGCGTAGAACGATCCATTGATTTCGATGCTGTTGACCGCCCGTGAAGCGAACTGCAATTCGCGTTTCTGGGTCAGTCCTTTCGGGTAGAAATCCCCGCGCCACGGAGCGTAGCGCCAGCCGGAAATACCGATGTGAATCGTTGCCATGCCGCCCTCCCGTTGTCAGTCCTCGTACAGCCTGTATTTGGTGATGACTGTGGGCGGTTCGGGAAAGTTTCGGTGGTGTTACGGACGGTAGTCTGGAGAACTCATTAACCCTGTAGGAGCTGCCGAAGGCTGCGATCTTTTGATCTTTAAAATCAAAATCAAAAGATCGCAGCCTTCGGCAGCTCCTACAGGGGAATCTGGGTTTTATCAGTGACCGATGACGATGCGCGAAGAACTCTCGGCATAGGTCGGGCCGAGGCGGTCGAGGCGACCGCTCCACGCGGTCAGCGCCAACGCTACCAGCACCACCACCCCACCGATCCACGCCGTGTGAATCAGGCCAAGGTGCTCGACGATCAGTCCGCCGCCCCACGCTCCGCCGGCAATCCCCAGGTTGAACGCAGCAATGTTCAGCCCCGATGCCACGTCCACCGCCTGCGGCGTGTGATGTTCAGCCTGACGTACCACATACACCTGCAGACCCGGCACGTTGCCGAACGCCACCGCACCCCACACCAGCACCGTGGCCAGCGCCAGCCATGGATTGCCGGCGGTGAAGGTCAGCACGAACAGCACCGCCGCCAGCAGGGCGAAGATGATTTTCAGGGCGCTGATAGGCCCGCGTTTGTCCGCCAGTTTGCCGCCCCAGATGTTGCCGACCGCCACCGACACGCCGTACACCAGCAGCACCAGGCTGACGGTGCCGGCGCTGAAGCCGGAGATGTCCTGAAGGATCGGCGCGAGGAAGGTGAAGGCGATGAACGAGCCGCCGTAACCGATCGCGGTCATGGCGTACACCAGCAGCAGGCGCGGTTGTTTCAGCACCTGCAGTTGCTGCAGCAAGGACGCCGGTTTGCTGTGGGCGATGTTGTTCGGCACATACAGCAGGCTGCCGATGAAGGCGATCACACCCAGCGCCGAGACGGCGAGGAAGGTTTCACGCCAGCCGAAATGCTGGCCGATGAACGTGCCCAGCGGCACGCCGGTGACCAGAGCCACGGTGAGCCCGGTGAACATGATCGCAATCGCGCTGGCGGCTTTTTCCTTGGGCACCAGGCTGGTGGCGATGGTTGAGCCGATGGAGAAGAACACCCCGTGCGCCAGGCCCGTGACGATCCGCGCCAGCACCAGCGATTCATAACTCGGCGCCAGCCAGGCCAGCAGGTTGCCGAGGGTGAACAGCACCATCAGCGACAGCAGCAACAGTTTGCGCGGGACTTTGCCGGTGAGGGCGGTCAGCACCGGCGCGCCAATGGCGACGCCCAGCGCATACAGACTGACCAGCAGCCCGGCGGATGGCAGGCTGACGCCGAGATCGGCGCCGATGGTGGGTAACAGACCAACGATGACGAACTCGGTCGTCCCGATGGCGAATGCGCTGAGGGTCAGCGCGAGCAAGGCAATGGGCATGACAGCACTCCGGTAGAGGTTTGAATGGAGCGCAGTGTCGGGGTTTGGGTTGTGCGGAAAAATAGAGGGATAGGCATTTGATATTTGCCTTGGGCGCAAAGATCCCGCTGTGCCGAATACCTGTGGGGAGGGAGCTTAATGTGGCGAGCTGGCTTGCTGTGGAGAAAGGGCTTGCTGTGGCGAGGGGGCTTGCCCCCGTTCGACTGCGAAGCAGTCGTGAATACAGGCACCTCGGTCGTATCCGTAAACACAGTGACGCCTGATCCGGGGATGCTTCGCAGCCCAGCGGGGGCAAGCCCCCTCGCCACAGGGGTGTGTTTATTCATAGGCATGGCGAGAGGATTCATTCAGGGCAAAAACCGAACTTGTCCGCCATTCACCGATCAGTTCCTTACAGGTTCAGCCAAGGGAGAACGGAGTTTTGATCAAGTTCAGGATCGCCATTGTGCTGGGAGTGCTGCTGTTTCTCGGCGCCAGTGAACTGGAGGCCGCGGCGTTGCCCGGTGTGCCGGCCGCCACCACCCAGGCCGCCGAGCCCGAGCCGATTGTGCAGGGCGGTTTGCTCGGCGCGATCAGTTCGAGCATCGACGATGTGCAGGACAAACTCGATCTCAACGAACATCTGGTCGATGCCTGGCGCCTGCGTGCCGACCGTGCGGCGGACGAGGTCGACAAACTGGTCAACCAGCCGTCGGATCGCTCGGGCTGGAGCGTCGCCGGGGATTTCCTGATGTTGTCGGGGGTGTGGCTTGGCGCCTTTGCGCTGCTCACGGTACTCGGTAGCCTGCTGGCCAAGCGCCTGAGTCAGGGCCGTTGGCTGCGCACCCGCCAGCGCAGCCAGGACCTGCTCGGCTACCTGCTGCCGTACACGCTGCCGGCGCTGATCTGTCTGCCGCTGACGCTGTACGTCAGCCACTTTCTGCAGGCCTCGGTGGGCCGGGCGCTGGCGCTGTGTCTGGCGTATGCCACCAGCAGCGGCATTTTCTCCACCTCGATGTTGTTGTGCGTGGTGGTGATGTTCAACGTCGGGCACAAACGGCCTGCCGCGCGGATCATCCGCGACTATTGTCCGAAACCGCTGTTCCTGATCGGTTTCCTCGCCGCCCTGAGTGACGCGTTGACCAGCCCGCAGATCGCCCGTCAGTTAGGCGGCAACATCACCAGCAGTGTCGCGGTGTTCACTGGGCTGATCGCCTCGATCATTTTCGGCCTGCTGGTGATTCGCCTGCGCCGGCCGGTGGCGCACCTGATCCGTAACCGGCCACTGGCGCAGCGCCTGAAACAACCGTCGCTGCAGGAGTCGCTGCGGATTTTTTCCGGGCTCTGGTACTGGCCGATCGTGCTGATGGTGCTGGTCTCGGCGGTCAACCTGATCGGCATTGGCGAGGACAACCAGAAGGCGCTGCGTTGCGCGTTGTTCACTACGGTGCTGCTGATTGGCACGGTGTTCCTGAGCACCATCCTCCAGCACGTGTTCAAGTCGCGAAAGGCCGAAGCGATCCAGCGCAGCAGCGCCTACAAGGAACGCTTCCTCAGCCTGTTGCACGCCTTGCTGCGGATCGTCATCGCGATTGCCTTCATCGATATTCTCGGGCGGATCTGGGGCGTTTCTCTGCTCGATTTCGCCCAGAGCAGCACGGTCGGCCGGGCGATCAGCAACGCCCTGAGCAGCATCGGCCTGATCTTTCTGGTGACGTGGCTGTTGTGGGTGGTGCTCGACACGGCGATTCAGGAAGCGCTGAAACCACCGGTCAGCAAACGCTCGTCACGTCAGCCCAGCACCCGGGTGAAAACCATCCTGCCGCTGCTGCGCAACGCGATCAAAATCATCCTCGTGGTGATCTGCGCGATCACCACCATGGCCAACCTGGGGATCAACGTCGCGCCACTGCTGGCCGGTGCCGGGGTAGTCGGTCTGGCGATCGGTTTCGGTTCGCAGCAACTGGTGCAGGACGTGATCACCGGGCTGTTCATCATCATCGAAGACACCCTGTCGATCGGCGACTGGGTGGTGCTCGATTCCGGGCACGCCGGCACGGTCGAAGGCCTGACCATCCGCACCCTGCGTCTGCGTGACGGCAAGGGTTTTGTGCACTCGGTGCCGTTCGGCCAGATCAAGGCGGTCACCAACCAGTCGCGGCAGTTTGCCTACGCGTTTTTCTCGGTGCAGTTCACTTACGACACCGATGTCGACAAGGCCATCGAACTGATCCGCGAGACCGGCGATTCGATCCGCGAAGACCCGTTTCTCAAGTACAACCTGCAAGGGCCGCTGGATATCTTCGGGGTGGACAAGATGGACTTGAACGGCGTGGTGCTGACGGCGCAATTCCGCACCGTGTCGGGCGGGCAATATGCGGTGAGCCGGGCGTTCAACCAGCGTTTGAAAAAGCTTGTGGATAACAGTCCGGTGGTGCATTTCGCGCAGACTTATCCACAGCAGGTTTTGTTGCCCAAGCGTCAGGAAGAAACGCCTGTGGAGCATTCGGCGGTGGTGTTGCCGCAGGAGTCGCGGACCTAGCGCGCGATGGTGTATCGGGAGTGCCGGTCTCATCGCGAGCAGGCTCACTCCTACATTTGGAATGCGTTTCCCCTGTAGGAGTGAGCCTGCTCGCGATAGCGCCAGTCCAGACGACATCAATGCCGGATCAGCTTGCCGCGCACCTGTTCCATGGATACTTGGTCCAGCTCCAGCCAGACCTGCTGTTTGCCGGCAATCTCGGCCGCCGCCGGAAGACCATCGCGATACACCAGCCGATTGCTCGCCAGTGCCGGCACTTTCACCCCCGGCAACAACGTCCCGGCCAGATTCAGCGGATCCACCCCGCACATCGCGATCAAACTGCCGTCATGCGGCCGCCGCCGTACTTCACGCAGCAATGGAATCGCCTCCGGCAAGGCAAATTGTTCACCCGCCAGACCACTGACAAAGCGCCCGCCGCGAATCTCGCCACGGGCCTCCAGTCGATGAAACGTGCGCAGCAATTCACGCCAGCTCGGCAGCCAATCCGCCTCGCGTTCCAGCAGGCGCCAGAACACCACGCCGTAGCGCCGCAGCAAGGTCATGGCGACGTGTTCGAGGGTTTCCGGCGAAACGCTCTGGTGGTTCTCCACCAGTGGCCCTCGACGCAACAACGCCCAGCGTCCGGCATCGTCCATACCGCCGACAAACGC
>Ga0308163_10003641_pt1 | contig 12777 bp, 12 predicted proteins | sample PhyTR1_FD_201037 | JGI IMG/M metagenome (GOLD analysis project Ga0308163, IMG submission 201037) | Phyllosphere microbial communities from UC Gill Tract Community Farm, Albany, California, United States - DLSLT.R1 | ecosystem: Host-associated > Plants > Phyllosphere > Unclassified | place: USA... | reverse complement strand
TGTGGGTGGCCCGCCAGGCGTGCGCGCAGCTACGCCTGTGGAAGGAGGCCGGCCTGGACGGGGTGCGCATGTGCATCAACACCTGCGCCAAGGAGCTGCGCGACGCCGACTATGTCAAGCAGCTGGAAGCCGCCGTGCGGGACAACGGCCTGTCGGCGAATGATGTCGAGATCGAACTGACCGAACGCGACGCCATCGAACTGGACCGCTCCGGCAGCAAGGTGGTACAGCTATTGCGCACACACGGCTTCCGCCTGTCGCTGGACGACTTCGGCACCGGCTATTCCTCGCTCAGCTACCTGCGCACGCTGCCGGTCACATCCATCAAGCTGGACAAGAGTTTCCTGCGCGACGTGCCGAATAACGCCGATGCCAACGCGGTGGTGAAGATGGTGGTGCAGCTGGCGCACGACCTGCGGCTGGACGTGGTGGCGGAAGGCGTGGAGCAGCTGCAGCAGGCACGTTTTCTCAGTGATGCCGGCTGCGAGGCCTTCCAGGGCTATTTATACTCGCCGGCCTTGCCGCCGCTGGACGCCGCCGCCTGGCTGCACAGTCATGCCTGACGCTACACCAGTCCGAGATCGTGGCCGCGCGTGCCGAAGATTTTTTCCACCTGCGCTGCGTTCAGGCCGTACATGCGCGCCAGCAGGCCGCCGAACATGGCGCGGTACTCGTTAAGCACCGGATAGTCGCGGTTCTGGAATAGCGTCGCCTGCTCCAGCTTCTGCTGCTCGCCGCGCACCTTGCCGCCGTTGATGCCGCCGCCCAGCACCCAATACACGCTGCCGTGGCCATGGTCGGTGCCGCGGTTGCCATTCTCGCGGAAGGTGCGGCCGAATTCGCTGAGCACCACCACCACCGTATTGTTCCAATCGGCCCCCATCTCCTGCGCAAAGCCGGACAAGCCGCGGCCGAGTTCCTCCAGCCGGTTGGCCAGGTAGCCGGTGCTGTTGCCCTGGCCGACGTGGGTGTCCCAGCCGCCGACGTCGACAAAGCCGATGTTGTACTTGTCCTTCATCAACCGGGCGATGCGGCGCGCTTCCAGCTCGAAGCCCTTGGCGCTGATGGCGTTGCGGTTGGCTGCGTTCATTTCGCCGATCATCTCCTTCATCACATCTTCGCGCACGGCGAAGCCATCGCGCACCGGCTGCGCCAGCGCCGTGCCTTCGTACATGGCGGCGATCATTTTGGCCTGCCGGGCGTCGACCGCCGGCTTGGCGACATTGCGCAGCGCGGTGTTGGGCACCTGCAGCCCGCCTTGCATGATCAGCGGCAGCTGGTCGGTAAAGGAAATGGCGTTGGCGCGGTCGGCGTTGAGCGTGGCGGCCAGGCGGTTCAGGAAGCCGGAGCGATAATCGCGGGAGCCTTGCAGCGCCTGGCCCAGTTCAATGCTGTCCTGGGTTTCGAAATGGCTGCGCGACAGGTCTTCGGTGCCGGCAAACGGCACGAACGCCGCCTGGCCTTCCGTGAACAATGGATAGATGGTGTCGCGCAGCGCCGGGTGCAGGCCCCAGTCTGCATCGAGCGGCAAGGCGTCGGCCTTGGCGATGGCGATGTTGGGCCGCGCTTCGTAGTAGAACTGGCTGGCGGTCGGCACCAGCAGGCTGGTGGCGTCGTAACCGCCGCGCATGAAGACGAACAGCAGGCGTGTCTGGCTGGCCGGCGCGGCCCATAACCGGCCGGCCATCGAGGCTGCTGGCAGGGCGGCCAACGTCTTGAGCAAGGTGCGGCGTTTCATCATGCTTCTCCTAGCGGTGCATCAGTTCGGGCGAGGACAACAGCAGGGCGTTCCATTCCTGCGGCGATGCGGCTTGCTCCAGCGCCTGGCGCGTAGCCGGCGCCAGCGATTGTTGCAGGGACTGGTAGTACAGCGCGTTGGCCAGTTGCGGGAAGGCCGGCTTCTCCAGCGGCTGTGCACCCTCGGTCTTGAACAGCCCGGCCGCGCCATTGCCGATAGTCCTGGCGATTTCGAAACGGGTGGTCATCTGGCCGGGACTGGCCCAGCTGGATTGCGTCAGCGGATAGCCGTCCGGCGTCTGGCGGCCGTACAGCGGCTCGGCCATGCGACTCAGCCAGTTGAACATCGGGCCGGTGTTGAGGATGATTTTTTCGTCATACGTCAGGCGCACGGCCGACACCACATAATGTACCGGGTCCTTGAACTTCGCGCCCAGCGAGGCGGTGAATTCCGGCGACGTCAACATCACCCGCAGCACGGCGGCGATATCGCCATCGCTGGACTGGAAGCGTTCGGCCATGCGCTGCACCAGTTGCGCAGGCGGTTCGTCGGCGACAAAGTACACGGCCAGCTTGCGGCTGACATAGCGCGCGGTGGCGGGGCTGCGACTCAGCCGGTCGAGCGCCTCGTCGACTTCAGCCAGGCCGCGTCCCTTGACCGGCTGGCCGAGGAATATCTTGTCGCCATAGTCGTGCCGGTTCGGATTGAATTCAAACAGGCCGTTGCGCAGATACTGGTCCTGCCTGTCCTTGCGCACATTGGGCGTCTTGTCGCTCAGGTTGACGCCCACGCCGGTGAGGATGCGCGCCAGCTGCTGCACGTCGTTCTGCGTATAGCCGCCATCCACCCCCAGCGTGTGCAGCTCCATGATCTCGCGCGCATAGTTCTCGTTGATGCGGTTGGCGGCGTTTTGCTCGTTATCGAGATAACGTATCATGGCCGGATGGCGCAGCGTGGCCGACAGCAGGTCGCGGAACTTGCCCAGCGCGTGCGGGCGGATGGCCTGTTCCTCGTAGTCGCCGACCAGCACGCGCAGGTTCGACTTGCCTTGATGGACATTGAAATGGTTCATCCAGAACCACGTCATCTGCTCTTCCAGCTGGTTGGGCGAATACAGCGCGCGCAGCAGCGAGCGGGTGGCGGCTTCCTTCGCCAGGCGATTCATCTCTTGCTGGTAGGCGCGCTGCGCCGCTTTTTTTGCATCCTCATCGACCATGGACTTGTCGTAGTCGCGGCGTTGCGCTTCAAGTTGCTGCACCAGCTGCAGCAAGGGCTTCTGCGTGATCGACAGCGCATCGATCTGCGCCTGCGCTGCTGCTGGCAGCACGGCCGGGCCGGGATGCAGCTGGCGTTCCAGCCAGGTGTTGTAACCAATCTTTTCCGCCTGCCGATAGGTGCTGTCGTTGACACCCCAGCTGACGCGATTCAGCGCGGCGCTCAGCGCCACCCGATCAGCAGGCGCCAGCGGCGTCGGCGGGGCGGAGGGATTGGCAGCGCAGCCAGCCAGCAGCAGCACCATGATGGCGAGGGCGGTTTTCATGTAGGCGAGTATAGACCTGCGCCTCTGGCTGGGAGTATGCGTTTCGTGTATCGTGCAACAAAATGTTACAGAGGCCTATATCAGGCAGGCGATGCAACTGAATGGCGACGGCGTGGCGGCGCCCGCGCGCACGAAGAAGGCGCCGCGCGCGCTGGAGATTCCAGACGACCTGCATGCCGCGCTGGACGCCGTGCCAGCTGCGCGCCAGCACTTCGACGCCTTCAGGCCCGGCAAGCAGCGCGATTACGCCGATTGGCTGACCGAGGCGAAAACCGACGCCACGCGCGCGCTCAGGCGTGAACAGGCAATCGCATGGATCGCGGAAGGCAAGTCGAGGAATTGGAAATACGAGAAATGCTAATCAGGTAAAGCGGCGTTCAGCGGGGTTTGGGCTGATCGCTAAGGCGCTTGGGGTGGCGCCGGTTACCGCATGCCGGCGCCGGCATTGCACGAACTACACTGTTCAATGCATGGACGCGGTGGACAGATCTTTCAGCTCGCGAATGCTGATATCTGATTTTTCGTGCATGCGCAACAGGATCGTCGCACCTACTGCCAGCTTGCGGTGTCGGATCTTGCTGATAATCGGGGGCTGAACTTCCAACACCCTGCACAACTCTGCATCGTTCTTCAAGTTCATCTTTTCGATCAAAGTATCCAGAAGTTTGTTCGGGACAAAACTGGATGGTTCCAGCGCCCGGGCACGATTCATGGCTTCGATCAGTTCAAGCTTCTTTTGACGGACGTTCATGGTTTGCTCCTCCTTTGCTCTAAACGTTTTAAAAAGAAGTACGTTTCCCGGCAAGGCTAGCGCCCACACTCTTTGAGGTCTGAATGTATCGCGCTGCTCAACATTCTTGATAACCATGCAAGTTAATTTCAATAATACTACGGCTGAAAAAAAAGTGCAGTGTTTAACAAATAAATTATGTTAGTTATTGCGCAAAGGGATTGAATTTTGTTGTTTCCTTTAGCCCAATTCGGGACAAATTCAGAATTTTATCTGTCTTTTGGGCAGCAAATTGCGAATGTGTCACCATAATTGCGCACGCCCCGGTAGCCTTGATTTCACGCTGCAAGAGAGTGAGGATGGCGTCGGCGGTATCCGGATCAAGATTGCCGGTGGGCTCGTCTGCCAGTACCAGGGCCGGGCGGTGGACCAGCGCGCGGGCGATCGCCACGCGCTGCATTTGTCCGCCGGAAATCTGATGAGGGAAATCGTTTTCGCGGCCGGCTAGCCCGACCGCATTTAACATTTCGGCAGCGCGCGCGGTGGGCAGGCCGTTCAGCAGCAGGGGCAGGGCGACGTTTTGCAGCAAGCTCAGGTGCGGTAGCACATGGAAGGCCTGAAAGATGAAACCCATGCGCGCGCGGCGTAGCCGGGTTGCCGCATCGTCATCAAGGCCGGACATGGCGACGCCATCCAGCACGATGGGCGAGCCGTCGCCAGGGTCCGGCGTGTCTAGTCCGGCGATCAGATTCAGCAGCGTCGACTTGCCGACGCCGGAATCGCCCATGATGGAAACGAACTCGCCAGCCTTGAATGTCCATGACAACTGGTCTAGAACCGGACGGCCGTTATAGGATTTGGAGAGCTGGCGAAGTTCGAGCATGGCGAGGTGCCTGGTTATCGGGTGAGCGCGCGCCGCATGGCAAAGCTGATTCCATCGACCAGCGCCACCAGCAACAGCATGGCGAGGATGACGGTGGCGGCCAGTGGCATCTGGAATAGCGATAGGTGATATTTGAGCATTTGCCCCAGACCGCCGGCGCCAACTACGCCGAGAATCGCGGCGGCGCGGATATTGTTCTCCCAGCGGTACAGCGTGTACGACATCATCTGTGGCAGTGTTTGCGGCAGCGTGGCGTAGAAGAAGGCTGCGGTGGCGCTGGCGCCGTTGGTGCGCAGTGTTTGTTCCGGCAGCGGCGCGGTATTTTCCAGCGAGTCGGCAAACAGGCGGCCCAATACGCCGGCCGTATGCGCGGCCAGTGCCAGCGTGCCGCCCAACGGACCAAGGCCGGCGGCGATCAGCATGATGGAAGCCCACACCAGTTCTGGTATCGAGCGCAGTACGTTGAGCAGCGCGCGCATGGCGGCGCGCGGCGCGGCGCCGAAGCGGCCCGACGCCGGCAGCGAGAAGGCCAGGCCAAAGATCACCGCCAGCAGCGTGCCGAGGCCGGACATGGCCAGCGTTTCAAGCGCGGCCCAGAAGGTTTTGCTCAGGAAGGGCAGGCCGGTTTCCGGCGGCGAGAAGCCGGCCAGTAGCTCCAGCGTGCTGTTGACCGCTTCCACGGTGAAGAACTCGTGCCATTTCAACGGCAGCGTGGCGAAGCTGGCGATGACCAGTGCGAATACCAGCAGCATCAGGATGCGCACGGTCCAGTCGCGCGGCGGCGGCTTGGGCAGGTGCGGATTCATCCCAGCCTCCGGCGCAGTACTTTGGAAAACTGGTCGGCCAGGGCCACCAGCAACACGAACACCAGCAGCATGGCACTCACTTCTGCGCCGGCCAGCATTTTCATCGATTCATCCATGCGTTGACCAAGTCCGCCGGCGCCGACGAAGCCCATTACCACCGAGCCGCGGATCGCGCATTCCCAGCGGTAGACGGTGTAGGACATCAGTTCGGACGCGGCTTCCGGCAAGGCGCCATAGAGCAGCGCGTTGAGGCGTCCGGCGCCGTTGGCCAGCAGCGTGTCGCTGGCGTGCGCATCGGACGATTCGAGGATTTCAGCGTAGACCTTGCCGAGCATGCCGCAATAGGTCAGGGCGATCGCCAGCACGCCGGCGGTGGGGCCAAGGCCGATGATGCGCACGAACAGCAGCGCCCAGACCAGCTCCGGCACGGAGCGCAGTAGCACCAGCAGCCAGCGCACGCCCTGGCGCACTGCGACGGCCAGCGTGCGCATGCGACCCGTGCCCAGCGCGGAGATCGACAGCTGCTCGTTGATGATCAGCGTGGCCGGAATGGCGCCCAGCAGCGCGAGCGCCAGGCCGGCCGTGGCGATGGCGATGGTGTTCCAGGTTTCGCGCAGCAGCATCTGCAGGAACTCGGCGTCGTGGGCGGGCACCAGGAAGTCAGCCAGGAAGCGGCCGGTGGCGCTCAGGCTTTGCTGGTCAAGCAGTATCCACGGCTTGAATTCGGTGATGACCAGCGTCGGCCACAGCACCACCAGCGCCGCAATGATGACGAGTATGCGGCCGCGCAGCGCTGGGTCGCGGTGCACGGCGAGGTTATTCAGGGCGGGAGCCATCACAGGCATGCGCCTACGCCAAGCTTGGCCGCCAGAGGATCGTCGCCTGATGGCGGCGGCGCGTTGTCGTTGTTGCTGTCCTTGTCGGCAGGCTGTTCGCCCTGGTACAGCGCGGCGATCATCTGCGGCGTCACCTGCGCGCGCGGCAGGTCGAACGCCACGCGGCCATCGCGCAGCGCGACGATGCGCGGGAAGTGCGCCAGCGCCAGTTCTACCTGGTGCAGGCTGCAAATCAGCGTGGCGTTGCGTGCCTTGGCTTCTTCGCGCAGCGTGGTGAGCGTCAGCTCGGACAGCGCGGGATCAAGTGCCGACAGCGGTTCGTCCACCAGCAGTGCTTGGGCTGGCGACAGCAGCAGCCGCGCCAGCCCGCAGCGCTGGCGCTCGCCGCCGGATAGCCGGTCGACACGCGCATACAGCTTGTCGCCGAGATTGAAGCGTGACAGCGCCTGCCATGCGGCTTCCGGATCGGCAGGCTTGAACAGCGAGGCGAGCGCGCGCCATACGCTCCATTGCGGCAGGCGCGCGGCCAGCACCGCCGTCACCACGCGCTGGCGCGGCGGCAGCGGCGGCGTTTGCGGCGCCAGGAACAGCTGCGCGCGCAGGCGGTGACGCGCCGCTTCGCCGAGCGACCACGGATCGACGCCAAAGGCGTTAAAGCTGCCTGTGGACGGCTTGTGGGACAAGGACAGCGTCGCCAGCAAGGTGGTCTTGCCGGCGCCGGAAGGACCGATCAGGGCCAGCTGCTCGCCCTGTTCAATGGTCAGGTTGATGTCTTGCAGCGCGGGAGTCGAACGCCCGCCGATATGGCGGACGGTCAGGTCTTGCAGTTGATACGTCGGCATTGCGATCTTACTTCAGCAGGCCCGCGTTTTTCGCTGCGGCTTCGATGTTCTTGTAGTTGTCCACCTTGGTCGGGATGAACTTGATGGTGCGCTGCAGGTCCATGATCGCTTTGTCTTCAGGCTTGCTGGCATCCAGCGCCAGGAAGGCGTCGGTCAGCTTTTTCTTCAGGTCGGCGTTCATGTCGGTGCGCACCGACCAGTTGTAATCGTAGTAGCCAGGGGTGGTATAGAACACGCGCACCACGGCAGGATCGACCTTCTTCGCTTCCAGCAGTTTTTCCCAGACCGAGATATTCAGCGCGCCGGCATCGACCTTGCCGCCTGCAACTGCAGCCACGGTGGCGTCATGCGCGCCCGAGAAGGCGATGCGTTTCAGGTCGGTGTCCGGATTGATTTTCGCTTGCAGCAGGTAGAAGCGCGGCATCAGGTGGCCCGAGGTGGACGACTCGGAACCGAAGCTCAGGGTCTTGCCTTTCAAGTCGTTCAGGCTGTTGATGCCCTTGTTGGTGGTGACGAACACCGAACGGAATTTTTCATCTTCTGCGCGCTGCACCAGCGGCGTGATGGCGCCCTTGCTGCGGTCATTCGCCTGGACGAAGGTGAAGCCGCCGAACCAGACCATGTCGACCTTCTTGTTAATCAGCGCTTCAACCGATGCAGCATAGTCGGTGACCGGGGTGAATTCCACCTTCATGCCGATCTTCTTCTCCAGGTATTCGCCCAGCGGCTTGAACTTGCGCTGCAGCTCAGTCGGCGCTTCGTCCGGTATGGCGGAGACACGGAACACGTGATCGGCCGATTGGGCTTGGGACCAGGAGGCGGCCAGCATCATGCCGGCGGCGAGAACGGATTTCAGGGAGATTTTCATTGGGGGTGCCCTTTTATGTGAGAAGTCGCACAGAACTTTTGGTGTATGGCGAGACAAAATGGATATTCGGCTATCATAACAAAAATCATCCAAGCAGATGACCACCCAGAATAAAGGCAGAGCATTTCATGCAATTGTCCCGTGCCCCGGCGATCCGTGTTGTGTCGCCCCTCGCCAGCAACACAGTGTCGCAGCGAGCTGCCCATGGCAGTGATGCGGTGGTCAAGGAAATCAGCGAAGGCCTGCTGGCGCAAGCAGCGTACACCTCGCCCAAGTTCCTGTACGACAGCCTGGGTTCGAAACTGTTCGAAGCCATCTGCGAATTACCTGAATACTATCCCACCCGCACCGAAGCCAGCATCTTCGCCGCGTATGGCGCCGACATGGCGCATGCGATAGGCGAGGGCGCATCGATGATCGACCTTGGGGCGGGCAACTGCGCCAAGGCGGCTTCGCTGTTCCCGTTGCTGAAGCCAGCGCAATACGTACCGGTCGATATCTCGCGTGACTTCCTGCTGGGCGCAGTGGCGCAGTTGCAGCAGCGCTTCCCGCAGATCGAGATGACGGCGCTGGGCCTGGATTTTTCCAGCGGATTCGCTCTGCCAGACAGCGTGCGCGCCGACCGCCGCGTATTCTTCTATCCCGGTTCGTCGATCGGCAATTTCTCGCCGGAGCAGGCGGTAGGCTTCCTGCGCGGCCTGCGCGCCAATGCCGGCAAGGACGGCGGCCTGCTGATCGGCGTAGACCTGATCAAGGACCATGCGGTGCTGGATGCAGCCTATGACGATGCGCTGGGTGTGACCGGCGCGTTCAACCTGAACATGCTGCGCCACCTGAATCACCTGACCGGCGCCGACTTCGACATTGAGCAATGGAAGCACGTCGCTTTCTTCAATGCGGAAAAGAGCCGCATCGAGATGCACCTGGAAGCGCGCTGCCCGCTGACCGTGACGTGGCGCGGCGGCGAGCGTGACTTCGCGCGCGGTGAACGCATCCACACTGAAGACAGCTACAAATACACGCGCCAGTCCTTTGTCGCGCTGCTGGAGAAGGCCGGCTTTGCCACCACGCGCATGTGGACCGATGAGGACCACTGGTTTGCCGTCATCCACGCGCGGGCGAATTGATATGCATCCGCTGCAGGCCCGTTATGCAGCCGTTCGCAAGCACACGCTGGCGCTAGCCGAGCCCTTGTCCGACGAGGACTGCGGCGCGCAATCGATGCCCGACGCGAGTCCGATCAAGTGGCATATGGCGCACACCACCTGGTTCTTCGAGACGTTTATCCTGGAGCGCATGGAAAGCGACTTTGCGCCGTTTCATCCAGCTTTCCGCATCCTGTTCAACTCTTACTACAACGGCATCGGCGAGAAGCATCCGCGTGCACAGCGCGGCTTGCTGACCCGGCCCGCCATGGCACAGGTACGCGCTTATCGCGCCGATGTGGATGCGCGCATTGCGCGTCTGCTGGACGCTGCGCCCAGCGAGGAACTGGCGATGCTGCTCACGCTCGGCATGCAGCACGAGCAGCAGCACCAGGAACTGATGCTCACCGACGTCAAGCACCTGCTGGCGCAAAGCCTGCTGCGGCCCGAATACATGGCGTTGCCACTGCCGGTCGCCAGCGCCGCGCCGTCCATGGCGTGGCTGGCGTTCGAGGGTGGCCTGAGTGAGGTCGGCCACGCTGGCGAAGGCTTCAGCTTCGACAACGAACTGCCGCGCCACAAACAATATGTCGCGCCGTTCGCACTGGCCTCGCGGCTGGTGACCAATGGCGAATACCTCGATTTCATCAACGCCGGCGGTTATGCGAATGCGGCGCTGTGGCTGGCGGAGGGTTGGGATTGGGTGCGCACGCAAAACCTGCGGGCGCCGATTTACTGGTTCCAGGACGACGCTGGCGCGTGGCAGGAATTCACGCTGCACGGCACGCAGCCGCTGGATCTGCACCGGCCGGTCACGCATGTTTCGCTGTTTGAAGCGGATGCTTATGCCCACTGGGCCGGCGCGCGCTTGCCGACCGAGTTTGAATGGGAATATGCCGCCGCGCAGGCGGATATCGAAACCGGCTCGCTGCATCCGGCCGGCGGGCAAGGGGAAGGCCTGCAGCAAATGTACGGCCACTGCTGGCAATGGACCAGCAGCAGTTATGCGGCGTATCCGGGCTTCGCCGCAGCGGAAGGTGCGCTCGGCGAATACAACGGCAAATTCATGCTGAACCAGTATGTGTTGCGCGGTTCCTCCTGCGCGACGCCGCCGGAGCACGCACGCGCCAGCTATCGCAACTTCTTCCCTGCCGGCGCGCGCTGGCAGTTTACCGGCATCCGCCTGGCGCGTCGTCAGGCCGCGTAATCAGGCGATATATTGCACCGGGCGGCTGGTCAGATCGGTTGCCGCCACGATGGCCGCCATGTCAGCACGCGTCGGGCAAGCGATGTTTGTGCTAAGCCCGCGCCAGGCGAAACTGGCTGACGACCTGATTCAGTTCACTGGCCTGGTCTTGCATCGCTGAAGCTGCCGCAGCAGCTTGCTCTACCAGTGCGGCGTTCTGCTGGGTCACCTGATCCATCTGGCTGATGGCGATGTTGATCTGTTCGATGCCGCTGGTCTGCTCACGGTTGGCCAGCGTCATTTCCCCGACGATGGCGGTGACCTTGCGTACGCTGTCCTGGACTTCGTCCATGGTGGCGCCGGCCGTGCCGACCAATTGAGCGCCGGCCGCCACCTTGCCGACCGAGTCATCGATCAGCTGCTTGATTTCTTTCGCGGCGCTGGCTGAACGCTGCGCCAGCGTGCGCACTTCCGACGCCACCACCGCGAAGCCACGGCCTTGTTCGCCGGCGCGTGCCGCTTCCACCGCCGCGTTCAGCGCCAGAATATTGGTCTGGAAAGCGATGCCGTCGATGACCGTAATGATGTCGACGATTTTGCGCGACGAGTCGTTGATGGCGTTCATGGTGTCCACTACCTGCGCCACCACTGCGCCGCCGCGTTGCGCGACCTCGGTAGCGCTTTGCGCCAGCTGGTTGGCCTGATGGGCATTGGCGGCGTTCTGCTTGACGGTGCTGGTCAGTTCCTCCATCGAGGCAGCAGTTTCCTCCAGCGAGCTGGCCTGCTGCTCGGTGCGGGTCGACAGGTCCATATTGCCGCTGGCGATTTCCGCCGATGCGGTGTTGATCGCGCCGCTGCCGCTGCGCACCCGGCCGACGATGTCGGACAGGTTGCCGCTCATCTGCGCCATGGCTTGCAGTAACTGGCCCATTTCGTCGCGCTGCCGGCTGCTGATGTTCTGGGTCAGGTCACCGGCGGCGACGGCGCGCGCCAGCAGCAAGGCGTCGCTGATCGGATCGGTGATCGAACGCGTAACGCGCCACGCACAGGCCAGGCCCAGTGCCAGCGCCACCACGCCCAGCCAGGCCATCATCTGCCGCGCCATCGAAATGTCGTGCTTGACCGCCGCGCCGTTGTCATTGACTGCGGATTTCTGCAGTTCGTTCAGCTGGCGCACGCTTTCCTGAAGGGTGTTCAGCTTCGGCAGCATGTCGGCACGCAGCAAGGCGAGGGCATCGTCGCGCTTGCCATCGGCCAGCAGCTTGCCGACTTGCGTGAACGAAGCGACATAGGCCTTGCGCTCGCCGGCGATGCGCGCCAGCAGCGCCTTGCTGTCTTCGCGCGTGACCAGGCGGCCCAGGGTTTCCAGCGCGCGGGTGATGGTTTGCTTGTTGGCGTCCATCTCGCTGCGGATGGCGGCCAGGCGGTTGCTGTCGTCAGTGGTGAACAGTTCCAGCGTGAGCGCGGCGTTGGCGCGGGTGGTGCTGCTGACGGTGGCCGCTGCTTCGGCCTTGACCCAGTCGTTGTCGATGATGGTGTCGTTCAGGGCGCTGATGCTGCTCAGCCGCTGCAGGCCGATGCCGATCAGGATCGCCATCAGAATCAGCACGGCGCCGAAGGCCATGCCAAGGCGCGCGCCGATTCTCAGGTTCGATATATTCATGGCCGCACTCCGATCTATGCTGTCAAGGCAGTATAACGGTGCGCGGCGATTCAAAGGTTGCACGGAGGGGACGCTTGTGTCCCCTTCGTTTGGGACGGCTGGCTTAGGCGGTGGTGGCGCCTTGCGCCTGTTCGGCGGCGGTGCGGGTCATCTGGCGGTTGACGGCGCTGAGGACGGCCTTGAAGGAAGCGGTCAGGATGTTGCTGTCGGTGGCCGCGCCGAACAGCGTAGGGCCGTTGGCCAGGCGCAGTTCGACATAGCAGGCCGCCTTGGCGTTGGCGCCGGAGCCGATCGAGTGCTCATGGTAGTCCATCAGCTTGATGTCCAAACCAAGTGCGTCGACGAAAGCATCGATCGGGCCGTTGCCGCCGCCTTGCAGCGCCAGTGGCGTGCCGTTGTGGATCAGCGCGATGTCGATCTGCACCGGTTCGTCGCTGCTGGTGTCTTCCACCATCTTGTGCGACTGGTAGCCGTACGGCGAGTGCTGTTCGAAGTATTCCTTGCTGAAGATATCGTAGATGCCGCCGGAGGTGATTTCCA
>Ga0308163_10003637_pt1 | contig 12786 bp, 9 predicted proteins | sample PhyTR1_FD_201037 | JGI IMG/M metagenome (GOLD analysis project Ga0308163, IMG submission 201037) | Phyllosphere microbial communities from UC Gill Tract Community Farm, Albany, California, United States - DLSLT.R1 | ecosystem: Host-associated > Plants > Phyllosphere > Unclassified | place: USA... | reverse complement strand
TCCTTTTTAAAGGATTCAAAATCAAAGTCGTCTTGTGTTGCCATAAGATATTGTGTCTAAATGTTTAACGTCTCTGACACAGTTTGTGGTACACCCTCCTGTACACGAATAACAATAGCTTTCCCCCTGGAGCTGCTTATTTAATTTCAAACTCCCTAATTCCTCGCGGAAGCGTTACAGTAAATTTTGAACCCTTACCCAGTTCACTATCAACAGTGATATTGCCTCCATGGCGTGTAATAATTCCATGAACAAGAAAAAGACCAATCCCAAAACCACTAAAGAATTTTTCATTATTACCATCAACCCGATAAAAGCGTTCAAATATTTTATGTTGGTCTTTCTTATCAATACCTATTCCATGGTCACGGATGCAGACATGTACCTGCTCATCCTCAGACATCAGGGAGATTTCAATTACCTGATTTGCCGGAGAATATTTTACAGCATTTCCTATTAAGTTGATCAGCACCTGACTAATCCTGTCGCGGTCTGCTGTTACCTCAATAGTTTGTTCAGCATCAAGATTAAATATATAGTCAGAACTGGCGAGGCTAAAGTCTCCAACAACTTCTTTTAAAAGCGTATTAATTTCAAAACGCTCCAGGCGGAGATCAAGTCGCCTGGCATCAAGTCTGCTTAAATCAAGCATATCTCCAATTAATGAAGTTAACTGCACAATCAGTTTATCTACACGGGATATTGAAGAAGCAACCTTTTGATAAATGGGCGAAAGACTTTCTCTTTCGAGCAGTTTAGCGGCCAACTGAATATGTCCTTTTATGGAAGTCACCGGAGTTTTGAGCTCATGACTCAACATGCTTACAAAATCAGCCTTCCGCTGGTCTTCTTCTTTTATTTTTTGGATATCAGTAGTTGATCCCACCCACATCTTCAAGTTACCATTATCGTCATAAACGGGAGAAGCCACATTTAAATGCCAGACATATTCTCCGCTTATATTCTTAAACCGCATTTCTGAAACATGCGGTACATCGTGGACAGCTGCATATTCAAGTCCCTTTTGCAAACCTGCAATCTCATCTGGATGCATCATTTGATAATAGCCAAAGTCCCGCAGGTCTTCAAAGTTCATTCCTGCGAAGTCCAGCCAGTGCTGGTTAAAAAACGTGACCTCGCCGGTAGGCAATGCATTGGATATTTTAGCAGGAACCAGATCAGCAAGTTGTCTGAAGTGCCTTTCACTTTCTTCCACCGATTTTCTTGCCAATACCTGTTCCGTTACATCGGCAGCAACAATAAGAATATCAGAAATTACCCCGTCCAGGCCCTTGATCGGCTGGTATACTACATTGAAGTAGATTTCCTTAAGTACTCCCTTATGTTCCAGTGATGCCTGTATCTCATTTGCAAGAAAGGGTGTCCCCGTAGTAAATACAGTATCTAATAAGGCTAAGAACTGTTGCCCCTCCAATTCGGGGAGCGCTAATGACAGTGGCTGACCAATTATTGCAGGGGTTTTTCCCCAGACCTCAAGAATTTTAGAATTCGCTGTTTCAACAATCATTTCTCTCCCATTTAATACACCTATGGCAACGGGTGCCTCCTCAATGAAAAATTTAAAACGGGATTCGCTTTTAGCCAGGCTATTGTTGGCAACAGACAATGAATCATTTGCATTTGATAATTCTCTTGTATACTGTTCCAGGAGTCTCCGGGATAATACCATCTCTGTGATTTCAAAAGACATGACCAGCACTCCATTCCATTTACCCTGCGCGTCCTGAAGCGGTTGATAAGTATAGTCCACAAACGTTTCCCGTATACTTCCATCAGCCATCGTAAACATGACCGGACTTTCTTTAACATCAATAATTTCTCCGGTTTCCATCACTCTGCGCAATTGTCCTGCAAAGGGCTGATCGGCCAGGTCGGGCAAAATATCAAGGAATTTTCTACCCAGCACTTCGTCCCTGGTCCTGTTCCAGTAAAGGAGATTGCTGTCATTGATCAGTTCTACAATAAGATCATATCCCCGGATCACAACTACGGCTGCCGGCAACATATTTAGAATTTGTTCCAGGTTGCTATTTGCCTGACTTAGCAGATTACGGGATTCCTGCAGCGCTTCATTTGTGGCATTCAGCTGAACATTTGCAGCCTTTGCAACATTGTTAACTATTTGAAGCTCGTCTGATAATTTATTTTTTATGAAATCCTGCCTTTTTTGCTCGGTTACGTCCCGGGCAATACCGGAAATTGCAGTAATAGTATTATTCGAATCAACTACCGGTGACAGAATGTAGTCAAATGTTGTTAATGCCTGTGAAGAACGGGGAAACTTCATCTCTCCACGAACCGTTTTCTTGCTCGTCAAAACAGCATCCAAAGCCTGCTGAAATGCATCTGTTTCGCTTTGTGTAGATCCGATATCGTTCAACGTTCTGCCAATAGATTCACCAATGGTTTTTCTCCACAGCCCCAGCAATGTTTTATTGGCGTAAGTAAACCTGTATTCAAGGTCGAGCACAAAAATAAGGTCAGGGGTATTAGAAGTTACTGTTTCATAAAGCTGCTGTCTTTTTTCCGCTAAATCCCTGGCAGCTAAAAGATCTGACTCAGTATTTTTTCTCATGGTGATATCAGATGCTCCCCATAACCATTCCGAAATCTCAGCATTCTCAGTCAGTACAGGTACCGCTCTGGAATGTGTCCAGCCTATACTCCCGTCCGAAAGTATTACGCGGTGCTCAAGCTCAAACATTGATTGTTCGGCAATAGACTTAGCAATAGCCGCATTGACCATCTCCAGATCTTGTGGATGTACAATTTGAGCGCGCCAATTGCTGATCGAAGCCGAAGTAGTTTTCAAAAATTCTTCTTCATCCGAAAGGTACATCAGCTCCAGGTCTGGACTTAAATGATATACCACATCCGAAATTGAAGACAAAAGCGCATAAACCGGATTTTGACGGGCTTGTTTATTGATCATAGATAAATCTGATGCAGTTAAATAAAACTATCAATATGTGCAGATAAATCCAATAACGAAACTCAAATATCAGTCAATTGAATGTTGCCTAAGGTACTAATTATATGCTAATTTACATTGCATTGTGGGATTTTAAAGAACAGATATTGAGTGCTATCAGATGACTGATTGCTGAGCCAGCTGCTGGTCTAGTCATCTATCCTCCTGTATCTTTTGGTAAAAACAAACCCTTGTGAAGAAGATTTCCTGATTTGAATGTAAAATAGTAAATTTAATGCTTTAATTGATGATTTAAACTAAGCCAATTGACACACCCTATCGAACAATACGCCATTGATATGGTCATGAAATTGAGGTATGAGCATAAACTGAAAGCCAGAGACCTTGCCCGGATTATAAACACCACAACATCTTTTGTTGGAAATGTAGAGAATCTTGCTAGTCCAGCTAAATACAATATGAAACATATTAACGCATTTGCCATTTATTTCCAGGTGTCTCCTCAAATATTCTTTCCCGAGGCACCATTTGAACAATAGCTTTTTCCGTTCCAACTGAAATTCCGGTTTATTCTAAAATGCTGTCCCTTAGCTCGCATGATTTTCAACATCTGGCGCTCTGTTACCACCATATCAAAATTTGATTGTGTTACTGCATTCGCAAAATGCAGAAATCAAAACTCTCTTCATCAATGCGTGTTTACAACAAAAAAACAATAGAGATGGTAAATTCTGAAATCACAAATGCAATAGAAAACACCGCCCAATTACTGATTGGTAACCACCTCAGCCTTGCCTTTGCTGAAAGCGCCACCGCGGGCAGGGCATGCGCAGAATTTTCTCTGGCATGCAATGCCGGAAAATTCCTCAAAGGCGGTTTTGTTTGCTATGATGCCACTTTGAAATCCAGCCTTTTAGATGTACCCAATGACTTAATCGAAAAGTACACCCCGGAATCAATGGAAGTGACTAAAGCCATTGCAAGCGGCCTGAGAAAAATTATTGACGCAGATATTCACATCGGGATTACAGGTCTTCCCTGCCCCGGAGGTAGTGAAACAGATGAAAAACCCGTGGGAACCATGTTCATTTATGCCCTACTTCATGGGGAGCCATGGTTTAATGAACGTTTACAGTTGCTTGGCTGCCATCAGGATATTGTAGAACAAACTATTATCTGCCTTGCGCAGCGGCTATCAGAATATATCACGGCTCAGAAGATCTCGCAGTAAAAAATAAATATGACGAAAAAATATGTATCAACAATACAGCATCTCCCTGAATAACGATTGTCATGGTTTTTCATTCAGAACTGTAAAGTTCACAATCTCCGCAATCCTATCATCTATTTCATTGATACCATTTTTTAGTACCTTTAGCAGCGGGTAGGATACATCGTACCCATCAATTGCCAGCAGACTAACCAAACCTTTGATTGATGCAACAGGCCGCCGAAACTCATGGGACTGCATGTAAGCGATATGTTCTAATTTACGTTGCTGGATCAAAGCTGTTTGCTGAGAAGCCATTCTTTTTGATATATCGCTGGAATTGTAGGATATACCAACAATTTCACCATCATTGTTTCTTGCCGGATCGTAGCTAATCAGGCACCAAACGGCATACTTTCCGAAATTCAACAAACGTTCCCTCCTGAAACTTTCGCCAGCTAATGCCCGGTTGCAGCCCTCTATAAAATCTGCCATATAAGCAGCATCAATAAATTGCGCAACATTGATACCCTGGTACATATCGATATTGTACGCCTTTTTTATAAAAATTTCAACTGCTTTATTATAACATATTACTCCGTAGTTCTTATCCAATAATAAGTGGCTTGTAGTCGTGCTTTCAAAAAAAGAATTCATTTTCAACTCAAGACTTTTCGCGGCCAGGTACTGCTCTTTTAACAAGTGCAGATTGCTTTCAAATTCAAGGAGCTGAATTACCTGCCTCGCCAGATTTTCCAGCATTTCGTTTTGCATCTGTGTAAGTTCTCCCGGCTTTTGATCAATTACACATAAGCTGCCTAGTGTATGTCCATCGTAAGTGGTCAATGGAGCACCCGCGTAAAAACGGATACCCGCCTCCCGCGTAACAGCGGCATAATTTTTAAGCGTCGGATCCTGCTGCGCATCTGGCACCACCATCACGTTATCGCGGCCGAGTACATAATGACAGAAGGATTCATCTCTCCCCGAGCTGGGCACAAACCTATCCTCAGACAGCATAAATTCTGTATCCTCGCCGATCAGCGTAATTAATGCGCTCGGTACGCCGCAAATATCTGCGGCAAGCTGAGCAATCTCTATAAATTCTTCCTGCTTGTTAATCCGGATCTGTAGAAATCGGTTTACAGCCTCCAGTCTTTTCAGTTCGTTGTAGGGCATAGAGTGAGCCTAAAACTTTAGTATTCCGTCCACATCCAAAACATTTTCTTTCTCCGGCAAAGCAATAACCGCACCTTTCGCCCAAAGCTCATCACATACCTTTTCCAGGAACTCAAACTCAATAACTCCTTCAGGATAACCCTGCATTTTAATTTCCAGCATTGCGCTTTTGATCACTTCCATAGGCCGGGATAACTCAGGCAAGATTCTATCAATCTGGCGAAAAGACTCCCCTTGTTCCAAAACAGTTTTTTCATGCCTCACCGTTTGTGTGATATCTGTTGCACTGTAGGTAACACCTATAATGAGACCCGCGGAATCAAATGCCGGCTCATAAGTGAGGTGCCATGGGACTTTTCCCTGGGGCGAATTGATAATAGATTCTGCGCTTACGGGCTCACCCAATAACGCCCTGTTACAATTCAGGATAAATTCTTCCATAAATGAAGGTTCTACGTAATCAACCACTCCCATACCATCTGTTATTAATAACTGGTAGCGGTTCATAAGTGTAGCAGCCATTGCACTATTGAAGGATATCACACGCAACTTTGTGTCTAACAGGAGATGGCAGGAACTTGTGCTCTCAAAGAAAGAGCGAAGCTTTGTTTGCTCAATAAGCGAAGTTTCATATTGTTCTTTCAATAGCTGCAGACTCATATCAAATTCAAGTAAGCGTGTCACTTGTCGGGATAGCCGGTGGAGCATCTTCTCCTGCGTTGGGGTGAGTGTTTTAGCCTGCATATCATAAACACATAAAGTCCCTATATTTTCATCATCATGGGTAGTTAACGGGGATCCGGCATAAAAGCGGACATGTGGACCCTGACTTACAAAAGGATTATTTTTCACCCGCTCATCTTTTACAGCGTCTGGAATGATCAGCAATTCCTTTTGTGCAATAGTATACTGGCAAAAAGTATCATGGTAAGAAACTTCGCTGATATCAGTACCCACCTTAAATTTAATATGCTGGGTCTTGTCATCCATAAAGGTGATCAATGCGATAGGTGCATTACATATATTCGCCGCCAGTTCAACAATCTGCTGCAGTTCCTCTTCCTTACGGATATCCATCTTTAAAAAGCGATTCACAGTGTCAAAGTGTTGTATTGCGTTAGCCGGCATTTTTTTTAACTGTTTAGAATTGAATATTTATCATATTATTTAAAGCTGGCATGAATTCTGGAATGTTGTAAAATTACAAAATAACCTGATTATCATCTTGAGATATGTTGCTTTAGTAGTTTGACATATATACGCAAGCCAACAACTCCTAGTTTTGCTAAAAAAAAATAATTTAGGCTGATTTAAGCCCGATCACCATAGTCAATACTACCACAGAGTCGCATACAGCAGCTACATAGACCAATTTATCTGACATCAGCCGCGTCCCTAATCGCTTTTAGAGCAATAAACTCCCGGCCGGACTCTGTAACCGTTGCATAAAACCAATTTTCCTTTTTTCTAATTTGAATCAATCCTTCGTTTCTTAGCCTCTGAAATCCGTGTAATGGTCTGAGCAGTGTTTTAGGGAGCACAATGCTTCCCTTCTGGGAAATGAATAATAAAACTTTTAACTTTATCTTTGTGTCCATCATTAGATATATAACCTGACAGTGTCAGATATATAAACAACAGAGTAATGAATCTTGTTTGCCTATACCGTGCTCAGCCTTGGCAAAGATATTTATAAGATAAATAGTAAATGCAAACATCTTACCACATATTAACCCGAAAACCTGCTATTAATAAATAAGACGTAGTGCCAGCTTATTACATTACAAGATTTATATATACCTTTAAATTTAATGTATTCGACTATTCACAAAATAAACAGAACTAAAATAGACAGTTATGTCTGACTACAAATTCCTGCAGGATGGCGGTAAAATGGGAGAACTGATTCGTGCTTACAACTGGTCAGATTCTTTGCTCGGCAATCCATCTGACTGGCCAGCTTCCTTAAAAGTAATTGTAGGTGTGATGCTCGCCTCACCCTTCCCTGTGCATATGACCTGGGGTCCTAAATTCATTCAACTTTATAACGATGGTTATCAACCCGTTTTAGGGAACGTTAAACATCCTAAAGCACTGGGACTGCCTATTTACGAATCCTATCAGGAGACTTGGGAAACCGTCGGCCCGATGTTTCACGGTGTAATGGAGGGAGAGGCTGTGCGGTTCCAGGACTTTCAATTATTTTTGGACCGGAATGGACAGACTGAAGAATGTTACTTTGATTTTGCCTACAGCCCAATAAAAAATGAACAAGGTCTTATTGAAGGTGTATTGACGAACGTAATCGAAACTACGACCCGAAAACTGGCGGAAGTTGAAAACCGGAAACTTTCTGAGGACCTTTATGCGATAAACGAAGAAATCGCAGCCTCAAATGAGGAACTTGCCGCGTCGAATGAAGAATTAAGGTCGACAAATGAAGACCTGGAAAAGGTTAATAACGAACTGCTGGTCAGCAAACAAATAATTGAGGAAGGTAAAGTAGCATTGCGTCTGGCAATTGACGCTGCTAATTTTGGCACATGGTATATACACTCGGTTACCCGTCAGTTTATCACTGATGCCCGCCTGAAAGAACTATTTGGTTATTATCCCGACGAAGCGCTATCTATAGAGCAGGCATTAGCACAAATTACTGAGGAATTCCGCGGATATGTGGCAGAAAAATTAGAAAATGCAATTTATCATAATGGTGATTATGATGTAACTTATCCAGTAGTTGGGTTGCATGATCACCGTCTGCGCTGGCTAAGGGCGATTGGAAATCTGAAAGCTGATCCCTCTGGAGCATTTTCCGCTTTTACGGGTGTAGTAATGGAAATCACTGAACAGGTAGAGGCCCAAAATAGTTTGAAAAGTGCCTATGAGCAGCTGCGGTTATCAAAAGAAGCAGCGCACCTGGGATTTTTTGATTTGGACCTGGTTCAGGAAACAATGGTATGGGATGAAAGGTGCCGTGAGCTGTTTGGTATATCACATGACATGGCTGTTACTTACGAGAAAGATTTTGTCACTGGTTTGCATCCCGAGGACAGAGAAAGAATTTTAGCCGTTATCAGTAGTGTTTATATAAAGTCAGTCAGCGGCGGAATGTATGATGTTGACTACCGCACCGTAGGTGCCCTGGACCAAAATCTACGATGGGTACGTGCAAAAGGCCAGGCCTATTTCGACCAGAACGACAAACCCATACGCTTCATTGGCTCTGTGCTGGATATTACCGAGCAGAAACAAGACGAACAGCGTAAGAATGATTTTATAGGTATGGTAAGCCATGAACTCAAAACACCTCTCACCTCACTATCAGGCCTTATCCAGCTTGTCCATGCCAAACTCAAAAACAGTGAGGATGTTTTTATAGCAGGGGCGATGACAAAAGCAAATGTACAGGTAAAAAAGATGACCAGTATGATTAATGGCTTTTTGAATATCTCACGTCTGGAGGCAGGTAAAATTTCCATAGATAAGCAAAGCTTTTCCCTGGAAAAACTGATCATCGAGGCGATTGATGAAATCAGGCTTACAGTTAGCACCCACTCCATCCATTTTTCTTCGAATGAATCAATAACAGTAAATGCAGACCGGGATAAAATTGGTTCCGTAATCACCAACTTGCTTACAAATGCTGTCAAATATTCACCAAAAGGAGAAAACATCGATGTATCGATGCAACTAAAGGAGAGCAACGTACAGGTAAGTATTAAGGATGAGGGTGTAGGCGTTCGACCGCAAGATACTGACAAATTATTTGACCGCTTTTACAGAGTTGAAACAAATCACACCCACATGATAGCCGGTTTTGGAATAGGGCTATACCTTTGTGCTGAAATCATAGAACGCCATGGAGGGAAAATTGGAGTTACCAGCGAAATCGGTGCAGGTTCAACTTTTTATTTCAGCTTACCACTATGCTAAGTCTTATATGATTATATGGTTCATCTGTCTTAATACTATTTCTTAACCATTAAAGGTATATTTTTAAAAGCAAATACCGTATATATCATTCTAAGATGCAGACAAAAAACGAACAGATCAACTCCCTTACCCACCTCAATGAAGAGCTGGAAAACTACTTCAGGAATACAATCATCCCACAGTTATTTGTTGATGCTGGTTTGATACTGCGAAAGTTTATTCCTCCGGCGATGAAACAATTTCAATTGCAAAGTGAGGATCTCGGTAAGCCGCTTGCCGAAATTGAAGAGAACTTCAGGTTTCCGACTTTTATCGAAAATATCCAGCAAGTCATTTTAAGCGGTGAGATCCTGGAAAAGGAAATTCAAACTACCGATCTGCGCTGGTATCAAATGAATATTTTGCCCTATCTGGTCCGTAATGAAAACAGAACCAATGGTGTAATTATAACATTTGTTGACGTTACTGCCCGGATAAAGGATTTAAAAGAGCAGGAAAAGCTTGTTTTGGAGCGTGAGCTGTTACTGGATACCATAACCCATGACATCAAAACACCGTTGACAACTTTAGGGCTCAGCATTGAAATGATGAAGAAACTTCCTGCTCACGAAAGGGAGAAATTCCCTCAACTCCTGGGAAAGGTAGAAACGGGCTTACAAAAAATAAAAATAATCATACAAGACCTGATAGATTCCCGCTGGTCCGAACACCGTCACCAGGAAGTGGAAGAAATACTTGACTTGCAGAATATCCTGGAAGATGTACGCCTGACACTTGCACTGCAAATTCAGGAGGCGCAGGCCAATTTCATCTATGATATCAAAATTTCACAAATAAAGTTTTCCAGGCGAAAATTGCGGAGCATCGTTTACAACCTTGTAAACAACGCAATAAAATACCGGTCCAGCGAGCGAGCTTTACAAATTACAATATGCACTTTTCAACTGGAGAATTTCCTGGTAATTAGCGTCAAAGACAATGGAGTGGGGATTGAAACTGCTGCACAGCAAAAAGTTTTCAATAAGTACCAGCGGATTAATAATAACGTTGAGGGAAATGGCGTTGGTCTTTATCTTGTGAGAGAAATGATTGAATCCTGCGGCGGACGTATCGAGTTACAAAGCGAAGCTGGTATGGGGTCGGTATTTGAGGTACATTTGAAATCTGCTGTATAACAAAAGTTACAGTGATCTTTTTGTTTACTATTTCTTTTCTGGTCCAGCAAAGCAAAAGTTATTATCGCCTGAAATAGCTTTCATAGTTTTGAAAAGCCACTTTTTTTATGTTTTACCGGCCTCAATACCAGAATCTCTGACATTGTAACGAGTTTGATGTGAGGCCCCCAAAATCCCTTAGCCGCGTTTCAGTAAATCCACATTTTATTAAATCTGTTGACCCCACGGCAAATGGCTAGAACGACATGCGCTAAATGCTTTAAGAAATCAGTAAGTTCGATGATAGCTAAATAAGTGTAACCTATAGATGTTGATAACTTCATACCCAATGACATGAGCCATAACATAATCCATAAGCACGCCACCAAGCCACATTACCCTGCATTAGATGGCCTTCGCGGTATAGCAGCCGTAATTGTAGTAACGTTTCACCTGGCCGAACCATTTTCTACAAGTAATGCAGATAAATTCGTTAATAATCGGCTACGCCTATGATGATCACTGGCATACAACTACAGTGAGAACTTTCTTCAAACGTCGGGTAGAGCGTCTTCAACCAATGGTGGTGTTGGGCATGACTCTCGGCGCTATTGGGTTTTATTTCACGGATTCTACCTTATGGCCGCTGATTCATACCATTCCAGTCTGGAAAATGTTAGTAGTGATGCTGATTGGCTATACAATTCTGCCGGTGCCCCTATCGCTTGATATCCGTGGCTGGCAGGAAATGCATCCACTTAATAGCGTAGGCTGGTCACTATTTTTTGAATACATTGCAAACATTCTATATGCTGTCTGGATTAGAAAATTTTCAACTTTGGCATTGACTATTTTAGTAGGGATAGCCGCTCTCGCGCTCGTACATCTGGCAATCACCAATGGGGATGTCAGTGGTGGCTGGACATTAAATGTTGAACAGGTACGTATTGGATTTATCCGGACGATGTATCCTTTTTTTGCAGGCTTATTATTGTCAAGTATAGCAAAACCTGGACGAATTAAAAGCGCCTTCTTATGGTGCAGCCTCTTAATAGCGGTTGTGCTTTACATGCCGCGGGTAGGGGGCGCCGAGCAATTATGGATGAATGGAATTTATGATTCTGTATGCATTATCATCATTTTCCCAGTTATAGTATATTTCGGTGCCAGTGGCATTTTGCAATCTAAAACAGAGAGCAGGATCTGCAAATTTCTTGGTGAAATCTCTTATCCCCTTTACATGGTACATTACCCATTAGTTTATTTTTACGTGGCATGGATAAGTAATAACAAGGGACTGAATGTGGCACAGGCAGCGCCTTATGCGTTTCTCATTTTAACAGGTGGTGTTGTTTTAGCTTATGTCGCATTGAAATGCTATGATGAACCGGTACGCAAGTGGTTACGAAATAAAAGCTTACCGGCTATTAAGTACAGTAATAAATGAGGATAAAAAGATAGGTTTTCTATAACAATCATTTTAGGACGAAAAAAATGCTATTGAATTCCAACTGGAAGTTTAGCTTTCTATGATGCGCTTTACCTAAACGCGCCTATCCATATTTCCAGCGTTATATCTTTTCGTAACCGCAGCTGTATCTTTCTGCTTATCCTGAATAAGTGTTCCCAATTCCTGAAGGATGAGTAATGCAGAAGCATATTCCTCCTCCGAATAATCCTCCGATACAAAAAATGCAAAGAAGAATTCATCCATGCGGAAAGACTTATCAAAATCAACGGCCTGGTCACATAAAAGATGGGAAAGTAAATTTAAGGTGTTCAGCATAGAAACTGAATAAAATTCAAGATCACCAGATAAACTGGAAGCACCATCAAATTGCAATTCGAGTTCTTGATCCGTCAGAAAATCATGAATTAAACTGTATGATAAAAATTCACCGACCATAGTCTTGTATTTCTTATCGACAGCTATCTTTTGAATGTCATGTCCGTAGATATTCTCAAGCGACGCATGCGCTTGATGTAGCGCATTTGCTACATTTACAGTCAGATCAAACAGTTCAGGATCGCCAGATTCCAATAACTCTTCACTGCTTTCATCGAAAGTATCTGTATTTATTGTTCCCCTTAGATCCGGATATACATTGTCTACGAGAAATTTGAAGGTGAAAGTGATAAAATAAGCCCTCAAATCATGTAAAACACCAATTGTTAGTGGAATTACATCCTTATATTTATATATTTTTAACAGCATAAATTTAATTATTAAAGGTAAATTGATAAAGAGGCAGGGGAGTGTCTCGTGAACTGTGTCAGTCCTAAATTAATGCTCCTCAGAAGCTGTTATGTTCTTTGAGGATTCTATCCCCGAATTTAATAAATAATTGTGAGAA
>Ga0308163_10003633_pt1 | contig 12789 bp, 14 predicted proteins | sample PhyTR1_FD_201037 | JGI IMG/M metagenome (GOLD analysis project Ga0308163, IMG submission 201037) | Phyllosphere microbial communities from UC Gill Tract Community Farm, Albany, California, United States - DLSLT.R1 | ecosystem: Host-associated > Plants > Phyllosphere > Unclassified | place: USA... | reverse complement strand
GCTTTTTGGATGGGACTTCGCGTTTGCTCCTTCATACGCGCTTCTTTCAGCCAAACCGGAGAATAAATTGGTATTGAAGATGAATGGCCACATTGCTGGCTACAGAATGCGACAGATGGGTGCCTCAATTGAAAACGATCTGGCTGAACAGGTTCCTGCAGTATTTCTGATGCGCGACCCCGCGCGGCAAGGTTGATCAATGCCGACTTGGTTAGCCTTACGTGCTGAGCGTCCAGCGTCCTACCGGAATACGATCGCGCTGGTCATCGCGTTTATTGTTTTAGGATTCATCTATTTCAACCTGCTGCACGGCGATGCCGTCTTTCTAGGCAGTCACTATAAGCCGCGCATCGACAGCTTCGTCATTATTACGCTTTCAGCGCTGTGCATGGTGTTCGCATCACTATTTGTTGGTGCGCCTCGTCTTCCTGAGCAACATCGGTATTCATTGAGCACGCTGCTGATATTGACCATGGTGTTTTGCGCTGTTGTCGGATTTTATTCGTTTACCAACCATGCCTGGTGTGCAGATGAGTATGCTTATTTGTTCGAAGCTGACACGTTCAAAGCACTTCGGCTCTGGAATGCGCCGCCGCCCCTCGGTGATGCGCAATCGACGTACTACATCTGGGTCAAGGACGGCAAGTGGGTTGCACAGTATCCCCCTGGCTGGCCTCTGATACTGGCTCTTTTCGGTGGATCGTTCCCAACCGGGCGCTTGGCCAACGGCGCCTGTACCATTATTGCAGCCTATGCTGTCTATGAACTTGTGAAAGCTCGCGCGAATCGCGAAGCTGCCTGGCTGGCCGTTTTGTTTTTTGTTGTATCCCCATTTGTTCTCTTTCACGGTGGATCGCTCTTTTCTCATACATCGGCCGCCGCCCTCGCTGCTGTGACGATGCTGGTTTCGCAAAAGGTCACGCAAGCGCCGCGCGCTGGTCTGCTGATAGCGCTTGGCGTATGTATTGGCATGCTGGGCCTGACACGCAATGTTGCAGCTTTGGCAGTCATCGTCGCTGTCGCGGTGGAGCAAGCCCGCGGTGGAAGACTGGTATCCAAAGCCATGCTGATTATCCTTGGCGGTGCGCCGTTCCTGATTGGGTTACTGGCCTATCAGTACGCTATCACCGGTCACCCCACGATGCCCGTGTACTGGTATGCAGGACGTACGGTAGACCACTTGTATTTCGACTTGCCTTCCATTCTGATCGGGTTGCGGCACACCGCAGTCCACCACGCGGAATTGGCACTATTTACGAGTCCCCTGATACATGTGATTTGGCTGGCAGCACTCTGGAAAATTATCAGGAACAAGCGGTTTACGGGATCTGACCTGATCTTTCCGATCGGTATTCTGATCTTCGTTTTCTACCCCCTCCATCCCGGGTTTCGCATCGGCCCTCGTTACTATCTCGATTTTTGGCCACTGGCAGTCGTCACAATCGGGGCAGCCATCCCGCTGTTTCATGACACTTGGAGCTGTCTCTATCGAAAAGCCTTGGTACTTTCGATCATCTACGCTGGAGTCATGTCCGTTTTCCTCGTATTTGCATTGCGGGATATAACGCAGAGCAAGTTCGAAATGTATGAGCGGGTGAAAGCCGATGGCTTAACCAACGCTGTCATTTGTGTCGATACACGCTCAGATCGGGAAGATGTCTACGCTAAACTGGAAGGCTACAACGCAGCCCGCAATGGCATTGAACTTGGTGATCCGAAGAAAGCGGCATTATTGGACGTCATCTACGTGTCCTGCGACAAAACAACATTATCCGAAGTGAGGGCTGCATATCCACAGCGCACATTATGGGTATACAAGAGTGCATCATCCCGACAGCCGGGAATTCTGCAACCGATGCAACCCTGATTCATTTGCCTCTCGATGCTTGCATCGAGAGGCACCGCCACTGGCACCACTTCGTCACTGCGCATCGAGAGCTTCAACTCGTTTTCGCAGGAAGGAGCATGGCATTCGCCCAACCACCCCGTACTCATCAATTATTTCTGGAACTAAGTCATGTTTATTCAAAGCGCCGCTACGGCCACTGCGGCTACCGCCATCGGCACGCGTTTCAAGGGACTGCGCATCGCCGTCATTCTGCCTTGCTATAACGAAGAGGCAGCCATTGGCACAGTTGTGGCCGATTTTCAAAAGGCGTTGCCGGAAGCACGCATTTACGTGTACGACAATAACTCGATGGACCGTACATCGGCCGTCGCAGCAGCTGCTGGTGCCATTGTGCGCAGCGAGACATTGCAAGGCAAAGGCAATGTGGTACGGCGCATGTTCGCGGATGTTGATGCCGACATTTATCTGATGTGTGATGGCGACATCACCTATGATGCGGCCAGCGCTCCAGCTCTGGTGGACAAGCTTGTCGATGAAAACCTGGACATGGTCGTCGGCTGCCGCGTCGATCAGTCAGTGGCTGCCTATCGCACTGGCCATCGTTTTGGCAATGCGTTGTTCACCGGTTTTGTTGCCAACCTGTTTGGCAAACGGTTCACCGATATCTTGTCTGGTTACCGGGTCTTCTCGCGTCGCTATGTAAAATCGTTTCCTGCACTGTCAAACGGTTTTGAAACCGAAACCGAGCTGACCGTACACGCGCTGCAACTGCGCATGCCAATTGGCGAAATGAGCACACCGTACGGTGCTCGCGTAGAAGGTTCCACCAGCAAGCTGTCCACTTACCGCGATGGCTACCGAATCATGATCATGATTCTCAAGTTGTTCAAGAACGAACGTCCACTCGCATTTTTCGGTTCGATTTTTGCCATTCTCGCCCTGATTTCAATCGGGCTGTCGATTCCTCTGCTCCTCACCTACCTCGAGACCGGGCTTGTGCCACGGCTGCCAACCGCAGTGCTGGCGGTTGGAACGATGCTGCTGGGCTTTCTCTCGATGACGTGCGGCCTGATCCTCGACACCGTGACCCATGGCCGCCGTGAGCTCAAGAGACTCGCCTACCTCACCGTTGCATCGACAATCGCCTTGGCCGAGGAACGCCGGTGAAGCAGTTTCAACGCTTCCTGCTGGTCGGGGCTCTTGGCTTCGTGGTTGATTTTTCGGTATTGTATTTAGCGGTCAATGCCGCAGGCCTCGATACACTGGCGGGACGCCTGCTCTCGTTCATCGTCGCCGCCACAGTGACCTGGAAGGCCAACCGTCACTTCACATTCGTCCGCGCAGACGCAGCCGTGCCCGACGCCGCGGCTCGCCAGTGGCTGCGTTACCTGTTGACGACGGCCATCGGCGGCGCGATTAATATCGGTGTCTATCAGCTATGGCTCCGAATGACTGACCACAGCAATCTGAACTTGTTTCTTGCCGTCGTTGCAGGTTCAGCAGTTGCCTTGTTCGTGAACTTCACGCTGTCCAAGTACGTGGTATTTGGTCGCTGAGCCGGGCAATTCCTAGAGGCTTCTCGCTGGGCTGCGAACAGACCACCACGTGAACTCGAGATGTGTACGATGTATCGTGGTCATATCCGCTTCAGGCGTACATAACCGCCTGAAGCAATGCAGATGCCTTGACACATCTCGAATGTGGCGGTTTGGTGCTCAAAATGCGGTGGTTGTCGCGCACTTAATAGCAGCCTAAAGCAACGCGATTTGGTTTCTGGAGAGATGCGCCAACGGCGGCGGTCCACTTCTTGAGGATTGCCCAGGCGAGCACATATCAGTGCCTAGTCAGATGTTTTTGATGCTGGAGTATTTGTGGCCCGCCCTGAGGGAATCGAACCCCCGACCCACAGCTTAGAAGTCAGATGCTCCAAAGCTTATTTGTGCCAATTAATCAAAAACTTGCAAGCCCTGGACTGCGCTATTGATTCACTGGTTGTGGGCGTATAAGTGCTTGATTAGATTGAAAGTGGTCGCGTTGAATAGCGCAGCAATTCAGTCCTTCAGGCGCGACTGCTCTTGAATAACTGGCTCGTCTTCGAGCATCGTGCGCAGCGAGTCGGCCAGGATGAGTGCCGTCGACGACGAGCCTTGGCGGAAGTAGTCGTGCGTCCGGAGCGCCAGCGCACGCAACCGCGCCACCTCCCACAGCAGCGCGCGCACGTGAGGCGAATCCGGGCTGCGATCCTGGATCGCTTTCAGATCGTCCTTCGTGAGCGCGGGCTTGAACCGCATGGCTGGATTACTGTTCATCCATACAGTGTATCAGCGGTGTCATGCAGCCTAACTAATTTTGGCTTGCCACGGTCGCCAGCAGCCCGCCCTGCCATACTGAGCGCATGGAAAAACGAACAGACCATCTCACCGCGACCTACGTCGATCTGGCAGTAAATGTCGCGGCCGTATTCGGACTCGAGGTTGGCCTGCGCGTGCTGCAAAACACGACGCCTTTGCACGTGGTACAACGTGTTCTAAGCGATGGCGGGCCGCGCCGACGCGGGGCTGCACCGATCAAACCTGACTAAGGATGATGATGGACAACGAGATCGATGGCGACATGGAAGAGCTGCCAGGGCAGCCTAGGGTGGACGTCCCGGAGTCCGACCTGATACTGCTGCAGCGAGCGGCGCACGCGATCGGCGCGGTGCGCTTTGAGGTGGTCGTCGGCGAGGGCTATGTCAACTTGCACTTCGCCGACGGCTCGGTCATACACAGCTGGAACCCGCTCATGTTTAACGGTGACGCGCTCGACCTAGCCGTGCGACTTCGACTTGAGATTTACATACATGAGCACGACACTTCGGCGATGACCTCCGATCGGAAATTGGCAAACGAGCCGCACGGCGGCGACGCGGGCGCCGCTACCCGTCGGGCCATCACCCGCGTCGCGGGCGAGATCGAGAGCTAGCACCCTTATTTCGGCCAGGCCTGCACCGTCTTTGCGTGGCGCGCCGCGCATTCCGCATACTGGCGCAGCAACTCGATAGCCCAGCCCTGCCACACATCGTAGTCGGGTGCGGCCGGGCGCTCGACTGCCGGGCACGGCGCAGCCAGCGCGCTATCGAGGGATGCTTTTATTGGCGGCTTCGATTGCGGCGTCGAGGTAGCGCACGCGGTCAGCATCAGGCACGCAGCCAGCAGGCAGAGGTTTCGCATTGCGCAGCTCCTTGGTGAGCGCCGACATGCGCGGCGCCAGGGTGGATTGAATGGCGGCGAACTCGGTCGCGGCCTCGGTGATGCGCGCGGCGTCGGCCTGCAGCGTGGTCAGCGCCAGCTCGGACTGGCTGCGCATGGTTTCCGCGTGCGCGCGCTGCAACTCGGCAATCTCCGCGTCGTGCCGCCAGCCGTTCGTGAACCAGCCGGCGGCGCCGGCCAACGCCATCGCCAGCAGCAGGACCAGCGCGCGGTACTTGACGGGGATCATGGCAGGCCTTTCAAGCACAGCTCGCGCTCGGCCTGGCGCCGGCGCGTGAGGCCCCGCACTTCCTCGTAGACCCAATGCATCACGACCTTGCCGCGCGCGTCCTTGAGCGGCTTCCCGTCGGGGCCTTTAACTGGCCGCAGAACCTTGACCTTATTCCAGGCCAGCAGCGCGTTGCACGCGCCGACCATGTCGCCAGCGTTCGTGCGCCGCGCCATGCTCGAGCCGCAAAAGCCGTTCACTCCGATGTTGTACGCGACGTCGACGAAGGCCACCTTCTGGACATCGGTCAGGCGTGAGAGCGGGATGCACATGGCGATGCCGGCGGCGTGCCGCTCAAGGTCGCGATCGAGCTGCGCGCGGCACTGAGCGGGAGTGTACGTCTTGCCCCACGCCGCGTTCTCGGTGGCGCCGGTGCAGTACGTGAGCACGCCGGCCATATCGCGATAGGTGGTGAACTTGGTGTCTTCGAATGGCGGCGTGAATTTGAACAGCGCGGTAGCGGCCACGACGCCGACCAGCGCGACCAGGCCGCGCCGCTGGGTTGGTGCGCCCTTAACCATTGCCGGTCACCGACGGTTGTGCCACGACGCGCGCGATCGCGGCGCCGAGCGAGGTCAGGCCGGCGGCCACCACCAGGATAGGCGCGGTGCCGCTGGCGTACAGGTTCATGCCGGCCTCGATGGCAGAAGCGATGGCGGCCAGCAGCGCGAAGCGTACCGACCAGAGTTTGGGGAACTGCGCGCGTGCATCGTCGATGAATTTCATGGTTTCTCCAGTGGTGGGCAATACGGCTTTACTTCGGGCGCCTGCAGCTGCGCGAGGAATTGCGCCAGGCGCACTTCCCGTTCGTGGCACTCGAGCTCGGCCAGCCGGTTCTCGCGCGAGTTGCGCTGGTGCGTGTACCAGGCGTTCAGCAGGAACGTCAGCAGCGCGGTCAGGATGCCGACGATGACGCCGACCTGCGTCAGGGTCAGGGAGGTGGCGACCGTTACTGCGGCGCCGGCGTAGCTGCCGACTTCCGGCGGGGTGGTCTTGCTGATGCTCATTGGTGCCTTTCGATGGGCGTAAAAAAAGCCGCTCGAGGCGGCGTGGCTGAGTTGCGCGTATGTCAGATTTCTTCAACCTCGAGCGTGGTCGCGTACGCGTTCATGAACTGGTAGGCAAGGTCCGAGTCTTTCGTGCGCCGGCCGTACACCATGAAGTCGCGCTCGAGCTCGACGTCGGCATGCATCGGGAACACCGACAGCAGGATCGGATGCGCGCGGCTGTTGCGCACCAGGTTGAGAAACGTGGCCCGGTCCGCCGGCGGCATGGCGCGCAACTCAACCGGCACCTTGCGGCTCATCGTGCCCGGGTCGACCAGCTGGCCGCCGCCGCCGCGCGTGATCGCGGTGCGGTCGACCATTCCCACCGACGCGGCTGAGGCGTTGTAGGTCAGCGACCAGAACGAGCTGGCCACCATGCAACCGGCTTCGATGTAGCCCTGCAGGTTGTCCGGATCCGTGATGTCAACCGCCACGGCGCGCGCGACGATCTCGATCGGCAGCCAGTGGCGCGCGTACGCACCACCGCCGTAGGCATATGCGCTTGCGGCCTGCGCCGGCGTGAAGCCACGCAGCCGAACCGCCGGCGCCGGGCACGCCAGCACCAGGCCGCTGTCATAGTCGTACGACTGCCAGCTGTCGATGTGACCTGCCGGGCGCGTCGCCGCAGCGCTCGTGCTCGGGTAGTACGACCCGGCCACGGGCCCCGCCACGCCCATCGCACCCCACAGCAGGATCCCGGCCGTGCCATTGCCAGCATAAGCAGCCCCGTTGGTCGAGCGATTGGTGTAGACCTGGACGAACGAGGTGGCCGCCGACGTGGCCGACGCCGTGATGCTGCAGCGGTACCAGCCACCCGGGCGCGCATCCACCCGTGCGGTGCAGTTCGAGGTTGCGACCACGTCACCGGTGTCAAGGTCGAAGTCCGCAAACGAGTTGGTGAACCCGGTACCGAACTGCAGGCGCAGGTACCGCTCTCCGGTGTCGCGCTTGGCAAAGAACGATTCGGTGTGCAGCCCGTTGAGCGCCACCGCGCCGATCGACTGTTGGGCGTAGTGGGGGCCGCTGGTGGTAGTAGCGATGATGCGATCGGCCGTGACCGCACCGTCGGGCGCCGTGCCAGCGTTGGCTGCCACAGTGACCGCGCTCTTCGTCCATGCGGCGTTGTCGAATGCCTCCGTGTAGGTGTGGTTGTTCGTGATGGCCGCCTCGCCCGACACGCGCACGCGCAGCCGCGCCGTCGGCGACAGGTTGCAGAACGGGAGTCCGACGAAGCCGATCGGCTCGACATTGTCGAAGACGGCGGTGACCCGGGCGTCGCGGCTGGTGGCGCGCCACACCGGGTAGACCTGCGCGGCAGCCAAGTTGCCAACGGCCAGCGCGCCGGCCGTGCTCGAGGCGGTCAGGGTCGCGCGCTCGATGGCGTTGTCGGAAACGATTCTCAGATTGGGCATGCGGTCTCTACCAGGTGATTGCTTCGATTTCGGCCGCTGTCATCGCCGCGTCTATCTGCCGGCGCAACAGTTCGTTCTTGCCCATGGCCATCAGGATTGCGGCCTTCCCCGTCTTGCCGACCTGCTGGATCTGGGCGACGGTGTGGTCACGGAATTCCCAGCCGCCGGCGACGTCAGCGCACCAGAACTGCGTGCGCCAGTCGGGATCACTGCCGGCCATCAGCGAGTCAGTCACGGACGCGATGAGGTTTGCCTGGTCCTGCACCTTGGCCGGATACAAATGCGCCTCTCCGAGCGCACTGCACATAAACCCGGCGACGATTTGCTGCTCGCACGCTACTCGCATCTGCTCCGTGCGGTGTGCGCGCAGTTGCTCAATGCTCCCGGCCTCGACCCAATGCAGAGCACGCTCCACGCTCCAGTGCAGAACCGATGTCTCCGTCGGACCGCGCCAGTCGATCGGACCGTCCAGCAAGATCGGCGCGCCCTCGGCGTGCTGCACGACCGGCGGCCCGACTTCCGGCGCTTCGCAGGAAAGGCAGGCGCGCACGCGGCCATCCGGCATCACGTCGGCAAAATGGAAAGTGGCTGTCATGGTGGCGTTCCGTGATTCGCATTGATTGAGGTGCCCAGGACGATCGTGCGCTGGTTACCGTCGGTGACTGCGCAGGTCACGGTATATGTCAGCGTGGCATTTGTACCGGACCCGCTAAACGATGCTGATTGCGACGTGGTTTCGCTGATTACCATGTTGCCCGCGCTACCTGTTTTAGTTTCGAGGGTCAACGTCCATCGGTAAGTGTATGGCGCCTTCCCGCCTGACACATTCGCTTTCAGAAATCCATATCCAGCCGAACCATTCGGATAGCTGCCGCCCGCACTTCCGGTGAGCCATGCGGTATAGGATTCAAGTGATGCCTGATCGATACGCAAACCCTCTTCCGGGCTGTAGCGCATATTAGCGCCGCCAGCAGTTCCAACGAAGAATTTTGGCGCGCCGCCAGGTGCCCCGATAAAAATACCCGATCCGGTGTTATACGCATTACTACCTTGATGTAGCGCGCCATCCGGCCCAAGAAGTACGTCGCCTAATATCGCGGACACTGCCGATACGCGGTCGACATTTATCAAGTCGGCCGTTAGGGATTTAGTCTTGATATGCCGGGCTTCCAGCGCGCCGTCGCCTACCAGTGAGCCGTCGGCCACGCGGGTGATGCTAAAGCTGCCTACCTCTACCGTGCCAACCGTATGGCTATTTCGAATCTGAAATACGCCTTTTGACAGCGTTCCAGAAACAGGAACTTTAATTCTTGTTGTGAAAGTCCGAATACCTTGTGGTGATGCACTATTTAAATGGACGGCCATCCCATCGGCCCAATTTTGGCCTGCCAATTGCCCCGTCATATTATGGTCAACGTACCCAGGGAGAGTCCAAAAAGCCGACAGCCGACCATTAAAATCAGCAGACATACCGATTTGGCATTGCACTATATATTCCGCCCCGGGAGTAATTGGAAACGGTTTGCTGTATGACGTCGACTCCCCGCCGTTTTGAGCTAAGTACATTGACGAGCCCAAACGCCAATCGGTAGCCAGGCCCGTGTCAGCCCAAAAAGAAACCGACGCTCTACCGCTCCGATCCCACCAATCTAAATCCCGAAACTCAGGATCGGGGACGATATTGTCAGGGGTGCCGACAACAAGATTGCGGGCTGTCACCGCGCCGCCCGCGATCTTCTCTGACGTTACAGATCCCGCGCCCAAGTGTGTCGTCAGAACCGATTTTTCGACCAGCAGACTTCCCGGAAAGAACGACCCTGGGTAGAACCACTTCGAGCCGTCCCATTCCTTCGGCCAACTGGAAACGCCATTGCTGATGATCACAATGTCGCCGACCACATTCCCGCCTGGGGTGGCTGCGTCGGCGATGCCATCGCTCCAAGCGTTCCCCGTCGCGCGGTAGAACCCGGCGCCACGCGATCCGGACCCGCCAGCAGCACCATCGCGCAGTGTCGTAACAAGGAATCCCTGTGAGAAGGTTTCGCCACCTGCGGCGATACTTGCCGTCACCATCGCAATCGACCCTTGCATGTCGACGTACCGTACCGTGGCTCTTTTCCCGGTCACTTGAGTGAGGGTCGCGCCCTCTGCAGCGAATGTAACGTCGCCTTCCAGTCCCATCAAACTTGCAGTGATCGTCATGGCTGGCACGTCCAGATCACCAGCGGAATTAATATGGAATGCCAGCGGCACGGCATCGAGCAGCACGCGGGCATTCTTCGGGTTGATGATCCGCACCGAGGCGGCCTGCAGGATCGCATCGCGGTCGTTCAGTGCTGTGCTCATACGAGGAATCCAACGGTGACCCGGCCGGTTTCCCAGTCAGGTGCGAGTGAAATAACGATGCCGGTCACGCCGGCGTCCATGCCGAAGCGCGGTGCGTAGACCGTGACGGCCTGGCCCAGCTCGAGCGAGAGCAGTTCCGGCACGCCCTCAAACTCGTATGTGGTGCGCGGGACCTTCCACAGGTCGAGCCGGCGCTGCGCCTCGGCGTCGGCGTCGCCGCGCGTGAGCAGCATGGTGTCGATCTGCACCGGCTCTGCGTTCAGGCGGTACGTGGCCAGCGTGGCCGCGTCGGTCTTCGTGGTGGATAGCCACTCTTCGGCGAAGAGCGCCTTGTGCACCTCCGGCAGATTCGCCAAGATGCCGGCGTCCTGCACGGTCCAGGCGCGGGCGAAGCCGAGCTTGACGGCCCCGACTACGTCCGTGCGTGCCGCCGGCTGCAGCGTGCCGTCGACCATGTGCTCTGGTCGGATGACCACCGGCGTGCCGGCGCCCGGCAGCGCGACCTTGATCAGCCGCGCCAGGCCGAGGCGCGACATCACCAGCTGGGCGCCGACGCTACCGAGCAGCATCTGGCAGGCAGCCAGCACGTTCTGGCGCGCGGTCGAGTACACGCCCAGCGACTGCTGGTGCACGGCGTCGAACGCGGCGATGTTGGCCAGGTCAAGATCGGCATCAGCGAATCGGTCGGATTCCTTGCCGTAGCCGGTGACCAGGCGCTTGACCAGCTGCGCCGCGGTGTCGACGTAGCCACCGGCCGCAGCGCCGCGCACGGAAGCAGTGACCACGCCCGCCGGTGCCGATTGCAACTGGAACGTACCGGCCGCGAGGCCGGGGGTGAAAGCCACCGGCGCACCGTTGTCGCGAACCTCGATGATCGAGTCGATCGCTCCGGCGTGCACTTGGTACTTGAGGATCGCCGCATTGATCAGCAGCGGCGTCACGTTGAATACCTGGCCCAGTGCGATCGGCAGCAATGCATCCCGCTGCTCGCCCGTGCCGCCCAACTTGGCCTCGCTGACCGGTGTGTTCAGCCGCTGCATCTTGTCGCGCAGCTTAAGCGCCAGCGCCTGGCGGCCGCGCGGCGCGATGTCGGCCACGATGCCATTGAAGATCATCCGGAAGTCCGCGCGCCCCCAGCGCACATCGCCGATGTACGCCTTGATCGCCCGATTGTTCCAGATGTACCCAGGCCCGGCCCAGGCATCGCGCGCGCCGCCGACGTTCTCGAGTTCGAGTTCGCCTGCCGATAGCCCGCCCTCGCCGTCCAGCAGCAGCCGCTCAGTGAACAGCCTACCGACAGTGGCGATGGGCAGGTACGTGGTGTTCGCCGGCGCGTCGCCGGGCCCGGTGGTGAATGGTTTCGTCGCCAGGTACACGACGGACTCCACGCCACCGATCTGCACGGCCGCCTCGATGAGCACGACACGATAGGCGGCCGAGCTTTTCAGCCAGGCCAGGACTTGAGCATCAGTCATGCGAGTGCAACCCTTTGTTCGCTGTTGGTGACGGACTTGAACCCCGTCGTGGTGGCGCCTGCGACATGCTCAGCGCTCTCACGCGCCGCCCGTGCATTTGCCTCGATCACGTGCCCGGTCTGCACGGCCTGTTCCGCGCGCAGGCTGGCCAGCTCCTGGCGCACCGACTTGAGCTCGGCGACCAAGGCGACGGTGTTGTCTGCCCCGTACGAGGCATACATCACCGGCGTCGGCATGTTGATCGGCGGCGCGGCCATGGCGCCCGGTGTCAGCGGGGCCGTCGTACCCATGAGCTGGTGCACCTGCAGGATCGCATCGCGCACCGACAGCACCGACTTGTCGAGCGTGATCAGGCCGCTCACCGACAGCTTCAACGCGTCCAGCTGCGCCTTGCCGACGTCGACCTGCGCGCCCGCCCAGCGCTCCGCCTCTGCCGTGGATGCTTGCGCATACGCGAAGTCGGCCTGGTACTGGCCACTGCTGGCGAACACCGCGCGCGACGCCGTGAGGAACGAGTTGAACGCGGCCGAATAGTTCGACTGCGCCGACTCATCACCACTGCGCGCCGCTGCCAGCACCGTCTCGTACTGCGCTTTTGCCTCCGCGTATTTCTCTTGCGGCGACAGCGGCGACAGGCCGCCCAGCAGCGCGTTCTCCCGCAGGCTTTTCAGGCTTGCGGCGAACGAGCCCATCCGGTCGATCGTTGAACTGATCGCATCGTTCTCGGCGTTGTATGCATCGGTCAGTTCCGAGCGCGCATCGGCCAGGGTCTTCGTCGCATCCTCGATCTCCGGATACAGCTTGGCGTACGCTTCCTGCAGGTCCATCAGCGCGACGTACTGCTCGCGCTGGGCCACGTTCGTGAGGTCGAGGCCCAAGACGTATTGCTTGAACGAATCGCGCGAGCGCAGCGCCGACAGGCCCATCGATGCCAGCTGGTCGGTGACGTACTTCTGCACCGGCGCCAGACGCTCGGACTCGGACAGGAAGTTCTCGGCAAAGCTGGCCGTCTGGCTGGCCAGCTCATCGATCCCGCCCGCCAGTGTCAGCAGGTCCTCGCGTGCGCCGAGACTGGCCACGCCGGTGGCGCCGAACGTTTTGCCCACGCTGGCCAGGACAGCATCCAGGCTGGCGTAGTTCAC
>Ga0308163_10003631_pt1 | contig 12797 bp, 6 predicted proteins | sample PhyTR1_FD_201037 | JGI IMG/M metagenome (GOLD analysis project Ga0308163, IMG submission 201037) | Phyllosphere microbial communities from UC Gill Tract Community Farm, Albany, California, United States - DLSLT.R1 | ecosystem: Host-associated > Plants > Phyllosphere > Unclassified | place: USA... | reverse complement strand
TCAGGTTGCGGTTGTAGGCGCCCAGGTTGCGCGCCGGGGTCACGCCTGGCGGCACGAAGTCGCCGAACATCACGTACGAGCGGTTGCGCTCGGCCTTGACGTACAGGCGGCCGGCCGATTGCGCCTCAAAGCCGCGGCGCGCGTCGTCGCCGTAGGTCGGGTAGAACGCAATCGGGTTAATGTCGCGGAACATCTTCGGTTCGGTGTCCTTGTCCGAGTCGTATGACATGGTCAGCAGCGTGTTGGCGCCGACCTGGCCCTTGGCGAACATCGCTGCGCGGGCGCCGGCATTGACGGTCTCGCTCCCGGCTACATGGCGCAGGCGGTCTTCGAAGCCGTCGAAATCGCGCAGCGGGGTTGCGGTATTGCCGCGGCTGCGGTTCAGGCTGAAGGCGCCTTCGACAACACCGGCTGCCACCATCGGGCGCAGGGCCGGCAGGAAACGCAGCGTGTTCTTCGCGCGCAGCAGGCCACTGGTGGCTTGCAGGCGGGCTTCGCCGGCGTCCGCTGCGCTGCGCAGCGCGAATTCGGCGCTGCCGCCTTCGATGAAGACCTGGTGGCCCGGCTCGCGTGGATCGAGGTCGGGCTGGTCCCACTGGCCGGCGCTGGCGTCCAGCGTGACCGGGGTGCGTTCCGCGATCAGCACACCATGGGCGTCTTCGAGGCGCACGGCGACCATGGCCAGCGAGCGGCCGTCGGCCGGCGCCGATTCGACGAGCGGCGCAACCGACAGGCGCGCCAGGGCGCCCGGCACGATGACGTCGACGACGCTGCTGCCGCGCGGGTTGCCGAAGCTGTCGGTCTCGCGCACTTCGATCAGGTTGTGGCCGGGTTTCAGGGTCACGCCGACATAGTCGCGCAGCTCGAGCGCCTGCGCCGCCACCGTGTCCTGCTTGCCGACATGGCTGTCGTCCACGGCCACACCGTTCACCAGCAGCGTGAAGCCCGAACCGGCGCCGCCCTTGACGCGGATGGTCGGCTGGGCGTGTGGCAGCACCGCGCCATCGGCCAGGCCGATGAAACCCAGGCGATTGGTCATCGTGGCCAGGTCCAGCTCGGGTGCGGCTTTTGCTGCGGCCGGGGTAGGGGCGGTCAGTACGGCGACCGAGGCCAGTACGGCGCGCAGGCGGGCGGCCCGGGCCTTGATTGCCTCGAGGACGTCGGGATTGCAGCCGCTCAGCGCGAAATCCGCGCGCGCCAGTTCGCCGTCCTTGAGGTCGACGAAGCGGCTGCCGGCGTCGCCCGCATTGCGGTTCGACAGCACGGCCAGCCGGCCGGCCAGCATCGTGCTCAGGTCGACTTTTGCGACGTGGGTGCGCGGGGCAACGTCGGCGAAGCTGTAGCGGCCATCGGCATCGGTCTGCGAGAAGCTGCCGTCTTCCAGGTAGATGCGCACGTCAGGAATGCCCGGCTCGCCCAGGTCGCGCTGGCCGTTGACATTGCAGTCGGCGAACACGTCGCCCAGGATGAAGCCCTTGCTGCTGAAGATGCCGGCTTCGACCTTGACCTTGGCCGCGGCCACCGACGAGACCAGCGCCAGCGGGGCGCCGCTGGTGGCCTGGGCGCGGTTGATGCCGTCGCCCTGCAGTGCGCCGCCGCCGATGCGCACGCGGTAGCGCAGCACGCGGTTCGATCTGGCAGCCAGCGTATCGAGCGGGATGCGCAGCGTCGGGCCGCGGTTCTCGAACTTGTCGGTCACGAGCGCGCCATCGATGCGCAGCGTGCCTGGCACGAACGAAAAGCCGGCCGGCAAACGGTCTTCGACCACCACGTCCACCAGCGCCTGTTCAGCGGTGTTGTGCACGCGCACCGTGTAGTCGAGCACGTCGCCCACTTCGACGATGGCGCGCGACGCGTTCTTTTCCACGTACAGCACGCCCGGGATCGGGTCGAGCGGCACGTCGATCGTCACCACACCGCTGGTTTCGCTGATTTGGAATTCGCCACCGAATGAACCGTACAGGTTGGTGGTGCGGCCGGCCGGCAGTTCGCCGATGTCGCGCTTCGACGGAAAGCCGTAGTTCGACGGCGGCGTCACCTGCAGGCGATACAGGCTCGGTGCCACCAGCGGAAACTGGTACATGCCGCCGCCGTCGGTGATGACGGTGCTGGGCGCCGGCGTGACGCCATCCACGCCGAAGACCCGGGCCGGGGCGCCAGGCGCGCCGCCGTTGCCGGCGCCGGTGATGTCGATCAGGGTCACGGTTGCGCCCGGCAGCGGCAGATTGCTGCGGCTGTCGTAGACGATGCCGATCGGGTCGACCAGGATCGCGGTCTGGATCATGCCGTTGCCGCAGCCTTCGACGCTGGCCAGCAAGGTGTCGTTCTTCATGACTTCGATGATGCCGTCGGCAGCGTCGTCGTCATGGTCCTCGTCTTCGTTGTGGCTTGCGGCGATGGCGCTGAAGCGGTATTCGCCCGTGTCGGCGCCCGTCTCGCGCGCCATGAATGCCTGTCGGTCGCCCGTCAGGGTGGAGATCAGCGTCACGCTGACCTGCTCGGCAACACTTTTGTCGGTGTTGCACTCGGCAGCGTCGACCTGGAGGAACAAGTTACCGTTGAGCTCGGTCGAGCGCGCCACGCGGCTATAGGCGGCCGAGGTGAAATATGTGATCGAATCCGGGCGCACGGCGCGCACGGTGTTCGATTCGATCGTGAGGCTGGTGCCGGCCGCGCCGACGAAGGTCGCGCTGGCACGGTTATCGATGGAGGCGTTCGCATCGCCGGACAACCACAAGACAAGGCTCATGCAAATCAATACGAGGTGTCGGAGGAGGGTCGTCATGGCGCGCGGGAGTCTGGAAATTCGAAGGCAGCGCCGCCGGTGCAGCGCTGCGTTGGGAACGATGGATTACTGGGTCAGGAGATTTAGTCGATCTTCACGCCGAACGACATCGTGTTGGACTGGCCCGGGGCCAGGTTGCCAACGGTGGCCGACACGCTGCCGGTTGCACCGGCCAGTGGCGCAGTGAGCGACCCCAGGCCGGTCGTGGCCGTGGCCGTCGCGTGGTACGTGGTGTTGGCCGGAATCGTGTCGGTCATGACCATCGCGGTGATGGTGGTCGTGCCCTTGTTGGTGCCGACGATGGTGTAGCGGATGCAGGCGCCCGGCACGGCGCCGGACGTGATCGGTGCATTGCTGAAGGCCGTATCGGCGGTGCCGTCGCAGTTGGCGTCCAGTGCCTGCGTCTTGACCAGCTCGACGAGCGAATCGGCAGCGGCGACCGTGACGGCTTCGTGGATGCGGTCGGCCACGCCGGTGGTGCCCGAGATGGCGCGGAAATACAGGTCGGTCGTGCCTGGTGCGGTGCCGGCCGGCGGCGTCACTTCGGCAGTCACGCGCACATTGGCGCCGGCGGCGACGGTGGCGTTGGTAATGACGGCGCCGTTGGCATCCTTGAAGACCACGGTCCAGCCCGTTGGCAGGATTTGCGTGCCGAACGTGCCGTCGGTGCTCGCTTGCAGATTGAAGGTGTCGGGGCTGCCGCCGGTGTTATTCAGGAACAGCACGAACGAGGTCATCGTGCCTGCGGTCGTCGTTTTGGTTTCCACGGCCGCGGCTTCGACGCCAGGCCCTGCGCCCGGTGCACCTGCGCCGGCCGAGTTGGCGGTGATGTCCATCACGGCGCCGGCTGCGACCGTGGTGGTGTCGATGCTGGTGGCGGCGATCGTGCCGTTGAAGCCGCTGGTGGCGCGTACGGTCAGCACGTTGGTGGTGCCGTTGGCGGCGCCGGCCGGCAGAGTGGCGACGGCCACGAAGCGGAAGGTGGCGCCGGCGGCCAGCGCGCCGGTGCTGGTAATCGGGGTCGCATTGTCGGCCACGCCGTCGCCGTTGGCATCCAGGTAGAACACGACGCCCGTCAGGTTCAGCGCGCCGGTACTGGTCTGCGACAGGGCGAAGGTATCGCTGCCGTTACCGGTGTTGGTCACGCTATGGGCATAGCTGACCGAGGTGCCGGCGCCGGCGTTCTTGGCGGTACCGGCCGGCATGGTCAGGCTGGCGACCTGCTGCACGGTCGTGATCACGGTGTTCGACTGCACCGTCTTGGTGCCGGTCGAATCGTTATAGGTGGCGGTGGCCTGGTTGGTGATCTGGGTGCCGGCCGCAGTGGCGGCGTAGGCGCCGTTGGCGGATGCCAGCAGCGCTGCTGTGGCGACGAGTTTGAGACGGGTTTTCATGGCTGCTTCCTTGTAATGGGACTTGCGGGAGTCAGGATCGAACAGGTTGATCGGGGCTTAAAGTTAATAAAAAGACAACTATTTGCACAGTGTTGCAGCGCGACGCTGAAACGTCAGGAAATCAAAGGGTCAGGAGCGCGCGAGTCTGGATGACGGCGGGACGGCGACACGCATGCGCGAGGTCACGGTGGCGGCTTTGCCGGGTGCGAGATCGCCCAGGTCCCAGCGCAGGAAGCGGTATTGCTCGGGCGGGACCGGCTCGACAGTGAGTCGACCGTTGCGCATCACTTCGCGGGTCAGGGGCAGGGGACTGAACTGTTTGCCATCGAGACTCGCCTGGACCGCTTTCGGGGCGGCGCTGCCGTCGAGGTAGACCATCGCGCCGTCCGGTACCGGCAGCGTCGCTGTTACGCCCTTCGCGGTCGACTTGCCAAGGTTCTGGTAGGTGACCTGGTATTCGATGGTGTCGCCAGGATTGGCCTCAAGGGCAGGCACCAGCTTGTCGCCGCCCTTGTCCTGGGTCACGACCTGGAAGGCTTGCAGGCGCACATCGACCGCCTGGGCATCGGCAGCGAACACCTTTGTCCCGGCCAGCACCGTGGCCCAGAACAGCAGGATCATCAGGGCGCGCATGAGCAGCGGATTATTGTCAGTCGGGCGGTGGTGGTTGGAAATGGTCATGGTTTCGTTTTTGCTGGATTGTTGAAGCGTTGAAGTTTATCGAATTTGCTGGATTTCTCAAGAAAAATATTTCGTTTTGACTGATTTGGTTGCGCGGAGGGAACACGTCGAGGTGCTAATCGCGACGTCCGATTGCGTAACAGTTGGGCCCGCGCGTCTGCAACGGGGGCGATTGTTGTTGCAAGGCAACGATAAAGCGGGCAAAATCAATACTCTGACTTTGCTGGATTTACTGTTTGATCGAAATCCCGCATGATGCAGTCATGCCTCCGTTGCGTCGTCGCCCGCAGCGCCATTACTCACCTATCTCACTGAATCTATGGAAACGATCTATCTGGAATCGCCTGACGCGCTGCAAGACCTGCGTGCGATCTATTCGGCGCTCGACGGCGCCCAGGCCATCGTCGAATTCGATTTGAACGGCAACATCCTGCGCGCCAACGACAACTTCCTGAGCGTGACGGGATACACGGACGCCGAGCTGGTGGGACGCCATCACTCGATGTTCTGCGAGCGCGAGCTGATCGACTCGCCAGCGTATGCCCGCTTCTGGCAAGACCTGGGCCTCGGCAAATCCGACCGCGCCGAATACAAGCGCGTCGCCAAGGGCGGGCGCGAATTCTGGATCAATGCGTCTTACAATCCGGTCAAGGACAGCTCGGGGCGCGTATCGAAGATCATCAAGTTCGCCACCGACATCACGGCCGAGAAAGTGCTCGCCGCGGAGACGACCGGCCTCGTGTCGGCGATCGGCCGCGCGCAGGCCGTGGTCGAGTTCGACATGAGCGGTATCCTGCTCGACGCCAACGCCAATTTCCTCGACTTGCTCGACTACGCGCTGGAAGACGTGCGCGGCGAACACCACCGTGTGTTCTGCGACGACGAATACGCATCGAGCGCGGCCTATCGCCGCTTCTGGGGCAAGCTCAACCGCGGCGAATTCGACGCCGGCCGCTACAAGCGCCACGGCAACAACGGCAAGACCGTCTGGATCCAGGCGACCTATAACCCGATCTTCGATGCGAACGGCAAGCCGGTCAAAGTCGTCAAGTTCGCCACCGACATCACCGCCCAGGTGATGCTCGAAGAAGCTGCCATCCAGCGCGCCGAAGACGAGCGCCGCAAGGTCGGTCTGCTGCTCGAACAGGTCGCGCGCGCTTCGGCCGGCGACCTGACCGGCACGATCGACACCAGCGGCGCCGAGCCCCTCGACGAACTGGGGCGCGGCGTCATGAAGATGATCGGCGACCTGCGCAGCGTGATCGGCGACGCCGTTTCGGCCGCCGGCAAGCTCAATGTCTCGTCGCGCACGATTGCCGACCGCTCCAACACGGTGGCCGCCAGCGCCCAGGCGCTGGGCGCAACGGTCGAACAGATGAACGCCTCGGTGGACGGCCTGACCGCCTCGATCAACACGATTGCGCGCAGCACGCAGGAAGCCAACAGCCTGGCCCAGTCGACCCGCGACGAAGCCGAGATCGGCGCCAAGGCGATTGCCCGCTCGATCGAAGCGATGGCGATGATCAACCAGTCGTCCGAAGACATCGCCGAAATCGTCAAGGTCATCGGCGAGATCGCCGGCCAGACCAATATGCTCGCCTTCAATGCGGCCATCGAAGCGGCGCGCGCGGGTGAGCACGGCCTGGGCTTCTCGGTCGTGGCCGACGAAGTGCGCAAGCTGGCCGAGCGTTCGTCCCAGGCGACCAAGGAAATCTCGAAGCTGATCAACGAGTCGGTGCGCCGCGTGGCGCAGGGCAGCGAAATCTCGCGCCAGGCCAGCGAAGCGTTCGACCGCATCACCAGTGGCGTCGGCAAGACCTCGCTGGCGATCGCCGAGATCTCCGACAGCGCCAGCGAGCAGTCGCTCACGGCCAAGGAAGTCTCGGCCGCGATTCTCTACATCGCCCAGGAAACCGAGCGCTCGGCCGGTTCGTGCGACAGCATCGCCCGTTCGACCGAGGGCCTGAACGAGCACGCCAGCCACCTGAGTAACACTGTCGCCCGCTTCGTGGTCTGAAGCACGAGGAAACAGCCATGGAACTGCGCGACGACCATCTCTCCGCCCTGATCGCCCTGGTGCGCCAGCACACGGGCATCGCGATGAACGAGCACAAGCGGGTGCTGCTGCAGGGGCGCCTGCTCCCGCGCCTGCGCGCACTGGGCATTGCCTCGTGGGCCGGCTATATCGAGCGCCTGGCCAGCGACCGCACCGAAGTCACATCGTTCATCGATTCGGTGACCACCAACGACACGGTGTTCTTCCGCACGCCGGCCGTCTGGGCCTGGCTGTCGGAGACGTTCCTGCCGGCCTTCGCGGCGCAACACCGCGCTGCGCCGCTGCGCATCTGGTCGGCCGCTGCCGCCACCGGCGAAGAAGCCTATTCGCTGGCCATGAGCTGCCTCGAATACCAGGCGCACGCACCCGGCCTGCGCTTCGAGATCCTCGGCACCGACATCTCGCATGCGGCGCTGGCCACGGCCCGCGCCGGCGCCTACCGCGGCCGCAGCGTGGCGCGCTTCGAGGCCGATCGTCCGGCGCTGTTCCACAAGTACCTGACGCCGCACGGCGACGGCGTGCAGGTCGTTCCCGACGTTGCGCAGCACGTGCGCTTCGACCAGCACAACCTGCTGGGCCGCCCACCACGGGGCGGGGCGTTCGACCTCGTCATGCTGCGCAATGTGCTGATCTATTTCGACGCCGAGCACCAGCAGCAGGTGCTGGCCGGCGCCCGTGCCGGGATGCGGCCGGATGCCCGCCTGGTCCTGGGTGAACAGGAATCCATCACCCGCCTGCAGACCGCGTTCACGTTCGAGCAGGCCCATGTTTATCGTATCGGCGGGGAACCATCATGAGTATGCAAAGCCTGAGTCACATGTCGCATGTATTGTCCGGCCAGATGCAGATCGGCCACGGCCACCAGGTTCTGACCGCGCTGCTCGGCTCCTGCGTCGGCATCGGCATGATCTGGCGTAACCAGGGCCGTTGCGGGCTGGCGCACTGCTTCCTGCCGGACGGCGTGGAAGCCGGCGAGGACTCGGCGCGCTACGTGAGCGCGGCCGTACCGCGCCTGCTGGCAATGATGGGCGTGCGGCGCGAGCAGTACGACGAAGTCGACGTCGTCATCGCCGGCGGCGCGCGCATGCTGAACCTGCGCCCGGTGGGCGGCGCGGTCGGTACGCGCAATATCGAAGCGGCCCGCTCACAAATGTCGCTGCGCGGTCTGCAGGTGCGTTTTCAGGACGTGGGCGGCTCGCAGGGCCGGCGCCTGTCGATCGATTGCGATCAACAGACGTTCAGCGTGGTGCGCATCGCGCGCGAACCGGAGGTGCTGGCGGCATGAAGATGGAGACTGCAACGATGACTGATGTCGACGCGGCCGTGACGGCCATCGAACAACAGATGGCGGGGGCGGCGCGCGTGCTGCGCGAAGCGGCCGGGATGGAAGTGATGGGCACGTTCTTCCTGGCCGGCCAGGAGTTTGCGCTGCCGGCATTGAATGTGCGCGAGGTGGTCGGCATGCCGGCGCGGATCACGCCGATCCCGCTGTCGCCACGCTGCCTGGAGGGCATCTTCACGCTGCGCGGAGCGGCGATCCCGCTGCTGAACCTGGGCCGCATTTTCGACCCGGCCGCATCTGGTGTGACGGGCGAGCAGCGCGTGGTGATCATCGACGTCGATGACATCCAGGTAGGCCTCGTGTTCGACGCCACCGGCGAAGTGCTGCGCGTGCGGCCCGAGCAGCGCGCCGGCCTGCACTGGCAACAGGACACTGCGCGCGGCGTCATCGCCGGCACGATCACGTTGGCCGATGGCGCACGCGTGCTGCAACTGCTCGACGCCGATGCGCTGGTGCGGATCGATAACGTGCCCCAGGTGCGCGCCCATGCCAGCGTGGCGCGCGACGCCTGGCGCATGCGCTTCCTGCGCCAGGCGCAGGGCCGCAAGTGCATCTCGTTTACCGTCGGCGGCCTGCGCTTCGCGCTGGCGATGGAAGCGATCCAGGAAATCATGCGCGTGCCCGAACTGCTGCCATCGGTGATGGTGGGCCGGCTGTGCAAGGGCTGGCTGAACCTGCGCGGCGTGCCGGTCGGCGTGGTCGACTTCGGCGCGCTGCTCGGTTGCGGCCCGTCGCAGTCCGAGCCCCTGGATGCGCGTGTGCTGATCGTGCGCATCGGCGACGAACAACTGGGCCTGCTGGTCGATGCGGTCGACGACATCCGCCCGTACTTCGACACCGACATCCTGCCCATCCCGCTGCTGGGCACCGCGCGCGGCGCGATGTACCGCGGCTGCCTGCCCAACGCCGAACTGGGCGACAGCCTGTTCCTGGCCCATGACCATCTATTTTCGGAGTCCGAAGTGAGCGATATCTGCGCCGGCCATCGCCGCCTGTACGCACAAGAAGCCAGCGCTGCCTGCGCTGCCCGCAAGATGACCGGCGCGCGTCACGTGTACCTGGCGTTTTCGCTCGATACCGGCTGGGCCGCCGACATCAGTCAGGTGCGCGAGATCGTCGACTTCGACGGCGTCGTCACCCGCCCGCCCGGGATGCCGGCCTGCGTGCACGGCATGCTGCAGGTGCGCCAGCAGATGGTGTGCGTGATCGACCTGCGCCTGCTGTACGGCATGGCGCCCTTGGCGGCCGCGCCGGCGACCGATGCCGCGCGCCGCATTCTGGTGCTCGAGCACGACGGCGAGCGGTTCGGCCTGATCGTCGACCGCGTCGATACCATCCTGTCGCTGCCGGATACCCAGCGCCGCCCATCGCCGCAACTGCTGCGCGTGAACGGCCCGCAAGACATGCGCCAGGACAGCGCCGAAGTGCTCGAAGTCCCCGGCATCGACGGACGCGAGGACGTGCTGACGCTGTTCGACAAGGAGAAGTTCATCGTCACGCTGCGCCAGCAGTTGGGCGCGGTGCATTGAGCTGCGCTGCCTTGTTATTGCGTAGGGTGGACGGCTATGCCGTCCACGCGGTGAGCGTTGACTGCAGCATCATCCGGTACGCAACCGGCACCAGTCGAGCGTTGACTGCAGCATCATCCGGCACGCAACCGGCACCAGTCGAGCGTTGACTGCAGCATCATCCGGCAAGCAACCGGCACCGCATCACGTCAGCCGCGTCAGCAACGCCTCAAGCTGCTGCGCATCATACGGCTTGGCCAGAATCGCATCGGCGACGTTCGATGCGTGACTGGCCCCGCTGGCAAACGCGATGCGCGTCTGCGGCAGGCGCGCCCTGATCGAGTGCGCCAGTTCGTCTCCCTGCATGCGCGGCAGGTGCAGGTCGGTCAGCACGATGTCGGGCGCCCGGTCCAGCAAGTCCAGCGCGACTTCGGCATCGGCCGCTTCCAGCACCTCGTACCCCAGAAAACGCATCAGTTCAGCCGTGTTCTCACGGATGGCGTCGTCGTCTTCCACCAGCAGCACCCGCGCCTTGGACGTTGCCGGCATCGACGCCGCCGGGGGCGAGCTTGCCGCCAGCAGCGCATTTTTCTGCTGCTGATTCGACAGCACATGCCGCACCTTGCGCGCCAGGTTGTCGCGCGTGTACGGCTTGCCGAGCAGTTCGACGCCGGCGTCGAGCCGGCCGCCGTGCACGATCGCGTTCTCGGTATAGCCCGACGTGAACAGCACCGCCACGTTCGGCAAGCGCTCGCGCGTCTTTTTGGCCAGCTCGGGGCTGCGCAGGGGGCCGGGCATCACGACGTCGGTAAACAGCAGGTCGATGTGGATGCCGCTGTCGACCACCGTCAGCGCCGCGCTGGCGTCGTTGGCGCGCAGGACGCGGTAGCCCAGGTCGGTCAGCATGTCGACCACCGTCAGGCGCACCTGCTCGTCATCCTCGACCACCAGCACCGTCTCGTGGCCGCCGGTGACGGGTTGCAGCAGCGGCTCGCCCGCATGGTCCTCGACCTGCAGGGAGCGGGGCAGGTAGATCTTGATCGTGGTGCCTTCACCGACCTCGCTGTAGATCTTGACGTGGCCACCCGATTGCTTGACCAGGCCATACACCATCGACAGGCCCAGGCCCGTGCCCTTGCCTTCGGGCTTGGTCGAGAAGAACGGCTCGAAGGCCTGGTCGATCACGTCCTGCGGCATGCCGCTGCCGGTGTCGCTCACGGCCAGCATCACGTACTGGCCGGGCGCCACCTCCGGGTGCCCCACGCAGTAGGTGTCATCCAGCGCCGCATTGGCCACTTCGAGCGTCAGGCGCCCGGCGCCTTCCATCGCGTCGCGTGCGTTGATCGCCAGGTTCAGGATCGCATTCTCGAGCTGCGCCGGGTCGACTTCGGTGGTCCACAGACCGCCCGAGATCACCATCTCGATCTCGATTTCTTCGCCCAGTGCGCGCCGCATCATGTCGTCCATATTGCCCAGCAGGCGCCCGATCTTGACCGCCTTCGGTTCGAGCGGCTGGCGCCGCGCAAACGACAGCAATGAGCTGGCCAGCTTGGCGCCCCGTTCGACACCGCTCATTGCGTTCTGGACGCGCTTCTGGATCTCGGGCAGTCCGTCGGCGCGGCGCGCGATCAGTTGCAGGTTGCCGCCGATGACCTGCAGCAGATTGTTGAAGTCGTGCGCCACGCCGCCGGTGAGCTTGCCGATCGTTTCCATCTTCTGCGACTGCTGCAGCGCCGCCTCGGTGCGGCGCATGACTTCCAGTTGCGCCAGGTCGGCGCTGATGTCGCGGCCCACGGCGTGCACGTACTGCAGGTCGGGCGACGCGGTCCACGACAGGTTGCACCACGAGCCATTCTTGCGCTGCCAGCGGTTTTCGAAGCGGTACATCTGGCCGCCCGCACGCAGCGCCTCCATCTGCTGGGCCGTCACGGCGCGGTCGTCGGGATGCACGAGCGCGAGCATCGGCGTGCCCAGCACCTCGGCCTCGGTCCAGCCGAGGATGGCGGTGAAGGCCGGATTGACGGCGAACAGCGTGGCGTGCAGGTCGGCCACCAGCATGATGTCCTTCGACAGGCGCCACATGCGGTCGCGTTCGGCCGTGCGGCGTTCGACCCGTTCTTCCAGGCTCGCATTGGACAGGGCCAGTGCGTCGGCCGCGCGCTTCTGGTCTTCGATATCGATGCTGCTGCCGATCCAGAACGATGCTTCGCCCGTCTCGCCAGGGGAGCGGTGCGCACGCACCAGATGCCAGCGGTACTGGCCGTCGTGGCGGCGCAGGCGGATTTCGGCGTCGATCGGCGCGCCCGTCGCCACACTGGACTGCCACACGGCGCGGTAGCGTTCCATGTCGTCCCGATGCACGATTGCCTGCCAGCCCAGCCCGAGCGCTTCGTCGGGAGACGTGCTGCAGCCGGCGTACTCGCGCACCCGGTCGTTGATCCATTCGACGCTGCCGTCGTCATGCGCGGCCCATACATGGTTCGGCATGGCCTGCGCAAAGGTGCGAAAGCGCGCTTCGCTCGCGCGCAGCGCGCGCTCCGCGTGCACCCGTTCGGTCACGTCGTTGCCCAGCACGAAGGTGGCAAACACGGCGCCTTCGGCATTGCGCAGCGGTTGCAGCACGACGTCGATAAAGGTGCGGGTGGGCCCATCCTGGCCGGGATTGTCGAGCGCGATTTCGACACCTTCGGCGCGAAACACCGTGCCATCGGCGAAACTGCGATCGAGTTGTTCGACCAGGCCGTGCGCGGCCAGCTCGGGCAAGGCCTGCGCCACCGGCATGCCGAGCAGGGGACGGCCGCCCGTCAGCGTGCGGTAGGCCTCGTTGGCCAGCGCGTAGCGGTGCTCGGGGCCATCGAGCAGGCAGATCAGGCCTGGCGCCTGCTCGAACATCGTCTGCAGACGCGCGCGCTCGGCCAGGACGTGGCGTTCGGCCTTGACCTTGCTCGAGGTCTCGACCACGACCGCCATGACGCCGGTAATCACGCCATCCCCGTCGCGGATCGGCGAATAGTCGAGGTTCATCCAGACC